>Ga0182027_10014333_pt1 | contig 10984 bp, 9 predicted proteins | sample 712E1DmetaG_FD_121300 | JGI IMG/M metagenome (GOLD analysis project Ga0182027, IMG submission 121300) | Permafrost microbial communities from Stordalen Mire, Sweden - 712E1D metaG (Illumina Assembly) | ecosystem: Environmental > Terrestrial > Soil > Wetlands > Permafrost | place: Sweden...
AACGCCGAGCATCGAGGAGCAACACTATGAGCGAATCCTTGAAAGTGCAGCCGCATCATCTCCAACGAGGCGCCTACCTGTATGTTCGACAATCTTCGATGCGGCAGGTCATCGAGAACGTGGAGAGCACGAAGCGTCAATATGCCTTGCGTGGGCGGGCGGTGGCGCTCGGCTGGCACGAAGATCAGATCATCGTGATAGACAGTGATCAGGGCGAGTCCGGTGCGTCAGCGGCCTGGCGCGAGGGCTTTCAGCACTTGGTGGCTGATGTAAGCATGGGCCGCGCGGGTATCGTTATGGGACTGGAGGTCTCGCGCCTGGCGAGGAACAACGCGGACTGGCATCGCTTGCTGGAGATCTGCGCGCTGGCCGATACCCTGATCCTCGATGAGGATGGCGTTTACGATCCGGCGAACTTCAACGACCGTCTGCTGCTGGGCTTAAAAGGAACCATGAGCGAGGCTGAGCTGCATGTTCTGAAAGCCAGGCTGCGCGGCGGAATCCTGAACAAAGTACGGCGCGGCGAATATCGCTGCCCGCTGCCCACGGGCCTCGTTTACGACGAAGCTGGCAACGTAGCGCTCGATCCCGACATGCAAATCCGGGACACCATCGCCCATTTCTTCGAGACGTTCTCGCGCGTTGGCTCGGCGTGCCAGACGGTGAAGGCGTTCCGGAGGGAGGGCCTCGGCTTTCCGTCCCGGCTCCGTGGCAGCGCCACGGTGTTCCGGCCGTTGACCGCCTCGACCGCCATGCGCGTGCTGAGCAACCCTCGACTGGCAGGTGCCTACGTGTATGGACGCCGGCGCTACCGGCGAGGTGCGGAGGGTAAGAAACACATCGTGCGAAAACGCGACTGCGGGGAGTGGCTGGCTTGCATCCCAAACGCTCACCCCGGCTACATAAGCTGGGAGCAATATCAGCAGAATCTTAAGCTGCTCACGTCCAATGGCCGGGGCTACGAACTGGCGCGCGGATCTCCGCCGCGGGAAGGCGCTGCTCTGCTCCAGGGACGTGCGATATGCGGCCGATGTGGCAGACATCTCCGTGTCGCCTATCGCTCCGCACGGGGCAAGCAAGAGGCCTGGTATGTCTGCGACCGCGCACACGGTTATCTCGGCGATCGGGACTGCCAAACCGTCGCCGGACCGCCGGTTGATGAGGCCATCGGGGCCCTCATCGCCGAAAGGATGACGCCTGCCGCTGTCGAGTTGGCGCTGGAGATTCGGCGAGAGATCGAAACCCGGCAGGAAGAGGCGGACCGGCTGCGCTGCCGCGCCATCGAGCGTGCACAGTTCGAAGCCGATCTGGCGCAACGTCGATTCATGCTGGTCGATCCGGCCAATCGCCTAGTCGCCGACACGCTCGAGGCGGAATGGAACGACAAACTGCACGCGCTCATGGAAGCACGAGAGGAACGAGAACGCGCCCGTCAGCAGGACCAATTCCTGCTCGATGATGCGATCCGCCAGCGGCTGGTCACGATGACGACAGACTTCAGGAAACTCTGGAATGATCCCACTACACCGAACCGGGAGCGTAAACGGCTACTCGCCTACATCATCGAAGATGCTACGTTGATTAAACTGCCGGTAGAAGGCATCACCAGGATCCACGTTCGTTTCAAGGGCGGCAAGACGGAAACTCTGACGACGCTCAACCCCAAGTCATCCGCACAGCAGATCAAAACACCGCCCACGATCGTCCAACTCGTCGACAAGCTTCTCGACGATCACATCTATGCCGAGATCGCCGACATCCTCAACGAGCGGGGATTTCGTCCTGGCGGATCGGCTCGACCGGGGCGCGGCCAAACCTGCTTCACCGCACTGCGCGTTGCCTACCTCGTCCATACTTACGCACTGCGCTCTCGGTACGACCGGCTTCGCGACCGCGGCTTGGTGACCAAAGCGGAAGCGGCCACTCGCCTCGGCATCCACGAAGCAACGATCGTGCCTTGGGCCGAACACGGCATCATCACCAGGCACGCCTACAATGGACACGCGTACCTTTACGAGCTGCCACGTTCCATACCGGCCAAGCACTGCAGTCGCTGGGACCGGCTCTCAGATCGAGTAGCGGTCCTCAAAGCGGAGAAGGAACAAGACCTTCGGATGCAATCGAAAGAGGTGTAGTGTGAAGCCAGTTACTTGGCGAAAAGACAAAGGCCGTCGCCATCAAACCATAAGCATTTAATGATGTCGCCTCTTCGGCCGCGGAAGATAAAGACGTGGCCTGAAAACGGCTGCTCGTGCAACACCGTCTGCACTTGCGCACTGAGCCCATCGAATCCGCGGCGCATGTCAGTGACACCGGCTGCGATCCAGATCCTCGTTCCTGCAGAAAGCTGGATCACTTGCGCAGGCTCTCCAGGATCGATCGCAACAGTGCCGCATCAGCACCGCTCTCGACACTGATCAATGCCCGGCCAGGAAACTCGATGTGGATAGAACCGGACGTCAACGGCTGTGGCTGTGCCGGAGTCTCCCGCGTCACTGCCTCACATGAGGCAGACACCGTGACCGGAAGCAATGCTCTGGTTCCGGAACAGGAAGGCTCCGCCAGCTCGCCTCGCTCGAACGCTCGGCGCCACTTGAACACCTGGTTCGCGTTCACACCGTTGACTTGCGCTATCTGCGCCACGCTCGCACCTGGTTGGAAGGTCAACTCCACGATGCGACGCTTCTCTGATAATGCATGGCGCCTACGAGGCCGGCGCTCAAGCCCAACTCCCCCTGAATCGACCATGACCAATCGTCACCTTACGCACGACTACGCGCCAGAGGGGGAGACCACACGCTTACCCTTCGCCGGAGGAAACTCGAGATGCAACGCTCGTTCTGGATCCTTGTGTTGGTTGCGGCGGCCGCTTTGCCAATGGCCGCCCAATCGGTGTTTCCAGTGCGGCCGGACGACCCTCATGCTGTCTACCTGGAGCGTGGAAGCTTCGGCGCTGCCGGGGATGGCAAGGGGGACGATACAGCGGCTATCCAGGCAGCGATCGATCGCGTACAAGAGACGACGGGGGAAGGCGTCGTCTTTGTCGCTGAGGGGAGATATCGGATCAGCCGGACGATTCACATGTGGACAGGGATACGGCTCATCGGGTATGGCGCGCATCGCCCCGTGTTTCTGCTGGGAGCAAACACGCTGGGGTTCCATGAGGGCCACGATTTTCTTGGGACAGGCCGATACATGTTGCAGTTTGCCTCGCGGCGTCCGGCGCCGGGCGAACCCGTGGTCGACGCGAACGAATTTACGTTCTATAGCGGAATCAGCAATCTTGACTTCGAGATTGGCGAGGGGAACCCGGCGGCGATTGCAGTGCGGTTTCACGTGGCGCAGCACTCATTTCTTCAGCACATACGATTTCAGGTGGGCGATGGGCGGGCCGCGCTCGAGGATGTGGGGAACGGTGCAATCGACCTTCAGATCGAAGGTGGAGAGTACGGCATCATCTCGGTACGGACGTCGCCGGCATGGCAGTTTCTGCTGATGGATTCGAGCTTGACGGGCCAGAGGCGCGCGGCAATCCACACGCAGGAAGTTGGCATGACTCTGGTGCGCGACCGGATTTCGCGAACGCCGATAGCGGTCGAAATTACTCATGGAATGACAGAGGAACTGTTTGGACGCAACCTGTTGTTGGAAGACATTGGCCGGTCGGCGGTGGTACTGGGCGATGCGCGGAAGGCACATCACGAAGTCACACTGGACCATGTGGTGTGCAGGAACGTGCCCCAGATGGTGCAAGGTGAAACTGGCTCGAGTGGGATGTTTGCAGTGAAGGGGAGTTCCCATCCTTATGTCGAGGAGCACCTGACGATCGGCGTCGAGATTGGCCCCGACGGGCGCGAGCGGAGCGTGCAGGTTCGTCATCGAGAGCTTGCCGGGGGTGCCCGAACCGTGCTCCCTCTCTCCGATATTCCGTCGCTGCCGCCGATGCAAGAGTGGGTGAACGTGCGGACGCTCGGCGCCAAAGGAGACGGGTCGGATGATACGGCGGCGCTCCAGGCGGCGATCGATGGGCATCGGGTGCTCTATTTCCCGAGCGGCACCTATCGGGTGACGAACACCCTGCGGCTGCGGGCGGATAGCGTGTTGATTGGCTTCAACCCAAGCACCACGCTGATTACGGTGACAGATGATGCGGCGAACTTCACGGGCGAAGGCGAGCCTGTGCCGGTGGTGCAGAGCGCAAAGGGTGGAGCAGCAATTGTAACCGGGATTGGGATCGTCACCGCGGAAATGGATCGGCGGGCGGCGGGGCTGGTGTGGCTCGCGGGCACTCGCTCCATGGTGGAGGATGTGAACTTCAGGTTTGGGCAGGGACGCGGAAACGCCGTGCTGGCCCCAAACCTCCCCAGGGCTGCGCAGCCGCCACAGAATACCGCTGCGCATGTGGAGACGCAATATCCGAGCCTATGGGTGAAGGATGGGGGCGGCGGGATCTTCCGCGGCATATGGACGGCGAATACTTTGGCGAAGGCTGGGCTGCTGGTGGAAAACACAACCACGCCGAGCGTGGTCTACCAGATGTCTTGCGAGCACCATATGCGCCACGAGACGCAGTTCCATCATGCGTCGAATTGGACAGTGTATGCGCTGCAGACGGAAGAAGAGAACCCGGCTGGCGCAGACGCCTTTTCAGTGGACCTGAAGGACGCGCATCACGTGGTGTTCGCGAACTTGTTTATGTACCGGGTGTCGCGCAATGTGCTGCCGAAGCTGAATGCGGTGGAAGCGGCGGATTCAACCGGCATTCAGTTTGAGAATGTGCATACCTTCAGCATGACGCGTCTGGCGTTCGATAACAGTGTCTTTGACCAGACCAGCGGTGTCCGGGTCCGGGCACATGACTTCACAGTGTTCACAGTGGACTCCGATCTCAAGTTGGGGGCTCCGCTTCCGCTGCCTGCGGATGTCTTTCCGGCTGGGGCAAGGCTGGAGCAGCTTGCAAGCGGCTTCAGTAATATCGCCGGGCTCACAACTGACGACGATGGGCACCTGTTTTTTACCGATGCGGCGATGCATCGGATTTACCGGTGGAACGCGGATGCAAAGAAGGCTGAACTTCTGACGGACAAGGTGACGACGCCGATGGCGGCGGGGTTTGCAGCTGAGGGATCGTTGTTGGTGCTGGATTACAGCCGTTCTGTTCTCGTAGTGGACACGAAAACGGGAGAGGCAACGAAGGTCGAGCCTGCAAGCGTGCCGGTGAGTGGGACAAATCTTATGCTGCCAGTCGGATTCCACAACAGCATGGAGACGCTAGTGCGGCAGATGGAGCATCGGGGAGTGATCTACGCCCCGCGCAGCAACATGGCGATCGTGGCGGAGGTCAAGGACGAGGCGCGGAGTTACTTTTATGCTCCGGGCACGACAGATGCCATCATGGCTGGAGGAAACTGGCAGCCGATGCTGCAGGCATCCCAGTGGCAACTCTTCCATATCGGTGGCGAGCACCTGGCGGTAAGTGAGGATGATGACGCCGTCTATCGTTTGAGACTCGACGGCCTGCAGTATGTGACCGCAAAGGAGTTTGCGTCGCGCGGAGGAACCAGTGTTGTGACCGATACAGCCAGAAATGTGTATCTGGCTGGAGACCAGCTTTGCATTTACAACTCCAGCGGACGAGAGATTGGTGTGGTGGAGATTCCGGAGCGTCCGGGAAACCTGGCGTTCGGAGGAACGGATAAGAAAACCCTGTTTATTGCGGCTCGCGGTTCGCTCTTTTCGCTGCGGACAGCGGCTGCGGGACGATAGCGCCACGGTTCCCGAAAATCGAACGGTGCTTTCACTCCAAGACAGACAAACCCGACCGGTCGGAGGATTTTCAGGGCTCGAATCACCTCCACGGAGGACAAACGCAGATCCAGGGGAGCGACGATGACCACGATCTTGAAACAGCTGTATTCCAGCAACACGTGATCCACGGACAGCGGCAACAAGGTGAACAGGAAATCGCCCTTGGCGAAGCCCAAGCGCAACAGTTCCCTTGCCAGCGCCGTGATGATGCTTGCGAATTCCTTCCTTTCTTGGGCTGCGCTTGTGGCGCAGGTTGCATGCGCGGTTCAAATAATGACAGATCTGTTGGCTCTGGGCGCGACGAACTGCTGCCCGTTGAACCTTGTGATCGCTGGAATGACCGATCGCGGCGGCTTCCGCCGTCTCCATCGATTCTCATCCTCCTCCTGGCCGCCCATACCCAGCAGTGCCTCGACACGTCTTGCCGCCTCAGCCTGCATGTGCGGGTGCCGGAACTTAGGCACTCTGGTCGGCCACGGCCCATTTCGGTGCGTACTTCCGTTTGACCAATCACGTGTGGTTTCAAGCGGCTAGCGGCAGAGATGGGTCGAGTCTGGCGCCCGCGAGCGAAGTAGAGGCGCCGATGTAATGCTGAGCAATTCCCCACAGGGAGCCATAGCCTCTGATAATAGGTAACTTATATAGAATACCGTCTCAGATACCCCATTCTGTACCCCTTCCTCGAGCGGGATGATTGCGCACGATATCGGATCTCCGCAAACAATGTCCTTCCTGGCACCGCAGCTGGCGAGATAGCTCATTTCGCAGATTAGCTCGGGCACAGCCTCGATGTCAGCCAAAACGGGTACACAGTCTCCTGTCGAAAGCAGGCTGCCTGCAGTCAACCAGCTAGAGAAACGCCTTTTGGTAATGTAATCGGAGCACAAATGGAGCACAGAGTGAAGCCGGTATATGTAAGCTGCTGATTCTTATGGAGCGGGAGACCGGGATCGAACCGGCGACATTCAGCTTGGGAATTTGATTAACCAGCTATTCAGGATGCAGCAGCAGTGAGCACAAATAGCGAGATTCGCCAGTGTTTATGCGGGTCCGCTTGCATTCCCGCTTACACTGCTGCATCCTGCTTAATCTTACTAAATTCTGTTAGACAGTCCGAGAATCCCGCCGTTTTGTGGAGAATTTTGTGGAGGTCACAGCGTCCCTCCGCAGCGCCTTTAGAAGAGGTGCGGAAGCTGTCAGCCGATACCTGGGGATAATTGGTTCCGAGAGGCAAGCGCTCTTGTGTATGGGATGTTGTGTGACAATTCGAGTTTGCAGCTTGGGCAACCGGCCTTCTGCCACGGTGGACGCTTTGAATGCACTGGAATCAGATGAACGAGTTTCAAATCGGCCTCGGCGCATCTCGGACAAATCTCTTCGTCGTCGCCTTGGACAAATGTGTGGCCGTTGACCCGCTCAAGGACGCCTTTGAATCGAATCTGTTCTTTCATTTCTTTTTGTTCGGTGAGCAGTCGGTCATTTTCTATTTGAAGGGTCCGGACCTTATCAATCCAGTCGCCCAGTTGCTTGTATAGATCGGCATTCCTGGCCTTATCGATGAGTCCCAGCAATTCCAGCCCATCACCAATCAAGCTCATGTTCGCTCTCCCGGATCACAATTAATCCTAACCGCCGCCACCCCTGAAACGTTGCGTAAAGGGCTTTGCGTCCGGCAGGAGAGGTTGAGTCCCTTACATGCAGTGCCGCCATAAAAAAAGCACCCGACAGGGCCAGTAGCGCGGAGATCATCCGTCAGCGAAAAACCCAGCCCAGGCCCGGTAAATACGAGGTTCACAGCCTTACAAGCTGAATGTCGCTAGCAGCAAGTGGCGCAAAATCAACTATTTAGCTAAACAAGACGGCTCATATCCACGAGAACCTCCACAAATAACCGTGTGGAGGTACTGAGCAAGATCGGGTTCCACTCCATGCGGCGGACGTTCATTACATGGATGGCGGAACGCAATGTTCCCCTGCCCGTCACGATGGAGATGGTTGGCCACATGAGCCCAAAGATGACGGAGCGTTATACCCGTATTTCCAGCAGCGCCCAGCGGGAGGCGGTAGAACTGCTGGACACGCCGATTGCCGGCCCGTTTGTGGAGGATTTTGTGGAGAAACAAGAAAACCGCCAATCGGCGGCTTCTAAGTCGTTGAATTGATGGAGCGGGAGACCGGGATCGAACCGGCGACATTCAGCTTGGGAAGCTGACGTTCTGCCACTGAACTACTCCCGCTATTTATAATCAATCACTTACCTGATTGACTTGCTCTTACTATCCAACATACTATCCATCTTGCTACAATTCCCACAGAAAAACCCCTGCAAGAAACTGCTTGTGTACGCCAAGATAACCGTCATCAGCATCCCGGACCGTCCGAGTCCAGAAGGCGTGGATAGTAATGGATAGTAAGCCGAGTGGCCGCAAGGCCAATCTGAAACAGTATCGCTCAGTGAATGGCAAATGGCAATTTGTTCCGGTGGTCAAATTCGAGGACAAACCCAAGCCACAACTGGTCCTCATTGACGGAAAGCCGAAGTCCTGGAAAGGCGGCGGCAAGTTCTATCTCGAGTGGTACGAGTACGGCAAGCGGAAGACAAAGATCGCCGGCACGTCCCCGCGCGAGGCTCTGGACGCCTGGCAGCTCAAGACGGGCGAACTGTCCGGCAACGTCGAGGCACAGGAAGACCCAATTGAGGAAACGGACGACACTGTTGTCACCGTCGACGCGGCCATAGAGAAGTACCTGAAGGAGGTTAAGGCCACAAAGGGCAAGGCGACCTTAAGTGCATACGCACGCGATCTTCGCTGGTTTCGCAAGCACTGTAGTAAGGACTACGTCGCCCGCGTGAATCGGGATGACATCATCACGCTATTCGGTGCCGGTCGCGATGAGGAGTTAAACCAGAAGACCATCAACCGAAGGGCAATGGTCGCGCTTCAGGCGATGCGCGGAGCTGGGGCACGGGTGGAACTCAGGAAGGGTGACTGGCCAAAAACAATAGAGGTGCCCGTCGAGGCCTACGAACCAGAAGAACTGAGGCGATTCTTTGCCGCATGTGAACCAGACGAGCGCCTGCTGTTTCAGGTATTTCTATGCACCGGCTTCCGCTCGCGGGAAGTAGCCACCCTCACATGGGACGATGTGAACTGGAAGGCCGGGACATTGGCAGTCCGGGCCAAACCTGAACTCGGTTTCATGCCAAAGAACTACGAAAAGCGATCCGTCCCCGTACCGCGAGCACTGATTGTCTCACTAAAGAAACACCGCAAGGCAAATCCAGAGTCGGCCCTCGTGTTTCCTACCCCACCACACCCAAAACGCCCGAATTACGGCGGAGAAAAGCCAGATGCTCACGCGCTTGAAGCTTGCAAGGAGATTGCTTACCGAGCCGGGCTAAACTGCGGAAGGTGCAAGTCTATCGCGCGGAAGGCCGAAGAGAGCCAGACCACTGGAGACAAGACCAAAGTGAAGAAGTGCATCACTGGCCCGCACTGCAAGAAGTGGCACCTGCACAAATGGAGGCACACATTCGCCACAAACATGTTGCAATCCAACATGGACATACGTAGCCTGCAGATTTTGCTCGGACATAAAAACATCGCAACCACTGAGAAATATCTAAAGACTCTCCGACTGGGGGACCTGCGCGACAAGGTGGAAAAGTCATCCCTGGCTGCGTTCCTCTAACGTCATAGTGAATCAGCAAGAAACAAGGGCCGGGATGCATTCCGGCCCTTATTCTTTGCTCCCCGCTTCTTGACGATTAAGCTGCTTGTTGGTCGTAGCAAATGAAATGTCCGCTTAGCTGGCGGCGAGGATGGATCCATGCATATGAGCGTTGGTCTGCCCGGCAAATCTTGTACCAGTGGGAATGAGACAAACTGGTATGAGAGGAGCCTGGAATGGCACGAGGGAAGAAGCACACACCGGAGCAGGTCGTTGGTCTTCTCCGGCAGATTGAAGTGGCAGTTGCGAACGGCAAGACGACGCCGTCAGCCTGCCGAGAGAGCGGTATCACCGAGCAGACATATTACCGCTGGCGGAAAGAGTTCGGCGGGCTGCAAGTGGACCAGGCGCGGCGCCTGAAAGAGCTTGAGCAGGAGAACGCGAAGCTGAAGCGTTTGGTAGCTGAGCTGAGCCTGGATAAGCTGGTGTTGAAGGACATCGCCTCGGGAAACTTCTAAGCCCGGAACGGCGGCGCTGTGCGGTGGGCCATGCCTGCGAGCATGGAATAAGCGAGCGACATGCGTGCCAACTGGTGAACCAGCCACGGGGCACGCAGCGCTACCAGCCGACACAGCGCGACGATGAAGATGCGCTGACCCGGGCCACGATCGCGCTGGCCAGCCAGTATGGCCGCTACGGCTACCGCCGCATCACGGTGGAGTTGCACAAGGCAGGCTGGCAAGTGAGCAGGGACCGGGTGGAGCGCATCTGGCGCCGCGAAGGGCTGAAGGTTCCCCAGAAGCAAAAGCCGCGAGGCCGGCTGTGGCTCAACGACGGTTCGTGCGTACGGCTGCGGCCGGAGCGGCCCAATCACGTCTGGTCGTACGATTTCGTGAGCACATTTACCCACGATGGAAGGACGGTGCGCATGCTGAACCTGATCGATGAGTTCACGCGGGAGTGCCTGGCGATCCGTCCCCGGCGCAGGCTCAACAGCCGGAACGTGATCGAGGTTCTGGCCGATGCCATGATCGAGCGCGGCATCCCCGAGCACATCCGCTCGGACAACGGGCCGGAGTTCGTGGCCCAAGGCCTGCGCAAGTGGCTGGCTCAAACCGGAACAAAAACGCTGTACATCGAACCCGGCTCTCCATGGGAGAACGGCTACTGCGAAAGCTTCAACTCGAAGCTTCGCGATGAGTTCCTGAACGGAGAGATCTTCTACTCGCTGAAGGAGGTGCAAGTTCTGGCTGAACGGTGGCGCGTCTACTACAACACCAGGAGGCCGCACTCATCGCTCGGCTACAAGCCGCCAGCGCCGGCGGCTTGGCAAGCCGAATCGAAAACGGGGTATGGAAAAGTGGAAAGCAAAGAACGCTTCCCACGTTCTCGATGACCTGCCGCATCGAAGATTGTCGAACATACAGGTAGGCGCCTCGTTGGAGATGATGCGGCTGCACTTTCAAGGATTCGCTCATAGTGTTGCTCCTCGATGCTCGGCGTT
>Ga0182027_10014334_pt1 | contig 10984 bp, 7 predicted proteins | sample 712E1DmetaG_FD_121300 | JGI IMG/M metagenome (GOLD analysis project Ga0182027, IMG submission 121300) | Permafrost microbial communities from Stordalen Mire, Sweden - 712E1D metaG (Illumina Assembly) | ecosystem: Environmental > Terrestrial > Soil > Wetlands > Permafrost | place: Sweden...
CTTGGCGCCGAGCGCGCCGCCGATCATGCTGAGGCAGGTGATGAAGAAGAACAACTGTGCCAGAAGGATTGCGATCTCCGGCCCGTTCTGAAAAACCTGGAGCATGTCCTTAACCCTGGGATCGGTCGCATTCTTTAACACCGCCTGAAACATCTCGGCACTACCCGAGGCGTTCAAGAGAATGACGAACCCGGTGATTAGAACCGCGAAGATCATGAACGTCAGGATACCGGTCATCCAACCCATGCGGACGCCAGACCCCAAGTCTAAGGTGCATCCGGTCCGGCGGCGGTACAGGAAGACCGCGAAGTAACCGGCCGCCAACCAGTTCAGGTACGGCAGAAAACTCAAAACCGTTGCGACGACAGCTACCAGAAGCGCGATCCGCACGGCCGCGCGATTATGGAAATTCATGGGCGCCGCTGCCGGATTCACGGCAGCCGGCGCGAGTGGCAAGGCGAACTCCGCATGTTCGGGAATGTGGGTCTCGGGAACCACGAGTTCCCGCTGCGGCTTTCCGCACTTGTGGCAGAAGAGAGCGTCGGGCGGCAACTGCGCGCCGCAGGTGCAGAATTCAGGCATGGCCGGCAAATAAAGGCACTTCCAGTTTGACGCAGGGGCGGCGGAGGAAGCAACTGTGGGTAGTGGCTAAAATGCGCGTCGAAGGGGTACAATCCGGCCTCAGAGCGAGCCCGCTGCCGCGGCGTTACACACGGAGCGAGCGGGTATTCCTTGTCGGCCTGCGATACGCTGTCCGGCGCGACGCTCACGCCGCCACCGGGTTCGGGACACCGGCCGTTGACGACACCGCGACCCACTGCTAGACTGCACGGTTGTGTCCACATCCGCTTTCGAAGACGCCTGCGAGAAGATCGCCAAGCTGGCGGCTACGTTTCAAGCCAACGAAGCCCGCTATCTTTCCTCCGACTACCAGGAGGCCGAGGTACGCAAGGACTTCATCGACAAGTTCTTTATCGCGCTGGGCTGGGACGTGAACCACGACGAGCAGACAAACCCCTACGAGCAGGAAGTCAAAGTGGAGCCGCCCGTCTCGGCCGCCGGTCAGCGCCGCGCCGACTACGCTTTTCACCTCGCCCCGAACTATCGCGATGTCCGCTTTTTCGTCGAAGCCAAGAAACCTCACGGTGACATCGCAACCGCTGACAACTACTTCCAGACGATCCGCTACGGTTGGAACAACGGCACGCCGCTGGCCGTGCTAACCGACTTCAAGCAATTCCATGTTCTCGACTGCCGCTATAAGCCTGACATCGACAGGGCGCTGCTCCGGTGCGTTGCCAAGTATCATTACAGCGAGTACTCCGACCGCAAGAAACTCGCCAAGATTTACTGGCTATTCTCGCACGAGGCCGTCGCTGACCGCTCGCTTGAGAAACGCGCAAAGGAGCTACCGGAGCCGCGCGGCAAAGCCGTCCAACGCGGCTTGTCCCCCGGTGGCTACCAGAGCATTGACGAATCTTTTCTCAAGGAGCTCGACGAGCATCGCACCGCCCTGGCCCGGACTTTTAAGAACAGGAACCCAGCGCTTGACGGAGGGGCCCTGACCGAACTTGCCCAACGCACCCTTGACCGTCTCGTCTTCACTCGCTTTCTCGAAGACAAGGGCATCGAACCCCGGCACCTCGTGGACCATTTCGGGGATAGGGGCACGGCTTGGGGGGACTTTGTCGCCGCCAGCCGGCACCTCGACGGCGCCTACAACGGCGTCGTCTTCAAGCATCATGAGATCCTTGACGACCCGATGTTCCGCGTGGACGATGCCGTCTTTGCCGACATCTGTGAGAACCTCGCGCACGTCAATTCCCCTTATGACTTTGACGCCATCCCCATCCACATACTCGGCTCAATCTATGAACGCTTCCTCGGCAACGTCATCGTCGCTACGGACAAACGCGTTCGTGTCGAGCCGAAGCCGGAGGTCCGCAAGGCCGGCGGCGTCTACTACACGCCCGAGTATATCGTCCGCTACATCGTCGAAAACACCGTCGGTAAACTCATCGCCGGCAAGACTCCCGACCAAATCGCGCAGATGCGCTTCGCCGATATCGCGTGCGGGAGCGGCTCGTTCCTCCTTGGCGTCTTCGATCTGCTGCTGACCTATCACGGCCACTATTACAACGAGAACCCTAAGAAGGCCCGCACAGGCGACTGCATCACCCAGGACGGCAGGCTCTACCTTTCGCTCCGCAAGAAGCGCGAAATTCTGCTCAGCAACATCTACGGAGTGGACATCGACGCCCAAGCCGTCGAGGTCTGCCAACTCTCTCTCTACCTCAGGCTGCTCAAGGATGAAACCACTGGCAGCGCTCACCAGTATTTGCTGGACTTCGCGCATACCGCAAAAATGAAGACGCTGCTCCCCGACCTGAGTAAGAACATTCGCTGCGGCAACTCGCTCATCGGTAGCGATATTTTGGAGGGAGGGCTTTTCGCCAGTGAGGAGGAACGCGAACTAAACCCGATGGATTTCGAGGACGCCTTCCCCGAAGTGATGAAACGTGGCGGCTTCGATGCGATCGTCGGCAACCCGCCGTACATAAGCATGCTTCTACTTGACAAGAGCCAAGCTGCGGAAACAAAAGAATATTGGAAGCGGACGTATCGCTCTGCTTCCGGCGCGTTCGACATATACATCCTGTTCGTGGAGAGGGCAGTTGCCCTGGTCCGGGACGGGGGTTTTGTTTCCTACATCGTGCCGAATAAATTCCTTGCCGCCGAATATGCAGTTGAATTCCGCAAGTGGCTCCTTCAAAACTGTCAGTTCGTAAGTCTGCTGGACTTCTCGCGAGTTAAGGTCTGGCCGGTCTCGGTGTATCCGGTCGTGCCGGTATTGCGGAAGGCCGCCTTCGACCCTAAGCAAACGATCGCCGTTGCTGCCGCGACGAAGGAGGGATTAGATGACCTCCAGACGCTTGCGGCGGTGCCCTCTGGACGGCTTGCGGAAGTGCCGGACAATCTATGGAGCTTCATGACGCAGAGAGGTGCAGAGGTCCTCTTGAAGGTTCTTGAACACTCCGTGCAACTGGATGAGGTTGCAGACGTATGGGGCGCTTCCACGGTAGCCGAGGGGTCAGAGTATCCGCGCCTTATCGTTGACAAGGGGGCTCCTGGCATGAAAGCCAAGACTGCGCGTTTCATCGTCAGCGGCTCGGTCGAGCGGTATGCGACAAAATGGGAAAGTGAGCTGGTTCAGTTCATGCACCGAACCTACACGAGGCCGTTGATTCGCCTGCAAGCCCCAATGCCGGCCCGGCGGGCCGGGCAAGCGCACCGACCGAAGATTATCATCTGCAAGGTGGCATTGGAGCCGCGGGCGTTTCCCGATCTGAAAGGCGAGTTTGTCGGAGCGTACACGACATACGTTTTCCCAAAGAATATGTCTTTGCATGCGCTGACTGCGGTTATAAACTCCCGCCTCATGCGTTTCCTTTATCGTCTCCTTTACGACGCTCTCGCCATGGGCGGGGGCTACCTTCGCTTCCAGCCGCCGCAAGTCCGGCGTTTGCCTGTCCGCGCGTTTGACCCCTCAAACCCTGTTGACGAGGCGCGGCACGCCGACATGGTCACGAAGGTCAATGCGATGCTGGAGGCGAAGAATCGGTTGACGCACGCAAAGACCGACAAGGACAAAGGGTACTACATTAACAAGTGCGCTACCCTTGATCGCCAAATAGACCGCCTCGTCTATGATCTGTACGGGCTGACAGAGACGGAGATCCAAACTGTTGAACAACAGAGGTAGACGCCGGAAGGGTGAGGATTCTCATCAACGCAGATTTCAGCCATTACCCAACTGGGGCGCTCACATGTGATAGCTTTCTCCTCATGGACAATATCACACTTCTGGTGCTGGCGGACCCCACCGAACCGCGCCTCGCGATGCTGGAGGAACTGCCTCCGGAAACCGGCATCGCCGTGGGGAATTCGGCGGAAGCCTTCGTGAGAGCGGCGCCCGACGCCACCGTGATCTTCAACTGGTCGCTCGCGGCCGACTTGCAGCGCGAGGTGTTTCGCATGTGCCCGAACCTCGAGTGGATGCACTCGCGCTCGGCCGGGCTGGACGGTCTGCTCTTTCCGGAGCTGGTGGCAAGCCCCGTGCGGCTCACCAACGGGAGCGGCATTTACAGCGAGTCGCTGGGCGAATTCGTGGCGGCCGCGATTCTCTATTTCGCGAAGGATCTGCGCCGCATGATCCGCAACCAGGCGGCCGGCGAGTGGGAGCCGTTCGACATCGTGGAAGCGAGCGGCCAGACGGTGGGGATCGTGGGATATGGCGACATCGGCCGCGCCGTGGCCACCCGCGTGCACGCCCTGGGAATGCGGGTGCTGGGCATGAAACGCCACGGGCCGCCGGCGCATGAGGCCGACCCGCTGGCCGAGCGGATCTATGGGCCGGAGGAGCGTATCGAGATGATCTCGCGCTCCGATTACGTGGTGGTGGCGGCGCCGCTGACTCCGGAAACGCTGGGCCTGATCGGCGAGCCGGAGTTGGCCGCCATGAAACCGGACGCTGTGTTGATCAACGTGGGCCGCGGCCCGGTAATCCAGGAAGCCGCGCTAATCGGAGCCCTTTCGGAACAGCGCATCAAGGGCGCGGCGCTGGATGTTTTCGACACGGAGCCGCTGCCCCAGGGCCATCCCTTCTACAAGCTGGAAAACCTGCTGCTCTCCCCCCACTGCGCGGACCACACGCCCGACTGGCTGGACCAGGCGATGCGGTTCTTTCTGGCGCAATTCGAGCGGTTCCGCAAGGGCGAACCGCTCAGGAATGTGGTGGACAAGAAGATGGGGTATTGACATACGAATAACTTCGTAGTAAGGTTGTCGTATATGTCCGGCAACCCGCCCAGACCCACCGACGCCGAGCTTGAACTCCTGACCGTGCTGTGGAGCCGCGGGCCGTCGACGGTGCGGGACGTTCACGAAACTATCGCCCGCCGCAGGCCCACGCAGTACACCACGGTGCTCAAGCAGATGCAGATCATGGCCGCGAAAGGCCTGGTCAGCCGCGATGAGAAGCAGCGCGCGCACGTGTATGCAGCCGCGCGTCCGCGCGAGTGGACCGAGCGCCATCTCGCCGGCGATTTTCTGCGGCGCGCGTTCGACGGCTCCGCTTCCCGCCTGATGGTAGGCGCGCTTTCCGCCCGCAAGACCTCGAAAAAGGAGCTGGCCGAGATGCGCAGGCTGCTCGATGAGTACGAAAGGGGGACGCCATGACGCTCATCCAAACCTGGGTGCACACCCCGCTGGCGCAAGCCATCGGCTGGACGCTGGTTCACTCGCTGTGGGAAGGCGCCGTGGTGGCGCTGGTTCTGGCGGCGGCGCTGTGGGCCTTCCGTTCTTCCCGCGCCCGGTATGCCGCGGCCTGCCTGGCGATGCTCGTAATGCTGGCGGGCTTCGGTTTCACTTTCGCGCGCCTGATGCCGCGGGGAAGCCATGTCGCCACCATCGCGAATGCCCGCGGCGCTTTGCTCCCGGCTGGCTTCGACGAGCCGAAAGGCCTGGTGCAACGTAGCGCGGCGGGTTTCCTGCCGTGGCTGGCCCCATTCTGGATTTTGGGAGTTGCGATCTTCCACTTGCGGAGCCTGGCAAGCTGGATGGCGGCGCGGCGTCTGCGGCGAACGGGAGTGTGTCTGGCGCCCGATGTCTGGCGGGAGCGGCTCCGCCGGCTGGGCGCGCGGCTGCGGCTCTCCAGGCCGGTCACGCTGCTGGAATCCTGCCTGGCCGAGGTGCCGGTGGTGATCGGCTACGTGCGTCCGGCGATTCTGATGCCGGTGGGCCTGCTGGCGGGTCTGCCTGCCGGACAGATTGAAGCCATCCTGCTGCACGAGCTGGCGCACATCCGCCGCTACGATTACCTGATCAACCTGCTGCAAGCGTCCGTCGTGGGTTTCTTGTTTTACCACCCGGCGGTCTGGTGGATCTCGGGGTTGATCCGCGCCGAGCGCGAAAACTGTTGTGACGATCTGGTGGTCGCCACGAACGGCGACGCGCGCGAATACGCGGCTGCGTTGGCCGCTTTGGAACAGAACCGCTGGTCCGCGCGCGACGCCGCGCCGGCCGCTACCGGAGGAAATCTCATGCAACGAATTCGCCGTCTGCTCGATCGGCCGGAAGCTCCGCGCCGCGCCCTGACCCCCATCTTCTCCGCTTGCATCCTGGCGATCACCGCCGCGGTAGTCTTGACGGCCTGGCCATCCAAGGCGGGCGCCAAGGCCCCGGCGCCAGCCGCGCCGGCAGCCCCCACTACGCAAGCCGCGCCAGCGCCACAAGTGTCCCCCCCGCTTTCTACACCGTATCGCAAGTGGCTCACGGAGGACGTCGCCTACATCATCACGGACCAGGAGCGCGCCGCCTTCAAGAGCCTCACCACCGATGAAGAGCGCGAGCATTTCATCGAGCAGTTCTGGCTGCGCCGCGACCCAACCCCGGGTACAGTCGAAAACGAATTCAAGGAGGAGCACTACCGGCGCATTGCGTATGCCAACGAGCATTACGCTTCGAGCATACCCGGTTGGAAGACCGACCGCGGGCGGATCTACATCACCCTTGGACCGCCTGATGAGATCGAAACTCATCCCTCCGGCGGCGTCACCAGCTACCCGTCCGAGAATTGGCGCTACCGCTACATCGAAGGCGTGGGCTCCAACATCACCATCGGGTTCGTGGACCCCGCCAATTCGGGCGAGTACTCTATCGCGATCGACCCGAGCGAAAAGTACCTGCTGGGACTGCCAGAATCGCGGGTCTTCACCTCGAGCGAACCCGGTGCGCGAGTTACGGTCGTAATCACTTCCGACAGGAAGATGCTGATCCGGATTCCGATCGATTTCGAAGCCAGGCAATACGACATCTACGGTAGAACGCGCCGAGCGGACACCGGGGCAACCGTGAGTGTGTTTGAGGATAGGGCGCGCTTGTGCAAGGATGCGCCGGGGACACCGGGCTGCCTGGAACGACCGGTGTATCAGCCCTTTCCGGCCGCTACTCTCGAGCCTGGACCGTATGTCTTCGCGGCAACTGTCAGAGACAGCGCGGGGACCATCCTAAAAACCTACACGGTGAAGTTCACGGTGGAATAGGTGTGGGGCAGGCTGGTATCCTGCGCGGCGGCTGCCACCAAGTGTCTCCGGTTCACAGCGGACGAACTTCGAGCGGCAAGCGAGCCACGATGGCGTCCAGCACCTCGCATGCTGGGCCATGGCTTGCCTTCACCAGTTTGCCACAGGAGCCAAGATCCCGGGCGACTTCGGCACCGTGGGGCTACAACGACATAAGAGTGGAGTCCACGGTCTCTTTGGCGTAGCGCCGGCGGTCTTTGCCGCCGGTGGGGTTGTCCGGACTGGGAAGAACACCGGCGACAAGATCGCCGGCGCTACCAGGACGCACGGATTCATTCGTTTGGCGCAGGCTACTCGGGAACCGGCTCGTACACCGGCATCAGCCAGTGCCGCCACGCTTCCAGCCGCCCGTGCGCCGCCTGACTGTACAGTTGGCGCAACCCGGCGGTCACCGGGCCAATCTCTCCGGTACCGACCGGGCGGTGGTCCACGCGAATCACCGGCGCCACCTCCACCATGGTTCCCGTGAAGAACATTTCGTCGCAGACGTAAAGCTCGCTGCGGTCCACCGGGCGCTCGGTCACATCGAGGCGCAATTCTCTCCGCGCCAACTCCATCACCGAGTCGCGCGTGATGCCTTCGAGTATGTTCTCGCTGGCTGGCGGCGTGATCAGCGTGCCACGGCGCACCAGGAAAATGTTGCAACTGGCGCCCTCGGCCACATGGCCGGCCTCGGTGAGCAGGATGGCCTCGTCGAAACCGTTGCGCCGCGCCTCGTCGCTGGCCAGCACGCCGTTCACGTATGATCCGCAGATCTTGGCGCGGCCGGGGATGGCGTTGTCCTCGATGCGCCGCCACGAACTGACACCTGCGTGCAGACCCTTGGAACTGTCCAGATAGGCGGGCGCGGGCATGGGCACAATGGCGAAGGCGTCCTGGCCGTCCATGTGGATGCCGATCCGCTGGGACGACTTGTAGGCCAGCGGCTTGATGTAAACGTCGCCGCGATATCCGTTGCGCCGCACCAGGTCCGCCGTGAGTTCGCTTAACTCGGCGGCCGACGGCGCCACTTCGATGCGCAGGATGCCGCAGTTCCGCTTCCAGCGCTCGAAATGCTCCCGCGGGCGCATCAGGAACAGTTGATTCTCCCGCTCGTTCCAATAGCCGCGAATGCCCTCGAAGACGCCCGTCCCGAAACCGAGCGCGTGGGTGAGAATGCCCACCCGCGCCTCGGACAGCGGCGTCAGGCGGTTCTCGAAGAAGACGATGGTCTCGGGGTTCAACTCACCGGACATACCTTGCGGACCTCTTCCCGGCCCTTCGCCAGCGCGGCCAGGTCCAGCTCGAACCACTTCTGGCTTTTCACTTTTCTCCGCAGCGCGCCAATCACGCGCTCCTGGTCCAACAGGTCCGTCGTTTCCAGCAGCGCCCCCAGCATCACGATGTTGGCGGCTTTCGCATTTCCAAGCTGGTCGGCCAGTTCGGTGAACGGCATCGCAACCATGCGAACGTCCGGCCGCGCGCAATCCTCCGGCAGTCGTTCCGAATTGTAGAGAACGATGCCGCCCGGCTCGACGGTGGCCAGGAACTTCCGCAGCGACGGCTCGTTCAGCGCCAGCAGCACGTTGGGCCGCGAGACCAGCGGCGAATCGATGGCCACACTCGACAGCCGTACATGGCAATTGGAAGTGCCCGAGCGCATCTCCGGCCCGTACGAAGGCAGCCACGAGACTTCGTAGCCCGCATCCAGCGCGGCTTCCGCCAGCACCTCTCCCAGCATCAGAACGCCCTGGCCGCCGAAACCGGCCACCCTGATTCGCGAATCGAGCGCCCGCGCGGGGCGGGCCGGCGCGTGCTCCTCCTCCGCCGCGGCGCCCGCGCCATTCGCCACGCCCAGAATCCGCGGAATGTCTTCGAGCGCCGGCGGCGGCGCGGGCGCGGGCCGGACGGGCGCGTCCTTGGTGCGGTCGCGGAGGTTGGCCACGCGGAACGTTTTGGTCATTTCCTGTTCCACGAAGCGCTGCGCCTCCACCGGCTGCATTTTCCAGATGGTGGGGCACGGTGACAGCACTTCCACCAGCGAGAATCCCAGGCCCTTCACCTGGTTCTCCACCGCCCGGCGCAGCACGCGGGCCGCCTGCATGATCTGCTTGTTGTTGCCCAACGCCACGCGCTCGATGTAGACCGGCGCTTCCAGCGACGCCAGCAGCTCGCAAACGTGAATGGGGAAGCCATCGGTCCACTGGTTGCGGCCGAAGGGCGATGTGGTGGTCTTCCCGCCGAGCGGCGTGGTGGGAGCCATCTGGCCGCCGGTCATACCGTAGATAGCGTTGTTGACAAAGATCACCGTGATGGGTTCGCCGCGGTTGGCGGCGTGGATGATCTCGGCGGTGCCGATGGCCGCCAGGTCGCCATCCCCCTGGTAGGCGATTACGATGCTCTCCGGCCGGCTGCGTTTGACCGCCGTGGCCACCGCGGGCGCGCGCCCGTGCGCCACCTGGATGTTGCCGACATCGAAGTAGTAGTAGCCGAATACGGAACAGCCTACGGGGGTGATGAGGACGGTGCGCTCCTGCACGCCCAACTCGTCGATGGCCTGCGCCAGCAGCTTATGTATGATGCCGTGGCCGCAGCCGGGGCAATAGTGCGTCTGGTGCTGCAACTCCGCCTTGCGCTCGTACACGTCGTAGAAGCTCGCGGCCTTCCCGTGAATGACGGTGTAATCAGCCATGGATCGCCACCTCCGCCGCCGCGAACTTCCGCTCGACAAACGCCAGCACCTCCTCGGCCGAGGGAACATTGCCGCCCACGCGGCTGTAGAACTCCACCGGGCGGCGGCCCTCCAACGCCAGGCGCACGTCGTCCACCAATTGCCCGGTGCTGAGTTCCACTACCGCGAACGCCTGGGCCCGGCGGCTGAGTTCCCGAATCTGAGCCGAGGGGAAAGGATACAGCGTAATGGGACGAAGCAGTCCCACGGCCATGCCGCGGGCGCGGGCCAACTCCACCACGGCCTTCAAAACGCGGCCCATGATGCCGTAGCCCACCAGGACGATCTCGGCGTCCTCCGTGCGCCAGCATTCGGCGCGCACCGCTTCGCGCTCGGCCCGCTGGTACTTGGCCTCCAGCTTGCGGACGTGCCGTTCCATCAAATCCGGCTCCAGGTAGATGGAACAAATCAGGTTGCGCCGCGTCTCCGCCGTGCCCCTCACGGTCCACTCGGCCGGCGGAGGCACGAAGGCGCGCGACGCGAACTCCACCGGCTCCATCATCTGCCCGGTGTATCCGTCCGCCAGCACTACCACCGGGTTCCGGTACTCATCGGCCAGATCGAAGGCCAGCGTGGTCAGGTCGGCCATCTCCTGCACGGAATCCGGCGCCAGCACCAGCGTGCGGTAGTTGCCGTGCCCGCCGCCTTTGACAATCTGGTTGTAGTCGCCTTGCTCGGGCGCGATGTTTCCCAGCCCCGGACCGGCGCGCATGATGTCCGCCACCACGCAGGGCAGCTCCGACCCGGCGATGTAGCTGAGACCCTCCTGCATCAGGCTGATGCCCGGCCCGCTCGACGCGGTCATGGTGCGCACACCCGCCGACGCCGCACCGTACAGCATGTTGATGGCCGCCACTTCACTCTCAGCCTGTAAGAACACGCCGCCGGCTTGCGGCAGGTAGAGCGCCGCCGCCTCCGCGATTTCACTCGCCGGCGTGATGGGGTACCCGTAATACGCCCGGCAGCCCGCCAGCACCGCGGCCTTCACAATGGCTTCATTTCCCTTAATCAGTTGTTTCGGCATCGCTTCTCTCCCCGCGGCCTCACGCAGCCTTCGGTTGCAGCACCAGCCTCAGGACGGTGATTCCGCCCGGCTCGGGGCAGACGAAGAAACAGATGCCGCACCCCGTGC
>Ga0182027_10014335_pt1 | contig 10984 bp, 16 predicted proteins | sample 712E1DmetaG_FD_121300 | JGI IMG/M metagenome (GOLD analysis project Ga0182027, IMG submission 121300) | Permafrost microbial communities from Stordalen Mire, Sweden - 712E1D metaG (Illumina Assembly) | ecosystem: Environmental > Terrestrial > Soil > Wetlands > Permafrost | place: Sweden...
AACATTGACGGAAATCACCGCGCGTCATCCATTGTCACTTTCGGTCACGAAAATGAAAATGGCGGAGAGAGGGGGATTCGAACCCCCGATACGGTTTAACCCGTATAACGGTTTAGCAAACCGCCGCCTTCAGCCACTCGGCCATCTCTCCGTATGCCTTGTTAAATAAGGCGATTCTTTGCGTTTTGACACCTTAGAATCGTGAATGGTGTTGACAAGTTGCAACGCTTGTGCAACAGTTCACGCATGAATGCTACCGCGTCACGAAAGCCGAAACAAGATGAAAGTTGGCCGCGCAAAGTTACCATCGGGCGCGAGTCCGTCACCGTCTATCGCCGCAAGACGCCGCTGGGCAATTTTTCCTTCATGGTTGCCAACTACGCGGACGGAAAACGCCGCTTTGACAGCTACGCCAACGAAGCGGAAGCGATGGAAGCGGCTGGCAGGCTCGCCCGGCAACTATCCGCACGCGACGTGATCGGCGCGAGCATGACCCGCGAGCAATCCGTTGAATACGCGGCTGCCGTCCAGTCATTGCAACCGCTGGGCATCACGCTTTCGGCAGCCGTCGCCGCGATTGTCGAAGCCGTCAAGCTCACGGGCGACTTGCCGGGCGTGGCAGCGGCGGCGCGGTTTTACAAGGCCAAACACAAGACCGTCACGCCCAAGCGCGTTGCCGATGCTGTCGCCGAATTGCTCGCGCTGAAAGAAACTCGCGGCAGCGCGGCGCGGTATGTTGCTGATTTGCGCTGGCGGCTGGAAAAGTTCGCCGAAAAATTTCCATGCAACATCGCCAGCATCACAACGCCGGACCTGCAAACGTGGCTGGACGGCTTGAAACTTTCATCACAGAGCTACGCAAACAACCGGCGCGTGGCGCACTTGCTTTTTGAATTTGCGGTTGCGCGTGGCTATTGCTTGGACAATCCGGCTGCCGATGTTGAACGGCCAAAAATCCGCAACGGCGAAATTGAAATTTTTACGCCCGACGAAACCCGCAAGCTGTTGGCGGCAGCCGCGCCGGATTTTCTGCCATGCATTGCTTTGGGAATGTTCGCCGGGCTGCGTAGCGCAGAGATTGCCCGGATGGAATGGCAGGACATTGATTTGAAGCAAGGGCATATCGTCGTCAGCGCGAGCAACGCCAAGACCGCCAGCCGTCGCATCGTGCCGGTAAGTGACAATCTTGCCGCGTGGCTCGCGTCCTACACGAAACAAACCGGCTTGATCTGGAAACACACCGCAACCGATTTGCAGCGGGCGCGGGCCGAAACGGTGAAGGCATCGGGCGTGGCGTGGAAAGCGAATGGCTGCCGTCACTCGTTCGCGTCCTACTCTTTCGCACTATGCGCCGACGCCGGGCGCGTGGCAGGGTATTGCGGTAACTCGCCTGCCATGATTCACAAGCATTACAAGCAACTCTGCACGCCCGCCGCCGCGCAGAAATTTTTCAGCATCAAACCGGCAACCGCCGTGAACGTGCTACCAATGCCAGCCGCCGCAACCATCAATACCTGAATTATGCGCCACAAAAAATCTCTGACAATCTCCTACTGCCAACCGGCGGACAAAGAGTTAAAGCGATTGACGGCGGAAGCAGAGAAATTGCTTCGCGCGACTTCACCGCCGCCGCCAGAAACGGTGATAAAATCGTTTACTCTTTCGCTGGCCGCGCTCGCGCTCTATCCCGAAATGATGCGTCAGCGCGGCACTATAACTGAAAACTTCCAATGCTGCTATGCCCGTCGCCCGGATGCGACGCTGCAAATTCTGACGCGGTTGCGGCAACTGGCTTGCGAGCGGCAGCGGAAAGAATTTACTCGCCAACAAAGGGACAACCAAACGCAAGCCGGGCATGTGCGGAAGTTTCTGGCGGATACCGTATTTGTCGTGAAAAAAAACGGCCAACTTATACCCCAAGAAAAACTCACCGCTGCCGATTTTCTGACAGACGGCAAGACCCTAAAACGCGGCAGCAAATTCATTCGCGTTGTGGACTTAACTGACGGCGAGATTGCACAACTTCTTACCGAGGAAAACTTCAGCGTGACGGCGGACAGCGTGAAACGCGCCCGCCAAGACTTCCTAAACCAAAGGGAAAAAGTTTAGCAAGAAACCGGCGGACATTTCCCTTTGAATCGTTCGCAGCGTTTTGCGTCATGCCCGATAGTCAGGGCATGATTAAAACTCAAATTCCGCCCGACGCCGCCACGGGTGACATGAAGTTGGCGTCACCATTCACCGACAAGCGCGGCTTCGCGCAACGCTGGCAAGGCTCTGTCAGATGGATTGACGGATTGCTCGCACAAGGTCTGCCGCATCTTAAAATCGGAAAACGTCGTGTCCGCATTTGCATCGCGGAAGCCGATTCTTGGATGCAAGAACAATTCCGCACACAACGCCGCGCTACGGCAGGGGGTGCAAAATGAGCAGCTACAATCCTCTGTCAGACGATCACAAATTGAAAGACGCAATCGTTGCGGTATTTGAAAAGCTCCGCGACGAACTCGGAAGCGGCGTCACACTGGTCGAAGTCACCGATAAATTCAATGAAGTGTATGGCTTGGACTTTTCCGAAGCCGATGTCGCGCCGTATTTGTCGCAAAACTTGCAGTCGAAACGGCAGGGTGTGAGTAGCACGAGCACCGCCGCTGGCGTCGCAAGTGACGATGCGGCTTCGGCATCCGCCGATGCGTCCGAACGAGGAGGCACGTCCGCCCATATCGGGGCCAGCATTGCACATGATGATGCGGCTGTCTGCCATGATAAGGCGGCGGCTTATCACCGCCGGGCAAGTGCCTGGCATCAAAAAAAGGCGTCAGGAGAAACCTTGCCGGAACTGGAAGCTGATTGAAGCCGTCACCGGCGGACACCGAAAAAAACAAACCAAGCGAAAGGAAAAAATATGAATCCAATAGGCATGGCCGTAACACTCTTGAAAAGTTTAGAAGCTGCGAGCGCAGTGCAACAGTCTGCACTCGCGGCCAACGCCACCGATGCGTCGCGACTGCAAAAGTTGACTGACGAAATTGCGGCGTTGGAACAACGGGTTGACCCGGAAGATTTCAGCGCGCTTCACGATCTCGCCGCCCGCCGGGACCAACGTGAACGGCTGGCAAAAAAATATGCCGCCGACGCTGAAAAACGCCAGCGTGATGCGGACGCCGCCAGCGCAGTATCTGACAACGAAATCGGCGATTTGTTTTTGGAAATCCAAGCGGATTTAAAGGAACAAATCGTTTTGTCTGTCCGGCTATTCGTTTCCGACGAGGGAAAGGCAATCCGGTTTGCCGAATCGTGTGATTCATTTTTACTACTTCGTCGCCATGCATCCACCTGGATCGGCTTGCCACCAGCGCAGCGTTACACGGGCTTGTTGAATGTGCTTCGCCAATTTCTGGACGGGCATCCGCCGTGGATTTTCACCTCCGCTGAACCAACCGAAACCGCCAACCGATAAGGGAAAATATGGCCTACAAAATCACACCATTGCGCAGCATGACCAAGCCGGACGTGGACATAACGAAGACTGGCCCTTGGGCACTGTGCGAAAAAGACCTGAAAAAGGAACTCGCAAGGCTCGAAGCGTTGCTTGAAGCCGGAGAATTTCTGCCGAAGGAATCCACCCGACTTGAACAGGTTCGGTTCGCGCTGGCAAAACTCGAAACGCTCAAACGCGGAAGCCACGCGGAAGTTGAAGCTCGAAACACGAAGCAACCACGGCGCTCTGCGATTCGTGGCGGTTTCAAAATTCCACTTGCTTGATTGTACTCCCGTCCATTTCCTTTGGTGAGGACGTGCGCCGGCCGGACCGGCTGGTGACGCGCAACACACAAGACGTGTTGTTTGGAGTGCGCGACGGCCAATGGCGCGACGCCGTTTGTCGTGTCCGCTCATTGCCAGCCGACAGTGCGGAACAGAGACAGGCAAAACTCGCGCTGCCCTACGCAACCTGGGCGGGCGTGTTCACTCGCCGTTCAAATTCCGCCCTTGTCCATCATTCCGGCCAAGTTGGAATTGATCTTGACGGGCTTGGTGAAGTCGGAGCCGTGGCCGTCCTGCAAGCTGCCATCGGCGACAAGTTTTGCTTGGCTGCGTTTCGCTCCGTTCGCGGTGAAGGCGTCCGGCTGCTTTTCCGAATCCCGCCATGCTCCCCTGAAAATCACATTGCGGCTTTCGAGCAAGTCGCCTTGCACGTCCAGCGCATTTACGGACGCGAAGCCGATGAATCCGGCAAGGATGTTGCACGGGCTTCTTTCGTCAGTTTCGACAATGGCCTTTGGTTCAATGCCGCTGCTCTGGTTCTCCCGATTAAACTACCGGGTGAAACACAGCGATTAAAAGCAAAACCTCGCTGTGTTTCATCTTCGCTTTACGCTGGCTTGTTGGCAGAGACATGGCCGGGGTGGTATGGCAGGCATTTGGCAAACACCGCGCCCGTGTCAGGTGAGATGGCAAAAACGCATGGCAGCTTGCTGGATTTGGGCAAGTCACTGGCCTTGCACGCGGAGCGGATTAAAACGCCGCTGACTGCACGCTTGGTTGACGCGGCATTTGACGCATGGCTTGGCGAACACGCCCGGCAAGGTGTCCGGCTGCGTTGCCCGGCTGACGACTACCGGCGCGAATTGCTTGTGAGTGTCCGGGGAGCGGAGCGCAAGCCGTGGTTCAAATCCGCCGCTGAAAAATGGACGCGCTGGACACGGCACAAGGAATTTCCCCGTGATGGATTGCCGCAAGAAATGATTCTGTTCGCCATCCGGCAACATTGCGCCGAATCCAAGAGCCGGGAATTTTTCATCGGCTCGCGTGACGCTGGCCTTGTGGCGGGCACAAGTTATATCACCGCTTGGCGGAAGCTGAAAAAACTTTGCGCGGACGGCCATCTCGAAAAAGTCGGCAAGCGGCTACCGCGCGATGCCCAAACCTACCGGCTGCAAGAATCGGTAGCGACGGGAGAAAGGAAAAATGACTGACGCAGCAAAATCACCGCCCGCTGACGGATTCGGAGCAAAAGTTTATCAGCGCGTCAATCGCTTCACAAATTACGTCGCGTGGCTGCTTTTTGTTCCAATTTTCACTTTTCAAACCAGAGATTCTTTCGGTCAGGGAATTAAACCGCTGCCTGTCTGGGAAATCGTTTTGCACCAACACAGCTTGGAAATTGAAGGAAGAAAGGTCGTTTTGAAAGGCAGAGACACTGGCAGCGGGCAAATCATAACGACCGCCGATTTTTTCATCACTTGGGGTGAAAATTTCCGTTCTCCATTTTTTCAAAAACGCCAAGAAGTAACACCGCCTGCTTTCCATTCCAGCGGTTCGTTCGCTTTCCCGTTGCCACTTGTTGAGCAACCAACCGGCGAGAAGACCGATGCCGCCGGAAATAATGCCGCCAAGAACAACGAGAAAAGTTTCCCAAATTTTATCAAGCGTCATGCGTTATTTTTTGGAATCTGTTTCCTGATTGGCTTCGTGTTTGGATTTTTTTGCCTACCGCAATCAAGCCCGAAAGCCCCTATGTCGTCAAGCGATGAAACGAACCAAGTCGCAGCGAACGAAAACCGGCACCCGGCGACCAACCGGAAAACTTTTCAATGAATACGTTAGCCACAAAACCAATACCCGCAAAGCGCGGCGAGCGCGTCGCTTCGTATCGCTGGAAAAAGGGCGTGAGCGGCAATCCCGCCGGGCGGCGCAAGGGCAGCGTTTCACTCGCGGCTGCGTTGCAACGGCTGCTAGTGAAAGAACCTGACAAGCTCGAATCCGTCGCCCGCACTTTGGTTGACGCTGCGATTGCTGGCGATGTTTCGGCGGCACGGCTCTTGTTTGAACGGCTTGACGGTCACAAGCCAACCGGATTTTTCAGCGTCCACGTTGACAACAGCGACCGGCGCAGTTTCACCGTGTCGCCGCAAGTCCTGGGTGAAATCGCGGAAGCTCGCCGACGTTACGAAGAAAGATTATGTCCACCATCGCAGACTACTTAGTTGACCCGGTTGGATTCGCAAAAGGCGTTTTGGGCGTGAATTCTTACGGCTGGCAGGAACGCGTTTTGTTTGATTTGAACTTGCCGGGCGCGGTTGCCTTGCGAGCGGCGAATGGCAGCGGCAAGACTTCCGTTGTCGGCGCGAGCGCGGCCTTGTGGAACGCGGCGGCATTCCCCGGCAGTCTCACGATTGCGACAGCGAGCGTTTTTCGCCAAGTGAGCGAGCAGTTATTCCCGACGCTCCACAAGCACGCGGTCAAATTTCCCGGCGGCGTGTTCAATGCGACCGACGTGACACTTGCGAACGGCTCAAAGATTTTCGGCTTCGCAACCGATGAAAGCGAAAAATTTGAAGGCTGGCACAATCCCCATTTGCTGATTATCGCCGATGAAAGCAAGGGCATCCCCGACGCGATTTTTGATGCGATTGAACGCTGCGCCCCGACGCGGCTTTTGCTCATGTCGTCGCCGGGCGGATGCTTTGGATTCTTTCACGCGGCGTTCAACTCGCGGCGGAAATACTTCCGGCAACACGTCGTCACGGCTTACGATTGCCCGCATATTGGCTGCGATTGGATTGATTCACAAATTGAAAAATACGGGCGCGAGCATCCGCTGATTCAGTCCATGATTTTCGGCGAGTTTATGACCGGCGACGCTGACGGCTGCGTGATCCCGCTCGCGTTTGTGGAGCGGCTCCTTGCAAATCCACCCGCGTTCAAGGATGACGGCACGGTTGCGGCGTTCGTGGATTTCAGCGCGGGCGGTGATGAAACCGTCTTGGCCGTCCGCCGTGGCAACAAAATTGAAATCGTTGCCGCGTTTCGTGAACCGGACACGATGAAAACAATCGGCAGGCTGATTCAGAAATTCCGCTCACAAGAATTGACGCCCGCGCAAATTTCCGGCGACGCGGGCGGACTTGGCTTGCCGATAATTGACCGGCTGACGGAAAGCGGGTGGTCAATTCGACGCGTCAACAATGGCAGCCCCGCTCTGAAACCTGAAGCGTATTGCAATCTCGCCGCCGAATGTTGGTTTGAAGCACGCGTGAAAATTGAAAAGGGCGAAGTCGTTTTGCCAGATGACCCGGAGCTTGTCGCGCAACTCACGTCGCGGCGTGGCTGGCCGGACAGCAAAGGCCGGTTGCAACTTGAATCGAAACAGGACATGCGCTCGCGCGGGCTTGGTTCGCCGGATAGAGCCGACGCCGTGCTGGGTGTGATGCCGGGACTTTGGACTGACTTGGCGAGGGACTTCAGGGAGACATTGGAAATTTATAAATTGGTGGTTCAAAATGCAGATGTCAGGAATTTGTCACGGATGCCGCGTTTCACTCCCCGCCAATTTATTTTTCGACGATGAACAACGAACTTTTCCCCGCCCGTGCGAACAAAATCGGTTTGTTTCTTTTCCGATTGTCTCCCGCATGGCCAATGCGGTGCTGTCTTTTCGCAGAAGTTCGCCTGCGACAAGAACTAAAGACGGCGGCGGGCGGGGAATAATCTTTGAACCATGAACCAAACCGAAACCCCGGACCAGTTTGAAGCCGATCTTGAAGCCTTAACGATTCACGAAGCCGGCCATTGGCACGCGTCGGTTGCCTTCGGCATTCCGGCTGCGATGCGGATAGACATGGATGCAGAAGGCCATCTTGTCGGTGGCTGGTGCTTTCGGGATTTTCACGGCTCGAAATTTGAAGGCGCTTGCATAGGCTGGGCGGGCGTCATGGCGGAACACATGCTGAACCGTGTGTGGCGCCACCGGACGCCGCTGCTTTTTTCCCCGCTCACGGAAGCAAATCTTTCCAAGTTTCATTGGGAGGCTTCATTTTTTCTGAACGAACTGAGCGTCGAGGACCGCCAGCATATTGTAGCACACACGGACACGCTGGAATCATGCCAAGCGGCGTTCCGAATCCTGTCGAAAAGAATCGGCGAGATTGAGGCGGACGCGAAATTGCTGGCAGACCGCACCCGAAAGGAAGTTGCCGCAAAGCTGGCCGCCGCCGATGAACGGAAATGGGGACGGATTCCCCGGCCACCGCATATCCCGGCGACACACGCGGATTTTCTGAATCAGGTTTGTGGAAATGACGCGGAACGTTTCGAGCAATTCATCGTCAGCAGAGCCGCGCTGCACCTTACCAACAATCGCACAATGAAAATAGAGGACGCCAAGCTCTCACTTGGAGCAGCGTTTGATGATGCCGTTGCCATCTCCATGAACTTGCAGCGGAAACAGTATGGAGGCGACTTCCCCGATCAAGATTCATGGCTCTCGGCGGCGCGGGATTTTCTCAACTGGACGAGTGAGAAAAAATGACCAAAGCCCAAAAACTAGCCGATGCACAAGCACACGCTCGCCGGGCAGAGCGCGCCGCGCTTGTTGCACAAATCCGTTTGGCTGTCATTCAGGACAAAATCATCGCGCACGAAACGGCGGAAGCCCACCGCCAAAGGATTCTGATTCAGACGGCGGTTAAGCGCATGGTGAAATCAGGCGATTACTCCGGGGAATTCACCTTGACCGCGCAGTTCATCGCGGACCCGTCACTAATTCCGCTGGCGCTGACGAAGAAAATCTTCCGTGTGCGGCCATGAGCACCGACCATCAAAAACTGAAAGCAAATTGCTTGGTATCATGGTTTGATTCTCAACTTAATTCTCTTGTGCTTGTGTCTCTGAAAATAATCTTGCAACTGATCGGGCGAGTCGCCGGCACTCCCGCTGAAGATTTCTTCCTCACTCTCAAACTCAATCTCAATTCCTTTGTCCTTCATCAATGCGAAATATCCACGAGCCAATTTTGCTGCCGTTTCGCAAATGGTCACACAAATACCAGAAGGTGGTTTTGCATCTGGTTGCGCCCGCGCTGCCTCAAGCGGCTCTGGCCGAATACGGGAACCATGCTCACGGAAAAAAGACGCAATCTCGCCCATAATCCGTTCATCGCCAAAAAACTCAAAAGCATCACTCATATATGAAAATCAGATACATCTTTCCAACTCGCAAAATTTTCAGTTGGGCTTCACTCGTTGCTTTACTGACAGGCAAAGTAAAAGTGGTGGTCACAATGACACCTGACCCAAAGCCAATCCACTCTGACGAGCGGCAGACTCAGTGATGTTCGCGGCTCGGTTCATCGGCCCGGCCATTTTCTAGCGCGGACCGGCCAAGGTCTGCGCGCCTTGCCGACATCAATCTGTTTGACCATCTCTGCATCGAGTGGCTTTTCAGATTCCTTGCGGTCTTTTTCTATTTCAAGGGCGAGTGCGTGAATCTTTCGGCCAAAACCCTTTTGCTTGTCGTTGCCCTTCCCAAGTTTCAACGCCAGTTCTTTGAGTGTTTCTTCAAACTCTTTCGTGTTCATAAAATGTCGTGACTCATATCACAGTTGAAAATTCAAGGGACAGTAGCTACCAACCTGCCCACCAAATATAACCCTATGAATATAAAACCTGTCGTAAGCAAAATGCACTTGGCCATGAAAAAGACAAATACGGGAAGATCAACCCAACGCGGTTTATGAATTTCGCCCTCAATCGAATGCGTCTCACGCCAAAGCTTCGCTTCATGGTGTTGTGTGAAAAACTTCAGTATCAACGCACCGGATAGCGCCTGAAGAATGTCCGCGATGAAATAGCCAACAAAAAAGAAAAGTGCAGCGTAAATCATCAAAGGGAACGTAAAATCAACCCGCTTGAGAATCCAGCAAATGGCAGTCCCCGCAAAGCCGAGCTTCCGCCCATGCTCCGTTATGTCACGGGTGTAATGCTGATACTGCTCCCAAAGTTGTTTACCAGTCATCGCGTCCTACGCCCCGGCCCAACGTCCCTCGTGCCAGGGTTGTTCGTTGGAGCGGGTGCTGGTGGCGGTGTTGCGGGCGTGGGCGCAGGCGATGGCGTCGGTGCCGGTGCCTGAACTGGTTGGCTTGGCGGTGTAGGTGGTGTGGGATGGTTTGGCATAAAATGAGGTCAACGATAACTCTGGTTAGCTCTGCTTTAGAACATTCTTGTCTTCATCTGGAATCCGTCCTGCCTTCCGAATGAGCGCCAGCACGCTCGGTCGGTCGTCGTAGAGGTCTTCAAGGATTCTTTGGCAATAGTGGCGCGATGCCTCCACGTCCACCTTTGGAATTTCCTGCCAGTCATCGTGAAGCACATCATTCCCTAGAACTCGTATTTCGTTGTGTGCGCGAATTTTTCGTGCCTCGGTAATTACTCCGTCTGAAGCGGCTGCTTCGATCTGGTCGAACAGTTGCTTTTCCTTTGACGTTTTGTAGCCATTGGCACGCATCGTCTTGTCAAGAACAGAGCGGAACATTCCGGCGGCTGCGCGAAGGCATTCGTGACCTAAACAACTCTCACCCTCTCGAAATTCATTTTGGATTCCACTCGGCACAGCACTTGGCAAAGAAAGGTGACTACCCGATTCGGGATAGAAACAAATCAACCTACTGTAGCCACCGGGGTAGTTGAAACCGTCAGTTTCTTCATTTTTTCCATAGTATATCACTTTTGCGAACGCGCCCATGCCACACCCAGCGCATCGGTAAAGGCGATAGGAAGCAATACAACCTATCCCAATAGAGTTGTCTTCGTGTCTATCGTACGAACCAAACGGCCTTCCCTCCCCCCTCCATTCAAATGTGCTTTTACCCCCGTTGCACCCTATGCAGAAGGCGATGATCGAACCTGATTTCTGTAGTTCTGCCATAAAAAAGAGAATCATTCTAAAACGCGATTACAAGCGCCGGAAACGCCGGACGCCTCATTCCTTCACCCGCCCCGAAACATCACAGGCGCGGCCAGCCAGCGCACGACGCCACGGCAAAATGCCGGACGTGACAAGCCGCCGATGCACCAGCCCGGACACGCGCAAGCCATGTTCGCAACGCTGACGTGACCATGCGCGAAAACGGCGAACACGTCAAACCGGATCGCTGGCATGTTTGCAGCACAGACTCAACGGGCGGCGCGGACGGCCAAAAACCCCG
>Ga0182027_10014336_pt1 | contig 10983 bp, 10 predicted proteins | sample 712E1DmetaG_FD_121300 | JGI IMG/M metagenome (GOLD analysis project Ga0182027, IMG submission 121300) | Permafrost microbial communities from Stordalen Mire, Sweden - 712E1D metaG (Illumina Assembly) | ecosystem: Environmental > Terrestrial > Soil > Wetlands > Permafrost | place: Sweden...
GAGACTGGATTACTCAATGCTGAAAGTATTTTTCAAAGATTAAAGCCTAAAAATCCCGGTAAATTAACTACCGAAAATAGAATTGCTCTTATAACGTTGGTTGCAAGGGAAAATTGGGGCAAGAGTGAACAGGAGCTAGCTGCAAAACTTGGTATGGCGAATACTACAGAATATGCGCAACGGGTGGCTAGGATATGCGAGGGAGTAGGGGTTGCTAATTTAATGCAGTTGAGAGTTTACGAGCTATTGCGCACAAGAATGCCGGCTGAAGCTGGTGGAGAGGCTGACTCCAACTTACAATTATCGGAACAAGAAGTTGAGGTAATTGAGTTAAAATCACTTGGATTATCTAACAGAGAAGTTGCAGGAAAGCTGAAAATACACGTAAACATAGTCGATCAGTGTCTAGCAAATGCAGCAGTGCTAATCGGAGACACGGTACCTAATTCACTATTGGCAACTTTAATAAAAACAGATGTTATTGATAAGGATAGGTTGGGAAGTAATTTCACTTTTGCAAATTATGACAAATTAGATAAGGATCAAATAAAAATGCTTGAGGCTATGATTGCTAAGATAAATTTAGGTAGAACGATTCCCGATATTGCTAGTGGATTAAAAATGAAAGCTCCCGCATTAAGTAAAATTTTAGTAAAGATGTATCCATTGCTTGGAGTAGATAGCTTGCAGCAGTTAATAACTTTTGGGCTATTGTATTCAAATGGAGTACGCAATTCTACCTCGGAAAAGGCAACGCAAGCAGTAAAATAATTAAAAGCTACGGAAATTATTAATTTTTCATTGTAAAAATGGTAAACTAATTAGGATGCAGATAATCAAAAAATACAAAACAATTTCGATTTTGGTTGGATTAATTATTATTTTCGCAGTACTAACGGTTTTTATTAAGGTATTTGATATCGGTGGTATTCAAAATAAAACAGATGTAAAACTTTCCGCAACCCCTACGTCGGCTATTGTAGATCCGTTTATTCATCCTAAGGATTTTAATATTCCGTCATCATATATGGGTTATTCTGTTGCTAAGCTTGCTCAGGCGGATTTGAGTAAGTCAGCGCTACAATATGGTAGTAAAAGCGCAGATTTAATGGGAACAGAGTTAGCTATTAGAAAAAGTAAGGTTTCGGATATTGAATATGGTCAAATGAAAAACCTTTTGGATTCCTATATTCAAGGGCAGTTGGTTAATAAAGGTTGGAAAGATACTTTTGAAGTAAATGGACAGAAAGTAATACCAAATATTATGGGTACAAATGATCTGTCCTCGGGGTTTGTGCAGGTTTCAGGGGGTAAGCTTCAGGAAGTAATTCTTGAGGGCAACAAAGACGCTACCGGCAGTGTAGAATTAAAACTCTTCCTTAGTGATATCTATAATCTAAGTTCTTTCTAGGGGCTATCTATCAATCCCTCAAGGGGTTAAAATATGTTAACAAACTTAGTGGCTTTGTACTTTAGTTGTTCAAATAGGGTTTAAGGAAGGTTGTAAAGAGTTCTTCTAATCTTTTAAGGTGTTTTTCTTCCATTCCATGATGACAGCCGATTAAAAATCCTCTTTCCATGACTTCGTTGGCGATTGGGAATTTTTGCGGGTTCCATTTTTTTCTTAAACTTACAAATCCCGGTTGTTCTAAAATATTTCCGGTAAGCACAGGTCTTGTTTGAACATTATTTGTTTCTAAATACCTTACTAATTTTTCCCGTGTAAAAGGAGAATTTTCTTTTATAACTAATGGAAATGCAAGCCAACTTGTATCTGTTTTAGGATCTTGTTTTGGCAAAATAAATAAAGATTCGTATTGTTTAAAGAATTTTAATAGCCGTTTGAAATTATATTTTCTTGTTTTACTAAATTTAGGAAATTTTTTCAATTGTTCATTGCCAAAAGCCGCGCCCATTTCATTAGGAAGAAAATTATAGCCAATCTCTGCGAATATAAATTTTGCATCATAAGCTGTGTTTCTTATTTTTTTTGAAAATCGTTTGGTGATATCTTCGGATTCATTAAAAATAGAAGAACTTCTTCCCCAGCCCCTTAGCATTTTAAGTTTTCTTTGCCATTCTGGTTTATTTACCATAATCATTCCGCCATTGCCTCCGGCTGTGATAAGGTGTGAGCCGTAGAAGCTGGTAGTTGTAATATCGGAATAATATCCGGTTGGTTTTTTATCATACTTAGCGCCGAATGTATCACATGAATCTTCAATCACAAATAATTTATATTTTTTGGCGATTTTTAGTATTCTTTTCATGTCAGGGACATTACCAACAAGATGCGGGAAAAAGATTGCTTTTGTTTTTTTTGTAATTGCTTTTTCCAAAAGATTTACGTCAATTGTATATTTTCCGCTCTCGGTATCTACAAAGATTGGCGTAAGCCCCATTTTTATAATAGGAGAGACGGTTGTAGAGAAGCTAAGTACTGGTGTAATTACCTCGGATCCTTTAGGTAAATCAAGCAACTCAAGTGCAAGCAAATTTGCCGATGATCCTGAGTTAACCATGATGCCGTATCTTTTACCAAAAGCCTTAGCTACATTTTTTTCAAATTCTGCGGTTTCTTTGCCCATTGCTTCGCGGTGTTCTTTGAGGACGCTGACAACTCTATTAATTTCGTGATTGTCATAGACAGCGAGGGCGTATGGAATTCTGAGACCAGCTATTTGTTTCAACATCCCAAACATTATATAATTAGCATTAACGATTATCAAGTCGGGACAAACAATTATGACAATTTTATTTTTTGCGAAAAGATTTTATCCGGAAATCGGCGGAGTAGAGAAACACGTTTTGGAAATTGGTAAAAGATTGGTAAAAAAAGGCAATAGAGTAATTGTGGTTACAGAACTCGAAAAAAATACGAATAATGTTAATTATCACTCAGCTTCAAAGAGTGCTACGTTAGCGGGTAAAGTAGATGGAATAGAGATCTATAGAATTAATCCGGGTAAAAATAACTGGTTTAAGAAATTTAGAATTTGGAAAGAGCTTTGGAGATTAAAAAAAATAATTTTACAGTCGGATGTAATTCATTGTCACGATGTTTTCTTTTGGTATTTACCGTTTAGGTTTTTATATCCTGCAAAAAAAGTTTTTACTACTTTTCATGGTTATGAAGGAAATTATATTCCAACAAAAAAAGCGATTTTAATGCATAAGATTTCAGAAAAATTTTCTTATGGAAATATTTGCATCGGTCAGTTTTTTGAAAAATGGTACGGTACTAAACCAACCTTTATAAGTTTTGGTGCCGCTGAAATTATTGGTCTAAAAAAACAGGAAATCGTTAACAAAAACTTGATTGTTTTCTTAGGAAGATTGGAAGAAGAAACAGGAATAATGGAATATTTAAAAGCGTTTAGGAAACTTTCAGAACAGCATAGGGGATTGAGGTTAGAAGTACTGGGAGACGGATCGTTGATGAATCAGTCTAAGAAATATACACTGGATAATCAGTTATCGGTAAATTTTCGGGGATTTGTAGCCAACACAGAACCCCTTATTAACAGAGCATCTTTTATGTTCGTCTCGAGATACCTAGGCATGCTTGAGGCTATGGTTAACAAGAAATTTGTTCTTTCTGTTTATAACAATAAAATTAAAGAAGATTATCTTAAGATGACTCCTTTTTCTGAGTATATTTCAATTTCTTCTAATTCGAATGAAATATATAATGAGATGAATAAATTTTTGTCGGATGAAAAGCTAAGAAATAATAATGTACAAAAAGCATATGATTGGGTTAAGGATAAAACGTGGGATAATTTGATAAATGTCTATTTAAAACTATGGAAGCTTAATTAAGTTTATATTGATTGGTAATTGTTTTTAGCTTTATTTTTATAAGTTCCAAAAGAGAAGAGATTGCATCCTGAGGAAGTTTTACTCTTGTTTGTCTCTCATTGCTCCATATAACAGGTACTTCTAATAATTTATATTTGAATTGTCGCGCAAGCATGATTGCTTCTGCATCGAAACCCCATCTATTTGTTGTAATTCTAGAAAATATTTCTTGAGAGGCATCCTTTGAAAAAAATTTAAAACCACATGTTAAATCAGTTACATTAACGTTAAGTATCAGATTGGATAATAAGGTATATACTTTTCCCATAAATTCTCTCCATTTAGGTTGTCGAATAATTACTTGTGATTTGCTGTGTTTACGTGTTCCTATTATTATTTGGTATTTATTTGCATGTTTTAAAAATTGGTTAATTGTCTCAATAGGAGTTGATAAATCGATGTCTGTAAACATGTGATATTTTCCTTTTGCGGCAAGCATGCCTGTTTTTAAGGCATAGCCTTTTCCACAATTTGATTTATAAGTAATAATTTTCAATGGAAACTGTTCAGATAAACGTTTTATTAAGCGTAATGTTTTATCTGAGCTTCCATCATTTACAACGATAAGTTCGCTTTTTATTTTTTGTGATTTTAAAAATTCATTAATAATTTTTAAATTTTTAAGTCTTTTCTCCTCGTTAAATAAGGGAATAACTACTGATAAATAAATTATATTATTTTTCATTTTTGGCAATACAAATAATAGATGTTCCAAATGGAAGAATGCTTGATTTAATAAAGTACATTTCAAGAATACTTAGATTTAACATAAATTTATTTATAATTGGTGAGTTTATTTTAAAATCAGAGGAATAATTTTTTTTAGAAATTTTTGATTTAAATTTACGAATTAAATAGGCTGGTAAAAAAAGGAAAGAGTACATATAAGAGATTTTTAAAATATTAAAATTATTCTTTTTAAGTATTGAAATTAATGTCTGTTTTCTGTATCTTCTTTTATGATGCAAAACTACATCCCATTGACTCCAGAGGGACTCAAATGCCGGTACGGTAATTACTAACAAGCCGTTAGGTTTTAAAATTCTTGAAGTCTCTTTTAAAGTTTTTTTGTCATTGGTGTGTTCAAGAAGATCAAACATAGTAACAATATCAAAAGAATTTGATTTAAAGCCGGTTGAATCAGCATTAGCAATTGAAACATTTTTAATACCTCTTTTATGGCAATAGAAAATAGCATCTTTTGAATTATCAATTCCTGTTGTTTTACCAATTTTACTTAATTCTTCAATATTTTTACCTGTTCCACATCCAATATCTAAGATATTAGGTTTTTGTTTTGAGATAAAGTTTTTAAGGAGCAATATGGCATTACGTCTTTTTGATATATGCCACCAATGTTTATCTTCTAACTTATAAAGATCTTCGTATAAATACTTTTGCATACATTTTATTAATTAAGTATAAAATAACAAATATAATTATTACAATAAAAGAAATTATATCAACTATTTTAATAATAGAAAAAGTTTTAATATCAGTATATTCAATATCTATAAAATGTAGTCCCGGTGGAACATTAAATATTATAATCCCCAGATATTTAGAATTTTTATATTCAATTGGTACATTCTTTCCATCTATTTTAACAGTCCACCCCGGAAAGTAAAGTGTGTTTTCTTTAACGGTTAAGTTCGATATAGCATAAACGATATATTGATGGGAAACAGTATTACGTTTAACATTATTAATCTTTCCTTGACCATTTAATATTTCTATATTATTTATTGGTTTGCTTGATTGCCATGGGTGACTAGAATCAAGCCATCTTGGACTGGCAAAACTTGCAATACCTTCATAATTTTGGGTGCTTGCAGGCAGACCTTGTATGAGAGAGGAATCGTTTATAGAAGGAATAATCGTTCTCTGTCCCCAATTTAGAATAGTGTAGCTGATTGTTATAAAAATTAGTAAATAAATAAAGCTTTTCTTTTTTAAGATAAAAGTAAGATAGCCTGCAAGCATAGAAACACAGAAAGCAACTTGGAGTAAAATTCTTGTACTAAATTGCGCTTCGTTTAATAGATAGGCATGTTGCCAGATAAGCTTGGAATAACTAGTAACAAGGAAAAAAGATAATATAAATAAACACATCCAAAATATTACGTAAGGTTTTATTTTTTTGTTTACAAGTTTTAATACCAAAAGTATTATCAGTAAAAATACTACGAACCATTGTGTATAACCAACAATAAAAGATAGTTCCCCCTTCGGTCCTTGAAATAAAAATCCAAATCTCCATACTGAATAAAATAATTCCCAGGTTGGTCTATACGAGATTTGTAAGAAACTACTTTGCGTATAGTTTTTATATAAAATATGAGGAAACCAAGAAAATAATGAAAGAAATAAAATTAAACCAGAAGAAATACAAGTGACAAGAAAAATTTTAATTTTATCTTGTTTTAATCTTAAAATCTCGAAAAATACATATGGAATAACAATTAAAATTATTGAAAAAGTTGTTTCTGCTGAATGTGCAATATAAGATAGTGCTCCAACCATACCAACGATAAGAATATTTAAAAGATTCTGTTTCGCAAATAGTTTTTGAATAGTAAATAAAAGAATTGGTAGGAAAGCAAAAGCGGCTGTTTCTCCGGCGGTTGCTCTAAAATGAAGGTCTACTAAATGATAGGGAGCAAATAAATAAAATATTGCCGTAACGAATGCAGCTGTTGAATTTTTAAAAATTCTTTTGCTCCATAAATACATAAAAATTCCGGAAATTACAAAACAACTTGCCAGAAAAATTTTCATACCGGAAATAAATGAAATTCCTAGGAAATGAAGAAAAGAAACAATATAATATCCAAAAGTATAGTTAAAAATAAATACAGGATATCCATATGTTTCATTTAGCCCATCTCCCCAGGATGGAATAAGTTGTCCGTCTTTCAAAGCGTTAAAGAATGAAATAGATCTGACCGTATGTAAATTAAAATCTCCGCTTTGATAATCTCCGGCTCTTAAAATACTTATAATAGGTAGAATTGAAATAAGAATAAGAAGAGCCAATAAATTAATTTTCTTTTTTGGATAAATAAATTTATAGAATAATATTCCACAAAAAAGAAGTACGGAGGAAAAAATATTTATTAAAACCATCTGATAAGGGCCAATCATATTTCTTTTTCAATAGTTTTATTCCATTTTTTTAATACAGGCGAGAATTTATAGTTGAAGATATTTCTAAAAAACTCAGTATAAGTACCGAAGTGTCTGGTAGATTTGCCTCCGTACCGATTAATATTTTCAATAGGAATTTCTAAAACACTCCATTTTAATTTTGAGATTTTAATAATAAGCTCGGTGTTGATAAATGAGTCATTAGATTTAAGTTTTAATAGTTTCAGTTTTTCTCTTAAGAATATTTTCGGATCTCCATTAATATCTAGGAGTACGGAGCCAAAAAGAATATGAATAATTAAATCAAAAGATAAGGATACGAATGTTCTGCCGAGATTTTCCCTGCTAACTCTTTTAACTTTTACTAAATCGTATACAGGTGCATTATCGATCAGTTTTTGCAGAATAGATAAATCAACTTGACCGTCAGATGGCATAAAACTAACATATTTTCCCTTTGATTCCCTTAGTCCTTTTAGTATTGCACTTCCGTATCCTTGTGGGGAAATAAAATATCTAATGGTTTTGTGTTTTTTGGAAAGAATAATTAATTTATCAAGTGATCTGTCTTTGGATCCGTTTTCAACCAGTATAATTTCGTATGTAATCTTACATTTATCTAATGCTTTAATTACTTCTTCGACAACTTTTTCTATAATATCTTCTTCGTTATGAACGGGTAGGGTTAAAGATAGAAAAATCATATATTTTTTAGAATAGTTTTTGCAATTTTTTCCGGACTTAAACCATATTTATTGCGTAAAAATTCCTGAGTCCCAATTTCCCGAATAAAAATATTTGGTAGAGCTATTTTTATAAGCTTATTCGGAAGTTTCTCTTTTATAATTATATCTGAAATAATACTTCCAAGTCCTCCGATTTCGTAATGTTCTTCAACTGTAAAAATATGTTTAAATTTAAGGCAAATTTGTTTAATTAATTTTTCATCAATTGGTTTTAGTGTATGCATGGAAATAACTGTTCCTTTTAAGCTCTTCCTTTCAAGTAAATGTGCTGCAAGAAGAGAATTATTAACAATATTACCGGTGCTGATTATGGCAAAATCATTACCTGCTTTCAAAACGCTTCCTTTGCCAAATTTAAGATTGGGTTTTTTATCGTAAAGAACGGGCTCGCCTCTTTTTCCAAGTCTTAAATAGGCTGGTTTTTTTAAAGTGATTGCAGTTTCGGTTGCCCAAGTTGTTTCCGTCGGATCAGCAGGAGAGAAAATATTAAAGTTTGGAACAGTTCTAATAAGCGCAATATCTTCAATTGCGTGATGAGTTGCCCCTGCATCCGCGTAAGACATTCCTGCTCCGGAACCGACCACGATTACATGCGCATTATGCAGTGCAATATCATTTCTAATGCTCTCAAAAGCAGTTAACGTTGAAAAAGTGGCAATAGAGTAAGCAAAAACAATTTTTCCTGACATTGCCAAGCCCGTTGCGATACCCATCATGTTTGATTCGGCAACCCCAACATTTATAAACTGATTGGGGAATCTCTCTTTAAAATCTTCAAAAACAGAAAAACCCAAATCACCGGTTAAAAGCATCACGTTTTTATTTTTCTTAACTTGTTTTGTTAATTCTTTTATAAATGCGTATCTCATTTTTTATTTAACTCCTGAATAGCCTGTTTGTATAAGTTTTCGTCTAAGTTTTGATAATGCCATTCTAACTTATTTTCCATAAAACTTACTCCTTTTCCGGCAACAGTATTTAAAATAATTGCATTGGGTTTATCCGATTTTAAATTTCCAATCTTTTTAAACATTTTATCTAGTTTATTTAAATCATTGCCGTCAACCTCAAAAACATTCCAAGCAAAGGAAATTAATTTATCTTTTAATGGTTCGAGGTTTATCACCTCTTTAGTTGTTCCGAAGGCCTGCAGTTTATTGTAATCTATGAGTAAAAATAGATTATTCAGTTTATGCTGAGGAGCAAATAAAATTGCTTCCCAGGTTGTTCCTTCATCGCATTCGGCATCGCTGACTAATACAAATACTCTCCTTTTTATGTTATCAATTTTATCAGCTAACGCCATACCAGCTCCAATTGAGAGTCCGTGTCCCAATGCGCCGGTTGAGACTTCAATACCCGGTACTAATTCAAATTCCGGATGCATGCCCATGGTTGAGTCGTTTTTACCATAGGTTTCGAGTAGTTTTCTGGGAAAAAATCCTCGGTATGCCAATGTGGCAAAAAGAGCCGGAGCGGCGTGTCCTTTACTAAGGATAAATCTGTCTCTTTCTTTCCAATTTAAAACTTTCGGTTTTATTTTCATTTCCTCCCAATATAAATAGGTAAGTATATCGACAATTGAAAGACAGGAACTAATATGAGCTTTTTTTGCTGTATAGGACATTCTTAGAATTTCTTTTCGTAAGGATTTAGCAATTTGTTTTAATCTTAATATTTTATTCATTAGGATTTGTTTTTGTAGAAGGCAATAGTTTCTTTTAGTCCGTTTTCTAAGGAGTATTTTGGGTTCCAGTGCAAAATCCTAGAGGTTTTAGTCGTATCAGTTACCCAGTAATCAGAATCCCAGGGTTTTTTAGGAAATGTTCCTACCATTACCGATAATTTTTGATTAAGTATTTTCCCGATTATTTTTACAACGTCATAATTACTTGATTGTTTTCCGGTACCAAGATTAATAATTTCTCCCGGTTTAAGATTACTGTTAGCGATTTTAAGAAAGGCAGCAGCAATATCTTTAACGTAGATAAAATCTCTTCTGGCTGTTTTTGAAGTAAGATTAATTGCTTTATTAGACAGCGCTAGTTTAATTACAATTGGAATTAGTCTATTTTCTTCTTCGTAAGGGCCGAAAACAGAAAATGGTCTTACTATAGCAATAGGTTTACTATTTAATATCGCAAAGCTTTGAGCAATGAGTGTCGCTGAGCCTTTTGTTGCCGAGTAATAGCTATTTGGTACAAGGATATCAGTTTCTCTCATTGGTTTAGTTTTAAAACCGTATTCCGAGGAAGTTCCGGTAACAATAAGTTTTTTATATTTGATATTTTTCGTTGCTTCGAGCAAATTGGTTAATCCAAGTACATTAATATTAACCATTTCATTTAAATCCGTATCCTCAGAAGAGTTTCCGTAGGAAGCCAAATGAAAGATGTAATCCGGTTTTACTTCTGTTAGTATCCTTTTAAGCGAGTTTCCATCACAAATATCTGCGTTATGAACCTTAATGTCTTTGATGACTTCTTTAATTCGCCAAAGATTAGCGTTTTTTCTAACCAGCGCATGAACTTTATAATTCTTTTTAAGGAGCAGTCTTATGAGATTTGCGCCGATAAATCCGTTTGCGCCGGTAACAAATACGGTTCTGGATTGTTTTACACTCATGATTTTGGTTATTATATCAAATCTGATAGAATTATTGACAATATCAGATGTTGCGTCTAAGAAATAAAAATTTATTGGGTTTTATATTTATCTTAATAATCTCATTTATTCCAAGATTTATCATGCTCTTTACTCAGCGAGTAGTTAATTTCGAGGCGGAGCAGGGGATGGATTATTTGGTAGCCAGAGATATTTGGGTAAAACACTACTTTTCTCTTACGGGATTACGTCCTCTAATTCTCTGGCATATGTTACCCAGAATCCCGGGATGGTACTACCTTCTTAGTATTCCATTTGTTTTAGGAAATGGTGATCCGTTTTGGGCAAAGGCAATGACTGGAGTAATAAGTTTAATCACAATTTTAATTGTTTTTTTTGTTGCTAAATCAATATTTAATCTAAAAACTGCACTCACAATGTGCATTTTACTATCAATTTCTCCGTGGCTTATTGAACAAACAGGTCAATATTGGCCACCCTATATTATTATTCTGCCGGTGGTAATTTATTTTTTTGCAACAGTAAAGTTCTTCGAGAAAAAACAAAACTATGCAATTCTTATGGCGTTATCCATAGGGTTTATGGTTCAGTTCGAAGTCATGAC
>Ga0182027_10014337_pt1 | contig 10983 bp, 14 predicted proteins | sample 712E1DmetaG_FD_121300 | JGI IMG/M metagenome (GOLD analysis project Ga0182027, IMG submission 121300) | Permafrost microbial communities from Stordalen Mire, Sweden - 712E1D metaG (Illumina Assembly) | ecosystem: Environmental > Terrestrial > Soil > Wetlands > Permafrost | place: Sweden...
CGCTATTGGTCCGAACCAACCGGATCTTTTCCAGTCCGTCAACCCCGTGGTATAGGCCGCAATAGCGGATTCCGTGAAAGCCGGGGAAAAAAGCTCCCCGTCAAGCCCGACAGGCTGCTAGTGAAATGGAACATAATAGGATGCAAAAATTACTTGATCGGTTGAGGGAAGAAACAGGCCAAAGTGTAATGAAATCCGACGCCATTCCAGGATTTTAGCCCCCATCGGCCCCATCAATCGCTCGCCGTAAAATCGCAAACCATTGTCGCACAGCAACTTGCGAATACTCACTGCCCAGCCACTTTCGATCCATTCCAGGGTGTAACGAAACCCGACGCTTTTATACTCCGCAGCAGCCCCAACTCCGCGTACCGGCTTTTGGCACGAAGCCGCCGTCTCAATTATCGCCGCGCCATTCGTCCTATCCACCCTGCGCATACCGAAAGCAAAAGGGATGCATGCCTTCAGCCTGCATCCCTTTGCCCCATCTCAAAACCAATTCCAGTTCTTGCGCTTCCATCGGCCGATGCAGCTTGCGCGCCAATCCGCATACCCCGATCAGCATCGCCCCCATCATTGCCAGCCACGCATTATCAAGCGGCTTGCTGTTTGCCGAACCGCCACCGGCAGACGCCCAAACCGATCAGGCTAATCCCTGCCAGCCAAAGGGTGGACGATTCATCCGGCACGCCAAGATTTGGCGTGTAAATCGGAGTCCACGGAACGGACTCCCAATAAGTGTCGTGCCCGCCCAAGGCTCCAAGCCCAAAGCCGGGGCCGGTCACATCCAGGTAGCTGTAAGGAATGCCCCCGAGGGTCAACGACACCGTTTGCAGCGAGCCGATCGAATCCGAGCCATCCACGCCGGCCAGAATCACGTACTGGCCGGCAAGGAGAGTGACGGGACCGCCAATGGAATCCATGGCAAAGAGATCCCACCCGCCTATGCTTGCCGCCGTCAAGCTCACAGCCGAGCCTCCCAGGTTCTGCAACAGAATCGCATCTTCATCCGGGTCGCCATCCTGCGCTTGCGCAGCATTGCCGTAAAAGGTCGTGTTGAGGCTGCCATACCAAGGATCTGGCACGGGCAGATAAGGGCTGGTTCCCGGCCCGGCGTCGTCATAGCCCGTGGAAACTTTCACATCTTGCTGCGCTTGGCCCGCTTGGGCCGCAAATAGCACCACGGCAAAAAGCGATCCCGCAACCACCCCGGCGATTTGTTTCTTCGTTTTCATAGTATCGTTCACGTTTGCTTGTTGTCTTTCAGCTTGGATCGAATGCATAAATAACGCATTCTACTGCTATCCTAAGATAAGCTTATCGTATGCCGAGTTTTGGCGCGACAACACAAAACCGTGTAACCTGCTTATATACAGCATAATATGATTTAATCAGCTTTCGGCCCTGGAAGCCAAGAAAAGGCGAAACTGTAAGAAAATCCGACGCTTTTTGAGGATTTACGCCCCATCCGCCCCGCCAAACGTATGCCAAAAAATCGCAAGTCATTGTCGCAAAGCAATTTGCGATGATTCACTGGCGGTCCCTTCTTGATCCAACTCAAAGTGTAACACAACCCGACACTTTTACACTCCGCAGCGGCCCACCTTTCCGCATATCGGGTTTCCCAATCGCAACTGTAACGCCGGCGCTGCGCGCCGATTTCGAGCCGCAGGCCCGACTCTACAACAGAAGCGGCCAGGGATCAGCGCTTTGCGCAAATCCGCAAAAATCCCCAGTGCGTCAGTCTTGGGTGGTAGGGCGCGCGCTCCGTGCGCGCCGCGGCAGTCCCCGATGTGTCGGGACCCGCCCTGCCTTTTCCCCGGCCGTCACCGGCGCATTGCATTTTCCTTCATTTTTTCCTTGACAATTCCAGCTTACATGCTAATCTGTTGCGCGTGACGACAAGGCTCATAGGGCCGGGCGGCGGGACGAAGGCGGGTTTTCCAACCTCCCGGAGTTTTGGCTTTTCCGGCGGCGCTCCGCCGCTCCATCACTCTATTCCCCCATGGATCAGCATCCGCCAGCCTGACGATTCAAGTAAAGTACAATTCCACTTAATTCCACTTAATTCCACTTGGTTCCACCTGGTTCCACTTAATTCCACTTCCCGGTGGGGGGGGGGCGGTGGCCGCCGGAGCCAAATCCATCAAATCCTGATCCACCTTTATCGTGCCCAACATAGATCCCAAGAGAAGAATGCCTTTTGCTCTGCGGATTCCCGTGTTCCTTTGCGGCAATCCGCAATCCGCAATCCGCAATCCGCAATTTCCCAATGGAGCCCGATCGCGCTATTCCTATGGCGCCTGCTCCGCAAGAATCGCCTTTGGAGGGCCTTTTGCGCCTTTTCGCCGCAAATCAATGGAAGTGCCTATCCACGAACTATTTACGCGCCACGCGCCGCTTTCCCGATCAAGCCCAATCAAGCCTAATCAAGCCTAATCAAGTTATTTTTTTGCCTTGAGCGGCAGCAGTAAATTGGATGCAAAACTTGCCGAAACGAGCCGGGTTTGGTAAAAGCACAGCCATGATAGACCGCGCTTCACAAGTTCTCCGTCTTTTGCTGGACGCTCCGGTCGTCACGGTCGAACCCGGCTTCACTGTTGAAGCGCGAACCTCCTATGACGTTCATGGCGAGAGTGATGACCTGGCTCTTTCCGTTGAATGGCGGGATGCCGAAGGATGTATGTGGTCCGCTGATTTTTCGGAAAACGCCCTGGCTATCGCAGAATTGGGGGAGGCGACTGTTTCAATGCGCGACGTTTGCGGGGCCAACATTGTGTTTCGGCTCTATCAACCAGCGAAGCTGACCGCGTTTTCTTCGCATTCAGGAGAACGATGACAGAACAAGCCATTTTGCCGGGTTTGCTTCGTCCCGAGAGACCGACTCGTGGTTCTTTGGGAATTGAGCGCGGCAACGCCAAAGCGGAGCGTGAAGACAATAGGCTCAAGGTGGACGACCGTGCCGCGCACCAATGGTACCGCTTTGTGCTTTCATTCCCTCCTCATCTGGTCCGGGAATACGTTGCCAAATTTGGGCTGGATTCGCATCATCAGGTGCTCGATCCATTCTGCGGCACAGGAACGACTGTGGTTGAATGCCAGAAGCTCGGCATTCCTGCGTTTGGATTGGAACCGAACCCGGTGGCTTGTTTCGCCAGCCAAACAAAGCTCCAGTGGAATATCGATCCGCAAGAACTACTGCGGCACGCCATGAAGGTCGCGGAATCGGCAAATCAACGGCTGGAACAAGATGGCTTTTTCGATGAGGATGCTTATCGCCTTTTCGAACGCCCGGCTGGGGCAAATGCAAAATTACGCACGCTGCCCGAGGAAGCCTTTGATTTATTATTGACGAATTCAATCAGTCCGATCCCACTGCACAAGACGCTCATTCTACTCCAGACTTTGACGGAGAATCGTGACGGTCGTTTCACCAATCATGAGCGACTCGCGCTGGCCACCGCGCTTGTCAACGGAATCAGCAACCTGCAATTCGGCCCTGAAGTGGGTGTGGGACCCGCCAAGTCTGACGCTCCCGCCGTTTCTCTTTGGCTGGACGGCATTCGCGCAATGGCTCAAGACTTGGAGAACTTGCCCAAGACGACAACGGCCAAGACGCTGGTTTACCAGGCGGACGCGCGCGATGGCGCGCCCATGCTGCCTGCCAATTCAATAGATGCGGTCATCACTTCTCCCCCTTATCCCAACGAAAAGGACTATACCCGAACGACCAGGCTGGAATCGGTATTGCTGGGATTCATCCAGTCCAAGGACGACTTGCGCGCTCTCAAGAAGCAGTTGGTTCGTTCCAACACGCGTGGCGTCTACAAGGCTGATACGGACGATCTTCTCGTGGCAGGTCATCCGCAAATTGAGGGTATCGCCGCTGCCATTGAGAAACGCCGCATCGAACTGAACAAAGATTCCGGTTTTGAGCGGCTCTATGCGCGGGTGACCAAGCTCTACTTCGGCGGCATGGCCCGGCATCTTGCCCAGTTGCGCCACGTGCTCCGCCCGGGAGCACGATTGGCCTACGTCGTGGGCGATCAAGCGTCCTATCTGCGCGTCATGATTCGCACGGGACAACTGCTGGCCGACATCGCGGAATCGCTCGGTTACGCGGTTGTCGGTTTGGACTTGTTCCGTACCCGCCTGGCAACCGCCACCAAGGAACAGTTGCGTGAAGAGGTTGTGGTCCTCCGCTGGCCGGGAAGTCAGCGCCGCAAGAAGTGAGGAATATGAAACCAAAGAACCGATACTCCGCCATCATCGAACGAATCTTCACCTCCAAGTTCAGGCCCGGAATGAGGACGGTCGATTTTGCGCGAGAGGAATTGGAAACCGTCGCGGGCCAACTCCGAATCGAACTGCCGAAGAACCTGGGCGACTTGGTTTATAGTTTTCGATACCGAGCCGATTTGCCTGAAAAGATTCAAGCGGAGGCGGGCCACGGAGAAACGTGGATCATCCGGCCCACTGGCAAGGCCCGTTATCGGCTGGCTTTGGTGGCTGATCACCCAATCCAGCCGAATGTGAATCTCGTGACGACAAAGGTTCCTGACGCGACACCGGGCATTGTCACAAAATACGCATTCGGCGATGAGCAGGCGTTGCTGGCGCGGCTTCGCTACAACCGCTTGATTGACGTTTTTACTGGTGTGACCTGTTATTCCTTGCAGAACCATTTGCGAACCACCGTTCCGGAAATGGGTCAGGTCGAAACTGATGAACTTTATGTCGGACTGGACAAAAAGGGCGCACACTACATTTTCCCAATTCAGGCCAAAGGCGGCAGCGATAAGTTAAACGTGGTCCAGATTGAACAGGATATTGCCGTTTGCGCGAACAAATTTCCCGGCCTGATCTGTCGGCCGATTGCGGCACAATTCATGGATGGCGGCATAATCGCTCTATTTGAGTTCGAGCAGACCGATGGCACCGCCAGGATCAGCGCGGAAAAGCATTACAAACTCGTCCCGCCCGAAGAAGTCACGACTGAAGACCTGGAAAGCTATCGGCAGCGAGTCGCCGATTGAACCGCTAGGAATTCTTCCATGTCCGACAGGTTGACCATCAACGAGATTTATCTGAGCCTGCAAGGGGAAAGCACTTTTGCCGGGTTGCCCTGCGTTTTTATCCGGCTGACCGCCTGCAATTTGCGCTGCTCCTATTGCGATACCGCCTACGCCTTCACCCGCGGCCGCAAAATGTCCCTGGCCGAAATCACGGCCCGTGTGAGCGAACTCGCCGCGCCATACCAGGCTTCCCAGGCTGGCGCGTCTTTTCCCCCCTTTCAAAATTCAACATTCACTATTCACAATTCCCTCCTCCCTCTTGTCGAACTCACCGGCGGCGAACCGCTCCTGCAAAAGAATTCGCTTCCGCTGATGAAGTCCTTGTGCGACGCCGGCTATACCGTCCTCCTGGAAACCAGCGGCGCCCTGGACATCGCCCCCGTGGACCCCCGCGTCCACCGCATCATGGACTTGAAATGCCCGAGCAGCGGCGAACTTGCGCGCAACCGCTGGCAAAATCTGCCCCTCCTCAAGGCCACGGACGAAATCAAATTCGTCATCGGCACCACACAGGATTACGACTGGGCCAAAGAACAACTGGCCGCCCATCAGCTCGCCAGAATCTGTCCCGTCCTTTTTTCCCCGGTATCGCCGTTGCAACCGCATCAGCAGGACAAATCCCTGAAAAAAGCTCCCGCCGGCCAAACCGTCCTCACCCGGCTCCAACTCGCCGAAAAAATCATTGCCGACGCCCTCCCCGTCCGCTTTCAACTGCAACTGCACAAATTCATCTGGCCGCCGGACCAGCGTGGAGTCTGACATGAACCCTTCCGAGAAAACCCTCAGCCTGTTGCGCGACTACGAATCGCCCAACATCCTGGCCATCGCGCCGGACCTTTCCGCGCCGATGGTCTGGGAGCAAGCCAGGGGCGTCCATGTTCGCGACGCGTCCGGGAGGAAATATCTCGACTTGACATCCGCGTTCGGCGTGGCCGCGGCGGGCCACGCCAACCCGCGCGTCGTCGCGGCGGGACGCCGTCAGATGGGCCTTCTCATCCACGCCATGGGCGACGTGTATCCCCACGCCCGCAAGGCCGAACTGGCCCGCGAACTCAGCCGCATCACCTTCGAGCGCTGGACCGCGGCCCGCCCCCACAATTCGCGCCTGGCCGGCAAAACCATTTTTGCCAACTCCGGCTTTGAAGCCGTGGAAGCCGCCCTCAAGACCGCGCTGCTCGCCACCGGCAGGCCCCGCATTCTCGCCTTCACCGGAGGGTATCATGGACTGGGATACGGCGCGCTCAACGCCACCCATCGCGGCTATTTCCGCGCTCCCTTCAGGGCGCAACTGGCGGAGTTCGGTTCGTTCGCTCCCTTTCCAAAAACGGATTCCGATCTGCCGGCTCTGGAGCGCGCCATCCGAAAACTGCATCAAGCCGCCCCCTTCGGCGCGATTTTGGCCGAGCCGGTCCAGGCCCGGGGCGGCATCAACGTCCCGCCCGCCGCCTTTCTTCCCCGGCTGCGCGAACTGTGCGACCGCCTGGGCGCCTTGCTTATACTTGACGAAATTTACACCGGCTTTGGGCGCGCCGGAAAATGGTTCGCCTGCGAGCACAGCGCCACCGTGCCGGACCTGATTTGCCTGGGCAAGGCCCTTACCGGCGGATTTCCCCTCTCCGCCTGCGTCGGGCGGGCGGGTGTCATGGATGCCGCCTGGCCGCGCTCCACCGGCGAAGCCATCCATACCAGCACCTTTCTGGGCCATCCCGTCGGTTGCGCCATGGCCCTGGCGCAAATCCAGGAAATTCGCGCGCGCCGCCTGCCGGAGCGCAGCGCCGCGCTGGGCGCATTTCTCCTGGAAGAACTTCGCGCCAAGACTCCGCCGCCGCCCTGGCAGTTGGAAATTCGCGGCCTCGGCCTCATGGCCGGCGTGGAAATCCGCCAGGCGGACGGCGCGCCCGCCACCGGCGCGGCCCTGGCTGTCATCCGCGAAATGTTGCGCGCCGGCTTCATCGTCCTGCCGGAAGGCGAGCACTCCAACGTCATCAGCTTCACCCCGCCCCTGACCATCACCCGTCCCCAGCTCGCCGCCGCCGCGCGCGCCTTCCACCAAGCCCTCAAGAACCTGCCTGCCACATGACACTGACCGACATCCGCGAAATCCTCTCCGAACGCGAGTTGAAACTATCCAAATCGCTCGGCCAGAATTTTTTGCACGACCAGAACCAGGTCCGCCGCATCCTCGCCGCCGCCGGATTAGGCGTGGCGCGCGAGGAGACGGGCGCGCACGCCTTGGGGGCTGAATCACCTTTCGTTTTCCAGCCGGATGGTTTTGCGTTGCGCGGTTCGCGTCTCCAAATAGGCCGCCGCTTCCGCTGGATGCCGGAGCAGGTAGCCGAGCACGGAATACGCGTCCGCCAGCGACAGGCTGTGATATTACAAATGAACACCAGCCAACAGACCCAACGAAGCCGTGGCCGGGACATTCATCCGTGGTGGACAATGTTCAGCGCGGAAGCTGAATCCCGTTCTCCAAAAAATGTTCGTCTTGGGCAATGGCTTCCGTCAGTTGAAGTCGCCGCATCACCTCAAAGGACAGGCAGTCAGTCAGACTCAATTTTCGGCGGCGGGATTGGCGGCAGCGTTGCGCGGCCTGGGAGTGCAACGCTGCATCCACAAATTCCACCCGGCATAAAGGCAACATTACGTCAAGGAAATCCTCCACCGCGTTCCATCCAAGCCGGTGTTGCACAAGGGCCCAGGTTTCATGCACCACATAGTTCGTGGTCACCAATTGCCAGCCTTCCCGCTCCGCGCGCTCAAATTCAGTCCTGGCAATCGCATGAAAAGGATCGTCCGCGTCCAAAACGGCATAAAACCCCGAAGTGTCAACGAAAACAGATTTCACAGGCACACGGCTGTTCAGTCGGCTGCGGCCGCGGCGAAGCCACGGTCGTGGTCCTTGGCTTCAGGATCGGGATTGGCCCGATATTTGCCGGCTATGTCTGCAATCGTGCGGCGGCGCGATGGCGGAAACGCAACGGAGACAAAGTGTTGCACAATCAAATCGGAAACTTCCCGCTGTTCCTTCGGAGGCAACGCGCGGATTTCGTCCAAAATGGCCTGCGCTTTCGTGCTCATCATCTAAACTATACCCGCCCGGCATGAAAATGACAAGCCCCACAGAAGTTATGCGGAAGTAATTCAAAAGGAAAGCTGACTGCCACATGACACTGACCGACATCCGCGAAATCCTCTCCGAACGCGAGTTGAAACTGTCCAAATCGCTCGGCCAGAATTTTTTGCACGACCAGAACCAAGTCAAACGAAGCGCCGCCTTAATTGCGGCGCTTCCGGCGCGCGTGCCGATTTCAACTCGTCGTTCCGCGGGCCGGTCACCGCAACGGCAGGTATCGTACTTGGCCTTCCCGTTCGCCAGGCCGGCTGCATTCGGCGATCAGCAGCAGGTCTTCGATAGCGGTGGCGAGCGCAACCGCCCGCGGCACTTCAAAAACACCCGGCATCGCCTGACCCGCCGCCGCTCGCGCATACGCGTAAGCGGTGATGGTGGAAACATCGTGAGAGATCAGCACCCGGCCTTGTTGCGCCGCCCACTCCAGCACGGTGGGATCATCCTGACCGGAAAGCCCGGCGTCCTGAAGGCGAACCCCATCCAGACTCGCATTGCGCCTCAACAGGCCCCGCAGGATGTCCTCGTTGAGGTTCTCGTCGAAAGCCAGTCCGATCATTCGCAGCCTGCCGCCGGATTACGCGTGGCGCGCGAGGAGACGGGCGCGTACGCCTTGGGGGCTGAATCGCCTTTCGTTTTCCAGCCGGATGGTTTTGCGTTGCGCGGCTCGCGTCTCCAAATAGGCCGCCACTTCCGTTTGATGCCGGAGCAGGTAGCCGAGCACGGAATACAGGTCCGCCAGCGACAGGCTGGGATATTGCTGCGCCATCTCTTCCGCCGTCGCGCCCTCGTGAAACGCCTCGGCCAGGGCGTCCAAAGTGACGCGCGTGTCCGCAACACGGATCACTCCGTTGCCGTCCTCAGCCAAAGGAATGCGTTCGGTCTGTTCGATAACCAAGCTCATGACCGTAGCCTAGCGCATCCGATCAGGAAAGACAAGTGTTGGTCTCGGCTCGCCACGACCATTGACTTTCATCCAAAATGGCCTGCGCTTTCGTGCTCATCATCTAAACTATACCCGCCCGGCATGAAGATGACAAGCCCCACAGAAGCAATGCGGAAGTAATTCAAAAGGAAAGCTGCCTGCCACATGACACTGACCGACATCCGGGAAATCCTTTCCGAACGCGAGTTGAAACTGTCCAAATCGCTCGGCCAGAATTTTTTGCACGACCAGAACCAAGTCCGCCGCATCATCGCCGCCGCCGAAGCGGGGCCGGGCGACAAAATCCTGGAAATCGGCCCCGGCCTCGGCCCGCTGACCGAGGCGCTTCTGCAAAAAGGCTGCGAGGTGCTGGCCATCGAGAAAGACAAACGTCTCTTCGATTTCCTGCAACACAAATTCGCCGCCGCCAGCCATTTGCAGTTGCTCCACGACGACGCGCTCGACTACCTGAAGACCCACCGTTCCTGGGCCGGCTGGAAGCTGGCGTCCAATTTGCCCTATTCGGCCGGTTCTTCCATTTTGGTCGAACTAGCCCAGGCCGAAAATCCGCCGGAGCGGATGGCGGCCACCTTGCAAGTCGAAGTCGCCGCGCGGATTGCGGCCGGGGCCGGCAGCCCGCATTACGGAATCCTCGGCCTGCTCCTGCAACTGCGCTATCAATCCGCCGGCGGGTTCAAAATCCCCTCCACCTGTTTCTTCCCGGAGCCGGGCGTGGACAGCGCCTGTGTCGTCCTCGTCCGGCGGCCCGTTCCCCTGCTGCAATCCGAATTGCGCCCGCTGTTCGTCACCCTTGTCAGGCGCGCTTTTTCCCAGCGCCGGAAAATGATGTTCAAACTCCTCAAACAAGACTGGCCCCAGGCCCGGCTGGCCGAAGCCTTCCGCCAACTGGCCCTCTCCCCGCAAATCCGCGCCGAAGCCGTCACCCTGGACCAATTCGTTCGCTTGACAGAAAACCTGGGCCGCGCCCAGGCCCATCCGGACGTGCCCGGGGAAATCTTTGATATTGTCAACAATAATGATGAGGTCATCGGCCAACTGCCGCGCCGCCTCGTCCATCGCGACGGCCACAAACACCGGGCGGTCCACGTCCTGGTCTTCGATTCCCGCGGGCGGATCTTTCTGCAAAAGCGTTCCAGGAGCAAGGACACCTTTCCCGGCGCGTGGGATTCCTCCGCCTCGGGCCATGTGGAGAGCGGCGAGGACTACGCCGCGTGCGCCGTGCGCGAACTGCGCGAAGAACTGGGCTGGAGCGCCCCGGTCCCGCCGCGGCCGCTGTTCAAAATCGCCGCGTGCGCCGAAACGGGCTGGGAATTTGTCTGGGCCTGGCGTTGCGAGTCGGACGGCCCCTTCACCCTGCATCCCGAGGAAATCGAGCGCGGCGGCTGGTTCACCCCGGAGGAAGTCAACGATTGGCTGGCCCGAAGTCCGCGAGACTTCGCCGCTGGCTTCGCCATGATCTGGAAGAGATGGAGGCAGGAGTCCGGCGCGGCGGTGAAAAATGATGACGACAAAAGTGAGCCATAAAAGTCGGCCATAAAAGTCGGCCATAAAAGTTCGCTTGCGAATGCGGGATAAAGCGGTACATTCTTCGAGTTTAAGGCGGGGTAGCCAAGTGGTAAGGCACGGCTCTGCAAAAGCTGCATTCGTCGGTTCAATTCCGACCCCCGCCTCCATTCGCCGATTCCCTCGGAGTCCGTCGAGCTTGAAGTGAGGCAGGGGCCGAAAATCGGCCAAAAACCCCCGATGTGCACCAAAATGTGCACCAAAAACAGGCATTCGCTGGAAACCAGCGGAAACCCGGTGGAAACCGGCGGCATACCTGTTGGCGAGGA
>Ga0182027_10014338_pt1 | contig 10983 bp, 24 predicted proteins | sample 712E1DmetaG_FD_121300 | JGI IMG/M metagenome (GOLD analysis project Ga0182027, IMG submission 121300) | Permafrost microbial communities from Stordalen Mire, Sweden - 712E1D metaG (Illumina Assembly) | ecosystem: Environmental > Terrestrial > Soil > Wetlands > Permafrost | place: Sweden...
AAGCCGAGGGGGATGCACTCCGGCTGAAGAGAAACGCGGCGCTGGAGGCTGCCAAGAAAGCCCAGGGCACGCCAGAGGAACGAAAAGCCGGGGAACGCCTGCGGGCGTGGGTGACGTCCGAGCGCGATCTGTGGTCGGCCCGGGCAAACCAGGCTTTCGATATCGTGGCGCGCAAGGTCTTACCGAAGATGCAGGATCGCGAAGCGGTCGGCATCGCGCGAGAGTTCCGGCACAATCCCCAGGGCTTGCAGGCGTTCATCGACGGGAGCCATCCGTATCTGGAGGAAGCGAGCGGCGGCGTCTCGAACGCTGTCACGCGACTCGAAAAGGTGATGCCCCTGATGCGCAGTGCCTTGCGCATGCTGGCCACCGGCATGACGCCGAGGGAAGAGGCGGCGGACAGGGTATTCACCAACTACTCCAGGGCAGCGCTCGATGAGGGGCAGAAAGGCGGCTGGCTCGGTTCGAGGTGGCGGGACGATGAGTACATGCCGCATTTGCTGAACCCCAAAGGGGAGGGCGAAGTGCCGAGGGTGCCTTCGACGGCGGGGCGCGCCATGGGAGATATCGGCAAGTTTTTCGGGTTCGGCCAGCGGCGCGCGGATCAGTACCCGACCATGCTTCACGCGATCGCCGATGGCGTCATTCCGAAGACGCTCGACGCTTCGGCCGCGTTTACCATCCACGCCAGCGAATTTGGGCGAGCGCGTGCGACTCATCTACTGGAAGAAGATCTGGCGGAGTCGGGGCTGGGCAGATACACAGTGGGGTCGAACGCGCCGGAGGGCTGGGTACCGCTGGCGGAGCACACGGACGAGTTCCGGAAGCTGGTGCCGTTTATCCGAGAGGGAACCGCGCCGGCATTTGAGCCGGGGAAGAGTTACACGCCGAATGAGGTTTTGCAAACCCTGGTGGGCGATCAGCTCCAGATAGTCCCGGATGTGGCCGCGCAGAGGCTGTACGTTCCTCCCTTCATCAACAAGGCACTGGCGCCGATGACAGACCCGGATTATCTGGCCAAGATACCGGGCTTCGCCAAGCTGCGCGCGGGCCAGCGAGTGCTGAAGCAAGCCATTCTGGGCCTGTCGGGATTCCACCTACTCACGGAAAATGTGATGGCCAAGGTGGATGTGGGAGTTTCCGGGATGTACAAGGCCCTCAGCATGGCGCGCGAGGCCCCGGAGACCTTGGAGAACGAGCGGGACTTGATCGCCCACGGTGGTACGACTTCAATTCAGGGCAGCACCATGGACGCGTACCGCGGGCTGCGGCCGGGCACGATCCCCACCCGGGGCGAGGTGATCCGCGCCTACATCCCAGGAGCAAAACAGACCGTTGAAGTCGCGGATGCGATTACGCGGACCACGTTCGACAACGTGCAGCGGCGGTACAAGATCTGGGGATACGCGCTGCACCGCGATGCCTGGATGCGCGATAACCCCACGGCCAGGCCCGAACAGTTGGCGGCAGCAAAACAGGGGATCGCCAGCTACACTAACGGGGTGTTCGGAGGCCTGCACTGGGAAAACATGGGGCTGAGCCGCGCCATGGTGGAAGTAGGGCGAGCATTCTTCCTGGCTCCGGACTGGTCGGGCAGCAACATCGCACTGGCCAAGTACGCCTTCGACGCGCCGGTATCGTGGAGGGAATTCACGCGGCATCCCCTGGCCGGTGCGCTTGCGAAAGAGGCCACACAAGCGCGCCTGGCCCGGGCGTTTTTCGTGAAGCAACTGGTGCAAGGGCTGATCGAGACCCAGATGCTGAGCCTGATGTTTTCCGGGCAGCTCTCGCGGCGGCCGTTTCAGGTTTACCAGGGCAAAGACAAAGACGGGAACGAGGTCTATCAGAATGTAGTGTTTCGCGGCTCAGCTGGGGATCTGATCAGCCTGGGCACGAAGATGGAAGAGCACGGCTTCCTCGTGGGCACCGGCGTCTTCGTGGGCAGTAAAGCGGCGCCGTTGACGAAACTGGGAATCCACGGATTGACAGGGCGAGACGACTTTGGCCGCGAGATCGCACCGAAAAGTTTGGGTGTGGTCGCCAACACGGTACGCTCCGCGGCGTTGATCGCCGGCGACGTATCCCCCATCCCCTTCGCGGCGCGTAATGTAGCCCGCACCATGACGGGCGACGAGTCGGAGAAATACCTCTGGTCGGAGAAAATGCTTGGCCTGCTTGGATCGCCGGCCCAGCACGTTCCTCCGGACGGCACCCGGATGACGCGGCGCGGCCTGGTACCAGCCAACGAGAAGCCCGAGCAATCGGTATGGGATGAAATTGTGAGCGGGAAACGCTGAGGCTGGGCCCTCAAACTGTCGAAGTAATAGGCAGGGGGAGGGGGGAGTGTCAAGCGGCTGGATAGTGGCCATCGTGAGCGTCCTGGCGGTGGTGGGTCAGCTCGCAAATCTGTTCCTCAACCTCACCCTCCGCAATAAGATTCTGGAGATGGAGCGCTCGCTGCTCGACCGCGTGGATTCGAAGTATAAGCTGAAAGAAGTCTGCACTTCGGAGATGGACTCGATGGACCGGCGCTTGTGCCCGATGGGGGCAAATTGCCCGCTGGCTAGGGCGTCTTAGCCGGCGGATCTCCGGGCGCGGTTCCGTCCTCTGACATTTCGTCATTGGCTGTGAAGGTGACAGAGTTGCCGAGCTTGGCAAGCAGGGCGTAAGCCTTTTGCAGATGCTCAAGACCGGGAGCAACGTTAGAGTGTAAAGCGCTGCCGCAACGGGGGCACTGGTCGGGGGCGAGTGATGCGGATCTACCCTGGTATCCGAGACTCAGCGCCAGATCGAGAGTAACGCGGGTCCGGCAATGCGGGCAGCGTAAAGTCGCAAAGCGCAAATCCTTGATCGAGACGACGGTCTGTTCGTGCATGGTCACTCCTTGCTATTCGCCCGAGCCAACGAGACTCCCTTAACCCACTCTTGGAACCACTGTAAGGGTTGCCGGATGGGAGTTGGCGCGTGCGAAGGCAACGGCCACCGTTGGATCGCCACTAAAGAACGGGCGAAGCCGCTCGGCCAGGCGCTGCAGTTCCTGGGCCCTTCGCACATCCCGCTGGCTCCGCACCCGGAACCTGTCCACGAATACCAGGAACCTGGACATGCGCATCTCCGGCAGCTTCACAGAGCGTAGCTTTTCCGGCAGCTCGAAGCCGGGGAACACGTACTGTTTCTCCTCAAGGGGCAGCGCGGGTGGTTTCAGCTTTCTGGCGAAGATCTGGGCCAGCGCATCGCCGGCAAGGGCCGCCTGAACCTTACCCCAAGTTCCCGCCTTCATGAGTCGATTCCGGACGAAACGGGCCATCTTCACGGTGTCCGGTGACGCCAGTTGGGTGTCCTGTGACACCGTTTGGGTGTCCTGTGACGCCCGTTGGGTACCCTGTGGCACTCGTTGCGGGCTCTGTGGCGCCGGATTTTTCCATTGATCGATGGCGGCGTCGACCGCCTCGTTGAGCTTCAGTTTCAGTTTTGCGTCCATGCCGTTCACCTTGCTTTCTTTTTTTCGAGGGGACTCCAGGGGCGGGCTGGTCGGCGATCCATGCAGAATTGCATTGCTCGTACGGCGAGGCTGAGGAGGATGCCGAACAGAATAACGCCGAGCAGGATCGAGAACGAAATCCAGGGTTCATGGGCACCGTGGCGAATCGCAATCTGAACCAGGCGGTAGAAAACCATCACTACCGCACAGAAACCGCCGGTGACAAGGAGAATTTTGAACAGGGCCACGATCAATTCGCCGAGGGCCTCCATTCTTTCGGGCCGGGTGCAGGGTTCATCCTCTTCATCCCGGAATACAGGCGGGCCAGGTCTGCTCCAGTCAGCTCTCATTATTTCGTGGCCTTCTTTCTCTTCGCTGGCTTGGGCTTCGGCTTACCCCACCTTGCCTCGGCGCCTTTGCGGCCTCGCTCTTTTCGTTCTGCTTCGGAGAGGGCCGCGGTTCCCTTCGGCACCTTCGCCTGGCCGCCCTTTCGGCCAATGGAGGCAAGGTAATCGCTCACTGGGTCTTTTCTCGCCATGCCCATAGCATAAGCCCCTTAAAAGATTTTTGCAAATGCTTATTGACAGCATAAGCCGCTTATGCTATCCTAAACTCAGCGACCGTTTGGTTTGCAATTCAGAAATACGCGGCAGCGGAGTTCCGGGTGAAGGTATTCACCCGCCCGGAGCACTTCTCGGCGCTGTGGTCGGGGCGGGCGGCGTCGCCGAGCGACCTGAAGCGGGAGATGCGGCGGGCGGGGTTCGAGCTGGACTGGAAGGCCTGGCCGCATACCTCGTGGGAAGGATTCGGCGACCGGCAGATCAAGTGGATTGCAAGGGCCGAGTTGTTTGAGGAGAAGGATAGCCCGGTGCCAGTGGCGGCGGAAGAAGAAAACGCGGAAAGGATGAAGCTCAAATGAAGCAAATTGTGGAGTTCGAGCCCAACGTCCCGGTTCAGGTGGCGTTGGCATTCGGCGATGGAAAGATCGTCGAGGGGCGGAGTGGTAGCCGGGTGATGTACAGCCTGGTGGGCGAGAAGGTCATGTTCCTGGACCCGGACGTGGGGCGGAAGATCGACCAGTTGGGGGTGAAGGCGCGGCAGCCGTTCTGTATCTGCAAGGGGCAGACCGGCCGGAAGAGCGACGGGATCGAATGGCGGGTGTGGGTTCAGGACGGGATTGGGGAACTGGGGGACGGCACGTTCGCAGTGCCGCGCCAGGCCGGAGCGGGTGTGCAACCACCCGCCCCGGTTCGGGCAGCTTCGCAGCCACCCATCACTCACAACGGCGATGGTAGCAGGAACGGGGGCCAGGGGAACGGGCGCGCGCCGCTGGAGGACGCGCTCAAGACGGTGATCGCGGCCGTCCACGCGGCGCAGGAATACGCCAAGAGCATCGGGTACGCCGTTCCGCAGTTCACGAGCGAGGATCTGGTTACGATGGCGAACACGCTCATGATGCAGAGCGGAAGGGGCAAGTGATGCTGCGCGGTATCGAGTTATTCGTGCTGTGCTTCGTGCTGCCGTCGGTGGCGGTGATTTTGGGCGCCCTGCACGATGAGCGGAAGCGCAAACTGGCGGCGCCGCACGCCGCGCCGCCCAGGGCGGTGAAAGGAGACGCGGAGTGAAGTTCACGCAATATCAGATCATCGCCGCGGCGCTGGGCTCGCTGAACCGCGAGGACCTGGTATCGGTGAGCCAGGCCATCGTGGGCGAGATCCGGAGGCGGGAAGCGCAACGGGCGGAGGGTAACCGGCTGAGCGACGAGGACCTTGTAAGCCTGGTACAAAGTGCGGGGCGCCTCGAGGCGCGGCTTCGGCAGGTGCAGCGTGAATCCTAACATCCTAGAGGCCTATACTCACCTGTCCGTGGCGCTCAAGCAGGTGCTCCCCACCGATGACGAGATCATCGTCGAGCACATCCGGCGCGCGCACGAGCTGCTGCACGATGAGCTGTTTGGCAAGAGAGGAGACGCGGGATGCGCCACCTCCTGAGACAATTGATGTCCGCCATCCAGTGCCGCCACGCGCAAACCACCTTTCCGCAGACCGCTGTGAAGGGCCAGACTCGAGTGGTCTGCCTAAGCTGCGGGGCGAGCTTCGAGTACGACGCGCGCGCGTGGAAGCGAGGAAAGCGGGTCGGGTGATTTTGGCGAAGAGCCAGGCTGGAGAGCTACCGAGTCTCCTTTTTCTGCAACCCGCGGCCGCCGTGCCGCGGGTTTTTGTGTGTTCGGTCGAAAGGATCGATATGAGAGCAGCGATCTACGCGCGGGTCAGCACCACCGATCAGAATTGCGAAATGCAGCTCCGCGAGCTGCGGGAGTACGTGATACGTCGCGGGTGGGTCAACGCCGGCGAGTACGTCGATACCGGCTGGAGTGGGGGGAAGGCGTCGCGGCCGCAACTGGACCGGCTCATGCGCGATGCGGCGCAGCACAAGTTCGATTGCGTCTTGTGCTGGAAGCTCGACCGCTTCACGCGCTCTATGGTGCACCTGGTTGACCAGCTCGGCCGCCTGCGCTCGGCGGGCGTGCGGTTCGTCGCGTCGAGCCAATCCATTGATACGGACGAGAGCAACCCCACCAGCCGGCTGCTGCTACACATCCTGGGCGCCGTGGCGGAGTTCGAGCGCGAGTTGATCCGCGAGCGGGTAACGAGTGGCCTCAAGCGATACCGGGACGATTACGACGAGGGCCGCATCGGCAAGCGCGGACGCTCCAGCCGCTCGGGCAAGAACCTGCCGCATGGCAGACCCCGTGCGGTCTTCGACCGACTCAAGGCACGTGAGATGCACGGCAAGGGTTGGAGTGTGCGCGCGATCGCGAGCAAGCTCGGCGTGGGCACAGGGACGGTGCAGCGGACGCTCAAACAATGATCGCGCGCTCGCGGTAGTAGGCGCACGAGGGATCGTGCTCGGCGGATCGCCCGCGGGCCTGGGCGCGGCGCAACGTCATGACCTGGCACGGGCAACGAGCGCCCTGGCTACGCGGGCGGCCTCCGGCGAAGGTCTTGCGCGCCTTCGCCATGCGGCGCGCGGTGCGGGTTGGTAGCGTGTGGCGGCCCATCGTCAGTCCTTTCGCCGGGTTACGTACCGGCCCTAGGTTCCAGCCCAGACGCCCCGCTTATGCGGAGGATCGCTCGCGCGACCGAGGCACGCGGCGGAGGTCACATGCTTGCAAGTGCTTCACTGTACGCGTCGATTTCGTCCTGCGTCTCGGGTTGGCAGGAGATGAGCGTCCAGACGTGGAGATTGTGCCAGACGTCATGCCAGCCACACGCCAGAGTTGGCCGGACTTTCTTTTCGCGCTCAATAAGCCGCGCGCTCTCTTCGTCGCTGAAGCTCTTTCCACCGGTGGTATCACCGTACACCGCGTGGCGGGCTTGGCCTGCCGCGATCTCGGCCCGGAGGTCGGCGGCGCTATGGACGTGTTGCATGTCATCGTCCCAATCCCGAGTTCCCATTGCTCCGTTTGCTGCTGATGAATGCGTCATCGTTTTTCTCCTGATCGCTGGATGCGATCTAATACGATCTTCTCACGAATACGCTGTTTTGTCAAGAGTTTTCTTTCGTTTGTTTTGTTGGACTTACGCTGTTGTGTCAGTTTATTTCGGGTGTTCCAAAAAGCCGTTTCTGAGCTTTTCCGCCGCGTTGATTCCACGTAGGCCAGGCGGCGGGTTTGAGCCCACCCAACAATTAAAGTTATCGGCACGGGAAAGGTCCGAAAAGCCTCATATTTCGCGGGTGTGCCGGCCGCGGCGCCGGCCGCGGGCCCCGAGCTGGGCCCAGCCGCGACGGCGCCCCCTCCCACGTCGCGATGGGTCGCACTCACGCGAGGATCAGTTAAGGCAGTAGCAAATCAGCCAGAGTCGCTCATCGGAGAATAGCAGGTAGGCGGTCAAATGGATCGAGCGGCATCGCACGACTGCCGAATAGCCAAGCAGTTTCATCCGAGCAACGGCCTCCCCTTGAGGAGCGAACGCCAGGCCCCGAACCAGCGTTCGACCCTCTGCTGGTCCGGCACCTTGCACTGCTCGCACCTGGCGCCGCCCAAGTACTTGCCCTTCTTGTCGAACTTCCCCCCGGCGCGCTCCAGGATGCGGGCCCGGACGGATTGCCAGACCGAGCCGTAATGCTGGCGGAGATCAGGACGGATCGGCATGGTTGGCCTGTCCCTTCGGCTCGAAGGCAAACACGTGATGCGTCTTTCCATCTTCGTTAATGACGGGTTGGGGGTTGAGCCGAAAGAGCCCCCCTCCAGCGTAGTTGCATGGGCCGGTACCTTTCTCTTCAAATGCCTGACGGCCGCCAGTGCGCCGCCCGACGCAAGAGAAGGCAACCTCACCCTCTGTGGCGCCGGAGTTCTTCCAGTCGGACACCGAAGCTACGTGGTGACAGACTGGACAGATGAAACGCCAATTCAGCGGATCAGGGCCGAAGCGCCTTACAGCCTCCGCCCGCCATTCGGTTACGGTCATGGGATCAAGCGTTGTACTTTCGATGGTGATCTTCATGCGGCTCCTTTCGCTCTTCCGTTGACGGTATTCCTGCCCCACTTCCAGCGCCCCCGCCAGGCGCGCATGATTGCGGTGGCGCGCCGGCGCCGCGTCTGTACGGTGCGTGCTCGCGGGGCCTTGATGCGCAGCGAACGGTCAAGCGATACTTGACGATTCGCGTCGATCTCGTCGATCAGGGTGTTGAGTTCCGCCAGCCGGTTGTCCTCCGGCGGCTCGGGAAGCATACGGACGGGCATTATGAGCACCTCCGACACTTCAAGGCGTGTTTGCACTCGGGGCAGCGCGGCTCAGCGGCGGCTTCGATCCACTCCACAACTTCGCGCCAGGCCTGGCGGGACGATTCGTGGAGGACAGCCCACGGCGTGCCCGTCCCGATCCGATGGGCGTAGATGGCGTACGCGGCCTGGGCACGCGACTCCAGCAGGTTACGGGCGACCGCGGCGAAGCTGGTGTGTTCGATGGGAGATCTGGCGGGTGACATCAGACCTCCCTCGCGCCGGCATCGATGGCCGCGCGCAGCATGCGGGCTGTAATTGCCTCGACTTTGGTTTCCACGTGGCGACCCTCCGCGAGCGGAGGATAGTAGCGCGCGCAGACGTAGACGTGCCCTTCCCTGTCCATCGCCACGGAGATTACGGCGCCTTCAGGTGGCAGTCCCGAGGAGGGCTGGGGTTTATGCATGTGCGGCATTGGCGGCCTCCTCTTGTACTCCGAGTCGCTGTAGCTGCTCGCGCGCCCACTGGCAGTCTTCGACATCGTCGTCTGCCGTGCTTGCGCGAAGAAGGCGGACGGCCTCTTGTAGTTTGGCGACCGCCTGCGATCGCGGCATCGGGCGCCATCCGGGGATCTTCACTTCCTCTGAGTCTTGGTCGCGCTGTTGGAACTTTTGGTAGTCGGGGCGGGCCGCGGCGCATTCCCGCGCGATGTGTAGGAACACCTTCCACGTGCGCGGCTGGGTGTTCTTCGTCGCCTCCTGGAGCTGCTGTAGGCCGGCTTCATCCTGGACCACGGCTGCGATTTGGGCGATCAGATCCGGGTACAGAGGCGTTGGGACTGCGAATTTACCGATGAGGTAGGTCCGGATCTTGTGCCTGAGTTCTTGATTCTCAGGATCTTCTGCCAGCGGGCCTGCTTGCTTGCTCGCTCGCGGAAGAGGGTCTCCAATACACTGAACACCAACACACGAAGAGGGGGTTCCTTCTTTTCTTTCAACGTTAGTTACAAACGCCCCCCCTGGCGCGGCTACCTCCGGTAGCTTCCTGGAGACTACCTCAATAGGTAGCCATGGCGTGGCCACCTCGATAAACGTTTGGCGCGCGGAGTCCAACCAGCGATCTATGGCGGCCTGGAAGTTGGGATTTTGAAGGGTAACTTTAGGAATCCTTGAAAACTGAAATCCGAAGGCGTTTAGAATCTTACCTATAGGCGGATGAGGTAGCCAAATTGCGGAGTTGGAGCCGGACGTCTGGTGATGTTGACTCTTGGCTAGGACTTGGCGCGCCCATTCGCGCTGCCCCACCTCCGGGTGCGCGTCCTTTGGTTTGAGGAAAAAGTGATACTCGATTTTTCCACTAAGGTGCCGGGTCTCTGCGTTGGACATCTCCCGGATGGACCGTCCATCGGACCTGCGGTCGCAGAGTCCATCCGCCTCCAATTCCTCGAAGATACGGCGCATGTGTTCCTTCGTTTCGCGCAGCGACTTGAGATTGTCGACGGTGAGCTGTATTCCCGCCGCCTCGTAGTACCTCCTTGCCGCGGCATGCAGCTCTTTAATGATGACGGCCGGGGTGAGCAGCACTTGCTTTCCGCCGTGCATCGTCAAGGCGATCTCTCCTTTGTAGCTGGCGGTGTGGAGCATACCACAGGCCCAGACCTGGACCTTGAGCGGCCGGTCCGGTCGCATCTGAGAACGTAGTTGGGATTTACTCATCGTCAGGTAATCTCCCGGCTCGACGCCATGTTGAACCAGCCATTCAGGCATTCCGCCACCTTCGGCCTGCACGGGCCTTCTCTGTGGGTTCGAAGCCGTCATCTTGCACCCCCCGCCATGGCCGGCGCGCTCTTCGTCTCGCGCGTGTAGATCGTCAGCCCCGTATCGAGGTCCACGATCCACGTCTTGCATCCCGTCTTCTCGTGGTTCCGGTCCGCCCAGTTGTAGGCTGTTCGCTCGCTGTTCGTGAAGCCTACCTCCGCGGCTGGGCACAAAGACGTCTCGGCCATGACCATGCACGCGGTTGTTACGTGCTCGCGCCTATAGTTGCCTCGCGTTCCCTTTCTCACGCTGCACATCCCGCCATCGCGCGCTCTGGATTGCGCGTGTCGTAGAAGATGCGCCCGTCCAGCGCATTTCTCACGGACACATGCGCGTGCCGACGCTCTTCCGCCCAGCCAACGGCCTGCAGAATATCGGCGGTTATGCCGATCTCTTCGATACGGCCATCTTTGTGGTGCACGAGCACTTTGTAGCGGTCGGGGGTCATGTGGGGGGTCCTCATGCTGCACCTCCCGCTCTGGCCAGGCGCGGCCGCCCTCGGCGGAGTCGCCTCTCGCTGGGCTCTGGCTCAATCTCACGGACGATCCGCCGTGTCGCAGTATTGAGAACCCACACGCGACGGTTGCGCCGTGAGTGTTCCTGCTGGGCCCAGGACTCGGCCAGGCCCGGCTCGTTGGTGGTGCCTACTTCCTCGACTCGGCCGCCAGGGAGTAGGACTCGTACGCTGAAACGAGCTTCAGCAACGTCTGTAGTCACAGGATTGCCTTTCTATTTGTTGGGAGTTAAAAGGCTTGCACCGTTCTGACTGAGGTGTCAGAATGGAAGCACCCGATGCCGCGGTTCCCAACCGTGGTTTCGGGGAGCCTCCCGGCGCGATATTGCACTGACGGTTCGCACAGATGCCGCCAAGCTAGAGTGCGACGTCAGAAAGATTCAATGGGAGGCGGACGCGCGGCGGCGGCGTTCATTTTGGATACCGGAAACGGTACAATCCGAAT
>Ga0182027_10014341_pt1 | contig 10981 bp, 16 predicted proteins | sample 712E1DmetaG_FD_121300 | JGI IMG/M metagenome (GOLD analysis project Ga0182027, IMG submission 121300) | Permafrost microbial communities from Stordalen Mire, Sweden - 712E1D metaG (Illumina Assembly) | ecosystem: Environmental > Terrestrial > Soil > Wetlands > Permafrost | place: Sweden...
AGCAGCTGCGGAGCGGTTTCCTGCTCCACAAATGAAGGCGGAGCACGATGGATGGACCAGTTGTCCGTTGCTTTTACCGCGCCGGCACTATCGATGGCCGTGCCGGTAACATCGAACAATCTGCCCAGGCAGCCGCGTCCGACCGGAACCGTGATCGGCAGTCCGGTGTCGTTGACTTCAGTGCCGCGTGCTAAGCCTTCGGTAGGGGCCATGGAAAGACATCTGATCCAGTTATTACCAATGTGTCCCTGTACTTCCAGCACCAGTTTTCCATTGGCGGTGTCGATCTCCAGGGCGTTAAACATCTTCGGCAATTCATCGGGCGGAAACTCAACATCGATGACTGTACCGATGATTTGTACTATCTTACCTTTAGCCATAAAAACCTCCGTCTTCCCTCAAACCCCGTTAATTTCTGGATAGGGCGGCGGCTCCGCCGCTGATATCGAGCAGCTCCGTGGTGATTGCTTCCTGGCGGGCCTTATTGTACATCAATGTGAAATCCTGGATCAGTTCGGCTGCGTTGTCCGTGGCGCTGCGCATGGCCACCATGCGGGCGGATTGCTCGCTGGCGATCGATTCCAGGATGGCGTGATAAATTTCCATTTCAATAAACCGCGGCAGTAATGCGCCCAGCACATCTTCTGGCGTCGGTTCGTAGTCGAAGTCGGTATTTTTCGGCTGTGTCGAAACCGGCGGTTCGATCGGCAGCAGTTTCTCGATTACCGGTGTCTGTACCATTGTGGTTATAAATTTGGTGTAAGACACATAAACTTCATCCACAAGACCGCTGGTATAGTCGTCAATGATGATGCGGGAAACTGCCAGTGTATCGAGCAGGCTTGGACGGTCTCCCAGCTGGCTGAACTCCGCGCGCATCTCCCTCCCGGTCCGGCGCATGAAATCAATACCTTTGCGTCCGACATTAACTGTCGTTACCTGGGTCTTTTGCCCCAGGATAAAATTCCCCGCTTTACGGTTGAGGTTGGTGATCAAACCGCCGCACAATCCCCTGTCCGGGGAAACATGCACGATGGCGATTTTCTTGACCTCGCGGCGGCGCAGTAAAGGGTGTAACTCCCCGGTCTGCGGGATCATTGCCAGGTCAGCAATGACCTGCCGGATTTTCTGGTCATAAGGACGTCCGGCCGTGCCGGCTTCCTGTGCACGGCGCATCTTGGAAGTGGCGATCATCTCCATTGCCCTGGTGATTTTGGAGATGCTCTGCACACCCCGTATTCTGCGACGGATTAAACGAATGTTTGCCATTATTTATCATCTTAAACGGGAGTTTTTATAAGCTCCGTTATTCACTATTTGAAACCCTGTTTATATTCTTTGATCGCTCCTTTGAGCGCTTCTGAGGTAGCATCATTGATATCTTTTTCGCGGGCGATAGAATTCCCGATTTCCGGATGGCCGGCATCCATGAATTTATATAAACCGGCTTCAAATTCGCGCATCCTGGCCATCGGCACATCGTCCAATAGACCGTTAATGGCGCCAAACAGGATCATCACCTGTTTTTCCATCGCTACCGGCTGGTACAGCGGCTGCTTCAGGATTTCCGTGATCCGCTGCCCGCGTTCCAGTTGAGAACGTGTGGCTTTGTCCAGTTCCGTGGTGCCGAACTGCGCGAAAGCTGCCAGTTCGCGATACTGTGCCAGTTCCAGCTTTAATCTCCCGGCCACTTTGCGGATGGCCTTGGTCTGTGCCGAACTGCCGACGCGGGAGACGGACAGACCGACATTCAGGGCGGGACGGACACCGGCGTTAAACAAGTCGCTTTCCATGTACATCTGGCCGTCGGTGATGGAAATAACGTTGGTCGGAATATACGCAGACATATCGCCGGCCTGTGTTTCGATGACCGGCAGCGCGGTTAATGACCCGCCTCCGGCGGCATCGTTCAATCTGGCTGCTCTTTCCAGCAGACGGCTGTGCAGGTAAAAAACATCGCCCGGATAAGCTTCACGGCCCGGTGGGCGGCGTAACAGCAGTGAAATCTGGCGGTATGCCCAGGCATGTTTGGAAAGGTCGTCATAAACCACCAGCGCGTCTTTGCCGTGTTCCATGAATTCCTCACCCATCGCGCAGCCGGCGTAAGGCGCCAGATATTGTAAAGCGGCTGAATCGGCGGCATTAGCGGCTACTACGATGGTATGCGCCATGGCGCCGTAGGATTCCAGTGTCGCGACCACGCGCGCTACTTTGGATGTTTTCTGGCCGATGGCGACATAAATGCATATCAAATCGCCGCCTTTCTGGTTGATGATTGTATCCAGCGCGATCGCGGTTTTACCTGTGGAACGGTCGCCGATGATCAATTCACGCTGGCCTCTGCCGAGTGGAATCAGGCTGTCTATTGCTTTAATACCGGTTTGCACCGGGGTATTGACTGATTTACGTTTGGTGACATCCGGGGCGATTCTTTCCAGCGGCAGGGTTTTGTCCGTTTTGATCGGTCCCTTGCCGTCGAGGGGACGTCCCAGCGAGTCGACGACGCGTCCGATCAGGGCTGCACCGACGGGCACTTCTGCAATTCTGCCGGTGCAGCGCACTTCGTCGCCTTCTTTGATTGTGGCGTAATCACCGAGGATAATGGCGGCAACACTGTCTTCTTCCAGGTTCATGGCAATACCGATGATATCATTCGGAAATTGTAAAAGTTCGTTATATTTAGCGGAGGCCAAGCCGTTAATTCTGGCAATACCGTCGCCGATTTCTGCCACCACTCCGACGTCATACATCGCCAGGGAAGTGCCGAATTTATCGATTTCCCGCTTGATAGCCGAAGCGATATTTTGTCCTCTTGTTGCCATCTACGCTGTACCTCCCCTTTTGCCTGCGAAACTAATTAGCAACCCCACCCAAGTCTTTCTTCAGAGCCGCCAGTTTGCTGCGGATGCTGCCGTCAATCAATTTATCGCCCACCCGGATAATAATTCCGCCGATAATCGCCGGGTCCACTTTTGGCCTCAGTAACACCGGCTTGCCGACGATCTCCGTGATGCGCTGCGCTATTTTCAACTGATAATCCGCGTCCAGCGGTACTGCCGTTGTGACTTCCGCAATTTCGGTGCCCTCGATCCCGCGGTAGTTATCCACCAGCGCCTGATATTCTTCGGCAATATCGTCGATCACCGCTAATTTGTCTTTGGCGGCCAGTAACAAAACCAGTTTGATTGCCAGCGGATTGATGTCGCCCAGGCGCTGTTTCAGGTTCTGTGATTTTTCCTCACCGGAGATCCGGGGATTCGAAATTAAAGACGCCAAAGCGGTATCTTTCATGATCATGGCAACCTTGCGCAGGTCCGATTGCCACCGGTTTAAATCTTTCTGTTCCAGCGCCATCCTGAATATTGCCTGGGAATAGCGTCTGGCGTATGCGTTAACGGTCATTTTATCTTCCCGCTGTCTATTTATTCTTCAGGGTTGCGCTTTCATCCAGTACTTTATCGATAATCTCGCGGTGGGCTTCTTTATCCAGTGATTTGCCGATCACCTTTTCCGCCGCGACAATGGTCAGGTCTGCGAATTCCTGCCGCAGTTCGCCGATGGTCTCGTTCCGCTCACGTTCGATCTCTACGCGGGCTTTTTCCACCAGTCCCTGGGCTTCCTGTTTCGCTTCCAGTTGCGCCCGCTGCCGGGCATCTTCGCCGGTGCGCATCGCGCGGGCAATTACTTCCTGACCTTCTTTGCTGGCGGCTTCGATCTTCTTCTTAAATTCTTCCTCGGTCTGTGCTGCCTGGTCCTTTACCTTTTGCACTTCTTCCATGCTGTCCTTGATCTTGCGTGAACGTTCATCCAGCATCTTCAACACGGGTTTATAAGCAAAGAAATACATCACCAGCAGCAGGATAATAAAGGCGACAATTTGCGCTATAAGCGTTGGCGCATTTAGGCCAAGTCCTGACATATTTTTCCTCCTGACTGGTCCGTTATTTTGTTGTTACGAAGATTAAAAGAATGGCCACAACCAGCGCATAAATGGCGACGGCTTCAGCCATGGCGATAGCTAAAATCATGTAGGTCATGATCTGGCCTCGGGCTTCCGGGTTACGTCCCAGCGCGTTCAAGGCGCCCAGACCAACCAGACCGACGCCGATACCGGGGCCGATGGCGCCTAAACCCATGGCCAGGCCGGCGGCAAGTAGTCTCCAAGTAAACGCATCCATTATCCACCCTCCTTCAGGTGTTTATAACTTCTTAGTATTATTCTATTGACCTAATGTCCTTCTTCCTCGTGAGATTCTGCGGCCATTGTGGCAAATACCAGCGTCAAACCACTGAATATCAAAGCCTGTACTACGCCTACCAGCATTTCAAAAGCATAGCCCAGTTGAATAAACCCGAATCCGCCAAATCCCAGCAGGAAGAACAGGATCAGAATTAATATTTCGCCGCCGGTCATATTGCCGAATAGACGGAATGTAAAACTGACGATGCGAATAAGTTCGCTGAATAATTCCAGTATTCCCACAAATGTATCGATGGCGCCGAATAGAATATTACCGATTCCGGATTTGATTTTTCCGGTAAATAATTGACCCCAACCCTTGAAGCCGCGGCCGAAGTTAAAGAACTTTTTCAGGTAACCGAATTTGTGGTTCTTGAAGCCCCAGAACTCAATGAAAATAAAAGCCAGAATTGCCAGCGCCAGAGCGGTATTGATATCCGTATTCGCGCCCCTCAATAATGGCACATCTCCGCCTGCGCCATGATAGAGGATCGAACCAAAACCCGGGATAAGGTTCATCAGTGCATTCACCAGGACAAAGAGGAAGATTGTCGTCACAAAGGGGAAGAACCGGCGGCCGTTCTCCGCACCCGCCACATCTTTACAGAAGTTGTACATCCATTCGATGATCGCCTCTACTGCTCCCTGTAATCTGCCGGGAATCAGTTTAGACTTACGTGTAACCAATACGGCGATCAGTATCAGGATCAGTACTGTTATCCAGGTAGTGATCATTGTATTTGTCACGGGGAACGGATATATTTGCCCACCTAAAAACATTACAGGTTGGCCACTACCGATGTGAAAAATGGGAGCTGCCGGTAGCTCAACTTTCGGAGCCTCGATAATTTTCTTCCCAAAGGCGCCGTAAGTAATACCAAAAATAGAGACGGGGATAATAACAACTAATAAAATAATAAAAGTAGCTAAAGGTATCGCACATCCGAGAAAGCCGCAACCGATCTTTTTAACAGGTTTTTGTTCTGCCACTATCGATTATCCTTGTCTTTCTTATTACTATCCGCTTTGTTAACGCTGGCGATAAATGGTTTTAGCATATTATATACGCCAAGTACCGCCACTGCAATGCCCAGCATCAATCCGATAATCAGCCAGAGTGGGTTGGTATTAAGTTTTTCATCTAACCAGTGTCCGCCCCAGATACCCGCGACGATAGCGATGGCGATGTAAAAACCCATCCCGAACAACGACAGCATCGATAACCATGGGTAACGCATACTGTATTAGAGGATACCAAATATCCTTTCAAAGTTCAATCGATGTCTCCGAATTAATTATTACGTGTTTATTACGTATATTCGCGTTGGTAATGCAGGCTCGGATTACAGGAGGAATCTCAAGTAAAACTTAAGTAACAATTAAAAGAAAAACTAAACTTTTCTGTAACCGAAAATTCCGGAGAAATCGCCATCGAATTCTTTAAGGAAAGAGTGCATGTCCAGAACATCGTTGGCGGAAGGGGAGCGGGAATCCTGGAATTTGACGAATTCGGCGTCGGTGAGGTCTGAAATGATTTGAGTATTATCACTGGTGTTAATCGTAGCGGTGATCAGGAATTGACTGTGACAGGAGGAACAGGTTACTTGCAGGAAATAAAGGTCTTGATGGTTGCCCAGGACTTTGACGTCGTCCATCTGGTAATTATGGCCGCAGCTGGTGCATTTCAGCGAGGTCATCAGTTTTTTGACCGTGCGTTCTTCCATAATCAGCACTACCTGTTTATTTTATTTTTGCTATGATTTCCGTTTGCCGAAGTCGTCCAGGTCTATTTTATTGATATAATCGTAAAAAGCCGATGCTTTTTTCTTCATTTCTTCGTCGATAACCTGCTTTCCTTCCTGAGTAGCGGCCGGTTCGTTTTCGTCGGCGACGGGTTTTCCGGTCTCTTTATCCAGCCAGACGCCGCCTCTGTTCAGTACATCTTCCTCAGCGTAAATGGGCGCCTGCACTCTGACGGCTAAAGCGATGGCATCACTCGGCCGGGAATCTATTTCCACCTGCTCGCCGTTTCTATTGAGAATGATTTTCGCAAAAAATACATCTTTCTGCAGATCGTTGATGATAATGGAAAGCACCTGGCCGCCCAGCGCATCAATGACGGATTGCATCAGATCATGCGTCAGCGGTCTCAGCACGGACGTGCCCTGTAATTTGACTGCGATGGCATCTGCTTCAGCAGCGCCGATCCATATCGGAAGATAGCGGCTCGTCTCTTTTTCTTTCAGAATTACCACACGCTGATAATTCATCAGACTCACACGAATGCTATCAACAACCATTTCTATCATGTTTAAGCCTCCGCTCAACCACCAGCAACAAACTAGATTTTAGCTCTATTATCAGGCAGTGTCAAACCGAGAAGCGTCTTTTTCGCCCTCTTATTATCAATTGTAGCACTGCAGGGCGAAACTGTCTTTTCGTAGATATGCCGGAGGCTTAAAAGTTTGTAAAAAAATTGGGGAAGGTCATCGTTCTTAAATATTTCTTACAAAAAGCAATACTAAAACCCATCGCGAGGAACAAAGAGACGCAGCGATCTCACGGTCATCATTGCCACCGGGTGAAAGTAATTAAAAACGAAATTAAGAAATGGTCTTCTCTGCAGACCCGAATTCATTTTTGCTCAGAGATGGCCGCGAGATCGTCCGAAATTTCCTGGATTGTCGGGTCAAGCCCGGCAATGACAAAAAACAAAAATAGATTCCGGTTTTACTGGAATCTATTTTTCACGGCTTGTCATTCCCGACCTGATCGTCACCGATCCCACACTTCTATTATTTTCCAAAAGGAAGTGCGGGAGGAATCCATAAAAATATTTTCTATAATCTATTTTCGGACAGCCTTTCGCAATAGTCGGAATTTTTTCCATTTTAAGTTTAATATCTTTAAGTTTATTTGGATTTTGGTTATTGAATATTTTAATTGAGTACTTGACAAAATTAATATACTTACGTAATATATATTAATAAAGTTAAGTTACACATTGTAAAAATTAATAAACACCGGATAAACGTTTAGATAATATTAAGGAGTGGCAAAATGCCTAAAGACTGGCAGGAGCTGACTAAATTGACCCGCGGCGCACCTATCGCCGTAGAGAGAGTCCGCCTTGTGGACAGCGGCATTAAGATCGAGGGTGACTTTGATCTGCCAACGCTGGCCAGGCTTTCGGCGGAAGACCAGGTGTTTGTCATGGCCTTTATCCGCTGTGACGGCTCCATCAAGGAAATGGAGCGCGTTTTCGGCATCAGTTATCCCACGGTTAAAAATCGATTGACCCGTATCGCCGGGAAGTTTGAATTCGTGGAAAATATGCCAATGCCGGTGCAGGAAGATGTTTTAGATAAACTGGCGCGCGGCGAAATCACGGTTAACGAAGCGATAGAGAGGTTACAAAAATGAGCATACCGCCTTGCCTGTTGCACGTGCGAATTCATAACGAAGAACATCATTTCGGTGTTTGGCTGCCTCTGTTTTTGGCATGGTTGATACTGGCTGTATTGTTGTTGGCATTGTTGCCCCTCTTTATTCTCTTGCTGATCATCGCTTTTCCTTTCGGCTGGGGTGAATTCATGTTGCAGCTGGGGCCGCGGCTTTATAACATATTGTGCGCGCTGCGCGGATTGAAAGTGGATGTCGTTAAGACAAGTGAAAAGGTCGAAATATTGTTTGTGTAAACTGATGGGAGCACTGAAATGACTGAAAATCAAAAGAAAATACTGGAAATGGTTGCAGATAAGAAGATTACCGCCGACGAGGCCTACCGTCTCCTGAGCCTGATACAACCCTCCGGCGACGCTTCCGATAGCGGCATAAAAATACCAAAACCCGCGCCCAAATATCTGCGGGTGATTGTAGATACCGAACACAGCTGGGAACACGGTTGTGATAATGGACCGGTGCATGTCAATGTCCGCGTTCCGGTGGCTTTGATCCGTGCCGGCGTGAAACTGGCTTCTTTGATTCCGCCTGAAGCCTACAATCAGATGGACGAAAAATTGAAAAACCGCGGGATCATGTTCGATTTGCGCAATATGAAACCGGAAAACATCGAGGAATTAATCCAAGCCCTCAATGACCTCGAGGTAAACGTTGACGGCAGTGCGGAAAAATTCCGTGTGTATACGGAGTAAGTTAACACCACTTAGTTTTTAGTTGTGATATTATTTTGGATTTTGGTTATTCGTATTTGGAATTTTCCCCGAAGGAGGGTATGATGGGTTACTTTAGAATTCTAGCTGCTATCCCCGGTTTCTTTATCAGCGCCTTGATATTCATGTTCATGTGGCGCTGGATCGCGCCGCAATTAGGATTGATATATCTGAATTATGCGCAGTCCATGCTGGTGACAATTACGTTGTGGTTGGCTGTAGCGCCGATCGCGGCTGTCGGCGGCAGGCATCACTGGCACTAAATAGCAGTGCGCAATATTCTGGCAAATCTGGTGATCCCGAATTAAAACCGGCCTGATAGCCGGTACGTAATGAAAAACGTGCGCGGTAATAATTAACCTGTAATAGCTGACGTGTCGCAGAATCAGGAACTAAAGACTCCTGGAAAGGATCAAATAAAAAATAATCTCGGAGGAAGACAGTCATGAAGAAACACTGGTTAATGGTATTTGTTGTATTAGCTGTTATATCCCTGCTGTTGCTTGTCAGTTGCGTTGCCGGCCCTAACCCTGCAGCAGGCGTAGTCGATGCTGCCGGAAAAACCTACGGTTTCTGGTCAGGTCTCTGGCACGGCATTATTTCACCGGTCACTTTTATCATTTCGCTATTTACAAAGAACGTTAACATTTATGAAGTGCACAATAGCGGCAACTGGTATAACTTCGGTTTTATCCTTGGCGTCAGCGTTATTTTCGGCGGTGGTGGGTATGGAACAAAACGAAGACGTAAATAAGTCAGCATTTTTCTTAGTACATGTGACACAAGGATAAATTTGGGAAGCTTTTTTTATACCCTTTTTTTGTCCTCCATCTCATGCTTACAGTCCCGGCGCCACGAACGGGAGTAGGATTAATGGAAAGTGACAAATTTCGGTGTCGTGATAGTATTTAACGCAAATCTGAAATACAGAGCGATATAAATTGGACCGGATAATGATTGCTTGTCCGGAATCAGCATTATTTGTTCTTCAGAACGTACCGCTAGAAAGAGGAATAGCCATACAGCATTGTTCTTTGATTTCGATAATCTGCGGCTGTATCGTAAAAAAAGCGTCCACTATATCAGGATCAAAAGCGGTTTCCCTCCATCGCCGGATGACGTTAAGAGATTTTTCAAGAGAAAAAGGCTCTTTATACGACCGACTGGAAGTAAGGGCATCAAAGACATCGGCTATGGCAGCAAGACGGCCGGCAAAGGGAATATCTTGTCCTTTCAGGCCATTCGGATAGCCGCTTCCGTCCCATTTTTCATGGTGCGAAAGTGCAATGGTTCTCCCGAGTCTGATAAATTCCGAGTCTGAACCTTCGAGGATTTTAGCGCCGATGATCGTATGCTGTTTCATTATTTCGCGTTCAGCGCTGCTTAAATAGCCCGTTTTAGCCAGAATACTGTCAGGTATCCCGATTTTGCCTATGTCATGCATTGGCGCGGCATGAAGAATAGCGGTGCTGGTACCCTCATCCAGTCCCATGCAGCGGGCAATAGCGGCGCAATAAAGGCTCATCCGTTTAATGTGTACGCCCGTATCTTTGTCTTTGTATTCGGAAGCCGTGGCGAGTCTGAAGATTGTGTCCAGCGAAGCTGTCTTTATTTTTTCTGTGGCTTTTTTCAATTCTTCAGTTCTAGCAGTTACCTCCGATTCCAATTCCTTTTGGTAATTTTGCATTAAATCATTATAGGCTTTGACCTTTAAGAGGGATTTAACGCGCGCCACAACTTCAGTCTTATCCACGGGTTTGGAAATAAAATCATCACATCCGGCCTCTATTCCGGTTACCCTGTCTTTTGTGTCCCGCAGGGCGGTGACCAGTATTATTGGCAGCAACCGGGTCTTTTCATCTTGCCGGATCCTCTTGGTTACTTCGTATCCGTCCATATCAGGCATCATGACATCCAGCAGAATCAGATCAATTTGGTTTTTGTCAAGTTTGGATAGAGCTTCTTTTCCAGTTGCTGCAGTGAAAATATCATAACCTTGCGGAATCATAAAGGCTTCCAGCAACCTGATGTTTTGCGGGATATCATCGACTATTAGAATTTCCGGTTTGTTTTTCATATCAAGAATCTTTTAACCTGGACAGTATTTTATGTTGAAAATCACAGAATCATGCGGCTAAATAATGCTCAATGATTTTCAGTACTTCCCGTATATCGATAGGTTTGGCAATATACCCGTCGCAACCTGCTTGTATCGTTTTCTCTTTGTCTCCTGTCATAGCATAAGAAGTCAGGGCAAGCACGGGTATATGTCTGGTTTTGGCATCAGCTTTGAGAATTCGTGTTGCTTCAAGTCCATCCATTACAGGCATCATTATATCCATCAGGATTATATCCGGTAACTTTTCCCCGGCGGTTTTGACACCCTGTTGGCCGTCCATAGCTTCTAAAGTTTCATATCCGAATTTCTGCAATAAGTCCCGCAGCAGTTTTGTATTTCTCGGTTCGTCTTCGACGATTAAAATAGTTTTAGCCATAATACGCTCCTTTAAACGATATCTACGGGAGTTAAAGCTTTAACGGGTAGAGTAAAGGTGAAGGTGCTGCCCAT
>Ga0182027_10014342_pt1 | contig 10981 bp, 10 predicted proteins | sample 712E1DmetaG_FD_121300 | JGI IMG/M metagenome (GOLD analysis project Ga0182027, IMG submission 121300) | Permafrost microbial communities from Stordalen Mire, Sweden - 712E1D metaG (Illumina Assembly) | ecosystem: Environmental > Terrestrial > Soil > Wetlands > Permafrost | place: Sweden...
ACCATCATGCTCGAGGGCAATTGCGACGAGCGCGGCTCGGCGGAGTACAACGTCGGGCTGGGCGACCGGCGCGCCAGTGCGGCCAAGGAGTTCCTGCAGCAGTTGGGGGTGTCGGCCGACCGGCTGAAGTCCGTCAGCTATGGCAAGGAGCGGCCGGTTTGCTCCGAGGCCAACGAGACGTGCTGGCAGAAGAACCGGCACGTGCACTTCGCGCCCGGGCAGTAGAGCAGTCACAGAGGCAAGACACACGGCGGCGGGGGACGGGCCAATGGTCCCCCCGCCGCTGGCAAGGAGAGTTGCATATGTTCCCGCGTCTTTGCGTATGGGTCCTGATCGCGTCGCCTACGCTGGCGTTCGCGGCCAGCAAGGAAATACTGGAGTTGCAACGCGATCTCACTCAGTTGCAGCAGCAGGTCAGGGACTTGCAGCGCTCGCAGGATGAGAAGTTCGCGGCGTTGCAGGTGTTGGTGCAGCAGGCCGTCGATAACGCCAGCAAGGCGAACACCGCCGTGGCCGTGATTCAGAGCGGCTTCCAGCAGAACATACGGGACACTGAAAGCAAGGTTGTAGCGCCGGTGGTTGGTCTTTCTTCCCGCATGGACCAGGTGTCCAACGACCTGCGCACCGTGCAGCAGGCGGTTTCGGACGTCACCGGCCTCATCGCCAAGTTGCAGGCGCAGTTGACCGACTTGGGCAACTCCGTCAAGATTATGCAAGCGCCTCCGCCGCCTCCGCCGGCTCAAACCAATCCGGGGGGCGGAGTTGCCGCGCCGGAAACGCCTACCATATCCGCCACCGATCTCTACTCCAACGCCCGGCGGGACTTGTCCGGCGGCAAGCTGGATTTGGCGCTGCAGGAGTTTTCGGATTACCTCAAGTGGTACGGCAGCACCGACCTGGCGCCCAACGCGCAGTACTACATTGCGTACATCCATTCTTCTCAGGGCGACTACGACAATGCCGTGAAAGAGTTTGACATGGTGCTGGAGAAGTACCCCGACAACAACAAGACCGCCGACTCTCTCTATAACAAGGGTTTGGCCCTGACGAAGATGGGCCGCCGGACGGATGGCGCTCAGGAGTACCGGGAATTGATCCAGCGTTTCCCCACCACCGATCTGTCCAAACGGGCTTGCGACCAGTTGAAGGGCATGGGGCTGAGTTGCGGCGCGCGCGCGGGCACGCCCGCCAAAAGCGCTCCCAAGCGCAGCACCAAGAAGCAACAGCAGTAAGGAATAGCGTCCCTCGGCCTTGATAGACTGGTGCCGTATGGAGCCATCCGTCCGTCCCCCGCTGGCCACACTTCAAGATGTCGCCCAAATGATCGACCACGCGCTGGTGAAGCCCGAACTTACCGGTGCGCAGGTGGTGGAAGGTCTGGAACTGGCGAAACGCTGCCGCGTGGCGTCGGCGACCGTGCGGCCGTGCGATATCGAGTTGGCGGTGCGCACACTGGAGGGTAGCCCGGTCCGGCCCGCCAGCGTTTCCGGCTTTCCGCACGGGTCCGGGAATACCGCCACCAAACTCTACGAGACGCGCGACTTGCTGCGGCGCGGCGCGAAAGAGATCGACGTGGTGGTGGCCATCTCCAAACTGCTTTCCAGGGAATTCCAGCATGTCCAGGTCGAGTTGCTCCAACTGTCCGAGTTGTGCCACAAGGAAGGCGCCGTCCTTAAGGTCATCCTGGAGACCGCCTACCTCACCGACGAGCTGAAGATCATCGCCTGCCGGTGCGCTGCCAGAGCGGAAGTGGATTTCGTGCAGACGTCCACGGGATTCGCACCCGCGGAAGCGACTATCGAGGATGTGCAGCTCTTGCGGAAGCACCTGCCGGAGGAGATCGGGATCAAGGCGGCGGGCCTGCGCACGGTGGACCCGGTGATCGAGGCTTACGCCGCCGGCTGTTCGCGAATCGGCACGGATTCGACAGCGGCGATTCTGGAGGAATGGAAAGCGCGTCTGGCGGCGGGGGCGGACGGGGGAGTTCCAGCGTCATGCGGACCACCATTGAGATGAAGCCCGAACATCGCGCGCGCATCCTCGAATTAGCCGCCAACAGAGGCGAGAAGGGGTTCTCGACCGTGGTGGCCGAAGCCTTGGAACTCTACCTCGAAGCTCAAAGTGGCCGGACGAATGCGATCCGGACCGCTCTCGCGCTGAAGGGATCCATGACGGAGACGGACGCTGCCGGTCTGTTGACTCGAACCCGGAGAATCCGAGCGAACTGGCGATGACCATTGCCGATACGGATGTCCTCATCGATTACCTCAGCCGGTTTGAACTCCTCTCGAGTGCGTAGAATCCGAAGCAACTTGCCCGCCTGGTTCAACTGCTCGCGGCAGTGCCGTCGCTGGGGCTGGACGACGCGGCCGCCGACGCGGCCAGTGAGATCCGCAGATCTCTCGAACGGTCCGGTGATTCCATTGGGATGGCCGACAGTCTGATCGCCGGCATCGTGACCAGCAGCGGTGGCACGCTGCTCACCCGAAACCGCCGCCACTTTGAACGGGTTCCGGGCATAAAGCTCACCTGAACTGTCGCGCCGCCGCACGCTGCCCCATTAGTACGCTATGATGGTGACATCATGATGGCACGTACGCAGATCGTGCTGGAGCAGGAGATTCAGCGCCGGGCGCGCCAGCGCGCCAGCGATCTGGGCGTATCGCTCGCCGAATACGTCCGGCGCCTCGTCGCGCGCGATCTCGGAGGCGCGCAGCCGGCGGCCAATCCGGCGGTGGTCTTCGATCTGGGCGCTTCCGGTGGCTCCGATGTCGCCGCGAACAAGGACGCCATGCTTGCGGAAGCCTTCACCTCGGGCGGACGCAAGCCTCGACGACGCTCCGCATGAGTCTCTTTGTCGACACCTCCATCTGGTATGCCGTCGCGGACAAATCGGATGCCAGCAACTCACGGGCAAAGGCGATTCTCGCGGGCGGCGAGCCGCTGGTCACTACCGATCACATTCTGGTCGAGACATGGACGCTGATCCGGCACCGGCTGGGCCGGCGCGCCGCCGAACGATTTTGGGAAGGACTGCGATCCGGCGCCGCCACCGTAGAGACCGTAGGGGCGGCTGACGTGGACACGGCTTGGGAAATCGGAAAGTCTTATCGCGACCAGGACTTCTCGATTGTGGACCGAACCAGCTTCGCGGTAATGCGGCGGCTCGGCATCGAGCGCGCGGCCTCCCTGGACGACGATTTCGCGATCTTTCGCTTCGGACCAAACCGCCGGCGGGCCTTCACCGTAGTTCGGTGAAGGCCCCCGTGCCCGACCGTTACCGGTGTTCGATGCGCCGCTCCGCTTCCGGGTCAGGTGGCCCGCCCCTTTGGATTTCAGCCAGGCGAGCACTCTCGGTACAAGACGCACGCTCACGGCCACCTTCGGCCTGATGTCGCGCAATCGAACCATCTGAGCCAACTGATCGTCTGTCAGGCGGGGAATATCCTCAAAGTCGATGTCCGAGTCGTCCCCTGCCGCCTGCTTCGCGGCATGGCGCCGTAGCGTTTGCCGTTCCTCATCACTCCATGCTCTGTTCTTGATATCGCCGTGGCAAAGGCAAACCCGTTCCGCGCCAACACGTGCGGCTTGACCGAGGCTACTTCGAAAGCCAGGGGCGAGGCTTTCGCCGGTTCACTCGCTATCTGTGTTTGTGCATGGATCGCGTGCGCCCGGCCGATGCCGATCACGAGGGGGCCAGCCAGAGCCACGACTCCAGCACTGGCGAGCAAGAGTTTCTTCGCGCGATTCAGATTCTGCCCTATGCGGTAGCTCATAATCGACTCGATTCGTTTCTTGAGATTGGACGATGCGATGCGGTCATTCATCGGCACCGCTGCACAGCGGCATGCAAAGTCTCTCGAGACACGGCACGCCACTCAGCCCTCGCCATCCGCTTATGCCTCCAGCCCCATCTGCGTCAGCCGGTAGCGCAGCGCGTTGCGGGTGAGGCCGAGCATGCGCGCGGCCTGGCTCTTGTTGCCGTCGGCGCGGCGGAGCGCCTCGCGGATGATCTCCTGCTCGTATTGGTCGAGCGAGAGGCCCTCGGGCAGAAAGTGTGACTCGCTTGTCGGACGCGAGGTGCCCCCTGGGCCCGGCGCGCTTTCGAGCTTGATGTCGGCGGCGTCCAGCTCGGTACCGGCGCACATCACCAGGCTGCGCTCGATTACGTTCTCCAACTCGCGCACGTTGCCGGGCCAGTGGTAGCTAAGCAGTTTCTCGACGGCCGCATCCGTGATGGATTCCACACGGCCGCCGCTATCGGGCCCCAGCTTCTTCACGAAATGGTTGGCCAGAAATGGAATGTCCTGCTTGCGCTCGCGCAGCGGCGGGATGTTGATGGGGACCACGTTCAGCCGGTAATACAGATCTTCGCGGAAGGTGCCCTGCTCCAGGGCCGCGCGCAGGTCCTGGTTGGTGGCGGCAATCACGCGCACGTCGATGTGCCGCACGACGTTGCTGCCCAAGCGCTCGAACTCGCGCTCTTGCAGCACGCGCAGCAGTTTCACCTGAATGGCACCCGGCACGTCGCCGATTTCGTCCAGGAACACCGTGCCCGTATCGGCCTGCTCGAACTTGCCGGGTTTGGAGGTGTTGGCGCCCGTGAATGCGCCCTTCTCATAGCCGAACAGCTCGCTCTCCATCAGGTTTTCGGGCAGGGCGGTGCAGTTGATTTTCACCAGCGGCCTGTCGCGGCGCGGCGAGTGAAAATGAATGGCGCGCGCGATCAGGTCCTTGCCCGTGCCGCTTTCGCCCGCCAGCAGCACCGTGGCGCGCGTGGGTGCCACCCGCTCGATGGTGTCGAAAATCTCCTGCATGGCCGGGCTGCGGCCGATGATGTTGTCGAACTCGTAGCGGCGGCCCAGCTCCGCCTTCAACTGGCGGTTCTCGTCGCGCAGGGCGCGCACCTCGAGCGCCTTGGCGACCACCTGCATGAGGTGATCGAGCGAGAACGGTTTGAGCAGGAAATCGGTGGCGCCGGCCTTCATGGATTCCACCGCGGTCTCGATGCTGCCGTAGGCCGTCATCACGACCACCGGCACCTGCGCGTTCTGCCGCCGAATCAGAGCCAGCAATTGCAGGCCGTCCATGTTGGGCAGCCGCAGATCGGTGAGCACCAGGTCCGCGCGGTCCACCACCTTGAGGCCCTCTTCGGCGCTGGCGGCCTTGTCCACATCGAAGCCCGCGGAAACGAGCTGCAGCTCCAGCACGCGCCTGAGCTTGTCTTCGTCTTCGACAACCAGAATTCGCTTTTTCATGAGAAGGGTTGCGGCGCGGCGCGTTCCATGGGCAGGAGCACGCGGAAAATGCTGCCTTTGCAGGGCTCGCTCTCCACTGCTATCTTACCGCCGTGCTCGTCCACGATCTTGGAAACGATGGCCAGGCCCAGGCCCACGCCCTGCGGCTTGGTAGTGAAGAACGGATTGAAAATGCCGTCGAGATGTTTGGCGTCGATTCCCGCCCCGCGGTCGATCACCGAGACTTCGGCGGTCCCGCCGGCCGCCCGCGTCTTCACCGTGACCGCTCCGCCGGGCGCGGTGGCCTGCGCGGCGTTGAGCACCAGGTTGAAGAAGACCCGCTCCATCAGCTCGGCATCGAAGGGAAACGGCGGAATCTCCGGCGCGTAGTTCCTGTAAATCGCGATCTCCGGCGCTTCGCGCTCCACGGCGGCGATGGCGCGGTCGAGTGTGTGCGCCAGGTCCGCCTTGTCCAGCCGCAACGCCAGGGGGCGCGCAAATTGCAGGAAGCGGGTGACCAGAGAATTGGTGCGGTCCACTTCCGAAGTGATGAATCCGGCCACTTCGCGCGCCACTTCGTTTTCCGCGGCCACGTTGCGGCTCAGCATTTCCGCCGACGCCTTGATGGTTCCGAGCGGATTGCGCAGCTCGTGGGCCAGCCCCGCTGAAAGCTGGCCCAGCGCGGCCAGGCGGTCGGAGCGCCGCACCGCTTCCTCGGCCCGCTGGATGTGGACGCCGGCCTCCGCCAACTGCTCCGCCGTGCGCCGGTACTTCTCCGACTGCGTGCGCAATTCTTCCGCCAGCGCATTCGCCAGGTTCCCCACCATGGCCAGGAACACCATGCGCAGCGCCAGTTGGGTGATCTCCGGCGGCCCGATGTCCCACTGCGACCAATCGATGAACAACAGGAAAGAAAGGTACGAACCGGCTGCCAGCAGTGAAAACACCAGGGTGCCGATCACGCCCAGGAACGTCGCGGCCGTGACCACCGGCAGCAGCAGCACCAGCCAGAAATGGCTTTCGATTCCCCCGGTGTATCCAATCAGCAGGTACCCCAGCAGCAGTTTCAAGACCACCCAGAAGATCCGGCTGCGCGTGGATGGGTGCGCCGGAATCTTGGGTTCCAGCACCTGGGCCACGGCCAGCGCCGCAAACAGCCCGATTTTGGAGACATCGCCCTCCGCGTTCACCACCGCCAGCACGGCGAAGAGCAGAAGCCAGACGTAATCCTGGGGGCGGATCAGGCGGAGATAGCGGAGCGGCGGGCGAGCAGGCACGTGAGGTATCCCAGTCGGGATTATGCCACAATGTAAGCGTAGCGTCTCATGTCAAACCCAAGCACCCTGGATCACGGCCGGGTTACCGGTCTGGGATCCCAACCCGCCAACGAGCCTGCCGAGTCTTTCGGCGATATTCTCTCTCAGTACGAACAGGCCCATTCCCATCGAGTCGAAGAGGGGAAACGAGGACTGGAGGGCACCGTAATCGCGGTCACCGGCGAATCCGTGTACCTGGATATCGGCTTCAAGACCGAAGGCATCATCCCGCTCGCCGATTTCCAGAGCGCCGGCGAACCCGTCAAGGCCGGCGACAAGATCCCGGTCTCCATCAAAGGCCGCGACCCCGAAGGCTACTACGAGCTCTCGCGGACCAAGGTGGAGCGGCCCAAGGACTGGAGTTCGCTCGAGAAGGCGTTCGCCGATAAGACCCCCATCGCGGGCGTGATTACGGCGGTTGTAAAGGGCGGCGTCAGCGTGGACGTCGGAGTCCGCGCGTTCATGCCCGCCTCGCGCAGCGGCGCCCGGGACGCGGCCGAAATGGAGAAGCTGATCGGCCAGGAGATCACCTGCCGCATCATCAAGCTCGAGGTGGCGGACGAAGACGTGGTGGTGGACCGCCGCGCGGTGCTGGAAGAAGAGGAGCGGGCCTCCAAGGACAAGCGCTACTCCGAAATCAAAGAAGGCGAAACCGTGCACGGCGAGGTCCGCAGCCTGGCCGATTATGGCGCTTTCGTGGACGTGGGCGGCGTGGACGCGCTGCTGCACGTGGCCGACATATCCTGGGGCCGCGTGAACAAGCCCGCCGACGTGCTCACGGTGGGGCAGCAGATCGAAGCCAAGGTGCTCAAGGTGGACGCCCCCAAGCGGCGCATTGCCATCGGCATGAAGCAGCTTCTGCCGCACCCGTGGGACCTGGCCAGCGAGAAGTACAAGACCGGCGATCGCGTCACCGGTGCGGTCACCCGCGTGACCGATTTCGGCGCCTTCGTCGAGCTCGAGAAGGGCATCGAGGGGCTGATTCACCTATCCGAAATGTCCTGGTCCAAGAAGGCGCGGAAACCGTCCGACGTGGTGAAACCGGGCGAGCAGGTGGAAGTCATGGTCCTGGGCGTGAACCAGGCCGACCGGCGCATTGCCCTTGGTCTGAAGCAGGCCCTGGGCGACCCGTGGGCCGAAGCGCCGCAAAAGTTCCCCGTGGGCGCGGTGGTGGAGGCTCCCGTCACCAGCCTGACCAAGTTCGGTGCGTTCGTGCAACTGGCCGAGGGCGTGGAGGGCATGATCCACATCGGCGACATCAGCGCCGAGGCCGCCAAGGGGAAGGGCGCCCCCGGCGCGGCAGCCCCGCGTCAGAGGGCCACGGACCGGACCGACGTGCCCAACCTGGAGAGGCGTATCAACCACCCGCAGGACGTGCTCAAGGTGGGGCAGGTGGTGCGGGCGCAGGTGCTCGAGGTCGATACCGAGAGGCGCCGGCTCCGCCTGGGCATGAAGCAGCTCGTCCCTACCAGCGTCGACGAATACATCGCCGAGCACAAGGACGGCGACGTGGTCACGGGCCGCATGACGGAGGTTTCCAGCGGCCGGGCGCGGGTCGAGCTGGGCGAGGGCATCCACGCTGTCTGCAAGCTGACCGCCGAAACACTCGAAAAGGAAGAGAAGCCGGCCCAGTCGAAGACCGATCTCTCGTCTCTTACTTCCCTGCTGGAAGCCAAGTGGAAGGGCGGCCAGGCCATCGGGGCACCCAGGCGCGAGCCGGTGCGCACCGGCCAGATCCGCAGCTTCCGCATTGTCAGGCTCGACCCCGCAGCCAAAAAGATCGAGCTGGAACTGGCGTAGCGCAGCCTCTCAGGCTGCCGCGTCCCCACTCATGGGGACGCTTGGTTCGCGGCCCACAAAACGTCTCCGCAGGAGTGCGGAGACGGCAGCCTGAGAGGCTGCGCTACGGCTCCGGTTCTTCGGAGTGCGCTTCCGCCACCGGCGGCTCCGCGGCCCGCGGAAGGTACACCGGGAACCGCGCCAGCAGCGCTCCGTAAAGCGCGTGGCCCAGAAACGTGGTCCGCTCGGCGTCGAGCAGGGCGACCAGCGGCGATACGGCCTTCGCCGTCAGGTGGAACGCGGCGTAGTACCAGCACAGCGCGAACGCCACGCTCGCCAGCGCCAATCGCGGCCGCGGCAGCCGGCCGCCCACCGCCATCGCAAACCCCGCGCCCAGCAGGCTGTACAGCAGCACATAGAGCGCCAGGCCGGAAACCGTGCTGGCGGCAAATCCCCGGCGAATCGCCGCGTTGCCATAGAACACGCTGGCCATCAGGTTTTCCGGCGTCCAGAAGCTGCGGCGCTGCCACACGGCGCTCGTTCCCATCCACGCCAGCATCCACCAAACGCCCACCATGCCCGCCTGAAGCCCTGCCAAAAACGCGGAGAGAGATTTCGCGGAACGGCGCTGCGTGGCGGTGGCCATAAGATTCAGCCTATACTGACAAGTAGGCCAAAGGCAAAATCAAATCGATGCGGAGAGTAGTGATTACGGGAATTGGCGCGGTCAGCCCCAATGGTATTGGGCGTGAGCGCTTCTGGCAAGCCACGCGAAGCGGCGTGAGCGGGGTGCGCAGGATCACCCGCTTCGATCCGTCTGGTTTGGCCGTGCAAGTGGCGGGCGAAGTGCCCGATGAATTCGACGAGAAACTGTACGTCGATGCAAAGGACCGGCCGCATGTTTCGCGCGCCGTGCCGCTGGCGGTGGCCAGCGTCGGCGAGGCCCTGGAAGACGCCGGGGTGGATGTTCGCCCCATGTCGCGCGACCAACTGCGCGGCATCGGCGTGATTGTCGGATCCGGCGGCGGCAGCATGGATTTCACCGAAGAGCAATACCGGCTCTACTACACCGGCCACATCAAGCAGTGCAGCGTCTACACCATTCCAACCGGCACCATCGGCACGCTCGCCAGCGAAGTCTCCATGCGCTTCGGCTTCCGCGGGCTGAGCCATATCGTCTCCACCGGCTGCACGTCTTCCACCGACGCCATGGGCTACGCCTACCGCAACATCGGGGCGGGGGTTCTGGACATGATGGTGGTGGGCGGGGTGGATGCGCCCATCGCCCCCCTGATCATGCGCGGCTTTCAGCTCATGCGCATCATGACTTCGAGCTGGAACAACGAGCCGCAGCGCGCTTCCCGGCCCTTCTCGCGCGACCGCGATGGCTTTGTCATCGCCGAAGGCTCCTGGTTTTTCATCGTCGAGGAAATGGAACACGCCAAGGCCCGCGGCGCGCGCATGTACGGTGAGATCGCCGGCTACGGCTCCACTTGCGAAGCGTTCCACCGCGTGCGCCTGGAGGAATGCGGCGAAGAGCCCGCGCGCGCCATCGGCCTGGCGCTCGGCGAAGCCGGCATTCCGCCCTCCGCCGTTCAATACATCAATTACCACGGCACTTCGACCGAGCTGAACGACCGCATCGAAACGCGCGCCACCAAGCTGGCCTTCGACGGGCACGCCTACAAGCTGGCCGGCTCGTCGTTGAAGAGCCTCATCGGCCATCCGCAAGGCGCCTGCGGCGCCGCCGGCGTAGCCGCCACGCTGCTGGCCATGCGGGACGGTGTTGTGCCGCCCACCATCAACGTGGACGAGCCGGATCCCGAGTGCGACCTCGACTACGTGCCCGAAGCCGGCCGGAAGCTCCAGATCGAGCACGCGGTGGCCAACTGCATCGCCTTCGGCAGCAAGAACTCCGCGCTGGTGTTGCGGAAGCTGTAAGAGAAACCGGGCGGGACTACGACGCTCTACAGCCTCGGCAACCGGCGACGATGCCGTGAGATGGGTTCCCCTGTCTCGGACGAACTCCCCCGCCCACCAAGCCGGCGGCTCAGGCATGCCGGACAGGTACACACGAACCGCTCCGCGTGCTTGTGAACAAGCCCATGTGGATTCGTAAACCCTTCGGCGTCAGTGACGCACCGGAGCTGTCGGAGAACCAAGGTACGCGGGGCGGTTCGGCGTTAGAATGGTCTTAACACGCTTGCAGACGCGATTCTATATCGACCCGGCAACTGGGTTGCCGCACATCTATGATCACCACGTAGACGAAGACGAGGTAATGGAGGTTCTGGAGAAACCCGGCGAAGATCGGGCAGGACGCGATGGCTCCAGAATCGCATTAGGCCAGACCACCTCGGGCCGGTATCTGCGGGTCATCTATGTTTCCGATTTGGAGCAGGATAGCGTGTTTGTGATCACAGCCTATGAATTGGCAGGGAAACCGCTCACGGCATTTCGCAGGCGAAGAAGAAAGAAACAACAATGAACCAGGGTAAATTTCCAACCGGATGGGATGAAGAGAAGGTGCAACGCGTGTTAGCCCACTACGAGGAGCAAACCGAGGAGGATGCCCTCCTAGAGGACGAAGCTGGCATTGAGCCGTCCGAAACGGTCATGAACGTCCCTCACGATCTCGTGCCCAAAGTC
>Ga0182027_10014343_pt1 | contig 10981 bp, 11 predicted proteins | sample 712E1DmetaG_FD_121300 | JGI IMG/M metagenome (GOLD analysis project Ga0182027, IMG submission 121300) | Permafrost microbial communities from Stordalen Mire, Sweden - 712E1D metaG (Illumina Assembly) | ecosystem: Environmental > Terrestrial > Soil > Wetlands > Permafrost | place: Sweden...
ATTTGTCGCTAATTTCACAATGGCGCGTAATATTTTTGAAGGTAATATTACCGGGCAGGACAGACAGGGAAAGGTCTTTAAGACAAATGATTTTGCGATATTTTCTTCATCCGAAAAGCTCGCGGCACAATATGTCGTGATACGTGCCGAAATGATACAGGTGACATTAGAACAACCGTTTTCAAGTTCTAACCTGTTTCGCGGCACCGTCAAATCAATTGTCGATAAAGGCACAAATATATTACTTACAATAGATTGCCCGCCTTTATTCGAATGTTTACTGCCGCGGCAGCAATTTGAAAAAATGTCGCTCAATATCGGCAATCAGGTATATGTCAGTTTTCTGCCTTCATCGGTACATCTGATTTAACGAATTTGTTGTCAATCATACTGCTTTTAATATGTTTGACAACCTTAGTTGTGAAAGGTAAACTGAAATTACTTATGACAGATTTACAGAACATCGGTCAGCAAATGGCGGAAATCCTCAAGAAGCAAAATGCCGATTATATTGAAGCTCACCTTGAAGAGAGTCAATTCAGCAGTATTTCTTATCGCGGTAAACAGCTAGAATCCATCACCAAAACCACTTCCGTCGGGGGGAATGTCCGTGCCCTGGTGAAAGGCGGTTGGGGTTTTGTCAGTTTCAATGACCTGACAGGGATGGAAGACAAAGTGGCAATGGCGGTAAAACAGGCGCGTTTTATCGGCAAGGAAACCAGTCAGTTTTATGAATCGAAGCCCGTTATCGAAGACGTCGTTGCCAAAATAAAGGAAAATCCGGCGCTCATCCCGCTGTCAGAAAAGAAACAATTACTGGATGAATATAATAATGCAATTTGGTGCACTTCCGGTATCCAGACTTCAAATCTCGGATACGGGGATACAAATAAAAAAACTATCTTTCTGAATTCTTCCGGCAGTTTTATAACCCAGGAAAGAGCCGATGTTAGCATCCGTGCAGTAGCAGTAGCGGCGAAAGACGGTGAAGTCCAGCAGGCCGGTTTGAGCGAAGGCAGTCGCGACGATTTCCGCCCGATACGGAAACTCCATCAAGACATCCGGCAGTTGGCGCAGCGCGCTGTCGATATGTTGAAAGTTCCGACTCTAAAAGGCGGGGAATATACCGTTGTTCTCGACCCGATACTGGCCGGCGTATTTGTTCATGAAGCTTTCGGGCATCTTTCCGAATCCGACTTTGTCTACGAAAACGCGCAATTGAAGGAAATCATGACACTCGGTAAAGTATTCGGCGGTCCGCATTTGAATATTATCGATTCTGCTTCCAGACCCGGTCTACGCGGCAGTTTTAAATATGATGATGAGGGCACCCGCTCCACGAAAACCTATCTCATCCGAGAAGGCAAACTTACCGGCAGGCTGCATTCCCGCGAAACAGCCGCAAAAATGAACGAAAAACCCACCGGTAATGCAAGGGCAATTAATTACAGGTATCCGCCGATTGTACGAATGACCAATACTTACATCGAGGCGGGGGAATGTGCTTTTGAAGATATGATTGCCGATATTAAAGACGGTGTTTATGCCAAAAACTGGTACGGTGGGCAAACCAGCATGGAGATGTTCACTTTTTCTTCGGGGGAAACATACCGGATACATAACGGCAAAATAGCGGAAATGGTCAGACCGGTCATGTTGAGCGGTAATGTTTTCAATACGTTGATGAATATCGATGCTATCGGCAATGACCTGGGTATGCACCAGGGAGGCGGCTGCGGTAAGGGCGGGCAATCGCCATTACCGGTAAGCGACGGCAGTCCGCATATCAGAATCCAAAAATGTCTGGTGGGAGGTAAGTAATTTGGAAGAAATTCTTGCTCTCGCCAAAAAAGCGGCTGAAGAAGCCGAGGTCTACATGGTTACCAGCGAAGAAACACCGGTCCATTTCGAATCCAACAGATTGAAAAATATTCAATATAAGCAAAGCCAGAGTGTGGCTCTCCGGATTATTAAAAACGGCAAAATCGGTTACGCTACTTCTACAAGTATAAAAAACGCGCAGCAGCTGGTGGATAATGCTGTAGCTACTGCCGGGTTCGGTATGAAAGCTGAATTCCAATTTCCGGCAACAATGACTTTCCCCGAAGTCGCTGTCTTTGATGCAGCTGTCGAAAAGGTTAGCCTGGAAAAGATGACACAGCTCGGAGCAGAGTTGATCGGAAAGATAACCGGGTATTCGCCTGAAGTGATTTGCGAAGGCGGCGTAACAAAAGACTTATATCATTTAGTCATTATCAATTCACGCGGTGGTAAGACCGATTTTAAACAAAGTATTTTTAGTCTCGGAATAGAAGGACAGCGTATCCGCGGTACTGATATGCTGTTTGTCGGTGATTATGAAAGTTCATGTCACCCTATACTGAAAACCGATGAAATCGTAAAAACAACTATCCGGCAGCTGGAACTTGCCAAAAATACCGCTAAAGTTGCATCCAAACCAATGAGCGTGATTTTTGCGCCGGACGGGGTTACCAGCTCGCTGGTGCTGCCGCTGATATCGGCCTTCAACGGAAAAACCGTGCTGGAAGGCGCGTCGCCCATCGGCAAAAAACTGGGCGAAAAGGTGTTCGATAATAATCTGACGCTCAAAGACAACCCGTTAATACCATATAATACCGGCAGCCGCCAATGCGATGATGAATGCGTGCCGTGTCAGGTAACTCCACTGATTACTAAAGGTGTTGTCAATAACTTTTTGTATGATTTACAGACTGCCGCCAGAGCAAAAACGATAAGTACCGGTAACGGACAAAGGCAGGGTGGTTTACCGTCACCTTCCCCACATGCATTTGTCATTTCACCGGGCCATATCAGCTATGATGATATGGTGAAAAGTATCGACGAAGGGATAATTATCGAACAACTACTGGGAGCAGGGCAGGGGAATATGCTTGGTGGTGATTTTAGCGGTAATGTTCTGCTGGGCTTTAAAATCGAGAAAGGCGAGATTGTCGGTCGGGTTAAAGATACCATGGTCTCCGGCAACGTTTATCAATTACTCAAAGATATTACAGCTATCGGCAGCGATAATAAGTGGGTTAACGGCTTTCTCAACACGCCGTCCATCTGCTGTTCGAACGTTTCCGTAGCCAGTCGTTAACCGGATCGAGATAGTATATTTCAATTCTTTCTTCAGAATAACTGTCAATACTTTCGTGATTTCGTAAATTGTATTAGAATTAACCTTGAGAAGTGAATTAATTATCAGGGTATGGAATTATGAAAAAACTCGTAAAGATTTCCGCTAAACCAAAACTCAAGTCGCCGGTAATGCTGGCAGCCTGGCCTGGCATCGGTAATGTGGCGATGCTGGTTGCCAATTATCTCTTGGAAAAGTTCGATTTTAAAGACCTGGCTGAAATTGATGCCAATCAGTTCTTCGACCCTATCGGTGTTTTGTCCAGAGAACATATGATTGAAACTCCCCAATTTCCGCAAAGTCATTTTTATTATTGGAAAAACAAAAAAGGGGAGCATGACATCATTCTCTTTATCGGTGACGACCAACCTGATTTCAAGATTTATGATTTTGCCGGATGTGTTTTAGATTTCGCCCAATCTTATGGAGTGGAGCGGGTTTATACCTGCGCCGCGGCAATGACGAATATTCACTTTACGGAACAACCCAAAGTCTGGGCCGTCGCCACAAATAAACAGCTGATTGAGGAATTAAGAAAATATGACCTGCTGCAAAAGGGCAGTATCCAGATTGCGGGATTGAATGGATTACTGCTCGGTCTGGCTAAAGAAAGAGACTTTGACGGTGTATGCGTTATGACGGAAGTGCCGTCCCAGACTTCCCGCATGGAAAATCCGATGGCAGCTTTAGCTATTTTAAAAATATTCATGAAGTTACTGGACATTGAAGTCGATACCAGAGATTTAGCTGAAAACGCTAAAGAGGTCACCGAGCAGATTAAACAGGCAATGACAATTGCGATGGGTGAATATATCGAACGTTTTACGCAACCCATCTGGGAACAGGGCGAAGATGATAGCGAAGAAGATGAGGGTGATGACGAGGGAAATATCGGAGACCAAAATTAAAGGGTGTCGCAAGTAGTTGATGATCAGTGATGTTATTGTAGAAATGGCCGATACCGGTAAAGCGCTGGTGAATACGCATCTGGCGGTTTTGTCGGATATGACTTCAGCTGATATAAAAAATTTCAGGCAAGTCTGGAAAACAATCGAGACGAAACGACGTCGTGAGATAATTATCCGGCTAAATGAATTAGCCTCTAACAGCGCTGAATTGAATTTTGATAATATCTTTCTAAGTTGTCTACGGGACCCGGAAGCTGATGTCCGAAGCGAGTCAATCAACGGCCTCTGGGAAAACGAGGAACCGGCACTGATTCCTTTACTCATTAATTTATTGAACAGCGACTCTTCTGAAAAAGTGCAGGCAACTGCGGCGCTGGCATTAGGCAGATTCGCATTGATGGCCGAGATTGGTTCAATCGCACCTAAGTATGCAATTCAAGTGGGACAGGTTTTACTTGCCGTGACCGCTGATACAAATAAATCAATTGAGGTCCGGCGCCGCGCACTGGAAGCGGTCTCGCCCTTAAGTACGGAGCAGGTGAAAACAGCCATTAAGACGGCTTATGAAAGTCGCGATGAAAGACTGAAAATCAGTGCGATTTATGCGATGGGGAAAAATTGCGATACCAAATGGCTGCCGTTCATATTAAAAGAATTAAAAAACAGCGACCCTGAAATAAGATATGAAGCCGTCAATGCCTGCGGTGAAATCGGCGACGAAGATATCATGCAATATTTGCTGCCCGTAGCTCATGACGAGGATATCGATGTACAACTGGCGGTTATCCAGGCGCTGGGGAAAATCGGCGGCAATGAAGCTAAACTATTCCTCAAAAAGAATGCCAATGACCCGAACGAAGCCGTAAAGGATGCCATTGAGACGGCGTTGAACGAAATATCGATTCTTGACGATATGACCGTACTTGATATCGTACCGCAACCGGATAGACATGAACATTAACGGTAAAAAAGTTATCATTCGTCCCAAGAAAGCCTCCGATGCGGGAAATGATTACCGCTGGCAAACCGACCAGGAACTATCCGCGCTTGATGCTATGATTCCAACGCAAATGTCATATCGTGAGTTCTATCGGGAATATATCAATTGGCTCAAGCATCCTTATGCGGGGCGTATTACTTTCGGAGTAGATAATATTGAAGGTAAACACATTGGTAATTGCGTGTATTACAATATCGATGAGCTTAATCAGGAAACTGAGATTGGTATTATGATTGGCGATCGTGATTTCTGGAATCAGGGATACGGCACCGATGTTATCAGCACATTAATTGATTATGTTTTCAGTCTAAAGAAATTTAAACGGGTGTATCTTAAAACCCTGAATGATAATTACCGGGCACGAAAGTGTTTTGAGAAATGCGGACTGATACCCTGCGGACACAGGGAACAGGATGGCTATCAATTTCTGCTGATGGATTTATCTTATACTAAGTGGCAGGAATCAAAGAAGCAGAGCGGATAATTTTGCGAAAACAGACAATCCCTGATCGAAATCCATTATTGAGGTTTAGAAAATGAGGAAATCTTTATTACCGGAAGGCGGGGTAAATCTTTTTCAGGGAATCAAGGCCAAATCTCGGGAAGCAGAAGCGTCCGGGCAAAAGCTTTACCGTCTATCAATCGGACAGCCCGCCGGGCCTGCCCTGCTGAGCGCCAGAAAAGCGGCGGCTGAAGCGGTGATGAGTGATAAGGAATCAATGCATGAGTACCAGGACAACGGTTCTCCCGGAATACCCGATTTTGCCAGGCGTTTTGTTCAGGCTCATTTCGATTTCAGTCTGGACGGAAAAGATGTCGAATATCTGCCGATACCCGGTAACAAGCCGATGCTGGGAATAGCGGAGCTGGCCTGCGGCGCATCCCAACAGCAATATATCATCGGCACGACCGATAAACCCGGTTATCCCACGCCTGCCGACTGGTCGAAATACCTGCGTTTAAAACAATATTCGCTGCCGTTAACCATCGAAAATGAATTCCGTTTCAAAGCGGCGGATATCAAAAAGAATACCCGGTTGCTGATGGTCAATTATCCCCATAATCCCACGGGGCAAATCGCGACTCGTGCATGGTGGCAGGAAATTTGTACGCACTGCGAAAAAAATGAGGTCCGCATTTTCAACGATAACCCTTACTATATCCTTTCCCATAAAAAGGAAAGCTGCACTCTGACAGAGGTCGCGACTGATTTCCGGGAATTATCCTGGGCAGAGGCTTTTTCCGCTTCGAAGGTTATCAGCAACGGCACCGGGTGGAGAATCGGGGCAATTATCGGCTCACCCGATTTTGTCGGGGATATTGCCACTATCAAAGGTAATACTGACAGCGGTTTCGTAGCGCCGATGGCTATCGGCGTCCTTAATGCGATGGAGAACGATAAGCCCAATGTGGCTGCCTGCCGGGAACTATACAAAAAACGTATAAAAATCCTGAGCGATATTTTAAATAAAAACGGCATGAAGTTAGCAATTGAACCGGGAGCGGGATTCTTCACTCTGTGGCAACGGCCGGATTATGCTTTTGGAGTAGAAATCCGGGATGCCCAACATTTCAATTACCTGATGATTGAGAAAACAGGTGTGGTCGGTGTGCACTTCGAACCGTACATCAGATATTCCGTCACCGGCGATATCGAAGGTATGGCGAAAGTCATTCAAGATGCATTTACGCAAGCTAAAATCGGGTATAAATAAATACGTTTTTGTCATTCCTGCGAAGGCAGGAATCTATAACAGTTATTGATTATTGTAAAGGGTGCGTAAGCGAAGCGTTGCCCACCAAATTAACCCCAATACATACCGGCGAAAGCCGGTATCCATAATTCTGTAGCAAGCTTCCTAAAGTGTATATTTTCTTTATGTAGATTTATTTACCTCTACATTGTAAAGGACGCTTTACTTTATTAAAATAATATGCTACACTAAAAAAAGTAAAGGTAGTTTTACATTTACCCGTAAGGAGGACGAATATTCAAAATATTATCAAACAATTACGGGAACAGAATCACATGACTCAGCAGGAATTGGCGGAGAAGGTCAGTGTTTCGAGACAGACAATTATTTCCCTGGAGAATGGCCGGTACAACCCCTCGATTTTTCTGGCATATAATATTGCCTGGTTTTTTCATCTGACCATAGAAGACGTATTTTTATTTGAAAAGGAGAACAAGAAATGAATATAGAAAAGCATTTAAAAAGCCAATTTATTTTTGCGTTTGCATCCATGATAATTGGAGCGATCGCAATAGTATCGTTCATCTTATTGGCGATTTATAGCAACGTCAAGGGGAATATTTTTGTTTTCACCGGCACCATAGCGATCGGATTTCTGCTCGGAGGAATTCTTTTAGTTGTAGATTATTTTAGAACAAGCCGGAATCAATTAAGAAGAAAACAAATAGAAAAGCAGCTGGAGATAAACAATGAAGAGAGGGACATTTTTCTCAGAACTAAATCAGGTAACGAATCTTTCGGGTTTTCTTTGTGGTTAATGCTGGGTTTATGGATGCTGAGTACCTGGGTGAACATGTCATTGAGTATGTTATTCCCGCTCGTACTGGGGTTCATGTTTCTGAGTTATTTGGTGTCTATGGTTATTAACACAGGAAAATACTGAATAGCGGATTAAACATAGATCATAGTAACGAGTCTAAGAGTTTTCCAGGGCCAGCTTATCCATTTCCAGTTGGACAGGAATCGGATAATCGCCGCTGAAACAGGCAGTGCAGAATGAATCACGGGGTAGATTGATCGACTTAATCAACCCATCCAGACTTAAATACCCCAGGGAATCGGCACCGATGAATTGCCGGATTTCCTCAACAGATTTATGAGACGCAATTAATTCTTTTTTAGTAGCCATATCGACACCGAAGAAACATGGATACTTGATTGGGGGTACGCATATCCGCATATGGATTTCCTTTGCTCCGGCCCGTCTGATTAAATTGATGACAAATGGAGTAGTAGTGCCGCGGACGATACTATCGTCGACTACCACCATTCGTTGTCCTTTGAGCACTTGAGGCATAGGATTGAACTTTAACTGCACTCCCAGGTCTCTGATACGCTGGTCGGGAGCAATAAAAGTACGTCCCACATAACGGTTTTTCAATAACCCCTCGCAAAAGGGTTTATTTGCTGCCTGGGCGTATCCGATACCGGCTGCAGTGGCGGAATCAGGTACACCCATGACTGCATCCGCGTCTATCGGATGTTCCAGCGAAAGGTTCGCTCCCATCGCTTGTCTGGTCGGGTATACCAATTGACCGTTGATGATGCTGTCCGGTCGGGCAAAATAACTAAACTCGAAGATACAGAGGGCGCGCTTGCGGATCGGCTCGCGGAAACTTTCCACACCATTTTGATTAATACGGATGATTTCTCCCGGTTCAATTCCCCGGATAAGTTTGGCGCCGATGTGGTCGAGGGCACAGCTTTCAGACGCCACCACGAATCCGCCGTTAAGTGAGCCAAAGCACAGCGGACGAACTCCCCACGGGTCACGTACCGCGTAAATCGCATCCCTGGTCATCATTACCATGGAGTAAGCGCCCTGAAGGCGGCGCATTGCATATTTAATCCGTTCAATCCAATCAAGCGATGGCGCCGAAAGAATGAGATCGCCGATAACCTCTGTATCTGTAGATGAGCGGAAATTATAGCCCTGTTCGCAGAGTTCACGGTATAAATGTGCAGAGTTGACGATATTCCCGTTATTCCCGATGGCGATAGTATCGGCACCGGTGCCGAGCACGAGGGGTTGAATATTCATACGGCGGCTGGAACCTGTGGTTGAGTAGCGGTTGTGACCGATGGCAATGTGACCAGTTAACTGGCCGAGAGAATTTTCATCAAAGACCTGAGAGACAAGCCCCATATCACCGTAGAATTGAATCTTCTTTCCATCAGAGGTGGCGATGCCGGCGCTTTCCTGTCCGCGGTGCTGGAGAGCAAAGAGTGCAAAAAAGGTAAGCCGAGCCACGTCCTCCCCAGGACAGTAAATACCGAAAACCCCGCATTCTTCGTGTAAGTTTGCCACTTTCTCCCCGGTTTTCCTTTACACCTCAATTATAGTCTTTTTTTACTACTGCGGTCAAACGGGCGACGAGCTCGTCCCAATTCCAAAGTGCTATAAAACCCTGGTATTATTCACCAGCCAGTTTAGCAGGGTTTCCGTTTCCTGGACTCCGTCCAGCGTGAAATCGACTTCATCAAGCAGACTCTGACTGATTTCTCCGTCGGTTACCAGCACAGCTAAACCCATAAATTCCTGCTTCTCACGGGCGACCCGGATGGCCCGAAATGCCGGCAGGTCGCCGATATCATCCCCGAGATAGATTGCTCCACGGAGATGGTATTGCTGAATGAGACTGGTGACGGCCGTGCCTTTATCGATATCCAGCCGGGGCACGATGCCGATATTCGTCTTCTCATCCATCAGCCGCAGGTTTTTAATGTGGGGTGATTTCTCCAGAAAGTCCAGTATCTGTTGTTTGGCTGTCGAAGGCTGCTGCACCGTGTTATAGTGCACGCTGATCGTGGCCCATTTATCCTGAATGATGACGCCGTCAATGGAGCGTAATGTTTCCAGTTCAGCCGCCACAGCGCGCACATCGGATAGAGACGAAGCAACGTCCGGATGCAGCACGGCAGAATCGTTCTCCCACCATTCCATCCCGTAATGGCCGATATATTTGATGCCGGGGATGTTGATGATTTCCTTGATTGTTTCACATTTTCTACCGGAGATAACGGCTAGGAGATCAAGTTGAGTTGCAAGTTTAGCCAGTTGCGGCAGTGTAGGCGGTGGAACGGGTGTCTCCAGAAAATCACGCGGAATCGGGCTGATAGTGCCGTCAATATCGGTGATTAATCCGAATGGCCGTCGCCGGATGATTTTCTTTAATGTTTCCAGATTCTCTAGAATACGGGTCACAATTTAAATCTAGCAGGTGATCGGACGAATAGTCAAAAGAGCCGTAAAAAACTGCGAGTTATTTTACCGACCAGCTGACATTATAACTGCCTTCGGTTTTGGTGCCGGTAATCACCAGTTGATAAGTTCCGCCATTGCCAGCGCTGATTTCAGTTGTCCCGGAAGTGCCTGCTGTCAGTTCCGCGACCCGGGTTTTAGACGGGTCCAGTATCTGGAGAGATAGTTCCCCGCTTTTTACCGTCGAAGCATAAGTAACATCAATCGTTTTGCCGGCGCTTGTACCGATATCGATGGTTTTTGCGCCGTTGAGATAATGATAGGATTCCTGGGCATGATTAGTACCGTTTGAACCGACTGCTCCCACCATTTCTGAGTCACACGATGAGAAAATTACACCAGATATCAAAGCTAAAACAATTATTGTTCCAATTAACCGCTTACTCATTATTGAACTCCTCTTAACATAAACTATCATTTATGATAATCTAACTTTTATCATTATATTTGCCTGTCTGAAAATTGTCAAACTTTTGCAAAATCTATAAACTGGAAGCTTATAACTGATAGCTGAGAGTTTGTATTCATTGACACACTCGCGCCGTTAGCTTAAAATCAATTGTAATTGCTTGAATTGGAGTTTATATCGTGAATAGCGACGAGATTAGAAGTTCTTATTTGAAATTTTTCGAGGCCAAAGGACATAAAATTGTCCCCAGTTCCTCTTTAATTCCTTACGGCGACCCTACGTTGTTGCTGACCAGCGCCGGCATGGTGCAGTTTAAACCTTATTTTACCCAGAAAGCCGTGCCGCCGGCCCCGCGCCTGGCGAGCTGCCAGAAGTGCTTCCGCACCACGGATATGGATTCAGTCGGGGATGCGACGCACTGCACCTTTTTTGAAATGTTGGGAAATTTTAGTTTTGGCGACTATTTTAAGAAGGAAGTAATTCCCTGG
>Ga0182027_10014344_pt1 | contig 10981 bp, 8 predicted proteins | sample 712E1DmetaG_FD_121300 | JGI IMG/M metagenome (GOLD analysis project Ga0182027, IMG submission 121300) | Permafrost microbial communities from Stordalen Mire, Sweden - 712E1D metaG (Illumina Assembly) | ecosystem: Environmental > Terrestrial > Soil > Wetlands > Permafrost | place: Sweden...
GGGGGTAGCGTTCATCATGTCCCCAGTAATTGGGATTTTTAACCAGTGTCGCAGAACTACCGGAAACAAAATCCTTTAAGATAAACGGTCCTGTGCCGATGGCATGATGCCAATCCTCAACATTTCCCCATTTCTCCACTGACTCACGGGGCTCAATACCGGCTGTCGGGCTATGCACCGTCACTACCGTTTCCGATATGAACTCAGGGTATGGAGTCTTCCATTTTAGGACGACTGTGTATTTATCGGCGGCGGTAACGGATATCAATTCTTTGTAGGCATTAACCGTGGCATGATAGGGGGATGGTTTCGTAAAACCACTACCCAAACCATATAGCCGGTGATAATGATACACTACGTCGTCAGCATTGAACTCGCGGCCGTTCACAGGTGGTATATCCTGGTAATGAACTCCTTTACGTAGATGAATGACTAAAGTAGTCGGCTCTGTAAATTCCCAGCTTTCGGCTAATAAACCCTTTAGATACTTCTTGGGAGGTACTCCTTTGTAATCGTATATTGCCGGGTCTAATGTCCAATCCTCAGCAAATAATTTTTCCAGCCATGCCGAATATATCTGACAGAAATGGTCGCTGTTGTACGGGTCAAAATTTGCGATGTTCGACGTACTTCGAATGACCATTTCACCACCGTACTGCGGCTTGCCAATCTTATCCCACCACCTTTCGGCTTTCTTTTCCATTTTGTCTCCTTAAAAAATTAGAAATCTCCTATTGCAACTCGCTGCGTCAAAATCCCAACCCTATGAATTATGCCTGATAAAAGAAACGATGGTATTGGTCATTCGAACTCCGCCGAATATTATAAGGCTTTATCATTGACTCCCATTTGTTATTGCACTATTATTTGGGCCATGGGTGTTTGGCTATCTCTTTCTCGTTAAGGTTTACTCCTAACCCCGGTTTACGTGGAATACGAACATATCCGTCCTTTATATCCGGAATATCGGTCACAATTTCATCTTTCCACGGAGCGCCATCTACATCCATACCCATTATTTTTACGTTGGGTACCGATGCACAAAGATGAGCACACATAAAGGTCGATAGGTGACTATTGGCATTATAAGGTGTAATCACAATTTCGTGTGCATCTGCCAGAGCCGCAATTCTTCTGGATTCAGTGAAACCACACCCTGCAACCTCCACCATCGCGATATCCATCGAGCGTTTGGCAAGGAATGGGTTGAACGCCTTGCTGGTACATAATAATCCACCCGAGCAAATTGGAATTCTTGCTGATTCTTTCAGTTGCAGCAGAGCATCCGGATCATTGGCATCTACCTCTAACCACATTAAATCAAACGGCTCCATTGCCTTGGCAATGCTGATGAAGCCGTTATTATTAAAGGTTGCATTGATGTCGACGCAGATATCAACCTTATCACCTGTTGCTTCTCGAAAAGTGGTAACGATTTTTTTCAAAGCTTCGACATTATCTTTGACCGATGCCTGGGAAGGCTCGCCGGTAAACATAATATTTGTCTTCAAAGCAGTGAAACCTCGTTTTACTACCTCTTTTCCAAGATCATAAATATCATCCACCGTCTTTATAGCAGGAAGATGCATTAAGTCGGCGTTTCGTGATCGGTAGAGACCGCAATGTCCCCAATAGGCTCTGATTTTATCCTGCTGTGGCCCTCCGAAGAGTTCATATAACGGCACTCCGAGAGCTTTAGCCTTGATATCCCAGAGTGCTGTATCTATACCGGCAATTGCCTTGAGAGCGACGCCACCAAGGGCTTGCCGGGCATGCTGATACATCTCGGAATATAATTTTTCAACCGGCCTGGGGTCCTTTCCGATTAAACTTTGCGCCAGGTCATTAATACAACCTAATAATCCATAATTACATCCGCCATGGTCAGTGCATTCTCCGTAACCTGTTATCCCTTCATCAGTTTGGATCTTAATAAATATCCAAACCGCCATTGAACTGTCGCAAAGAATTGGTTCTATTTTTGTGATTTTCATAAAATTCTCCTCTTATTAGTTTATTTTTGAATACTACCATTGCATTATCTTGTATCAACACCAGCCGGTTAAATAATACAAAATGTAATGATTACTTTATGAATCCCGTGGCGGGTTGCATGTTTAAAATGGCTTCTCTGTAAAATTCTACTCTCTTATTGATCTCTGTGTAATCAATATTGCTGGTTTGTAAAAACTTTTGCACCGTATTGTAATCAGGAGCTGCAGCTCGGCCTCCAAGTCGTGTGCATTTAATAGCGGAAACCGCGCTTGAAAAGAGAGCTGTTTTTTCTGTGTCCCATCCCTGTAATAAACCAAAAATAAAAGCGCCGTGAAATACGTCCCCTGCTCCGGTGGTGTCGACAACCGGGATGTTACGAAATGCGGGAACGGTAAAATATTTATCTCCTCCAATGCCGACACAGCCCTTTGCCCCCAGGGTAAATACCACAATTTTTGGGCCCCTTTTCTGAAGGGCCTTGCAGTTTTTTTCGTAGTTACTGTCATGAAACAGAGCTTTGTAACAATATTCCGATCCTATAAAAATGTCTATTAAATTTATATGCGCATCAGTATCGGAATTAAAGCCGCCGGCATCGATAACGACCTGTATTCCTCTCTCCTTTGCCCAAACAGCGGCCTGCACCTGAGGCTTATGCATTGCTCCTACATGAATGTATTTGGTCGTGGAGATGTAATCTTCGTCCAGTTCGATTTCGGTGGGTTGTCTTTGCGTCCCCAGCTTGCCGATAAAGCTTCTTTTCATGGTACTTATTTCTGCGAAACAAATAACAAGAGTTGTATTAACTCCCCGGTCCCTAATAATGTGAGAAGTATCGATATTATGGCGATTTAAATCATTAAGGCAAAATTGCCCGTACTTATCCTCTCCCACAAAGCCCACCATCCCGCATTTTGCTCCCAGTCTGGCGGCTGCAACCATTGCACTCCCGACGTTACCTCCACCCTGCCAACTGTAATCCGTCATGGATCCAAATCCTGTGTTATCCGGCATTTTATCGACCAGGATATTAAAGTCCATTACCGGATTTTCAATTCCTATGATGTCCATTCCCGTGGTTTACCCCCGTTCATCTTCTTGGAACTTCGACAGGCATATTTACCTATTGTAAGGGCATAAAAATATTCAACAACCGGTCTTGAAAGAAAAATACCAATTTATTTAGTCACTTTGACGAGGGATCTTTATGTCCGGTATTGTCAATAAAAATTTAGCCCGTAAATAATCCTGTATTTCTCTTTTTTGATATTCCCACAGGCCAAAAAGGAAATCCTTTTTATCCTTAATCAGTTGAAAATTCTTGGTCGTTGAATAAAATAAGTCAAAGTATTCGGTCGCAAGATTTAGTTTATTGATACCCAGTTTAAATGCCTGTTTTAACTGCTCTTCCGGGATACCGGTCCCGCCGTGCAGGACAAGCGGAGTATCGATCGCTTTGTTAATTTCTTTCAACCGGGTCATGTCCAGATGCGGAGTCTCCACATAATATCCGTGTGCGCTGCCGATGGCAATGGCCAGTGCATCTGCCTTTGTTTTATTAATAAAATCGGTGGCCTGTTCGACGGTAGTATACAAATCTTCATTTTTAAAATCGCCCTTATTGGCGGCAGTTCCAACCCGACCGAGTTCAGCTTCAACGTCGACATCAAACGCATGCGCTGCCTTTACTATCTCGCAGGTACCGCGTACATTTTCTTCATAAGGAAGTTTTGACCCATCAAACATCACCGAAGTAAAACCAGCTTTGATCGCTCGCATAATCGTCTCATAAGAAACGCAATGGTCCAGGTGCAGTCCGACCGGAATCTTGACCTTTTTTGCTTGTGTTTTTGTTATCTTTGCAAAAACATCAGCTGTAATGTACTTTATCATACCGGGATTTAACATTATGATTACCGGCATTCCAAGCTCATCTGCAGTTTCAATAATCCATGTGATGCTTTCATAGTTATAGCAGTCGAAGGCGAGCGCAGCAGTATTTTTTGCATCAACTTCATTTAATATTGTGCTGACTTTTTCATAAGCCATTTTAATTGTTCCTTTTTAATTTGTTTATTATCCATAAAAGATCCGCTGAGGCCTCAGCTCAAGCCAGACTTCATCGCAGGCTTGATTTTCTTCTGTGGCTAGTTTTATATCCAAAGCTTTCATATTTTCCTCCAACTGTTTCACCGAGGATACACCGATGAGAGTTGAAGTAATCAAAGGATTATTTAAAATCCAGGCCAATGAAAACTGAGTCAGACTCCGCCCGTGAGTATCGGCAATCTGCTTTAGATGGGAAACTGCCTGAAAATTAATAGGAAACCAATAACGCTTTTTTTCTACTGGCCCCGTTTTTGCCCCACCGAACCTGGTATTAGCCTCCGGTGGTTTACTCAAATCGTACTTGCCGGTGAGAAGCCCGGATGCCAGAGGATTATATACCATCACGCCAATGCCTTCACTGGCACAACAGGGCAGGAGTTCATTCTCAATATCTCGCGTGATGAGATTATAAGGGGATTGAATACAATCAAACCGGGCTAAATTATGGCGTTCGCTAACTCCTAGTGCTTTGACGAGCTGCCAGACAAGGAAATTGGAACAAGCCACGTAACGCACTTTCCCCTGTTGCACCAACTGATCAAATGTCCTGATTGTTTCCTCAATCGGGGTGGTAGGATCAGGGTTATGTGCATAGTATATGTCAATATACTCGGTATCTAGTCGTCTTAGGCTCTCTTCTACCGCCCAGAGTATGTTCTTGCGGGAGAGTCCTTGATCATTTGGCCCCGAACCCTTGCTCTGCGCCACTTTAGTCGCAAGAACCACTGAATGCCGTTTGCTCTTCAGGGCTTTGCCGACAATCTCCTCTGACCGGCCTCCGGCATAAACGTTAGCAGTATCAAAGAAGTTAATCCCATTTTCAAAAGCTACATCCATGATTTTGGTCGCAACATCTTCATTTGTGAAATTACCGAAGAACATCGTACCCATGCAAATAGGAGAGATTTTAAGACCTGTTCTACCCATTTTTTTATATTGCATATTTGCTCCTTAACATTCCTTTTATTAAATATGAAGTATGCAGGCTAATCTACTGACTCTTAGGGCAGCTTTCAATTTTGGCCTTGGTTTTGATGTTATCACCATTACCACCCCATTATCAGGTTCCACTCCTTTTACCCTTTACTCCGTTAATTTTACCAATGTCTGACACCTCAAATGGCAACCTGATTATGGTATTAAAATAACCTTGATTGAGTCGTCACCTTTTCCCGCGAGTTCAAAGCCTTTCTTAAAATCATCCAGCGGTAATTTATGCGTCACTACTCCTTTTGTGGAAAGTCTGCCGCTCGCCATCCATTCCAGAACGGGTTTATAACAATACGGTCCCAGATGCGAGCCGTGGATATTGAGTTCCTTCCCATCGCCGATAACCGTCCAGTTGACGGAAACAGGGTCCATAAAGAATCCCATTTCAACAAAAGTACCCAATTTCCTGATCATATCCAGACCTTGTTTGACACTCTGGGGAAATCCCGTGGCTTCGATGTAAACATCGCAACCGACACCGTCGGTCAGTTCCTTCACTTTCGCCACCACATCCTCTTTCGCGGGATTCATGACGATGTCCGCGCCTAACTGTCTGGCCAGTTCAAGCCTTTTCTCTTTGATATCCAGGACAATAACCAGTTGAGGATTTTTCATTTTGATGAACTCCAACATCCCCAGCCCCAGCGCGCCGACACCCGAAAGAACAACGACATCATTATTTTGTATTTCCCCCCTATCGACCGCATGTTTGCTACATGAATAAGGTTCCACTAATACTGCGGTTTCCATCGGTATTTCTTCTGGAATCTTGTAATTAATCGTCCCTTTGGGAAATTTCATGTATTCCGCCATACCTCCGTTTGAAGCAAAGCCGTAAAGGCCGCCTTTCAAGCACATCCAATATTTCCCATTAAGGCAGTTTTTGCATTGTCCGCAGGGGATAATCTGTTCTGATGTCACCCTATCGCCGATTTTGAAATCACCTTGGACACCGGGCCCCATTTCGACAACATGCCCGATAAACTCATGTCCCGGTGTAAACGGCCATTTAAGATGCGGGGGTATTCCATTTCCACCCCACGCCTCTTGGAAGTGCGACATCTTGACATCACCAATGCAAATTCCGCAGGCTTCGACCTTGACAATCATTTCTCCTTCATTTGCCGTCGGTATCGGTACTTCTTCGATTTTATATTCAGGGATGACCTCTTCTATCCTGTAATCTCCTACTCCGCGTGCCACCACTGCCTTCATCGTGTTTTTTATCTGGGCCATTATCTTTTTCCTTCCTTTGAATAAAATTAGTTAAAATATTTATTATTATAATATTCTGTCAGTATTTATTGACTTTTCTAAATAAACTACACTAATGATTACCATGGAGTTTAATCATGTAAATAATTTTATTTCAATGTTGATAGTATTGTATATTGATAACATGTATGGTATAGTATTCAGTATAGAATGTCATAGATTAAAGTGCAGTATATCATCGGTTTCATGCTTTGTCAAATATCAAAGCGGCATTTAACAACATCTATGATGAATTGATTAATATCCGCAACCGGAACTAAATAACGAGCAAACCTTTCGGGTGATAAAAAAGGAGCGCAATATGGTTGATGAAGATAATGTGCTACCTAAAAAGCAAATGCAAGCCCGGCAATTATTAGGCAGGACCAAACGACTGATGCTCAGTGCCAGGAACAAAGAATTGGCACAATTACATATTTCCTCTAATCAGGCGCTTCTCCTGTGGGTTATTTATCATCACAACTTTGATGATCCTGGCCACAAAATAACCCTTACAGAATTAGCAAAAGAAAGCGATAGAGAGAAAAACACCATTTCCCTTCAGATGACTGCGATGGAAAAAGACGGACTGGTAAAGAAAATCCGGGAAGTTCCCAAATCAAATAAATTGAGCTTTGACTTAACCGAGAAGGGACTTGATGCTTTTAACCAAAGTAAAGATTTTAAAATAGACAAAGCCATAATGTCGGTGTTATCCAAAGAGGAACTTAAACTGCTGATGGCATTACTTAACAAAATAATCAAGAAAGCGAAACAATACCAATAAATTATATTTCAACCATAAAGGGTAATTGTAGATGATGCCTTGTTACAGGATAACCCTGTTATCCTAGAGTTTTATTCCGGTGTTTTCGTTCTTTAACAATGTCTGCTCTTTAGCCTGACTTAACACACATTCTAGTTTGTTATGCATTTTTGCCCCCTTCTTTTTACTATTCATTACTTAATACCCCGACCGTATGGTCGTGGAAAGTTTATTTTTAGTATTATAGAACCACCAATATTTTCCCTGAACAGTTAACTACTGACAATATCCTAGAACATTAACATACCCATATTTTCCTCTTGACAAAATTAAGGACTAATGTTATACTCCTCCATAATATTCAGTGTTCTATACTGAATACTATACAAGATACTGTGTCAAATTAATAACGAGTATCATCCTTGTGATAATTTTATAAGGTTTAAAGGATTAGTTACCGTAAGGCTGGCAGTGCCCGGGGAAATCAGGGTACTGAGAGTTTGTGGTTGGACTCAAAGCTAAGTGTAAATGCGGTTGTCCCCTCCCGTGACCGGAGCCCTGAGGGTAATCGGGGTTAGTGGCACAGCCAGTCTTACATGTTATAATGGGAATTATAAAAATCCTAAATAAAATAAATAATGGAGGTCAAATGAAAAAAGGATTTATCTGGATAATACTAACTTGTCTCATGGTGATATCGATGGTATTGGCATCTTGTAAATCATCTAGCACCACAGAAACTACGTCAACAACAAATATTACCCCTAGTACGACTACATCCACTACATCAACTGCAATTGTTCCAACGTCGACCACGTCCACTGCTGTAGTTACTACTGCAGTAACGACGACGTCGACAGGAAAATGGTGGGACAGTCTTGGAACTCCGCAATATGGCGGGACATTTACCTTTCGCGTAGCTGTGAATATAAGCAATTTTGACGACGCCAACCCCTTGGGGGGCCAAATGATGGTGAATAATTTGTGGGAGGACTCATTGGTTTGTGATGACTGGACCGTGAACCCCGCAGATTTCGCCTACCAATTAAATTTCCGTCCTGCCAACTATGAGGTTGGTGATGTGGCTAGTGACTGGGAGTTTTCGACACCGACCACGTTGGTGATGCATTTGAATCAAAACGTCTATTGGCAGAATCTCCCGCCGCTAAATGGGCGGCAGTTTGTCGCTTCCGACGTAGCTTTTTTCTATGACCGTCTCTACGGTCTGGGTATGGGTTATACCACACCGATCTCGGCAAATAGTGCGTTTAAAGCGTTGTTATCGGTAACCGCGACTGATAAATATACGGTCGCCTTTAATTGGACCCCAACAGCAAGTGAGGAGACCATCTGTGAGACCATGTATGGCCCTATGGGTCCTACTGAAGAGGCACCCGAAACGTATGTTGGTTTTGCACCCGCTCAACTCCAAATGAACTGGCATAATATTGCAGGGACCGGCCCCTTTATGTTAAAGGATTGGGTTGACGGAACCCAGATGAAAGTTGTCAGGAATCCCAGTTATTGGGGACATGACGAGCGCCATCCGAATAACCAGCTTCCTTACGTAGATGGGATCAATATTCTTGTCATTGCTAGTCAGGATACAGCCTCAGCGGCTTTACGCGCTGGCAAAATTGTGGCTTTAGACCTGCTTAATGTATCACAGGCTAATAATTTTCTACAAACTAATTCTAATTTAGTTAAAATACAATATGCCGGTGGCAGCAACTGTATTACTGTTGATCCGGTAACCACCGCAACACCTTATACCGACATCAGGGTACGACAGGCATTGCAGATGTCCTTGAACCTGCCGGAGATATCTAGTACCTACTTCATGGGAGCGGCTTCACCAGTGCCAGTCACATTTACTTCACCGTACCTGACAGGGTGGTCGTATCCCTACTCTCAGTGGCCTGCATCTTTAAAGGCGACATATGATTTCAACCAGACTGGTGCTAAAGCGCTGCTAGCGGCGGCAGGTTATCCCAGTGGATTTACCACTAATATCGTTGCTTCTTCAGGCAGTGATTTGGGGTTGTTGCAGATCATTCAGTCTGCCTTTGCTTCAATCGGCGTTACCATGTCCATCTCGACGCAGGACCCCGTCAGCTTTAATGCCTTTACCAAAGCTTTCAAGACTACCCAGTTGAATTATGGTACTAAACGTGCCTATAGTTTCCCGCCGTTGATGGGTTTCCGTCATTGGGTGTCGGGGAACGATGTTGACTGGGGAATGGTTAACGACCCTGCTTTTGCCGCAATCTATGCTCAAGCCCTGGTTGCTCCTACGGTAAGTGCAACACAAGCACTGGTTGTTCAGGGTAACCAGTATTTCGCAGCACAGCAATGGAATATATGTGTGAGTTTGGTGAATACATACGCTGTTACTGAACCATATTTTAAAGGTTACAATGCCGAATCCTTCTCAATCAATGGAACCAGTAGTATACTTGAAATGGGTTTTTATTGTTCCAGATTCTGGATAGATAAGAGTCTCCAATAGTTTAGCGGAGATCTGGTCTTAGTTCAAAGATAACGTAATTATTAGAAGTGGGATTCCTAAAAGGGCCCACTTCTAATGTTTTAAACACAAGAAACCATTTATTACAGGCTGATACCTTTGAAATAGAAGGGTAGTTTCAGTGTTATGATACAAAACCCGTTTTCTGCCAGCGGGCCGCCACGAAAGCTCCGGTATCCAATCCCTTAAATTGACCAATTTGTTCTATTTGGATTGCACGGTCCGGATCATCATCTTTTTGAAAATGGATCACGGTCTTTGTGAAACCACTATAAGAGGTACAGTCAAGTAATTCTTTTGGAGATCTGAAAAAGGCCTTTTCCAATATGTGTTTCTGCCCCATTTCGATCTTCCTCTTGCGCCGGGTCGCCCAGGGACTAAGACTGTTTAGTGTAGCTACTACTACATACCCGCCTGGCCGCGTCACACGGAATAATTCGCTGATAGCACTCTTGGCATCTGCGATGAATTCCAATGCTGTAATCGAAATAGTATTATCGAAGGAATTGTCCTTAAATGGCAAATATGTCATATCTACACGGACAGCCGAGAATTTATCCCCATTAGTTTTTTTGATGGCGAGATTGAGCATGGGAACGGAAATGTCAAGACCGACAATCTTTACTGCTGTAGCAAGAAAATCAACGGTAAAAATTCCAGTGCCACAACCGGCATCAAGTATCGTTTCTCCTTGAAAGGGATCCGATAAATCCTTTATTAAATCGCTTTCAATTTTCTTAATCAATTTCCCAATGGGCGTCATAAACCATTGGTTATAGCGTTCCGGCCACTCATCAAATAGTTCTTTCTCAACCATTGCGGTTCCTTTATCGATTGCCGATTTTCCTGAAAAACTTGAATTCACCGGTTAAACTATTTTTAATGGTACTGAATTGCTCGTTTGTAATAGGTTGTGGCCAATATTCATCGTGGAAATACTCTTTCAAATACCCATTTTAGACGGAAGCGCCGATTCACCGTCTCTCTTATGTATTTACATATTAATAAGATTAACGAAAGTTATGAAAATCGGTATTCCATTAAGTTAATCGTCTTTTTACGGCCACAAGTCCTTGGCTACGTCGTCAAGACCGAGATAAAGTAGTTTTTCTTTGCTCGGCTTCGTTGTCACCCTATCCCAGTCTAGCGCTCCAAGAGACCAATAAACCTGGGCTTCTATGTCCGCGGTTACCCCTGCAAGCGGACCGACAAGCTGTGGTGGTTTGCCCACTATTCTCGGATGCACCGGCCGTTTTAACTCGTTAATGCCCTCACGAAGATTGAACGCATGTCTAAGGTTAAGGATTCTCTCTCCAGCCTGGGCCATATCACTCCACGAA
>Ga0182027_10014345_pt1 | contig 10980 bp, 9 predicted proteins | sample 712E1DmetaG_FD_121300 | JGI IMG/M metagenome (GOLD analysis project Ga0182027, IMG submission 121300) | Permafrost microbial communities from Stordalen Mire, Sweden - 712E1D metaG (Illumina Assembly) | ecosystem: Environmental > Terrestrial > Soil > Wetlands > Permafrost | place: Sweden...
CGATTGGAATTACATCATCAAACCACAACCACGGCAGAGCACAGTGATCTCACCGAAGGCCAAACACGAATAGGCAAAATACTATATGTTATTTTGGGAGGCTGACTTAGGTGACGGACGTAAACAAAGGCTGCAAGGCCTGCTGCGATTGACCCTATAGCAGCCATCCCCACAAAAGGCAGCAGGACAATCGACAATATCAATGAGATCCAGGGAAAGATCCTCTGCAAGACCTTTGCCTTAAGCAATCGAATTCCCGCCGCCGAACCGATGATATACACAAGGATTGCTGCGCCGCTCGGTATCTGAAGAGCTGTTTGAAGATTCACTTGGAAGAAATAATAGAGCGTGAGTGCGAGCATGCCTGATCCGGAAAGCAGCATCAAACTTCGCGTTGGGGTCCCAGACTTTTGATCGACATGATCCAGCCAAATTGGTAATCCCCGGTCCCTGGCGATCGCAAGTACGACCCGTGACATTCCTGCTGTATAGGCGTTCACCGTAGCGAAGATAATCACAATGGCAAGGATTGCGGTCCCGGCCCCTCCGTAGTTTCCCAGGACATTCGAAAACATCGCCGCAAAGGGCGCAACACTTCCACCGGCTTTGTACGATAAAGTGCCAATGGTCACGCCTGCAATTGCAAGATAAAGTGCGCTAATGAGAATAACGCTTAGAAGAATGCTGCGGCTAAAGTCTCTCTTAGGGTCCTCAAATTCCTCAGCGACATTCGAAACATTCTCATATCCCAGGTACGACCAGAAAACAAGAGCGGCAGCCGTTCCAATTGCTAAAAGTCCATTGGGTGCAAACGGGATAAAGTTGCCGGCTTTCATGGATCCAAAAGAAAACACAACCGCGGTGACAAGCAACACGATGATGGCTACAATCACTGCCAGCTGGATCCGGTTACTGAATACGATTCCACGGTAATTGATGACAAAAGCCAGGCACATGATGACTCCAGCGATTACGAACATCGCGAACTTGCTCATTGGAAACGCATATGCGAGATATGATGCTGCGATCAACGTGGCGGCAGGCGCACCCGTGATATACCAGAACGCGAATAGCCACCCGCTGACTACTGCAGCAGAAAAACCAAAGCTCTCTTTTGCGAAGCCGTAGATCCCTCCGGATTCCGGGTTGCGAGCAGAGAGTGACGCAAACGTGTATGCAAATGGATAACTGGCAACGGCCAAAATGGCCCACGCGACTAGCGAGGCCGGCCCGGCAATCTGTGCGGCAAGCCCGGGCAGAACAAGAACTCCCGATCCTAAAACGGAGCTCACATATAAAGCTACTGCGTGGCGAAGTTTAATCACTTTCTTTAGATTATGGGATTGTCCTAGGTTGTTATCCAAGGCGTCTCTCTCCTTCTTGGACAATTTAGACGCGGATTCAATCACAGTTCTTACACACTCCTACCTTGGCGACCTTTACCGCTCATCAAAAATTAGAGTAAGAAAGGTAAATAAATCGCGAGTATCAAAACATTCCTTGGGACCATCATTCGTACTTCATTCGATTATGCTTCATACATCCTATAGTTATCCTGTACTGATCCTGTCATTGTCCTAAAAGATGCATTGGCAGATGGCAAGCCCATCACACTCACGCCGCCCAATCAGCCGGATCCGGATGAAGCCTTCCTTCGCGGATGGTGGCCATCTGGAATATAAACAAAAAAAGAAAAAACGCATAATGCGGGCCGGCTCCGAACTCTCCCGACATGTCACGAATTGTCGGGACAGTTTTGTTTTCCAAGTCAAGTTCAAAGCTGATGGGTACAGGTTCAAATCCTGCAGGCTAAATCTTATTGAATCTCCCCCCAAAATTCATCGAAGGAAAAGCAAGAAGAGACCTAACCTGGTTTTACAAAGAGTGTATAATTTGATATATCAGATATTCAGGATTTCAGAAAGGAGCGTTTCCGTATGTCGCAATATTTTCAAGTCCGTAGCAACGGTCAGATCACCCTGCCTGCAGAAACACGCCGCAAAGCCAATCTCAAAGAGGGTGACTTGCTGGAGGCCATTATTGAGGAAGATGGATCGATCCGTCTCCTGCCAAAGACTGCGGTAGACCGCGCCCTGGCGGAAAAGCATCAATTGAAGGATATTGCCTGGGCTGTGAAGCAGAAAAAAGGTCCGAAAAAGTGAATCGTGTTATCGTTTGCGATACAGGACCACTGCTCCATTTGGAAGAGGGAAAACGTTCCATCCAGCGCGCAAAATGGATTCGGGATGCCGGGCAGTGTACATGAGCCGTCCGGGGGATACTTGTTTCGCGTCAATACATATCTGACAATTTTAAATATATATTTGATGGAACAATTGGATTTATAATCAGGAAAGAATTGGAGGCTGGCGTGACTCTTTTAGAACAAATCGAAAAACAGTTAAGTACCCTTCCGCCGGAGAGACAGACCGAGGTGTTGGATTTCATCGCGTTCCTGCAACAACAGACGCGCGGCTCACAGAAGCGACGCCCGCTTAAAAAGCATCGCGCGTTTGGCTCGTGGAAACATCGCAAGATCGATGCGATTCAATATCAACAAGAACGACGCGCCGAGTGGAAGATATAATGATCGCCGTCTTCGATACTAACATCGTGATCGACGCGCTCAATGGAGTGGCGGAGGCGGATACCGAGTATGACCGCTACGAACGCGTGCTCATCAGCCGCGTGACGTGGATGGAGGTCTTGATCGGTGCAGAGGGAGATGATACGGATCTGCGCGACTTTCTGGAAACACACTTTGAGATTGTGTCTCTTGACTTGGCCGTGGCAGAGACGGCAGTGCAATTGCGCCGCGCTCACCACATCCGCCTGCCGGATGCGATTATTTGGGCAACTGCACAAACCCGCGAGGCTGTGCTGGTGACGCGCAATACGAAGGATTTTCATCCAGATTGGGAAGGAATTCGACAACCGTATAATCTGTAGCGGTGGATTGTCCAGCTTGCCCCGGGGTCACGCAGCAGGTATACATATAGTATTCACGCGGTATACAACACGTTAACAAAAGCCTGGCGTAAAGCACCAATCCCAATTTCGTCACTCATAAAATATCTATCGGTAGTGGGCGATCGATCCTTATGACACAACCAGCAACTTTATTTATGATATGTGCCGGCATATTTTACTGACGTTTTTGTTTCAACCATTTCAATGCTTCATCTGCCTTTGGATGGCCAAGTTTTTTGGCACGAGAATAACAACGTTCAGAGTCTCTAAGATTTCCCATGTCAGCCAGTACACCCCCAAGATTGAACCACGCGCTTACATTGTTTGGTTCGGATTCCACAATCTTACGCAATATCTCAAATGCTTCCTGCAAGCGTTTTGATTTCGCCAGTTGAATTGCAACTTTAATTTGTTCAGCACTCGAAGAAATGGGCTTTGATGTTTGTGAATGATTGGAAGATTTGGCAGGATTTCGTTTGGATTTACGGGAACGGGTAAAGATAAAGACGCCGCCAATTGCGATGAAGCCAAGGCAGAGGATGCCCAGTCCGCCAGGGATGAAGTAGGGGGAATCAAAGATAAAGGAATAGGGACTTATTGTTTGCGATTCGACCCTGGATAGAACCCGTTGTTCGTCAATTGAACCATCGCTGAGGTGATCAATTAAAACCTTTACATCTCCTTTTTCTCCATAATCTATGATTTGAGTATCGTTTTGAGCGATCGGCAGAGATATATCCACATATTTGTCATAAGTTGTAGATGTAAAACGCTCCACCGTCAAAGAATAATTACCGCCAGAAGAAATGTTACTCATAACAATTGAATGTTTGTTGATGTCGGTTGAAATTGAGAGAGGTTGATTCGGATTAACTGCAAGGCCAGCCAAATTTACCCCCAACGTCTGTTGCGATTCGCGAAAGGCAGTTGACAAACTTAGTTTCTGTGGATTTGCTCCCTTATAAACAATTTGTTTCCCATCAGGGGAAATTAATATATTTTCTTTTGCAGCTGGATTCAAAACGAGATTATCAAAAACAATGGAATAGTCTGTCCCAAACTGGGTAATACCGCCAAGTTTTCCTTGATCGCCCGCCAGGAAATATGTATACGAATCTAATGGAAGTTCATAAGATGGGTTGCGATCTAAAACATTAGCATCTAAATACGGGATTGTATGAGCATTGGGAATTTGATTGACAAATTCGCCATTAATGTTTCTAAGAGATTGTCCTGCTGAATTCTCCACCGCGATATTGGTACCAATCGAGGAGAAAACATTAATTAAATTTGTCAAAGGGTGTGGAAACAATTGCTCTTTGAAAAGTGATGAGGGAAGAATGATTATATTATGATCCCTATTTGACCAGACAGACCCTTCGCTGAATGCGTATTGCCAAGTGTTATTTGGAACAGTGACTGACAAGGAACGTTCTTCAGGATGATCATCGTATAGTGGCGGCCAATTCGGGTCATAAACCCATATTGAATATGTTCCATCAGAATGATCTTCAATTGCATAAGGGAAAATAGCATGTCCAGAACTTGCTGATCCCATGACTAAGATTGGGTAATCTTTTTGCGCCAAAAGACTATATAGTTTCTCAACAAGGTCTTTTGCATTCAACTCGTACTTTGTGAGGTTATCACGAATTGGGTATAAGTTTTGGGTAACTTGATAGTAAATAACGGGACTGTTGCCATTCTGCTCAGAGATTTCTGAAACAAAATTTGCTCCAGGTTGAAAATCGCCAGGAGTATTCCAATTATTTGGTCCAATTCTTGTGGTAAGCATAAAACTGCTTGAAGACATTCCAAAACATAAACCATTATCAAAGTTTGAATTGAGACCTATCCAGGCACGGATAATTGGATCAAACACACATTTTCCTGCAATAACAAAACGGCAGACGTCTTTCCCAAACAATCGAACCGCAATAATATCTGTTAATTGTGCTGGATACTTCAACCAATCTCTATTGCAATCTCTTTGACTATCTGCACTGCCTTTATTGCAAAATCTATAGCCATCTCTAATTGGTCGGAAAGAAGTATCAAAAAAAGAGGGAATATTTGAAATCGGCGACCAATTTCCATTTTGACCCTGGCTCTTAATGCCAAAATAAATCCGTTTATTTGCGGGCACATTTACGAGAATTTCCTGGGATCGTCCAGGGGATATTGGAGATAGCAAATTTTCAACTCGAGTTGCGGATTCCCAATTCGAATCACCTAATGGAGAATCACTATATCTCAAATCAAGGTTAACCACATTTCCGCTTTCGGAATTTGGAGATGTCCAAGTCAACCTTACATTATTTTCTTTAGGCGTAAAACCAACCATAGTTACGGGGAGAGCATGGAAAAATGCCTTTAAGTCAACAATGGCCCTTGGTGCTGATCCGTCAGAAGGCGCAGGCGGCAAAGGTGTAAGAGTGGAAGTGTCAAACGTCCCCCATACAAAAGTATTCATTATCTCTTCGAAAACAGCACTTTCAGATGAGTAATCGAATTCCGATACGGTCGAGCCATAATTTGAAAGATCGCCGGAATGCAGGACAAATTCGAGAAGTGCGTATTTTCCATCCTGTTCAGCGGAATACTTTGTCGCTTGATATAAATTGCCAGCCTCTCCTTCTCCACCACTTTGCACCATGAAATCGATTTGGTTGAAAACTTTTTCGGTTGTATCTGTAACTTGAGATGCATTTAACTTTCTAGATGCAGGATCAGAGTTGCATTCTATTTCAACATATTTTTCGATTAAATTAGTGTTTGTTTCCACAATAGGAAGACTTACTCTTAGATATACATCGGTTTCAGAATCGCTCTGAAGTATACTTCCTGAAGGAAGATATACAGTAAACCGGCATACATTGTTTGTATATCGTATCCATCCATCGGGTATAGTTGGGTCCGCTTTGGCCGGTGAAAATCCCACTGTGCCCATCAAGAAAATAAAAATCAACAAGAAAGATAATATACGGCAAATCAAAGCAAGAGGAGTCAGGTGTTTGTTTTTCAAAAATTTTCTCCGCGCCTTATCAAATTATTGGGGTCGATTGCTCTTGATCCAATTCAGGGCATGATCTGCTTTTTGATGCCCCAATTGTTTTGCCAGCAAGAGGCATTTCTCTGCATTGCTAAAATCGCCCATGTTAATCAAGTTGTATCCCAGGTAATACCAAATTTCAGGATTGTTGGATTCCGTTTTGACTAATTCCCGTAAAATATCATACGAATCTTTGAAGTGCTTTTCCTTTGCAAGCAGAATGCCCTTTTGAAGTTCCTGCGAATATGGTATTGGGGGGCGGATTTGATTTATCGAGTGTTTCGCCACCCGCTTCCGGCGCGTCAACCAATAAGCCATCCCAAGCCCTATAGCAATTAAGGAAACCACTCCAAACCCAGCGATCGTCAACACGAGAATGTAGGGGAAACCCGTTGGAAATGGAAGAACTGAAAATTGGCTTTCCGTAGTTGAAATCGGAGATGGAGTGGACGGGCTCGGGGAAGTATTGGATGAATTTATTCCAGAGCCATTTTGTGATGAAATGGAATCGCTGAAATACCAGGAGATTGGCGCTGCGACCGTTCTTCCCCCTGATTTGTCATAGGGGATTAGATCGACCATTTTTGTATCCCCACCATTTTGCATATCATGAACTCTTAATTCTCTTTGGAACATCTCTGAATTTGAAATGGTTTGCGTCAACTGAATGTAGTATATTTTAGTAAAGTCATTTGACCATTGATAATCAGAATCTGCTGAAGTTGATATCACTATTGGATTGCCAGATTGATTCAATACGACCAATTTACCCGGGATATAACTCTCCAGCACAGTAATTAGACTTCCGCTCAAAAAGGTTCTGTACGTAGCTGGTTCTGATGCCATATAGATCAATTTGCCGGACTGACCGCTCAAATCAACTTTGTATAGCGCGGTCGGTGTACCACTACCCTTATCTCCCATTACCAAGTAATACTTAGGATTTGTAATGTTGTCAATAAACGCATTGTCAATCTCAAAACCCCATATAGAAACTTGACTTGTCTGGGGATTGATCGAAATTATCTTGTTGTCATCCGCGCTTGTAACAATTATGCGGTTATCAAACGACCATAATGTATCTAAAATCTTTTCTATTGGAACTTCGATATGCGAGTATTCATGTGTGCTTAAATTGTAAATTGTGATTTCGTTTGGTTTTTCCTGAAAAACAGCGATGTTTTGAGAAGAAATCAGATTGTATGTCCATGAAGATTTTGTCGAAAACTCAAATATGGGCTTTGTCTGCCCCGATAAATATTGATAGTATTCTCTTTGAATAATATCTCCAGTGTTGGCGATATAAGGCTCGTCCACCTGATAATAGAACCCGGTGTCATCCTTGTTCAGGTACATGCAAGAATTATCTTTCATGGGCGTCTCAAGAATTATCTTGTTGCTTGACATATCGAAAATAATATTCTTATCGTCGTTATCCATGGTATTACGCTTCGTGAAGGAAATATATTTCTCGTTTTCATCTATAAAATAAGGGCAATCGTACCAAATCTGGCTGTTTGGACTTCCAGAGTCATTAGCTATCGCTGCATCAAAGGTTATTTGCTTTATAGCGCCATTCCCCCCCGTAAGATAAACATTCCCATCGGCGCCAATATAAATAATGGTCCCATTAAACAAAGATGGTGATTGGGCCTTGGCAGAAATTACTGGCGATTTAGAGCTCGCCAAAAATAAAATTAACAAAACAGCAATAAGTGTGCGTTTGAGTTTCATGTTTTGTTCCTTTGTAAGGCAAGCCTGCAGGAAGATATTCAACGGAAAGCCTTTGGGATAAATATCAAAGATTACAATTTTCTCTCATCGGGAAATGGGGCAAATTCAATATAACCTTCTCCGCACATGCTAAAAATCTTGTTAAAAGCCTTAGCCGTATTATCGTCAAGCGGCAAATAATGATTTGCGTAAAGTTCGCCATAAGGGGTCATTGCAAGAAATGATTCAACGCCTGCATAAGCTATTTTTCCATATTCAAGACTCTGCATTGTATAGGTTGCGTGAAAGGCAAATTCATCGGAATAATCTGCGAGCATCTTTCGCCAATAGCGATCAAACAAGGGATACTTTTTAACGTTTAGAAATTCTTTCAAGAGATTCGCAAAGTACGGTTTTGCTCTATACCTCAGTGTTGTCCTCCTGAAGTAACGCAAATTCAAAAGCGCCTGTTTTTCCCAATCATCCCCAACCATTTCACGGAAGTTTGATGCCGGATCAAATAGCACGCGCATCATATTAAAACCGCCGATAATATCGCTTGCAGTAGAAATTAAACTGGGAGGTAGTTGAAAAAATCCAATGGCACATAAATTTGTAAGGAGGATGTCACAATATGCATCGGTTACAAAAAACGGTACTTGTTGACGGCTAATAAAGATTTTAGTATTTTCGATTAGTACCTTGGCGCTAAAATTTGTCGGAGTAATATCGTTGTCTGAACGAAGAACATCCCTTTCCGGTATTCCACTAGCCGCAAACAGGAATTCCCGTCTTTCAAGCGTTGTTAATCGCAAACCTGCCGCTAACTTTAAAAGCATCCCATCTTTAAGTAAACCTCTCCTTTCGCCGCGCTCAATATTACTGATAACAGAGAAATCGAGGCCGGATTCCCCTGCCAATTCAAGTTGTGTCCAATGTAAGTCATCACGTAAGGAAGCTACTAATACTCCAAATTCTAACCGGTTCATTATGCGCATTCTCCTTGTCTAACTTGAAGTAACACTCGAAGAATTCTTCGAGTTCTTTTCAAATTTTTATCGATATAGTTCTCTTAAAATATTTTGACACACGCTAAATATTGAGAATAATTCTACTTAGAAAGACATTAACCGATAATACCCTCTGGAAAGTTTCCCCTTTTTGAAGGTTACTGATTTCGCTCACCAGTATCTTCAATTAAACCATAAAAATCAAAGGAGAATGCTATTGCCATGAAAAAAATACTTTTCAATCTTGTAATCGCCTTGACGCTTGTATTAACTCTCGTTGGGGCGAATGTTCAAATTGCTAGTGCTCGCGCGTCTGGTTCTATTCCCGCAGCGCTACCTAATCCGGGGACAATTATTCCTATCCCATCAGGAAAGATTGCAACTTATTCAAGAGGACCCCATGCTTCAGATTTCAAGATGGGCTACATCACTAATCCGGGTCAATATACGAGTAGCATTGACCTTGGATATTCAGGAACTGTGGTAGCACCACTAACCGGCAAGGTTATGATTGCGCGAAGTTGCCCTGATGGTCAACAAATCGTTTTTATCAATGCCGATAGAGGTTCTGATGGCACAGGATGGTCGATTGGTTTAGTTCATATTCATGTTGATTCTACGAAAGGTATAAATGACGATGTATATGTGACAAAAGGGCAAGCTATTGGTTATACGGTTATGCCTCCTAAAAAAGATGACGGTCAGCTTTGCGGCTGGGGAACTGGAATGCACATCCACTATACTCTTATGAAATGGAAAATGGGAGCGAAGGGCCCGTTGTTCACAGAGCAGGATATTGTCAATACTTATATCGGCACATGGATTGTTAAGAATACTTATTTACAGGGTTCTAAACACAATGTACAGTTGGGACAACCCATCCAATAGCTCGTTACAACAGTCGGCCTTAATCTAAACCGATGATAAAGATTGGGATATTTCAATAAGATATCCCAATCTTTTATTCATGCTGTCTTCTTTATGAATAAAACCAATTGAAAATCCTGTTATACACTGCCAGCAACATCTTCTTGATAAATCCGATTTCTAATAAGCGTTTGCCAAAGCCTGCTTTGCGTTTTGTGCCTTGCGCTTTTAACTCTCCGCGCAAATATCCCAGCGTATTGGACATGTTCATCGCCAGCGGGTCAGAGACCATCAAGCGCAATAAGCCCGCGTCGTTCATGCGCTTGTCCAACTGGCGGACTCGTCCCATGGGCTTATCCATGTCAAAGGGCAGGAATTGTTGAAGCGTGGAGTTGTAGGCGGTGAATTGCCAGTGCGAGGCGCCTGCCATGGCAGTCACGCCTTTGTATTGGATACGCCAATCTTTGGTCTCGGCGTAAACCTTTTTATTTTCTTCTTCGGTTTGTCCAAGCGAGAGATTGAATTCCAAAAATGTTTCCTATGGAATGAATTGTCCTTCTTCCAACTTCGTTTTTTTGCGCGCCCATTGGAGAGTCGATTCGTAAAACTCAGGCGGTGTGCGGAATGGACGCGCCATCACCATGCCGACGCTTGGAAATGTTTCGAGAATCTCTACGGAACGCGAAAGCCATTTGGGAGAAAACAAAACGTCGCTATCCGTGTACGCAATGATCTCGCCCGGTGCGCCCGCCAACATTGTGTTCTATGCAGCGAAAGAAGAGAAAGTCAAAACAGCGATATATGGTGCCGCCGCATCGGTCCAAGTTGAACGAAGCCGCACGCCCAAGAACTCAGAATAACTACTTGGAGATTAAAGATAAAACAATAGCCAGATCAATAAAATTGAACAATCCTTTCATCCGGTCTTGAGATCATTGTACATGAAAAAATAAACTTTGAGCAATCAAACCTGAACTCGGGATCGCTTCGAGAGTGCAATCAAATCTGTAATCGATCCAAAAAGACCCAGTTCAATGATATTGTGCGCCATCCTTCATTACACATAAAGTATTCTGTTAGTTATGAATGGCAAGTTCAAGTACCGATAGCCTTACCTATCGGTATCAATTTTTTGACCGAACAGAACCACAAAATCGAGCGAATCTCGGACCTTGTCGTGGTCATCAAAAAGCTAACGAAAACCAGAGAGGATGCAACTTTTCGCCGGATGTCCGAAGTAGCCGGCACAGGTACCTTACATCTCCTCAACGCACCACTTTGGATCGGGCTCGTGATCTTCGCAGTGGGTTGGATCGGAACGTTCCTGCTTGGACGTTTAGCCACGGTCCGGCTCCTGGGTTTCATAGA
>Ga0182027_10014346_pt1 | contig 10980 bp, 11 predicted proteins | sample 712E1DmetaG_FD_121300 | JGI IMG/M metagenome (GOLD analysis project Ga0182027, IMG submission 121300) | Permafrost microbial communities from Stordalen Mire, Sweden - 712E1D metaG (Illumina Assembly) | ecosystem: Environmental > Terrestrial > Soil > Wetlands > Permafrost | place: Sweden...
AACGTCCCGTCTGTCCCCAGGTTTCGTCCCCAGGTTTCCCCAGGTTTCTGTCCCCAGGTTTCTGTCCCCAGGTTTCTGTCCCCAGGTTTCCAGGTTTCCAGGTTTCCAGGTTTTTGTCCCCAGGTTTTCCCAGGTTTTCCAGGTTTTCCCGTTTCGGATATTCCTTCGACCCGCCCGCTGCGATTTCTGCGACTTAGCCCATTGGCGTTGAGATAATTCCTCTATTGCTTCGCGCACCGCCGTGGTGTATCGTGGTGCATCAAGGTAGGAGCGGGGTTATGCCAGCTAAGAAAAGGGCGAAGAACAAAGGGTCGAATTCTGCGATGCCTCGAACATCAGTGAGTTTCCCCCCAGAGCTGTACAAAACGCTTGAGGACCTCGCGACAAAGAAGAAGGTTTCAATTGGGTGGGTTGTGCGCGATGCAGTCGAAAAATACGTTGCAGACCAGTGGCCACTATTCGCCAATCTGAAGGGAAACTAGCGTGAAGGCCGCAACAATACTCTCTACGGACGAGCAGGCAGAGATGGGGCGGTTCAACGCTTCAAAGCTCCAACACGCGGATTTTGATTTCACGGATAGCAAGACCAAGTACCTCACGCATGGCCTTCACCCCTACCCGGCAAAATTCATTCCGCAAATCCCTGACATTCTGATTCGGGAACTAACCCGCGAAGGCGACACAGTGGCCGATGTGTTTTGCGGCAGCGGCACCACGTTGGTTGAGGCCCTTATCCTGAATCGCAACGCGGTTGGATTCGATGCCAATCCACTGGCCTGCCTGATTACAAAAGCGAAAACGACTCGGTTTGCTCCGGGAGATCAAGTGCTTCTAGCTTCCCTCGTTGCGAGAGCGGAAGACCACGCGTCCACAATCTCGAATGCGGGAAAAACTCTATTCGATCCATCGGCAGCATTCATCTCAACGGCACCGCGCCCTAGCGGAGAAGTCCTCGATTTTTGGTTTGAGCCGTTTGTCGTGGAAGAACTGGCTGAAATACTTTCTTGGTGCAATGCACTGCCGAGTGAATCGGCCCGAACAATAGGACTTGTGGCGTTCTCTTCAATTGTGGTTGCAGCCTCGAAACAGGATTCGGACACCCGATATGTAAGACGGGCAAAAAACGCCGTACCCGGCGAAACGATGATGCGGTTTGCCCGTGCGGTTAAGTCATCCATCATCGCAGTCGATGAATTCAGCAAGCGACTTCGTCCAGAGCTAACCTGCAAAGTATTCCAGGCCAACATCCTAGAAAAGCCTGAAAGCCCGGAATTTGATCTTATGGTTTGTTCACCGCCATACCCGAACGCTTTCAGTTATCACCTTTACCATATGACCCGTATGGTCTGGCTTGGCATGGACCAGCCCAAGTTCAAGCGGCAGGAAATTGGTAGTCACCGGAAATACAGTGCCAAGGGTTTGAATGGCGCTACGGCCGCGACATTCCAAGGCGAGATGCGGGCAATCCTTGGATGGCTTCGGGGACATTTGAGGCGGGAAGGTTTTGCCTGCTTCGTTGTCGGTGACTCGACCATTCGCAGTGAACGGATAAACAACGCTGACTTAATTGCGGAGGCCGGGCACTGCGAGGGATTTGCTGAAGTTGCCCGCCCAACCCGAATCCTCCAGACAACCAAGAAGGCATTTAATCCCGTGATCGGAAAAATCAAAGACGAAAAGATATTGGTCCTTCAGAACTGTGGGGGCGCAGTTTTATGAAACAACAGCTCATATGCCGAATGAAGGGGTACATCCAACCTTTCGAGCGCGCTCTTGCGTTGGCGGAATTGGGTGCGTTGTCTAACTCGGATCCAATTCCCGTCAAACAGCAGGCCGGGGAACCCATACTCTTTTCCATCTCCTCCGGGGTCAAGGCTGCCACCCTCGCCCGTAACTTGGCTTATTGGGAGGCAATCGAGGCGGACCAGACCCATCTAACAACTCAGGTTTTGCGTGAGCGTACAGTCAATGTCGTGCGGAACGGCGTCGCACCGAAGGAAATCCCGCACCTCCTCCGGGCGGAGGAAATCGGCTTGCCGAACCGCAGATGCCTACGGTATGGCACACACGGAATTCACGAGTATCGCGGGAAATTCTTCCCACAACTCGTTAGGTCTCTAATCAACATTGCCGGTATCCCCAACGAGGGCATTGTCGCGGACCCGATGTGCGGAAGCGGTACGACGTGCGTTGAAGCGGTTCTCGGCGATTATCAAGGGGTTGGACTGGACATGAACCCCTTGTCCGTCCTCATGGCCGGTGTCAAATGCTCTCTCTTGAAAGTTGATCCGGACTCCCTGGTGTCGGCGTATGAACGCATTCGCGGCCAGCTGCTCCGGCCAGCGGGAATGCGAAGCTCCCGGCTGACATATTTCGGCTCCCTTCCCCTACGCGACCAGGAATACTTGTCTGCATGGTTTTCACAACAGGTCTTGCAGGACTTGGACCAAATTGCGCGCACGATTCAACAATCAGACGTGCGCGTCCGCGATTTCTTTTGGCTTTGCCTCAGCAATATTGTGCGGAGCGTATCGTGGCAGAAAGACGATGATTTACGAGTCCGCAAGGAACTTCGCCTCGACGCGGAAATTGACCCTATTAGGGAATTCCTGGAAGAAATAGGTCGCTCGGTTCGCGTTGTCCTCGCTTTTCTTTACCAAGACAATGGAACGCCGGGTGGGTCATTCGAGATCGCTGAGGGTGACGCTCGCGATTTGGCGTGCGCATGGAGCCGATGGAAAGGAAGGATCGACACCATCATAACGTCGCCGCCTTACGCTACAGCCCTTCCCTATCTCGACACGGACCGGTTGAGCCTGTGCTATCTCGGATTGCTGTCACGCCCAGAGCACAGGCAAAGGGACCGCGACATGATCGGCAATAGGGAGATCAGCGAAGGCCAGCGGGCAGCATATTGGAATCTTCTTCAGGGCATGAAGCAGAAACTCCCAGAATCTGTTTCCGCCCTAGTCCACAAAGTCAGTACACTGAATTCTCAAATAGAAGTCGGTTTCCGCCGCCGCAATCTCCCGGCGCTACTTACCAAATATTTCATAGATATGAAGCAGGTGTTTGTGGGAATGAGGGCGGTTCTTCGCCCCGGCAGTTCGGCATTCGTAGTGATCGGCAATAATCACACTATTGCAGGCGGTGAGAGAGTAGAGATAGAAACCGCAAGCCTACTCGTGGATATAGCGTCAGTGGTCGGCATGAAGTTTGAAAAACGAATTCCGATGGAGATGTTGGTATCCCGCGACATCTTCAAACATAACGCAGTCGCATCGGAAGAAATCCTCTGCTTAAGATCGCCGAGCTAGAAATAGCCGAACATCTTTTGCGAATGTGGTGCCGGTGTGTTGCAAAACGGCGCAAGCTGCGCAAAAAACGGCGAGCCTTGCGGTGCGACTTGAATGTCATACTCAAAGCCATTGACCGGGTCGACGCGGCGCACAAGAAGAATGTCGCCGATATTTCCGGCACTTCGCAAGGCTTCATTGCCGAGCCTGAAATCGCCCTTCCTTGGATTGAAGAACATTCTCACCGCCTGAACTCCGCCAATGCGCATAAGCACATTCATTCGATCCATCTTCCCGAGTCCGTTGCGCCTGTTTGGATGAGTGTTGTTCCATCCGACATCGGGGGTGAATTGCGCTGGAAACGTCCAAAAAACCGGATTCAGGTCCAAAGCTGCGAGCGGTATGAAAACTTCGGCAGAGCGCTTAGCGGTTCCAGGAGTTGTCTGTCCAACGCCGACATCAGTGTTTTGAAGCGTCATCACGAAACAACTGACGCCACCAATCTGTAACGGAACTATTCCAGGCGGTGCAATGACCGTAGCAGCGACGGGCTCTGCCGCTTCTGCCGCTGCTTCTGTTTCGATTTCTGTTTCCGCGTGAGCAATGATCGGCGGGCGTGGGACAGTTACCCTAATAAAGAGTGGTGGTGCAGGTGTCACTGCAACTCCGCCTTCAGTTTCAACCGGAGCCGGAGGGGTCGTTGTTGATTGTGGAGCAGGGGTCCTCGCCTGTTGCATCGCAGCTATTTCGGCTTCGGTGCGCACCAGTCCCGCCGCGACAAGCTGCTCCAGAAAATCCGGCGTCACAGTATAGCAAGTGCCTTCCCGTGGCTGAGACCATGCGTCCAGCGTCGCTTCGACGAGTTGCAGAAATGCCATGTCTTCTGGCTCGCCGAGGTCAAGTGAAACAGCCAACGACGCCTCATAGTTGGTGAACAATCCTCCTCCAGTTAAATTGCCAGAACCAACGAGTACTTCAGCGCGGTGCGCAGACTTGAAGACGTACACCTTTGGATGGAAGGTATTCGGCCCGCTGTTTCGGTAAACGAAAACCTGTCCACCTGGCGTGGCTTCCAGAAGGTCATTCAGGCCCTCTCTGGATGTGCCGTAAAGGTCCACCCCAACCGAAATTCTCGCTTGCCCTCTTCCGCTGAAATCCAAAAGGGGTTGGCGCACAAATTGGGTTCCCGAACGCTTAACAAAAGCAATTGCAGCCCGGAACGCCGTCCATTGAGGGTCAGCAAGATGGCTCAGGAGGAAGTCCCCCAGTCGTACTTCTCCGAATGGCTGCGCGATGAATTCCATGAAGGCAACTATATCAGTGTGAAGCCCGCTTCCTTCAAACCTTCTCGTGACCGGCTTTCGCCGACTCACGACTGCTTTTTGGCCCGGTAGCACCGGGCGAAGGCTTTCCCGCCGCTCCCAAATGTTTTGCCCTCCAACGAAATCAAGCTAGGCGGTACGCTTCGCGGCTAAAGCCAAACCCCGATACGAAAAAACAGGGAAGAGGGAATAGGGAACAGGGAGTAGAAAGGCGGTTCCCGTTCGATTCGGGTGCTGCGGGAGGCAAAAGCAAGAGCAACCGCAGGTCCTTCGACTCGGTTTGGCCTCAAATGCGGCCAAACCTCGCTCGGGATGACATCATGTTTTATGTTGCGAACTTCAGGGTCACCACACGAGTGTACTGAGTCGTAAGTTCATTGAAGAGTGAAACGACGAAGAATGCAGGTCCTTCGGCTCCGTTTGGCGTTCAATCGCCCCAACGGGCAAGAAATCGCCTGTTGGGAGCCCGATGCGCGCCAAAGTTCGTTGCGTGGAAAATCGCGCGCAAGGGCGCGGGCGGCCCTACGGGGCGCGCAAACACCGCCCGCGATTTTCCCCGGATTTGCCCTTCGACTTCGCTCTCTCGAAAATCACCGAAGAACAACCGCAGGTTCTTCGACTCCGGCCGCCCGCCGCCGCGGGCGGCCTTCGCTCAGAATGACAATGCTCTGGGGATTTTCATGTCTTTTCCGTAGCGAATGACAATGCTCCGGGGATTTCTATGTCTTTTCCGCAGCCCCAAAGGGCCATGGAAACCCAGGGTCCATCCGGGGCTCATGCCGTTTCTTTCCTACGGGAAGACGGCGGTTTCTCCTCCGATTCAGGGATGGATGAAGTTCACTTTGCCAACAGAGACATTCATGCGATTGCCCTGGCTCGCCCCTCAAGCGAGAGGAAAGCAGAGGTCCCGGCGTGATATTCTTTCGAGTTCCCCTACAGGGCGGTTCAGGCCGCCATCATTTTACTGCCGTTGCGGGCACCGGAGCGGCTAGAGAGGATCTTATGAAGCGTTATTTTGTAGTGGCTTGCTTACTTTTTGGATTGGGTTCAGGGCTGCATGCGCAGGTTGTGGATACGACGGTGTGCGATGTGGTGAAGAAGCCGGAGTCGTTTAACGGAAAGATGGTTCGCATCAAGGGGACGGTTGCGGCGGGATTCGACGAGTTCGCGATCAGGGATGCGACGGACCCCAACTGCGGCTATCCGGTGGATGCGATCTGGCTCTCCTATCCGCAGGGGACGAAGGGCAAAGCGGGAGCGGCGGCGATTGTGGAGATTCAGCCGGCGCGGAACTTTACAGGCACCTACACGCCCCCGACGCGCACCGCGGTGACGCTGGACAAGAGCAAGGACTTCAAGCAGTTCGATTCGCTGCTGGCGCAGACGCACCAGAAGGGCGCGGACATGTGCCTGGGGTGCACACGCTACGAGGTGACGGCCACGCTGGTGGGACGGCTGGATACAGTGGCCGACGCGTCGCTGAAGTACGACGCGGCGGGCAAGATTATCGGGTTTGGCGGTTTTGGGAATATGAACGCCTATCCCGCGCGGCTGGTGCTGCAGTCGGTTTCAGACGTGACGCCGAAGGAAGTGGATTTCTCGAAGACCGACCTGGCGAGCAAGGGCGATGCGATGCCGGGGCCGCCGAGCGGGCCGATCGATCTGAGCGCCGTGATCGACTTCGCGCAGAAAATGGGCAATTCGCTTGCAGCCAGCCCGATTAAGGACGCGGTAGCGAAAGCCACGATGGCCTACGGCAAATCGGGCGAGCACAATGGAGTGATTTACAGCAGCGGATCGGCGAACGAGGCCGCGGCAAAGGATGAGGCGCTGGGGACAAAGGACTCCCCGGACGGCGTGCTGTTTAACTGCGTGTTCAACGGGGATCGCCTGCAGGGAGATGCGCTGGTGAGGGCGGTGGTTCACATCGGGATGCACGTTGCCGATTTGCGCAAGCCTGCGTCAGGAAGCGAAGAAGTCCCGGCGTTCATCCTCGAGTACGACGCGTGGATGATTACGGCGGTTACGGCCTTCACCAGCAACCAGAAATACCTGACGCTGCCCGGCGCCTACCAAGTGTGGAACATCAGCTGGACGGGAGCAGAGCGCAACGACAAGATGGTAGAGGTGCTGAAGGATTTTCTGGCCAACGAGGCGATGTTGAGCCGGTGAGCGGACCGATGGGTCTCTGACCGGGTGAATTTGTAGCTTAGAATATCCTGGTATCCCAGGCCTTCCATGGAACATCGCAGATGTTCCTCGGAAGAACCCACCGGCCAGTGCCGGTTCCCTGCTCAAGAGCGAAACCCTGGGACACACATTTGCTGTGTGCCGTGAGCATGGATCAGGCTGCCGAACCAGGATGCGAGTATCCTTGAAAGTTGAAGGCTGGGTTGCGCGCCGAATGCATCGCGGGCGCCAAAATCAATGAAGACGAGGAAAAGAGAGAAGATGGCGGAGATAGCCGTTGCGGCCACCGCAGTTCCCGCACAGTTGCCGCTGATACGCGTAGCCGTTCTGGGCGCAGGCAAGATGGGCGGCATTTTGTTGCAGGCGTTTCTGAAAGAGAACCTGTTCGCGGCCGACCATATTCACGCGACCGTGGGCCATGCCGAGCGGGCGCTGGCGCTGAGCACGCAGTGGGGCGTGGACGTGAGCACGAACAACCTGGAGGCAGTCGGGCAAGCGGACCTGATTCTGGTGGGCGTGAAGCCCTTCCAGGTTCCCGACATGATTGCGGAGATCAAGCCCGCGCTGACGCCGGGGAAGCTTCTGGTTTCGTTCGCGGCGTCGGTAAAGACGCGCGCCATTGAAGATGCGGCGGGCATGGAGATTGCAGTGGTGCGCGCTATGCCGAATACACCATCGGCTCTTGGCGCCGGGATTGCCGCGCTGTGCCGCGGGCGCTTTGTCAGCGAGGCGCAGATGGAGTTGGCACAACGCATCTTTGAGACCGTGGGCCGGACGGTACTGGTGGACGAGAAGCACATGGACGCGGTGACCGGACTTTCGGGCTCGGGGCCAGCGTATCTCTACATCATTATTGAGGCGCTTGCCGAGGCGGGCGTGAAGGTGGGCCTGTCGCGCGACATCGCCACAGAACTGGCTGCGCAGACGGCTTACGGCGCCGCCAAAATGGTTCTGGAAACCGGCTATCATCCTGCGTTGTTGAAAGACGCCGTGACCACTCCGGCCGGATGCACGATCGACGGCATTCTGGAGTTGGAGGAGGGCGGGCTGCGCGTAACGCTGATCAAGGCGGTGATGCGGGCGACGGAGCGGGCGCGGCAGTTGGCGGCGGGGTGAAGAACAGGGAACAGGGGTCAGGGATCAGGGATCAGTTTTTTCGTGCTGAATTGGGGTTGTGGTTTCCCAGGTTAGGCGCAAATACAAAAACGCGCCGAACCTGGGCGCCCGCATAGAGAGGCTTCAATGAACGCTGCTAAACTCACTAAGTACGGTCTTGTTCCGGTTGCGCGTGTCCGCATAGCAGACCGAAATTTCATAATCGAGATTACCGACCCGGAAACTGTCAAGCTTAAAGAATGCATTTATGCATTCCTCATAGGAGGCAAGGTTGTCCGCATCGGGTCCAGTAAAGCGCCATTGGAGAACCGTCTAAAAGACTACGAACGGGACATTTCTCATGCGCTCAAAGACGAAAAATCACCGGCGCCGAAAGAAGAGGCTGAGAAATGGAAAAAGATACTACCGGCTGGACATTCGGGTGTTATATATGCTCGTCAAGGAACAAGCGTCACAACTCCTATAAAGACATTTCACGCTTATATGGACGAAGAAAGTCTAATGATTGGTGAGCTATTCAGTGACGGTGAGCTGCCACATGATCAGATCCTAAACCGCAACAAACACCGTTAGGCTTCAATCTGTACCGCTGCCAAACCTCGAATTGGCTTTTTGGGCCCTGACCTAACCTGCTAACCTGCTGTTTGCCCATCCAACGCCCAACCTGGCTGCCGTCTTACTTGCCGGAACTCGACGGGCTGCGCGGCCTGGCGATTCTGGCGGTGGTTCTCTACCACTGCAATCCGCGGTTCGAAGGCACATGGATGCATTACCCCAGCTTGTGGGGATGGGCAGGGGTGATTGTATTCTTCGTCCTCAGCGGTTTTTTGATCACATCCACCCTACTGACGACACGCGGCAAGCCGCGCTACTTCCACAACTTTCATGCGCGCAGGGCTTTGCGCATTTGGCCGGTATATCTGCTGCTGCTGGCGGCGGTTTATCTGAACGCGCCGTGGTTTATCGGCCCGCCCGTTTGGGAGGCAATCAAGACAGCGCCGTGGCTGGCCTACATTTTTTGCGTGCAGAACCTGATTCATATAACGATGCCGCCTGCGATTGGCCCCACGTGGGCGCTGGCCATCGAGGAGCAGTACTACTTTGTGTGGGCGCCGCTGGTGCGCTTCCTGCGGCCGTCGATGCTGGCAACGGTGCTGGCCGGCACGCTTGCCGGCTCGCCGCTTCTGCGCCACGCGAACCTGCACTGGATGACGCCGACCAATACATTGATTCACCTGGACGGGATTGCATGGGGCAGTTTGCTGGCGATCGGGCTGCACACTCTGCCGCTGAGCCGGCGCGCGTGGCTGTGGATGGGGCTGGGCGGGTTTGTGCTCGGTATCGCCGCCGCTGCTACCGTGGCCGGCGGCACGGCGTTTCTGGATTCCGCGCTGGCTGTGGGCTTTGCCGGCGCGGCGCTGGCATTGATTGCCTCAAGCGGCGCGCACAATCCTCTGAACGCGGCGCTCGGCAGCGGACCGCTGGCCTTCTACGGCCGCATCAGCTACAGCCTCTACATGACGCACATTTCAGTGTTTATTTATTTCGGCTGGTTCGACGCGCGCATGAATGCTTATGGCATGGCCGGCAACCTGGCAGTGGTGGCGTTCCGCCTGGTTGCGACGACTCTGGTGGCTACCGCGATGTGGTACGGATTTGAGTCGCAAATATTGAAGCTGAAGCGTTATTTCTAGAGCAGTTCCACAATTCATGTGCCCTCTCCAGCGCCGAGCAAGGTGGCTTTTTCTTAAAGAAAAAGCCACTCGGCGGCGGCGGTTTCGGGGTACAGCGACTTTGAAAATGCGCTAATGCGGCCAGCGGCCGACGATGACGAAAAGGGTGAGGAGAAAGGTGGCGATGGCAGGCGCAGCCGATTCCTTGCGGCGGAAGTGATAGATCGTGGCGGCAACCATGAGAAGCGCCAGACCCGCGGCCGCCATCCGGACCAGCAGGTAATCGGGGACCAGCGCGGCGGGTGTGAGGGCCGGCGGCATGATGACGCCGAGCGCGCCCACGATTTCAAGAATACCGACGGCTCTGCCCTGCGCGGGCGACATTTCGATGAGGAGGGTGTTGCGGCGGTTTTCCAGCGTTTTTATCAGCTTTTTGTAGGCAACGAGTTTAGCCCATCCGGCCACAAGAAAGACTGCGGCCAGCGCCACTTGCCCAATCCAAATCAAGGTGTTCATCGACCGTTGACTCCCTCCGCGTTTTTCTTTTCCCGCATTATGCAGGGGGTCGCATGTAGAGTGGCAGCAACCGATTGAACCCCGAAATAGAGATGACTGTCAAGGGCATCGGCGGGCCATCTCTATCCAGGGATCTCGACTGCAGCAACGCTCATTTGGTTGATTCTGAGAATATTGGCCAACCATTTTCCTGTTTGTGACTTGAATCACCCATAGCCGCGGGAGCGGCTGCTAGGCTTTTAGTACACGCAAAATCCCCTATTGCGAGGTGCGCCATGATCGAGAATGCGATCGGTGAAGCTGCGAGCAAGGGCCCCCTGAGCACGGAAATGCTTGCCAAGATGGATGCTTACTGGCGCGCGGCCAATTATCTGTCAGTGGGCCAGATCTACCTGAAGGACAATCCCCTGCTGGAGCGCGAGCTGACGCTGGATGACGTGAAGCCGCGACTGCTGGGACACTGGGGCACGACGCCGGGACTGAACTTTTTGTATGTGCACTGGAACCGGCTGATCCGCGAGCGTGGGTTGAATATGCTCTACATCATCGGCCCCGGACACGGCGGACCGGGACTGGTGGCGAACACCTATCTCGAAGGCTCTTATTCCGAAATTTATCCGCACATCGAGCAGAACAAAGATGGCATCAAGCGGCTGTTCCGGCAGTTCAGCTGGCCCTACGGCATTCCCAGTCACGTGGCGCCGGAGACGCCGGGATCGATTCACGAAGGCGGAGAACTGGGTTATTCGCTGGTGCACGCTTACGGAGCGGCCTTCGACAATCCGGGCTTGATTGTTGCCTGCGTGGTGGGCGACGGCGAGGCAGAGACCGGACCGCTGGCCGCGAGCTGGCACTCGAATAAGTTTC
>Ga0182027_10014347_pt1 | contig 10979 bp, 6 predicted proteins | sample 712E1DmetaG_FD_121300 | JGI IMG/M metagenome (GOLD analysis project Ga0182027, IMG submission 121300) | Permafrost microbial communities from Stordalen Mire, Sweden - 712E1D metaG (Illumina Assembly) | ecosystem: Environmental > Terrestrial > Soil > Wetlands > Permafrost | place: Sweden...
CTTCCATTCCGGCGTCATGTACGCCAGACGCTTCTCGACCACCTGGGGTGTCGAGAGCGCCGCGTCGAAGTTCTGGAATCCGGCGATCCCTATGCGATGCATCCACTCGAGGTCGAGCCGGATGCCTTCCTGGGTGATGTTTCCGTTCATCCAGTGCCACCAGACAAGCGGGCGCGCGGTGTTGGGCGGATCTTCAAAGCCCTTTTTCAGTGCGTCGCCAGTATCCTGGCCAATCGCCATCCCAGCGATGAACAGAAGGCTCAAAGCGGCCGGAAGAATTCGACTCCTCTTACGCATAGGTCATGTGTCTCCCAAGATTCCGAATTAAGTTCGCCGGGCGCAACCGGGCATGGGAATACCAACCCACGAGCCCGGTCCGGGTCATCGGCTCAACGACTATGGGAGCATTGTAGCTGAAGACCCAACCCCACTTGTATGTGGCGGAGTCCGGAAGGGGCGTTGTGGAAGACGGGCGGGGCCACGGCACGAGGGCTTCGGTCCGGGCCTGCAGCTATGCGGCGGTTCGCGGGCAACGTAGCCTTTCACTCATCTTCTACACTTGGCGGCGCAAAGCGGCCACAAGTTATTGATTCCACACAAGCCGACGCCTTCCCGCGCGGAATCCTAGTGACACGCCAGATTGCGAATAGTCGAGAATACTACTTGTAAGTTGCAGTCCCGTTGGTCCATGATAGTGACACAGGAGCGCCCATTTGTTCGTTCGCACGCAGACCAACGGTTCCCGGACTTATCTGCTCATCGTGGATAACCAGTGGGTGGACGGCAAGGTCAAGCAGCGCGTCCTGCTTCGTCTCGGACGCCTCGATGAGTTGCTGGCCAGCGGCCGGCTCGACTCGCTGATCCAGTCGCTGGGACGGTTCTCGGAGAAACTCGCCGTCCTCGGCGCCCAGGCACGGGGCGACAGCATCGCCACCCGCAGCGCCAGGATCGGGCCGGCCCTGATCTTCCAGCGGCTCTGGCGGGCCTGCTCGATCGACAAAGTCCTGACGGCCCTTCTGGCAGGCCGGCGCTTCGAGTTTTCCGTCGAGCGGGCCATCTTCCTCACCGCGCTGCATCGCCTCTTCGCGCCCGGCAGCGACCGTGCCGCCGAGAAGTGGAAGGACGACTACGCCATCGAGGGCGTCGACGGCCTGGAGTTGCACCAGCTCTACCGGGCCATGGCCTGGCTGGGAGAGATTCTTCGGCAAGACCAGCAGGACGGGGCCACGCCTTTCGCGCCCCGCACCCACAAGGACCTCATCGAGGAAGAGTTGTTCGCGCGGCGCCGGGACTTGTTCTCCAATTTGGACATCGTGTTTTTCGACACCACGTCGATCTACTTCGAGGGCGAAGGAGGCGAGACCATCGGCCAGCGCGGGCACTCCAAAGATCATCGTCCCGACCTGAAGCAGATGGTGGTGGGCATGGTGCTGGACCAGAACGGCCATCCCGTCTGCAGCGAACTCTGGCCGGGCAACACGGCCGACGTGAAGAGTCTGGTTCCCATCGTGGAACGGTTGAAGAGCCGGTTCGGAATCGGATCGGTGTGCATCGTTGCCGACCGGGGGATGATCAGCGCCGAGACCCTGGCGGAAGTGGAGCTGCGGAAGTGGCAATACATCCTGGGCGTGCGCATGAGGAGTTCCCACGAAGCCAAGGCGGTGGTGGGGCGCGCCGGCCGCTATGCGGAAGTGCATCCCAAAAGCGGCGACCGGAACGATCCCGCGCCCCTGAAGGTGAAAGAAGTCTGGGTCGAGGATGCGCGCCGGTATGTGGTGTGCGTGAACGAGGATCAAGCCACGAAGGACCGCCACGACCGCGAAGCCGTGGTGACCTCGTTGCGCGAAGCGTTGGGCCATGGCGATAAGTCGCTGGTAGGCAGCAAAGGGTATCGCAAATACCTGCGCGCAGGAGGCAAACAGTTCGCCGTGGACGAGGACAAGATCCAGGAGGAAGCGCGCTACGACGGCAAGTGGGTGCTGACGACGAACACGGATCTGCCGGCTCGCGAGGTGGCGCTGAAGTACGAGCAACTGTGGATGGTGGAGGACGTCTTCCGCTCGATGAAATCGCCGCTGGATACCCGGCCGATCTTTCACAAGTGCGACGAAACGATTCGCGGGCACGTGTTTTGCTCGTTCCTGGCGCTCCTGTTGCGCAAGGAACTGGAAGATCGTCTGGCGCGCAAGGAATGGAAGCTGGAATGGGCCGACGTCATCCGCGATCTGGACAACCTGATTGAGATGGAAGTCGCCATCAACGGCAAGGGCTACGTTTTTCGCGGCCAGACTTCCGGAGTGGCGGGCAAGGTTTTTCAAGCCTGCGGCGTCGCCCTGCCGCCCGCGCTACGCTCATACTGAACCCATCTCCAGTTCGGTTCAGGGGGAGAGAAAGCGTGTCACTAGGCCGTTTTCAAAACTGCAACCGCTTGGAAATGGGCGGCTTCCGCCGGCATGGTGTAGAAGATGAGTTTCACGGAGCAGTTCGTGGCTGGGCAGTCGCGAAGCACTGGGGGGGGACTGGGGGTTCGCGCGACCGTATCTGATTGAAAACACGTTGATCGAGTGAGGGTGGGCACACGGATCCTCGCCGCAAAACAGCGATTTCCTTTTCAGTGGCTTACGGAGTGATCGTCATCCGGCCGGGATGGCCTGGCTTCGGTCGCTTAGGCGGGCTGCAAGCGAAGAGGTTGGTCGCGCACAGACCACATCTGGCCAAGGCTGCGGAAGAGGTGCATCCAGCGCGCTGGCCAGGGCGGCGATCATCACGGTGAAGCCATGGCCGACGAGCGCGAAGCCGGTGGCGGGTTGCGGCACACGACGCAACCGGGAATTCGGGACCTTCAATTGCCGGCAGGCGGCCCGATATGCAGGCTCGAAATATCCATCAGGTAGAGCGTCAGCGTATGCGGGCCGGCCGCGGCATCGCGGCTCGACGAGAACAGAAGCCAATGCCCGTCCGGCGAGATCACGGGGAATCCGTCGAACGCATTGTTGTAGGTCAGGCGGACCTGCTCGGGGCTATTCAGATCTCCCAGATAGATCTCGTAATTGTTGCCCGGCGGAACGACTTTGACGAAGACGAAGTGATGCCCGTCGGGCGCCGGATAGGGCGACCAGTTCGTGCCCTCGTCGTCTGTGATCTTCTTCAGGTCCGTGCCATCGTCGTCGATCGTGAATAGCGACATCGGCAGCGGATGCTTCTTCGCCTCCTGGTCAACCACCTTCCAGGCGCGGAAGATGATTCGCTTGCTATCCGGGAAGTAGAACGAGCCGCCAGCCTCCCATTCCGGAAGATGGGTAATCTGGAAGGGTTCGCTGCCGTCCGGTCGCATGCGCCACAGATCGATTTTCCCGTTCACCTGCCTGCCGAACAGTATCCACTGGCCGTCGGGCCGCACGGAAACTTCCGCTTCGTAATTTGTATTGTCGGTCAGGCGATGAACATCGCTCCCGTCCAACAGCGACGTGTAGAGCTCCGCTCCCTGCGGATAGTTGCTTGGGTCGGAGTAGTTGCCTTTGGGCAACTCCGGATGATCGCGCGTGGACGTCCAGACGATTCGCTTGCCGTCCGGAAAGTAGAACGAGCACGCGTCGTCTCCGCGATCGTTAATGCGGCGGATGTTCGCTCCGTCGACGTTCAGCGTGTAGACGTGATAGCTGTCGTCGCCCGCTCGCTTTGCATCCCCGACGATGCTCTTGCCGTCCGGTGAAAAGTAAAACTCCGAGGCCGGACCGATGTCGGGAATGATGTGCACGGGCAATTCCCGGTTTTCGGATCGAACGGCTTGAGGCGCAGGGGCGCTGGTCTGAGCGCCGGCGAGGCCGACGCCAATCGCCAGCAGCGCAGGCACTGCCAGGAGCGCGCGAATGACACTGGTGTGGGAGAAGTTCGTGTAAGTCATATTGTCCTTGGTTTCCTTCCTATCGCCGCTGTTCCAGCGTTACTTGAACCTTCAGGGGTTTGCCATCGCGCAAGACCGTGACGATCACCGCGTCGCCGGGCTTGCTTCGCCGCAACGCGTCGGTAAAGTCGTAGAGGTTCTTGATCGGCAACTCGCGAAACTGGATGAGTGTGTCGCCGGCTTTCAAGCCCGCTTTGGCTGCGGGAGAGCCCGGACGCACATCGGAGAAGCGAACGCCGTTCTCCACTTGTCCGAAGTCCGGAATCGATCCGAAATAGGCTCCATACCCTCCGCCCCGGCCGGACCCCATGCCCGTCGAGTGCGGCTCCACCACGGTGACAAACGCCGGCTTCTGTGGGGCCTCGTCGATTTCGAGCCCGGCATTGGCCACCAGGTTCACTACACGGGCCGCGGCTGCTGCGTCGATCTTCTCCCAGGTATCGGAGGGCTTGTGATAGTCCGAATGCAGCCCGGAGAAAAAGAACAGCACCGGAATCTGTTTCACCACGAAAGAGGTGTGATCGCTCGAGGAGTAGCCGCCGTCGGAGTACTCGGCCTTCAGTCCGGAGCGTGTTACTGCCGCTTCCAGGATCGGGCGGAAGGCCGCGGCCGTACCGACTCCTCCGATGTAGATGGTGCTCCTCCTGATCCTGCCAACCATATCCATATTCAGCATGGCGATGGCCTTGTTCAGCGGCAGCGTCGGTTCACGCACCCACTCGGCGGAACCCAGCAGCCCGAGCTCCTCGCCGGCGAACGAGGCGAAGAGAATGCCACGCGGCAGGTGTCCCCGAAGCGGCGAAAGGAGCCGCGCCAGTTCCAGCAGGCCGGCCGTGCCCGAGGCGTTGTCATCCGCTCCGGGATGAAACTGGCCGATCTGCGACGGCGCCAGCGAGCCATATTCGCCCCGGCCCAGGTGGTCGTAGTGAGCTCCCAAAATGACGTACTCGTCCGTTTTGCCCGGCAGGTACGCGAGCACATTGTCGATGACCGCGCGCTTCTTCTTCACGCCGGCGGTAAGCGTGGCGTGGAGACTCTCCGGAAAGGCAAAAGAGGCTGGCGTGCCCGAGGCGCCGATCTGACGCTGAAGCTCGAGGAGGTCTTTTCCCGCGGACCGGAACCAGGCGGCGGCAACCGCGTTCTTGACCTGCACGATGGGGATGCCGGCATCTTCGCGGGCGCCGGCTCCGCCGAAACGCGGCAGCAGGTCCTCTTCGCCATCGCCCAGTTTGCCGGTCAGTACGACCACGGCGGCGGCCCCGCGATTGCGCGCCAGAATGGCCTTGGTGATCGGCTCTCCATGCTGGGTGGCGCCGTCTTTCAGCGCCTGATTGGACTCCAGCGCGGGCTCCCCTCGCAGAATCACGACGATCTTGCCCGCTACGGCGACGCCGTTGTAGTCGTCATATTTCCAATCGTCCGCCGTGATGCCGTATCCGGCAAAGACCAGACCAGCGCCGACATGACCCGCCGCGGAGAAGCTGTAAGGGATGTAGTCCTGGCGGAGCTTCAGCTCGTGCCTGCCGTCCGCTCCCTCCACGGAGAAACGATTGCCCCCCGTTAGCTCGGCTCCGATAACCGCGCTGAAGGGTTGCAGGAAGCCCTTGGTCCCTTTCGGCTCGAGCCCCAGGCTTGCATACCGGTGCGCGATGAGGTCCTGGGCTCTGACGAGCCCCTTCGATCCGTCGCCGCGGCCTTCCATTCGCGGGGTGGTAAGCGTCTGGATGTCGTGGATGAAACGGTCGGAGTTTGCCGGCTCGACCGGTGGCGTGGCGGCCGGCGAAACCGATGGGGCGAGAAACAACAGTGCGGCGCACAGGCCAGGAAACGCTCCTTGGTTCATGGTTGGGGTCCGTCCGCTAGAAGTTGATCTTGAGCGCCAATTGCACATTGAGCGGCTCACCGGGGCCCAAGCCGGGCAGCCCGAACTGCGAGCCGTTGGTGTAAGTGATAGGGATTCCGAAATTTCCCATTCCAGGCACGGGGATGATCCCGTTGGCTCCCGTAAAAGTCGGGTTCCCAAGGTTTACACGATTGAACAGATTGTAGATCTCGAATCGCAACTGGCTCGAAATGCGCTCGGTGATGGGCGTGTCCTTGAGGATGGCGAGATCCACGTCGCCGAAGCTCGGTCCGAACAGTTGGTTTCGGCCCATGGCACCGAACTGGCCGAAGTTCACGGTGAAAGAGTTGGGATTGATCCATTGCACGGGCTGGTGGTCTTGGACAGTGTGCGAGACGCCCTGATACGGATCGGCGGTCAGGTCCGGACGGTCCGTGTTTTCGCCGGTGCCACTGGGATCGCCATAGGCATTGACCGTGAAGGGCAAGCCGGATCGGAAGGTGAGAAAGCTGCTGACCTTCCAACCGTGCGACAGCCGCTGCGGGCCGCGCGACCACCCGGGGAGAGCGTAGAGAAGATATGCAGTGAAGTTGTGCTTCACGTCGAAGTCGCTGTTTCCATACTCCGCTGCGCGATCGAAGCTGTTTTGCGGCAACGCGATAAAGCTGCCGTAATCGAGAGTGTGGGCGAACGTGTAAGCGAACTGCGCCGCCAAGCCATGCCACGACGAGAGCCGCAGGGTCGCCTGCAGCGAGTTATAGTTCGAAGTCCCCGAGCTTTCGAGCTGATCGATCACCCCATACTGCGGAAACGTCGCGTAGTACGGCCGGGTCGGGTTTGGCGCGCCTGGAGCGAGACTGAAGTCGCTGCCCGGCGCAGCCTGGTTGATGTCGTTCAATAGCAGCAGGTGCCGCCCCAAACTGCCAACGTAGCCGACGTCGGCAACAGCCCCTCTGCCAAGGCTCTTCTCCACATCGAGACGATAGTTGTAGAGATACGGTGTCCGAAACTTCTGGCTCACGGAGAACAAATTGTAAATGCTGTTCCCCTGCCAATCGATCGGCGAGCCGGCCGCCGGCAACGTGTAGTTGTTCAGCGTCAGTGTTCCAACGGGATTCGCACCGATCGGATTGCCTTGCGCGCCGGAGGGACCTCCGTTGTAGATAAAGCTGTTGCCCAGAAACGGAGAGACGTTGGGGGTGTCGTAGGCAATTCCGAAGCCTCCGCGCACCACCAGGCCGGCATTGTTAAACGGCTGATAGGCAAACCCTGCGCGAGGCCCCAAGTCTTTCCAATCGCTCGGATAGAGCGTCTTGATGCCATCGCCCACCAGGACAAGTCCTCCGGCGCCGGGGATGAAGGTCGAAAGATCCTTTTTGCCGTCATGGATCGGACCGTTGTAGTCGTACCGCAGGCCGAAGTTGATGTTCAGTTTGCGGGTGACCTGGAAGTTGTCCTGGACGAACCCGGAGAATCCGTTTGTGTACACCGTTCGCGCCGGATCGCCGGTCACGATGCTCGACTGGTAGACATAACCTGCCAGAAAGTCGGCCAGCGCAAGCACGTTGCCGTCGGGGATGTTGGCGCTCGAGGCCCAAGGGCCCTGCTGGCCGTCGAAATTGAACGTGCCGCGCTGCCCGGTGTGATAGAACTCGTCCACCGTCGATCGCCGAACTTCCCCGCCGAAGCGCAATTGATGTCTGCCGATGTTGTAGCCGAGCGCGTCGGTCAGGTGCCATGTCGTGTCCTGCCGCCCGGACCGGGGAGTCGCGCCGATGGGATCGAACGAGCCGATCGTGATGCGCGGCGCGCCGGAGAGTTGCGGATTTGTAACTCCGGTGTTCAGGCCCAAAGAGGTTGGGTTGAAGCTGGTATTCGCGTCGGAGGAGACCTGGTCGAAGTAGTTGAAGCCGAACAGAAGTTGATTGGCCAGCCTCGGCGAAAGCACCGAGTTGTAGACCAGCGCCCAGTTCTCGACGCGCATGGGAGAGGCCTCGTAGTAGGGCGTCAGGTAGGAACTGGTGGGTGCGTTCTGGTAACCCTGCCCGACAAAGGCCCGTAGCGACAGCCGGTTGCTATCGTTGAAAGCGTGATCCAGCTTGACGACTCCATTGTTGCTGTATCCGTGCTCCGTACCGGGATTGATGTAGTTGCCGGACTCGGCGGCTCCGGTCAGGGCTGACGCCGGCCACAACCCGGCGAGCAGGTTCAGAGAAACTGGACTGGCCGGAACCGGCGCATAGTCCCCGTACTTCCCGCCTGGGTTGTTCAGCACATCCAGCGCCGCCGCCTGGTAAGCCTGGGAAGGCTCGGTGACAACCGTCGGATTCCCGATGTCGAAGCCCTGGTGTTCCAAGGTGACGAAGAAGAAAGTCTTGTCTTTGACGATCGGGCCGCCGGCCGAAAATCCCTCCTGCTGGTTCCGCAGTTTGTTCTTGGGGACGGTATCCGAGCCGGTCTGCGAGATGACCGGCGGTTCCGCCAGCGCTTCGTTCCGGTTGTAGTAGTAGGCGCTTCCGTGCAGGGCGTTCGTGCCGGATTTCAGCACCAGGCTGACTGTCCCACCGGGGTTGCGGCCCGTCTCCGCGCTTCCCTGGGTCACGAGCGAGAACTCGTCCACGGAATCCAGCGGCAGTAAGACGCCCGGGATCCCGTACACACCGCCCTGGTTCACCGCCGAGGTGTTGATCCAGGCATCGTTGTTGTCCGCCCCTTCAATCTGCCAGTTGAGCTGGGAGGCCTGCGAGCCATTGATCGCACTCATGAATCCGACCCCATAGCCCGCGTAACCGGGAGTCACTGCGATGAGCTGCGTGAAATCCCTTCCGTTCAACGGAATGCTCTGGACCGCGCTGGTCGAAAGCACATCCGTTTGCACCGAGGTCGTGCTGTCGAGGGACACTGCCTCCGCGACGACCTCCACTCGGGACGGAACGGAAGCCAGCGTCAGTTTCAGGGATAGATTGTGGATACTGCCGGCCTGCACGGTGATCTGCGAGACTCTCAGAGGTTCAAAGCCGGCCGGCGCGACGTCGATCGTATAACTCCCCAGCGGAAGATCCTCAAAAGTGAATTCCCCGGCGGATGTCGTAGCGGTCGAGTAGACCTGCCCGGTTCCGGGGTTTTCCACCTTGACTTCCGCGGCAGCCAGGACGGCGCCGGAGGGGTCTTCGACCGTGCCGTGGATTCCGCCACGGAATGTCTGTGCCAGCGCTGGTTGTGAGCAGTGAATGAGAACAGCGGCAAAGCCAACGATCAGTGAACGGGTTAGCGAACTTGAACTTCGCGACGACATCATTGCAAGCCTCCTTTTGGGTTTCCGGCCAGCCGTTTTGGCGACCGTGAGGCACAGTATACCATATTGTCTATAGACATACTAGATATAAAATACGCGCGGCCATCGATGGGCACAGTGAGGCACTAGATCCTCGTAAGATGCTTAAATAACACAGCTTATTAACCATTCGCTACTGGCGGCTGAAGCACTTTTGCAAGCGTCGGGCTCACTGCCGGGCGCGATCACAATAGAGAATAGCCTTGCTCTGGGACCCAAATCGGCCTATACTCTATCTGGAATATACAGTTTGGCTCGTGTGCGCATCTCCCGGAGGCTTAAGCCTCCGGAGGCAGAGCGGAGGGACCCATGCGGGTGTTGATTGTCCCGGGCTGGAACGGGTCCGGTCCGGACCACTGGCAGACGATTTGGGAACGCAAGAACGGCTACCAGCGATTGTACCAGCGCGATTGGCAGAAGCCGGAGGTTGAGGAATGGACCTCCAGGCTGGAGGCGGCCATCTCCCGGCGGGCTGGAGATGTGGTGCTGGTGGCGCACAGCCTGGGCTGCCTCACCGTCGGGCGTTGGGCGGCACTGTATCCCCGGAGTGCGTCCCAGGTGAAGTGCGCGTTCCTGGTTGCTCCGCCCGATGTTGGGTCGCGCCCCGACTGTCCGCCGCCGTTGCGCCGGTTCGCCGCCAGGGGCTCGGCGCTGCCGTTTCCTTCCGTCCTTGTAGCGAGCGAGAACGACCCTTACGGCACGATGAAGTTTGCCAAAGAGACCGCGCGTGGCTGGAAGAGCCGGCTCGTGAGCGCAGGGTACGCCGGGCACATCAACGTCGATTCCGGTCACGGCCCATGGCCCGAGGGCGCACAACTTCTGCGCGAACTGATGGCAGAGGTTCCCGAGCAACGCTGGAGGTCGGCATCATGATAAGCCCAGAGACGGCCGCACCTGCGAAACCGCCGCACCAGCGCGTGGCGTGGCCCAAAGCGCTGCTGGTGATGGCGCACCCCGACGACGAGTACGCGCTGGCGGCGACCACCTATCGGATCACCCGTGAGATCGGTGGACTGGCGGACCATGTCGTGGTGACCAACGGCGAAGGAGGCTACAGGTACGCATCCCTGGCCGAGACCGTCTATGGCGTCGCGATCGCGCGAGAACACGACGGACGCGCCAACCTACCGGCAATCCGGAAGCAGGAGACGATTAACGCCGGCCGAATCCTCGGAATCCGCAACCATCATTTCCTCGATCAGACCGACTCGGGTTTTGCCGGGCGGATCGCGGACGCAAGCTGGTTCGACTGGGATTCGGCGCTCATCCGGAGAGTCCTCGGGGATCTGTTGAGAGGCGAATCGTACGACTTCGTCTTCACGCTGCTGCCGAGGGAAGACGGGCACGGGCACCACCGGGGGGTGGCCTCGTTCGTGCTCGAGGCCGTCGCGGATCTCGACGAAGAGCTCAGGCCTGTCGTCTTAGGGGTGGAGGCGGGCGGGACGGAGGAGGATCCCTATCCCTTCGCGGGCCTGCCAGACCAACCTTTGACGCGCCCGACGTCGCTCGCGCCGGTGTTCTGCTTCGACCGGAACAAGGGGTTTGGACACAACATTGCGCTGAGCTACCAGATCATCGCGAACTGGGTCGTCGCCGAACACAAATCGCAGGGATTGTTCCAGACGGATTACGGCAGGCACGATGCCGAGCGCTTCTGGGCGTTCGCCATCGCGCCACGAGCCGGCGAAAGAGCGGGGGAACTTGCACGGTGCGTCTTGAAGCACACCGCAGACGTCGCCAGTCTCTGTTCATCCTTGTGAGGCCAACGGATCGCGAGCGGCGGACTGCTAGTATTTCCGGACCCTCGGGTCCACCCGATCCGACCAGGCGTGAATCCCGCCCGGGAGGCTGCGCACGTTGGGGAACCCGGCCTGGCGGAGAACCTGCACTGCCTTGGC
>Ga0182027_10014348_pt1 | contig 10979 bp, 8 predicted proteins | sample 712E1DmetaG_FD_121300 | JGI IMG/M metagenome (GOLD analysis project Ga0182027, IMG submission 121300) | Permafrost microbial communities from Stordalen Mire, Sweden - 712E1D metaG (Illumina Assembly) | ecosystem: Environmental > Terrestrial > Soil > Wetlands > Permafrost | place: Sweden...
GTCAGCGAACAATACCCTGCATCTGGTATGGACTGTGTCCGGTGTCGGTGAAAACATGAGAATGAAGATAAATACCCCGGACGGCAAGATTGTTGAAGTGGAACCCGACGGCAGTTTTGTCACGATTTCGTCAGACGACCCCTGCGACCAATTGAACAGTTCGGGCAGCATCATTCTGAAACCTGCCACCCAAAAATTGGCCGGCGGCTATTATGTTTTCTACCCGTATATTTGTGACGGCGATCAATCTGTCAATGTTAAAATAATGTACTGGATCGAGCAATAATCCGGAGAAAATCCGGGCGGCATGTTTAAAAAAACTTTATCCGGCAATTAAAACATGAATAATGATGCTGGAATTCCAAACCAGCACCCCGCCGTAGAGCAACGCGATGCTGACGGCGGCGGCCGTGGTTATTTTGGGAAAATGTTCCGATAATTTCAGCAGGATGAAACCGGATAAAATCGCGCCGATCACTTTCAAAAGAACAAAATTCCAGCTCCCCGCCATCTGTGCGATTAAATGATTGCCTTCCGATATCAATCCGCGATTGACAGCCCAGTAGGTAACCAGGCCGTCGATTATTTCCAGCGCGCAGAAAACCGCAACTGCAGGTTTTATCCAAGGGTGATGAATAACAGGTTTACTCTCCGCAACTTGGCCTGACGATGTGTCCGGTTCATTGTTGACGGTGATGCTGTTATGCTGAAACCATAATTTCATGCGCGATCCTGATTGGTTCTGAGTAACTGGATTTTATTCCTAAAACACTTTTGTTTTCAGGGCGATCACCATCAGCTCTATGTCACCGTGGTGCCCATTAACGGATGGTGATACTTCCAAGCTTCATACTGCCTTAAATTTTAGCATAACTTACCATGATGTCAAACTATAAAGAGCAAATCCAAATATATTTATCTTTTAGTTTCAAAAAATGATTGCAATGGACAGTGTTCCAGTTTGGAAAAAACAAAGAAGGTTGTATATAACGAATTGATAAATTAGTAAAGGAAGGAATATAATCATTTTCATATCTTCCAATTTATAGAATATTGGTCCACGGCATTATAAAACTTTCTGCATCCAACCGGGCAAGGAGCACAATCTATAGTGGAACTCCCGGTAAACAACGCTGGTTAAACAAGGAATTAACTACATGGAAAACGAAAATAAGCGAAGAATTCTGGCAATTGACGACGAACCCATCATCAGCCGGGTTTCGCTACGGGTCCTGAAGGCCGACGGTTTTGAAGTGGATGTTGCCGGTAACGGTTTGGTGGCCAAAGAAATGGCCGGCAAGGTGGAATACGACCTGTATCTTTGTGACATCAGGATGCCGGGCATGAACGGCATGGAATTTTATGAGTATCTGCGTCAGGTCCATCCCGGCTGTGAGACCCGGATGATTTTTGTCAGCGGCGATACGATGAACAACGAGGTCAGGGCTTTTCTGGGCAATAAGAGTAACCTGTTCCTGGTCAAACCATTCACCCCGGATGAACTGCGGACCGTGATTAAAAAAGCCCTCAAGCAGAAGGATAAATAAAAGAAAAATACTAAATTCTAATTTCGAAATCCGAAACATATTCTGTTGTTAAGGTATCTGCGTCTACGGACTTTGGTTGGAACACTTACCGCTATTATCTTATTCGTTTTGTAAAAACGCCTTTTCTATAGCAACGGAAACGAATATTTTTGGTTTTTTTGGTATGCGGAAGCACTCTGCGTCCCGGATATGACGTGAGGCGATTCAGGGTTTTGCCCTAAATGGAAATGACTTTGCCGAATTGGAGGATGAATTTTAGTATTCCCCCGGTTGCCGGTTTTCCCCTAAGATTCAGGCGGGCGTACATTTCAACTGCTGTTGAAAGTATTTCGCTTCAAACTCAAGGTTCGAAACCCGCCCCTACAGAAAAACGTGAGGGGAATGCCGGTCTTGTTTTCGGCAAAGATAAATTCCCTAACTAGCCCTTTACTGGGCGCTCAGGAGCTGGATTCTGACGAGCCTAGCCTCTGCGTCCACCAACCCGGGAGGACTGTGGATAAGATGTGTCCGAGGCTGCGTTGCCGCCTTAGTCGTATAGTTCGCACCGGTTGAAAGGTACAGGAACGTTCTCTGTGTTCCAATACTTTCACCCCGGGAACCCCTAAAGCCGTTGTACATGGGCATTTCCTGATGCCCAACCGGCCCCGGCGGTAAGAATCATGACGGAGAGTTTTACGGTCGCTCTCAAACGCGAGATTATTGTATGACATGTGATTTAATTCTGTCAAGCATTTTTTGTCACCTTTTTTGTACACCCTCATCCTATACATTTGCTTCTATGTAATTCTACAGGAGCAAAGTACCTTCGGCCTTCTCCTCCGCGTGGGGCGAGAAGAGGCGATGAGAGAGTTTTGCGACCTATGGACAGTGAGATTGCCACGTCATCCTTCAGCGGAAGGATTCCTCGCAATGGAAGTGGGGTTTTGTCACCTCTTTTTCTGAAGAAATAATCAAGAATCAATAGTCAATAGAGAATGGAGGCTGGATCCCGTTTTTCAACGGGATGGAAATGGGTAGGGAGAGGGGGATTGTGGAGGCTGGATTCCCGATCAGGTCGGGAATGACAATAGGGAATTCGATGGACCACAGGGAGACTCTTCGGGTCCTGCGGTAAACCTCAGAATGACAAAATTATTTCCTTGCGACTCAAAGGGGACTAACCGGTGTGAGTTTTGTCACTAATTTTGGAGGGAGGTGAGATGGATTCCGGCCTGCGCCGGAATGGGCGGGAGGGTTTGAAACCCTCCCCTACAGAAACGAGATACGGAATCAGTCTGACTCTTTTCGCTGTCTTCAATGAGATTCCGGACGTGTTGCTATTCCATACCGTTGTAAAACGGGATCCAATACGAATAAGGTCAAAAGTACACATTCACTTTATTCAGTGCTATAGCCTTCGGTTACGACCTTCGGAAGTATTTCGCCTGCGGTCTCAACTTTCGCAGGAACGACAATAGAGCGGGAATTCCTCCCTCGAAAGCACAGCGCCGCGCCGGGGTGAGGGGACTAACCGGGTAATCAGCGGATAGTACGGAGTTCAAGTTAAGATGCCCCATGGCGAAATGTTATGTTTTTGTAAGAATGGCGCGGGTAATGTTATGACTTATGCACTACCGCGATGCTAAATTAGGAATCAGCAAACTAGAATCGGGTAAGTATAGTTAACGAGAGCTTTAATCAGGAGATAAAAATGGCAACTTCTTTTTGGAAAGGTGTTATCAGTTTCGGCATGGTGGCAATACCGGTAAAAATGTCAGTTGCCATTGAGACAAAAACTTTAGCCTTCCATTATTTACATAAGAAGTGCCACACCAGGCCCAAACAAGTACTTTATTGCGCCGAAGATAAGGAATATTTCAGCATCGCGGAAACTGTCAGGGGTTATGAATACAGTAAAAATCAATATGTAATTTTTGATGATGCGGATTTTGATAAAGTTCCGGTGACAACCACACATAGTATCGATATTGCCGGGTTCGTAAAGGCAAAAGAAATCGATACTATTTATTACAGCGACTGCCATTACCTCGAGCCGGAGAAAATGGGAGTAAAACCCTTTGCGCTGCTGAAAACCGTGCTGGAAAAAACGGGGATGGTCGGCATCGCAAAGGTGACTTTCCAGCGGCGGGAACACCTCTGCTGCCTGCGCCCGCTGGACAAAATCCTGGTTTTGCAAACGATGCATTACAAACAGGATATATTGCCTGATGCAGACCTGGCGGCACCGGCCCAGAAATTGACAACGGCCGAACTGGAAATGGCGACCAAACTGGTGGAAGCAATGACAACCACTTTCAGGCCGGAACAATATCAGGATGAATATGCCGTAGCGCTTAAAAAAATGGTCGGTGATAAATTGAAGGGTGTAGAAACCAAAGCGCCGACAATATCAAAGATTGAATTCGAAGACCTGATGACAGCGCTCAAAGAAAGCGTAGCAGCAGCCGCAGGCAAGAGATAGAGGCTCCATTTTAAGTATAGATATAGTTGTTTGAGACTAAACCATGTTACAGGATTATAAGAAGAAACGGGATTTTGAACGCACTCCGGAGCCTGACTTTAAACGGGAAAAAACTAAAGCAGGCCCATTGATTTTTGTTGTCCAGAAACACTCAGCGCGCCAGATGCATTATGATTTCAGACTTGAAGTCGACGGCGTACTCAAATCCTGGGCAGTCGCGAAGGGACCATCTCTGGACACCGGGACCAAACGTCTGGCGGTGATGGTGGAAGACCATCCGCTGGAATATGCCGGTTTTGAGGGCATAATACCTGAAGGTCAATACGGCGCCGGCCAAGTGATTATCTGGGATAAAGGAACTTATTCACCGGACGAAGATGGGGAGTTTCATTTCGAAGACCGGAATGAAGCGGAAAAATTAATGCGTAAAGGGTTGACCGGCGGTAAAATCTCCATAACATTGCGCGGAGAGAAGATGAAGGGTTCCTGGACGCTGGTAAAAATGCAGAAAAGTGAAAACAACTGGTTATTAATCAAACATCATGATGAATATGCCGACTCTTCACGGGATATTCTGACAGCAGAAAGTTCGGTCGTTTCCGGACTGACAATCAACGAGCTAAAAACAGGCCGCTTGCCCCCAAAAGCACCTTCACCGGCGGTGAAACCCGGTGATATTAAAGGCGCGGTAAAAGCATCCTTTCCCACAAAGATTACGCCGATGCTGGCTTCGCTTGCCCCTTCACCTTTTTCCGATGAACAATGGATTTTCGAGCCGAAACTGGACGGGTTCCGCACTCTGGCATTTCTAAACAAGGGGAAGGTTTGGCTGCAATCCAGGGGCGAACTCGATGTAACGGCGCATTATAAGGGTCTGGCGGAAAGCCTGAGAAAACAACCGGCGTCACAGCTTGTTTTTGATGGGGAAGTTATTGCGCTGGACGCAAAAGGCAAGTTGTGTTTTCAATGTTTACAGGGATATTTGAAGTCAATCAAAGGACTTTCAAACGATAAAACGGAGGCGCCGTCAGCGATTATTTACTACGTCTTCGACATCCTGTATCTTGACGGTTACGATTTGATGCGGGTGCCGCTAAGCACACGAAAAGAATTGCTGCGCAGCGTCCTCGTTCCGGCGGAAGATGTCCGCTTAGTCGAACATTTTGAAAAAGACGGACAACCTGTTTACGAAGCCGCAATCAAAAACGATCTGGAAGGTGTAGTGGCGAAACGGAAGGCCGGTATTTACGAAGCCGGGAAACGGTCAAAAGACTGGCTTAAAATCAAAGCCGTTAACAGCGATGAATTTATAATCTGCGGGTTCACGCAAGGGACCGGAAACCGGTCTAAAACATTTGGAGCACTGGTGCTGGGGTATTACGACAAAAAAAATATTCTGCAGCCGGCAGGTAACGTCGGCACCGGTTTTGACAGCGGCCTTTTATTATCCTTAAGAAAACAATTGAACAGCCTGACACTGAAAAGCACTCCTTTTCAGACCGAAATAAAAGATTCGGAAGGGGTAACCTGGGTGCGGCCGGAGCTGGTGGCCGAGGTAAAATTCGCGGAGAGGACAAACGACGGGCGGCTGCGGGCCCCGGTGTTTCTGCGTTTGCGGGAGGATAAACCGGCGGGAGACGTCCATCCAACCAAGATCGTCGAAGCCGCACAAAAACCGGCGAAAAGGAGCACCATGAAAAACACAAAAAAACAGGAAGATTTACTGGCGCAATTGGACAGTAAAGAGAATAACCTTGTGCTGGATATCGAAGGGCAAAAAATTTCATTAAGCCATCTGGATAAAGAACTTTGGCCAGAATCCCAGGGATTTAAGGCGGTCACCAAACGCGAACTGATGAAGTATCTGGTGCAAATTTCGCCTTACGTGCTGCCGCACCTTGCAGACCGGCCGCTGTCATTAAGCAGGTATCCTAACGGCATTACGGGGGAGCATTTTTTTCAGAAGCATTACCAGCCGGTACCGGAATTTGTTGAGACGGTGTCACTGTCATCACATGAAACGGCGAAGCAGGATTACCTGCTGTGCAATAATCTTGCTACCCTCTTATGGCTGGGACAAATCGCGGACATCGAGCTCCACACGTGGTTTTCCCGGGTCAAGCCCGGGGCAGATTTTAAAGCTGATTCAAAACAAAACAAAAGCGCGGATCATTACGCAGATTATCCGGACTTCTTGATTTTTGATATCGACCCATATATATATTCGGGGAAAGAAGCTGCGGGAGCAGAACCCGAATTGAACAAAACAGCCTTTAAAAAAACCTGCGAAGCAGCATTGCTGGTAAAGCAAACGCTGGATAAACTATCCTGCCCTTCGTTTGTAAAAACATCGGGGAGAACAGGACTGCACGTGTTCATCCCGATAATGCGGCAGCTGGATTTTCACGGCACGCATGAACTGGCGGAAAAACTGAGTAAGTTCCTACAGCAGCAGCATGCGGATTTACTGACGACGGATTGGGCGGTGGAAAAAAGGAAAGGCAAAATATTTTTAGACTACAACCAGAACGTGCGCGGAAAAACTTTAGCTTCAATATTTTCGCCGCGCCCCGCTCCCGGAGCCACCGTTTCGGTGCCTCTGGGGTGGGACGAACTGGATAAGATTTATCCGACGGAATTTACGATCAAAACAGTTCCCGACAGGCTGGCAAAGACCGGGGACCTCTGGGCCGGAATCCTTGCGGCGAAAATTGATATTGTCAAGACATTTTCAGCGTTTAAAACAGCTTAATGCGCAACAGAAAACTGTCACAATGCCAATGCATGATTCCACCCGCTGTTTTAACGGGGCGGCAGATTTATTGGAAGGGGGTAAATAATGGATAACAGGACAGGCGAAATTGAACATACCGAAGACCGGTTTGAAGGGAAAAATGAGGTATCTCTGTTTTCGCAAACATGGCAGAGTAAAAACGTGCCAAAAAGGGCGATTCTGGTTGTTTTACACGGTTTAAAAGACTATTCCGGCCGTTATGCGGAACTGGCAGAAACGGCGGCACGGAGCGGTTTCGCAGTGCACGCTTACGATGCACGAGGCCACGGTAATTCCGGCGGCAAAAGAGCATATGTAAACAAGTTTTCCGACCTGGTGGATGATTTGGATACGTTTGTGAAAAACATCAGAAGCCAAAACCCAAATACCCCGGTGTTTGCGTTCGGTCACAGCATGGGCGGCACTACGATTACGCTGGCCGCGGTGAATAATATTATCGAATTTCAAGGTATTATCCTATCGGCGCCGGCGCTCGTGCCGGGCGAGGGCATTTCACCTTTATTGATAAAGATAACGGGGATCCTCGGTACGCTGATTCCCAACCTGCCGCTGATGAAATTGCCGAATGAACAATTTTCCAGAGACCCTGAAATTGTAAAGGCAATGTATGCCGACCGGCTGATTAATAATAAAAACGGCCCGGTGAGGACCGCCGCCCAACTATTGGGCGCAATGGCTCAAATACAAACAAAGGCAGATAAGTTTGCGACGCCGGTTCTCATCCTGCACGGCACGGCGGATAAACTGGCGAATCCCGAAGGGAGTAAAAAACTGGCCGAACGGTCCAAGTCAACTGACAAGACGCTCAAACTTTATCCGGGCCTGGTACACGATCTAGTTCACGAACCGGAAAAAAGCCAGGTGTTAATGGACATCATGGATTGGCTGACAAAGCGCCAAATCTCTCCATTACCGCCCCGGCCATGACCGCTGAAAAGCACAATCTGTTTTAAATATTACGCAGGAAGAGTGATTCGAGGCTTTTTTTTAGGTTTTTGGATTATTTTTTGTGTTTGCTATCTTTTTATCTTCGGGTTCAATGCCGAAATATAAATCTCCGTTCGGACAACCATCCCCGCCGCTGATATGCACGGAACCATGAAAACCCGTCACGCGTAAAGGGATAAGTGAATATTCAACATCACCATCTACTTCAACTTCACAGCCGTTCAGCGATGTAAGGTTACTGTGAACATGTTTGATTCCCATAAAATTCTCCTGAATATTTTCGTTAATTATTTTATTATTATTTTCTTAATAAACCGCTATCAATCCTTCATTCCCCCACCAACACATGGTTACCATTGCCGGCGCCTATATAATTATTGCAACATGAGGTCTTTTTATTTAATTGCCGGCACCAGTTGCTGGGACTGCCTTAATGTGAAGTAAAAAGTGGCGCCTTTCCCTTTCTCCCCTTCGGCCCAAACTTTTCCGCCCAACCGGCGAATAATATTCTGAACAGACGCGAGTCCGATTCCCGTTCCCGGGAATTCTTCTTGAGTGTGCAGGCGTTGGAAAATATTAAAGAGTTTGCCGGCATATTCGTTATCAAACCCGGCTCCGTTATCTTTCACAAAATACGCCTTCTCTCCATTAACCTCAGTGACCCCAAACTCAATTTTGCCACGAGTGCGTTTTCCGGTAAATTTAAAGGCATTGCCCAGCAGATTATCAAAGACCAGTTTTAATAAATGTTTGTCGCCATAAGCTGCCAGGCCGGGTGTAATAACGAATTCTATCCGGCGGTCAGGCTGGAGTTTTTTCAATTCCTTTACGACTTCTTCTGCCAGCCGGCTCAAATCAACCTTTTCCAGTTGAATTCCCGCCCCGGTTATTCGTGACAGATTCAAAATATCATCTATAAGCTGTGACATCGATTGGCTGGATGTTCTTATACGATGCAGGTAATCCTGTCCCTGGGTATCGAGTTTATTCGAGTAATCTTCAAGTAAGATATCACTGAAGCCACGTATACTCCGCAGCGGCGCCTTCAGGTCATGAGAAATTGAATAGCTGAACGATTCCAACTCTTTGTTTACCGCTTCAAGCTCGGTAGAATGCTGCGCCAGAGCCGTATTCAGGATATTGATTTTATCTTCTGCCTGTTTTCGCAGCAGGGCTACACCGATACTTGATGTCAGCCCCTCCAAATAATTAATCAGCTCAATAGTAAAACAGTTCTTTTTGCGGTCATTGAGCTGCAATAAACCAATAATCTTGCCGTCTGCCCTGATGGGAATCAATGCAATCGACCGGAAGCCGTCATGAATACAGCGGTTTCTTGGATGCAGCCTCGGGTCCTGGTCCGCGGGAATGTCCAAAATAGGTAATGCGTCATTGGTCCAGGCGCTGCCCGCCGTCGTAAAAAGGGGATTTGAGGGGTCGGTTTTTCCCGAAAGCACCAGCCCGCAGGTACATTCCAGGCTGACATTACCATCTTTATCCCGGCAAATATCCCCTTCATTGTCGCGTAGCCCCAGTGTGTTTTCCGTCAACAGGAAATCTTTGGTAAATCCATTCTGGGTAAAATACGGGAAACCGCCGCCTTTGGACAAACGTATTCCCGCCGCCTCAATGCCGGTTCCCTTCTGTATTAAAGACAGGATGGAATCGATGCTGTCCCCGATTTCGGCTGAATTATTGAGGATGCCAAGTACTTCCGATGTCAGTTTCTGAAAACTCTCAAACTGTTTGGTCTCTGTGATGTCCCGTATAATGCCATCGCGAAATTGCGGTTTACCCCGGTCGTCTCTGATAAGGGACAAATTGTTCGAGAGCCAGCGATAATCGCCATTTTTATTCTTCTGACGGTATTCGGTAGACACGTAACCGTCACGGTTCAGACGCGCCAGGGCATCGCGAATAGCGGCGAGATCATCAGGGTGAACGTAAGCTGAAATATGCACGCCGTCCTGAGCCTTCAGCACCTCGAGCGGAAACCCTAAAACAGCTTCAGCCGAAGGGCTGATGTACTCGTATCGGCCGGTTTGCAAATTAAACCTGTAAATAATATCCCTGGAATCGTCGAGCACCGAACGGAAGCGTTTTTCACTTTCGGCGATCGCTTCCTCTGCCTTTTTCCGTTCGGTAATATTTTCAAAGACTACGACAAAATATTCCTTCTGGGTGCAATAAACAGAGATTAAAAACCTTCTTTCTAACGGCGGCAGATAAAGTTCAAACCTCTCCGATTCACCGCTCAAAGCCACCCGCCCGTAAATCTCGAATAGTTCCGGGCTCGATTCTTTGATACCCGGGATGACTTGGGTGACGTATTTACCGACGACATTTTTTAATCCGGTCAATTTTTCGAAAGCGCCATTGACGCTGAGGTAAATAAAATCGCGGGGACGGCCGTTTTCATAAAACATCTGACAGAAGGCATAGCCGTCGATCATATTCTCGAAAAGCGAATGATAGAGTTTTTCGCTGCGTTCGAGGGCTTCCGCAATCTTCCGGCGTTCGGTAACGTCAGTCAAAGTTACCCGCAATTGTTCTTCCCCCACTTTAGTACTTTCAAGCCGGGCGGAGAACAACGTCCCATCGGCTTTCTTCATTATTAAAATGGAGTTTAGTTTGGTATTATTCTCAAGAACATTCTTGCGGTATAGATAGAAATTATCGGTTTCATTGTCCGCCACAAACCGGGTAAATGGTTTATTCTTCAGAGTGCGTTTATCTACTCCCAGCAGCGTACATCCCGTGAGATTGGCTTCAATTATCCGGCTGTGCCCATCCACAGTGAAATACCCGACGGGGGCAAAGTCGAACAGGTCAAGGTAACGGTCGCGGGCTTCCTCAGCCGCTGTTCTGGACCGGCGAAGTTCCTCATTCTGGATTTCAAGCTCTACCTGGTGCACCGCGAGTTCATGGGCCAAACTTTTCAGGTCAGACTTCCCCATGGCTTCTGTCTTCAGATTACTTGCGGCAAGTTGTTCCTCAGCTTTGGTGCGCAGTTTATCAGATGCGCGTTTGCTCATTAACTGCTCCTTATTGGATAGTTTTTTTCTCGGAGAATTGTTCCAGTCCAGCCCGGCCGGTGATATCTTCGATGGACAGCAGAATCTTCGGCTTGATGTCTGCTCCGCCGATAACACGCCTGGCATTGAGCAGCATGACACGGCGGCCGATACCGGGAAAGTCATGTTCCACCCTGTATCCGTTAAATACTAAA
>Ga0182027_10014349_pt1 | contig 10979 bp, 7 predicted proteins | sample 712E1DmetaG_FD_121300 | JGI IMG/M metagenome (GOLD analysis project Ga0182027, IMG submission 121300) | Permafrost microbial communities from Stordalen Mire, Sweden - 712E1D metaG (Illumina Assembly) | ecosystem: Environmental > Terrestrial > Soil > Wetlands > Permafrost | place: Sweden...
CTACCTGCTTCAATGGGGCCACGTCCTTTCAGACGTGGAAACGTAGGCCGTGTTGCCCGCGATGTCGTCCGTGAAATAACGCTTCAATGGGGCCACGTCCTTTCAGATGTGGAAACGGCCCACGGGACACTCAGCCCGGACTTCTCCAAACTCGCTTCAATGGGGCCACGTCCTTTCAGACGTGGAAACGCGAAGCCAACGACGCGGTTTCTGGTCTGGCTGGTGCCATGCTTCAATGGGGCCACGTCCTTTCAGACGTGGAAACTCCCCAAGGACTCAGCATCCTTAAAGGCCCTGGCAGCATCGCTTCAATGGGGCCACGTCCTTTCAGACGTGGAAACTTCTTAGAGGTCGAATTGGCGAAGGCGTTCAGCGCGCTTCAATGGGGCCACGTCCTTTCAGACGTGGAAACAAACCCTCGATGCGCAGGGCCACCTTGTCCTCCAGGGCTTCAATGGGGCCACGTCCTTTCAGACGTGGAAACGCAGACCTCCTGGAAGGCCATGATCTCGTTGCCGCCGGCGCTTCAATGGGGCCACGTCCTTTCAGACGTGGAAACGCCGAGCCCCACAAAGGGCCAGGTATCCGGAGGACGCTGCTTCAATGGGGCCACGTCCTTTCAGACGTGGAAACTCCCGGATGAGTTTGGTCTGCCAGACATCCTTGTGGTGGCTTCAATGGGGCCACGTCCTTTCAGACGTGGAAACTTGCGGGGACCCTGAAGACCCTGGAGCCGACGCTAAACGCTTCAATGGGGCCACGTCCTTTCAGACGTGGAAACTGACTGGCCGCTCGTCGTCTCACACGCCATCAGCGGGCTTCAATGGGGCCACGTCCTTTCAGACGTGGAAACAATCATAGTGATGCGGGAAGGGGAATCGCGGCCATTTGCTTCAATGGGGCCACGTCCTTTCAGACGTGGAAACGCTCCTAGCAGTTCCCAGCCCGTCGGCTCTATCTACAGCTTCAATGGGGCCACGTCCTTTCAGACGTGGAAACAGGCGGCATTCCCACCGCCGCCAGAAACCTCCGCTTGCTTCAATGGGGCCACGTCCTTTCAGACGTGGAAACGGCACCTCCCGAAACACCGCTAGCATAACGGAACCATAGCGCGTGTTGCGAGAGGTGCTCTAGCTGCGTTACTGCCACCTGGCCTGGCAGGACGGATCGCGTGGTGCCGGCCGGCGCAATAGGCTTGTTTACGGGCGTTTCAAGTACTGCGAGCGGTGCCCGGGATTTGGCCGGGTACCTCGCCGCTCGCTGACCACTTGCCAGTTGGGCTCGCTTTTCAGTTGTCAAAGACCAGTGGCTAGATTACCGTAGCCGCGTGCTCGCTGGGCTTGTAAGGGAGGCCGACGTGGTAAACATGAAGTTCTCTACTCCCACCAGCCGGGCCCAAGGGAAAGAGTAGGGCTTGGTCCTCCGTCGGTTTGAGAACATTGGCCAGCTTCGTCATTAGCTCAACCCGCTCTCTGTCTGAGAGCTCACAGCGGAACACAGAATACTGAAGATGATCGCCACACCCTCGCATAAGCCGGAATACCCGGCGCAGCCGCCGGTCATCCCTCACGTCATAGGCCACGATGTAAAGGAGTCTCAACGCCTACCTCGTGCGGAAGGCTGGGTACGTGACGATCTCCCCGCCTAGATGGCGAGCTAGGAGCCGAGCTTGAACCTCAAATACCCGTCGATAGCTAATGCGATAGCCAAAGATCGGGTGAGTAACCAGGGTATCCAGTCGCCTTTCGTAGGCCAGAATGAACTTGCGGCGCGCTTCCTGTTTGAGCGCCACCGCCGGTCCACGACGCAAGAAGTCGCCGCCAGCTATCACCCCGTTGTTGATCGACCAAAGAACCACGGAGTCGGCCACGATGGACCGAAATTCCTCCATGAGATCAAGGGCAAGAGCTGGTCGACCATAGCGCGGCTGGTGGTAGAAGCCCACGTAAGGGTCGAAACCGACCGCGAGCGCAGTGACGGTAAGCTCCTTCGCCAGAAGGGAGTAGGCGTAGGAGAGCAACGCGTTCACCGGATCTAGCGGAGGCCTTCGATTGCGTCCGGCAAAGTCAAATGACCACTCTCCCCCTTCACTTCGTGGCTTAAGAAGCCCGGGGAACGCCTGGTAGTAGAGGCGACCTGCAAGGCCTTCCACTCCGAGCAGCTGCTCAATAGAGGTGGCCGAGCGGGCCCGACCAGCAAGCCGGGCCAACCCCGCGAGGACCTCTTTGGGGGCCTGAGGATGGTTGCGTCTGACCATGACCCGGCAGTTGTCGATCTTGGCACGCACGATCACGCGGGCCACCTGCAGACTCCCCTCAGGCGAGGACGCCGTCCGGAACTGCGCGATGCGCAGTTCTGCGTTCTTGTGAGCCATGCCATGAGCTATGCCGCGAAACCAGCCCCCACTGGAGAAGAACAGCACCGGAATACCTCGCCCGAGCGCCTCGCCTATGGCCTGCGTGGTCATCTGTACGTTGCCGAACAAGGAAACCTGCGAAGTTTCAAAGATGCGGGACTCGGCGACTCTAGTGTCCCCCTGCCAGACTTCAAACACCTCTCCCCGCTTGGTGATTCGTGAGCCCTGCTCCTGCACATAGAGAGGCAGCGCATCGTCGCGGGCCGGCAGCAGGCGACGGACACCTTCCTCACCGGTTTGCAGAGGCGCTCTCAGTATGTTGACCTCATCAGGCAGGCAGATGGAAACGAGCGAGCAACGAGGGCATTTGGGACTGTCGATGAGCGGCGCGGGCATGCACCCAGAGCTTGCAAGCCGGCGCAGCCCTTCCACTGCGGAGCGGGTGCGGCTGACCAGTTCCTGGTCGATGACCACGGCGACCCGACTGCGCGATGAGGCGTAGTAGATGATGCCCCTGTCACACTCATATCCATTGGCTCGCAGGACGAGTGCCTGGGCACAAAGCTGCACCCGGTCTGCCTCCCACGCGCCCCCGGAACAGTCCGGCTCCGGCCCACGCTTATAGTCCACCGGCGTGACCATTTGCCCATGGCCCTCAAGCAAATCGATGCGGGCAGTAAGGTTCTCGCTGGGGGCAGATTGCCAGACCGACCGCGCATGAATTACGTCGGCCGGGGCCAACTCCTGCGGGAGCCGACCCTCCTCTTCCTCCACTGCTCGGTGGCGATACTTTCCGTCCTCGGTTTCGAAGTTGGGCGCGAAATCGCACTGCACCCACTCGATATACGCCAGACGTGGGCAGTACACGAACTCGTTCAGCATGCGGGCCGGCACGCAATCCGGGACTTGCAGGGTGGAGTCGTCCGGGTGCTCGGTCACGTGACCGGTCCAAAGAGACCCAGCCCGAAGTGGCAGCCGTAGCCCAGGGCGATCGGGCCTCTCACCGGCTGCTCGAATTCGAGCAGGAAGCCACCGCCGGGATCTCCGCCTTTGCGGCCAGCGCCGCTGACCCGCTCCCGGCGGAACTCAAGCCAGGAGAGACTACGTCTTGACCCGCCACTCCGACCGGGAGCGAGCGAGGTCAGCTCGCACCGCGCAACCCGCTCGACGCGCAGAGGGCCAGGTAGATGGCGTCGGGCGAGTTCCTCTCGGAGCGCCACTTCAGGGAATTGTAGAGGGTCACAATGATCGCGCTTGGCACCCCGAGCCTTGAAATGGCGCGTGGGCACGAACGGCGTGAGAGACCGCCAGCGGCGGGCGGTCGCAAGCAGCGGGATCCCCTGGGGATGCTCTCGGGACGTGAGGCCGGCCAAGAGCAACCTGAGCTCCGTCCCACCGGGTCCATGCATATACGCAAATCTGTCCAGAGCCCGTACTTCTTGGTCCCCGAAACCTCCAGGCGCCACGACCGTAAGATGATCAAGCCGTCCATCGCCGTCCTCGTCGCTGGGCAGATAGAAGGCGTGCTGGTGATCAGTGGCAACGGGCCGGCCATCCGACGTTTTGCCGCTAAAAATCGGGGACCACTGGCCGTCGTGTTGGCGACCGAAGATGCCCTGCAAATATCGTCTGGCTATCTCAGCCACATAAACGGTTTCCGTGACTCCGGGAAGCACAGTGCCGTCCAGAACATACCGGGCCACGCTGCAGTTGTCCCGGGCCGAGAGCGACGCCCAGGGAAGCGGCCGCGCAGCCAACGCGTCTTCAGGAACGGCGTAGAGCACCCATTTGGAGCCGGGCGGGTCGCTCCACTTCTCCTTATCGAGGATTGCTGTGTCGGCGAGCAGGTTCCAGAGCGGATCGGCAAAAGCGCCTCTCTTTGCGTGGGCCCAAGAATCCCAACGCAGCGAGGCATCGACATTGTCTGCGTCCAGGACGAGGGTGCGCACTAGGCGATAGCCGGTCGTCTCACCAGCCACCATCTCCCCGCTGGTGGGGTCGACCCAACCGCAGAGCGTCCCCGATGCGCTCTGCCATTCAGATGAAGAAAGGCGCGCATAACACCATGATTCCGCACGTCCCAGATATCCAAGCCGAGAGAGAACCGCTTCCAACACTGAGGTTTCCCTGTCGGAGAGCTGCGCCTCCGGCCATAGGAAGAGGACGCAGTCTCGGGGATCCAGGCTCACAAACGTGTCAAAGACAAGCACGCGGGACTTTTCCGGCTGATCCGCATTCCAGCCCTTTGACCATGGCATGTAGTGGCATGTGTGCCCGACCAGAGCACGGGGCAGTTTGATGAGCGGTGGAGCCGAGAGCAGGCGGATGACCCTGGGCAGCTCTGAGTCCGCTTCTTGAGGCAGATCCGGGCATTTAATGCGCCAGACAGCCACAAGGGCGCGCAACAGGCGCCAGGGTGAGGGCGGCCACTCACCCATCCCCTCATTGACGTGATGGCCCCAAGGGGTAGCGTGAAAACGGCCGCGCGGAAAGGAGACGGCGATGGCGACGGCCACAGGTGCCTCCCGTCAGTCCTCTTCCAGATCTGCGGCCTGAGGACTATCCTGGCTCTCCGCAGCATCCAGCGCCTTGGTTTCCTGCCCCTTCTTCGGCCGCCACAGCACGCCCGTCACGGGCGGCTCGGTAAAGAGCCCCCGCTCCTTGCAGGCATCGAGCCCCTCACGTAGATCCGCATCGAGGGCTGAAGCCGCCGGAATCGTGTACCCGGATGGACGTGACACCGCCAGGCTGCCGGCGACTTCGAGATCGCAGGCGGTTCTTAAGCGCAATCCTCTCTCGAGAAAGCGAGTGATCTTCCAGAGAGCCAGAGCAGCGAGAAAGCTCGTGGCCTCACTTCCCAGGCGGTATCCCCGAAGGAGAGCCAGGTCGAGATTGAAATAGGCTGTGATCCGCTCGGCCGTGAACTCGGTCCGGTGAAACGGCACATTCCCGAAGCCCTGCGCCGTGTCTCCGCGCGGGTTTACTCGGTCATTTTTGACCCCACCGCTTTCCGCCTCTACGACGCCTTCGGCCTCGATGAAACCGCTAAGCGCACGAGGCATGCGCAGGCGCCCGCCGGCCAGGTCCTTCTTGGCGAGAAAAACCCCGTGCAGCACCGAATTGGGGTCGAACTTGAAGACCAGCCGCGCCAGCTGGGCGATATCCACCGGCCCCATCTCCAAACCCGCCGCCTCAGTGCGCAGGAGATCGAACACGCTCTGGTCTTGGCCTTCCAGGATGTAGGGGGAATTGATCCGGTGAGCCTCTAAAATGCTATTGGTTAGCGCTTTGCCCGCGGCCCCTCCCTCAGCCCAGACCACGCGGATGTAGGGCATGCCCTTCAGTTCACCGACCAGCTCGTCGGCAGTCTCATCCCAGCACACGGCCTCCAGTCGGTTGGCCGTGGATTGCGCCGACTCCACCAGCAGCATCTCCCTTCCATCCGGGCGCTGGAATCGCGCCGGGCCCAAATCGGGGAAGCCAGTGGCCTGGAACCGGCTGCCCTGCATTGGTCGCAGTTCCGCCTCTAGAGTGAGACGGGGAATGTCCCTAAGTGGGGTCATGTCAAGCATCGTCTTCGGTCTCCTTTCGTCAGACGCTCGCGCCTTGTATGCGCCTTATATAGGTCTCCTCTGAGCAGAGGACTCGCGCAGGACCAGCCAGCGCAGCGACGCGACATCTCGGACAGGAAAAAGCAGCGCCGCCTCCAGGCGCCGAGGGTCCAAAGGACCCACGAATTCCGCTACACGTTCTCGCCCGGAGGCGTCGGGGCCGGGCAGAGGAACAAATCCCGCGGCGCGCAGCCTTCTGCTGGCCAGCCGGCAGGCTCCCGGCAGATCGTGAGCCCGGAGGCGTGCGAGAATGGCGGCCTCCGGGCTCAACTTGTCTCCGGAGGCGGAAGTCAAGGCATAAGAAGGCTGCAGAAACACCAGTTTCAACAGCGCATAGGCGCGCGGGAGCGGCGATACCTGGGTTGATAAGCCCCAGGCTTCGGCGAGACCCTCTCGCTGAGCCGAGCTCACCAGAATCAGGCCCCATAGAAGTTCCAATACTCGGGCATCGTCAACCTGGCCGGCGGTCAGGAACACGGCCAGATCGGCCGTCTGGACGCTGGTTGTGGCCTCCAGGCCCTCGGCGCCACAGTCCAAAAGGCGCCGCTCCAGGATTGCGGCCATGAGCCGGACAAGGTCCCCTCCGGAGACCACGGAACGGCCGCCGTCGGCCCAGACTGCGCGGCGACCACGGAGGTCGACCGGCTCTAGGTTGGCCCGGATCGGAGGGCAATCCTCACCACCTGCGACGGACGCCAGCACCGAGGCCAATCGGAACTCGGTTGACCCGTCGTCGGCCGCCTGCCGCCAAGCTGAAGAAAGCAGGGCAATGGGACGGAGCTCACGTGAACCCACCCGTCCTGCTCTCTGTGGTGCGCGCGACAGCTCCCGCTCTATGCCGCCCAAGGCGCATAAGACGGCGGCCAGGCGACCTGCCCCTCCGTAGCGCGAGTGCTCAAGAATAGCCCTTTCCAACCGTCCGAGGGCGGCCCCAAAGCGCGGCGGCGCGCCTGCTGACTTGGCCACTACCCGATATCTCGCAAGCCAAGTGTCCACTTCCTGAATAAGGTCAACTGTTGGATCAGCATGAACCTTTACGCGCCCTCGCTGCGTGGCCAAGTAGGCGAGGCCACTCCTTCGCAGAAAGCCATAGCGCACAAACTCAGACAGCCCGCGGTCCACACCCAGGCTGGCCGCTGCTCGAGCGAAATCTGCCCCGTCCCGCGCCTGCCGCCGCCCCAAAGTGGCCCGCCCTTCAGAAAACACCAGTTTCACCTCGGATAACGAAGCCCAGTTTTCCCAGAGCGGCAGCCATACCTCCCCTCGCGCGGAACTCATCTCGGAGGAACTGGCGACACCATCGCCTGCCGCCGTGGGGCCGACGGTAAAGGGGAAGGCGGCGCGCCCCATCGCCTGCGCTCCGTAGCGTCTCGTTGCCGCGCCGGCCAAGATCAACGCCCCCTCGATCATGAGAACATAATCCCATGGGTTAACCGCGGATTCCCCCACCATGCCTTGGGTGGAGTTGGGGCCGCCTCCCCGACCAGGCTCAAATTGACCCACCGCCCGACTGAGCAAACCAGACACCGGCAACCCAAAGAGAGAGTTGCCTAGCCATAGCATCGAGCGCGTGGCCGGTCGCCCCGCTAGACCGAGTTCCACAACCCTCTGCATGAAGTTCAAGGTGAAGTCCAGGCGTCCATCGTTGCCCCCGGTGCCCAGAAGTGGCGGAAAAGCCTGGCCGGTTTCGCCCAGCACGATGGCCGCATCCATCCACTGCAGGGCGGCGTCTGGCAGTGACCTGTGGTACAAGCGCAACAGCCGTTCCTTGAGCGCCCCGGAGGGTTTCGCGGTGATGCCCTCCGCCTCCAGCACCGACTGGACAGCGGTGATGGCCTCCCGATACTCCTGCAGGCGAGGTTCGGTGCTGGCGAGGATGGCCTCCAGCGCCTCCCTATTGTCCTTGTCGAAGAACCCGCTGCCTCCGGCCCAAGGCCCCACGACAGGCGTGGGACAGTACTCATCCGCGAAAAAGCGCAGAAGGGCCTGCGCATCCAGATTGGAGCTCAGCTGAAAGGATTCTCTTCGCCACGCGCCGCGGGCCTCCGAGTCCTTCTGCTCGCCCACAAGCCTCAGCACGCCCAGCGCCTTTAGGTACGACATCAGCGGCTCGGCCTTGCACCCGCTCAACCCCACTTCAGGCATCCCGCCTCCCGCGCTCGGGCTCCAGGGAGACGAGGCCATCCGCGCCGCCTTCTTCCATACTGGGCTCACGCGCCTCCGCCGCCGCGCTGGCGCGCATATCGGCGACCCGCAGCAGCATCTCAAGAAAGGCTAAGCGGCAAGGACCCAGCGCGGAGTCGTCACGAAGCCCTAGCATGCGTTCGGCCCAGCTGGGTTCTCCGGCGGGCGACAAGCCAAGTTCCGCGGGCTGCAGGGATAGAGTTGCGGCCGGAGCCATGCTGCCGCCGCCCAGGTTGGTTCCTGGAAGTTCGTCCCCCTCCCATATGCCTCGCGCGAAACGAACCTTCGGCTCAGGTGGCCTGGCTTCATGGGGCAGGGAGCGGATCGTCAGACGAACCTTGCCGTGGTGAGCACCGATGAGATAGGAGGCCAGATCCGGCAGACCAGCCTGCACAGCCGCGAGCGCTCCAGCCAGTTCGTGGCGAAAGCCACGGGCGACCACAGCTGGGTTGCCATCTCGGTGATAGCCCCGAAAGGCCAGCTTGGGGGCTTTGGCCCACATCTCTTCAGCGGAGGGCAGATCAGCGAACGCTCCTTGAAACACGGGATGAGCCTTGCCCCGATCATGCCACCGCGCGGCCAGCCGCAGCGTCTCTAAGGGAAGGCGCTCAGCCACCGGCTCCAGATCTCGTAGGAGTAGCTCCAACTCCGTAACGACTTCATCCGTGTGGCTCCTCAGAGTCTGCCACTCACCGCCGAGCCGGTCGCCATCGTTTGCATCTGGCGCGAACCGCCCCCGCAGCCGACGCGCGCAGGGCGCCACCGGTGTGCGGCTCTTTCGGCTCCACCCCCTCGCCGGCAGGTAACCTCCCCCGTCGGCTGGAAGCAAGTAAACATGGCCGGGAGCTACCTGCCCGTCTGAAACTCGGACCCAGCGCGCGCTAAGGAAGTCCCACTCGAAGGCTGATCGGGGCTCTCGCAAGAACTCGCGCATCTCGCCCACAGGGATCTGACATAGCTCCTCGCGCGCGGGTGCCTCTCCATCTTGACTTCGAGGATCAGGCATCTGTCCCTGGGACAATTGACGCCAGAATACCTGGACATCGCTCCGCGCGCCGTCGCGGATGAACCGAGAGATGTCCAGGTCGTTCCCGGCCAGATCCGGGGAGGTATCGAAGAGCTCAACAAAGTCTCGCCGGCGCAGAAGATGCTCGGTCTCATACTGGAAAAGTCGTTCCCCAGCGACTCCCAGGCCGGATATGTGACGCTCCAGAGAAGACGGACTCGCGTCTTCTAGGCCGCTTAGCGCGGCACGGGCTGCCTCTAGGGCCTGATCGGCATATGGAGGCGCCCAACTCTTGCGGCCACCTGTGACGAGGTCGATCCAGAAGATGCGAGCCTCTTCGTACTCTGCGTACCGATTGCAGCGCCCAAACCGCTGCACAAGCGACGGCCAGGGTGCCAACTCTGTGAAGAGCGTGGCCGCTGATATGTCGACCCCCGCCTCAACCACTTGAGTGGACACCACTATACGACCGCTTGGTGGCAGGGGTGAAGTGAGCTGCGCAACAATATCCTCCCGGTCCAGCGGCCGGAAGCGAGAGTGGATGAGCAGGAGCTCGGGCTCGGGCGAGGAGCCCGGGCTTGGCGTACCTTGAGCAGCTCCATCCCGCCCCCCACCAGGCGCGAATCCACCGAGACGCCGCTGGAGGGCATCATGCAGCCTCAAAGCGCGCTCCACCGTGTTTACCACCACCAAGGTCAGCGAGGACGATCGGTGCTCGGCAAGGACCGCCTCGGCCAGTGTCCGTGTCTCCCCAGCCTCTGTGGGCACAGAAGTAACCCTCTTGCGGGCGCTCAGGCGCGCCGCCAGGACTGGGGATTCCAGGTCCGCCTCGCTGAGCGCACACTCCGACAGCCCAGAAACCTCGGGGGCAAAATCATAGGTCGCAAGCCAGTCTTTCTTGATGGTGGCCGACATCCACAGCCCACGCCCCGGCCCGAAGCTACCGAAGGAAGCGCGGAAAGCAGCCAGCTGAGCTGAAGTTGCCAATCCCGGCCCCATCAGCTGAACTTCGTCATAGACCCATAGGCAGTCGTTGTTGAGCAGCGCGAAATGCATTGGCCAGCGATATCGGCTCATCCCGTACCCGCGGTTGAGTGCCCGGGATAACAACATATCTTGCGTGCCAATGATCACCGCATCCTGCTCGGGACGTAGATCCCAGTCCACCTGTTCCTCGCCACCCATGAGAACCGCGACAGCGACAGACCGCTCTTGCAGTGGGAGGCTCCAGTCTCCTGGGCCAATGCCCAACCTTTCCAGCCAGCGGGCAGCGTTGGTCCGGGTCTGCTCCACGAGAACCCGCGTGGGAAGGCAGTAGACCAGACGCCGCGGCGTCTCTCGGTGGACTTCGTTCCCCGCGTACTTTCGCCTCCACACCCATGACAAGATGGTTGCCGCGGTTTTCCCGGCACCGGTAGGCGCCTGCAAAAGCTGCGGTAGCTGACCTTCGGTGGCCATACGGACCTGATACGGGAACGGACCGGTTTCAGTGGCTTGGAAGAAGAAATCCTCAAACGTCACATCAACCCCCCAGGATCACCGAAACCAGACAACGAAGCGCTGGCGCTGGGCCGGCAAACCTCGCCAACACTTTTTGAACTTTACACCCCGGCTCGGACAGAACGTTAGAGCGAAAGGGGTCGGCACCCCTGATCGTAAACCATCTTCATGTGCACGCAGCCTCTCAAACGTCAGGCTCGAGAGCCCGTCTTGATTCTAACGCTCGATTCACTCGGTTGGTCACCAATTCATGGTTCGCACACGTTCGGGCCCGCAGGAAAGATCGCCAAAGATCAACCCCTACCCCTGCACGCCATGCACA
>Ga0182027_10014350_pt1 | contig 10977 bp, 10 predicted proteins | sample 712E1DmetaG_FD_121300 | JGI IMG/M metagenome (GOLD analysis project Ga0182027, IMG submission 121300) | Permafrost microbial communities from Stordalen Mire, Sweden - 712E1D metaG (Illumina Assembly) | ecosystem: Environmental > Terrestrial > Soil > Wetlands > Permafrost | place: Sweden...
CTCATCGTACAACCCTTACTCATCCTGTCAATAAGAACAAACCCCTCCCGCCGAACAATCTCCAGCCTTCCTCTGCAAAGAATCCCAATCTATCTCCGACAGGCTCCTAGGAATTCTCTTCGTCGGAGTCCTTTTCGCATAGGTTTCTATCTCCATTATGTCTATGCGCGCTGCGTGCAAACGGGGTAGGGAGGAGCAGTTGAGTCGCGGATGCGCAGTTCATTGGGGAGGACTATTAACTGTTCCTCTACCATTCCTGCTGGATCCTTATCGTGCTCGATCTTGCGGAGGAGTATTTCGGTGGCTCTCCTTCCCATTTCATACGTGGGTTGCGAGATTGCGGTCAGGTGTGGGATGAAACTCGATGTCCAATCGAAATCGTCGAAGCCCAGAACACTCACACGCTCCGGACACGGAATTTGCAGCTCACCAAGCGCCCGCATCAAGCCTAGCGTCATCTTGTTGTTGCAGGAGAAGACGGCGGTAGGGGGCGACTCAAGCCGCATGAGCTCCAGTCCTTTTTCGTATCCGCTCTCTAATTTGAAATTGCCGCGCTTCAGGTATTCGTCAGGGAGTGGGAGACCGGCTTCCAGTAACTCCTGGCGGAATCCCTCCAGTCGCTCTGCCCCGTTCGACATGTCGAGGCGGCCGACGATGATCGCAATTCGCGTATGTCCAAGATTGATCAGATGACGGGCGGCGTCGCGTGAAGCCCCGACATTGTCGGTTACCACCCCGGCACCTGAATAGCCAGGGGGAACACGGTCGAAAAAAACCAGAGGGAAACGTCTGCGCAGAAGGCGTTCTTCCGCCGCCAGTGCGCCGGCAGGTGAAAGTATCACTCCGTCCACGCGGCGCGCGTATAGCGTACTCAGATACTGACTTTCCAACTCTGGATCTTCATTGGAATTACAGAAGATCACCGAATACCCGCCCTTTCGTGCTTCGTCCTCCACACCCCTCATCACATCGGTGAAAAATGGGTTCGTGACGTCAGGGATGACCATCCCGAGTGTGAATGTCTTGCGGACCTTCAGGCTACGTGCCACTTGGTCAGGATGGTAATCAAGCGCCTCCATGGCATTGAGTACGCGTCGCTTGAATTCTTCGCCTACCGTCTTTTTTCCGTTAATTACACCAGATACTGTTGCCGTGGAAACATTCGCCAGTCTTGCGATATCGCGGATGGTATACAATTTTGGCCCTCCACTGATCCTGATAGTTTACGCTAACCAACTGTGGATCATACTAAATTTCCTCTGTTCATTCAAACGAAACGATTAACCATATTACGATCCAGGGAGTCTGAATACGCCTTTCGAACGGAAATTTCAATGATTATTGTCAGACCTACCTTTCTCTGGGGCGTGAATCTCCATCGCCTTGGCCGGACTTCTCTGGTCGTAATAACGATTAGTATCAACACAGTTAAACTCCAGGATAGAACGGGCATTGCCTGGGATAGCAGTTACCAAGCGTGTTTTCTATGCGCCTCTGCCCTGCCAAGACACCTCCCGCAGTAGCGAGCGCGGGCTCTGCATCAGCTGCAGACCCAAAGTTAGGCCGTCCAAACATCCTGCCATGTCAGTTCCGGTATTTCCCACTAGGTGATGTGTTATTGAACGATTTGAGATACGGCAGGAACAGCATTCCAGGGCCGAATCTGGATTCTGTCAATGCCTCATGGCGTGGTGCACGATGGGGGTGCCAGAAACGCCCTGTTCCGGGTATCTACTGGGACTTTCTATACTGTATTAAACGATTACCATATTAATTTAAACGCACTCCTAGGGAGGAGGAAGTTTACGCCGGATAGTTTAGGAAATATCTCTATAACTATAACAATAAAGTGACTTAATATAATATCTGTCGGAAATCGTCCAGCACTCCAAATCGGGTGACTTTAAGTCGTGAATCGTATATTTAGTTCTTGCAATACCTGGGTCATGGAGTTACACTCCTGCGGGTTTGGAGGGGAGACGAAGGCATGCTGCGACCGGTTCTGGCTAAGACTGCAGACCTGTTAAACGTTTCCACTGGTCTTCTGAAAGCCCCCGAGCATCAAGGGGGTTGTCAGTTCTCCGTCCACTGGGTCACGGCCGAGGCCTGGGTGAAGGACCAGGCTCGCGGCGATTTGGCTTGCATCACCCACAAAGGAGGCCAACAAAGATGGCGAAGATCGAGGGCATTAAAGTTAACGAGCCGCGCACGCGTTTGCGCGGAGGGATGCCGAAAATAGGAATTCGTCCGGCAATTGATGGGCGGCGAAAAGGGATTCGAGAGGCGCTGGAAGGGCAGACCATGGGGATGGCGAAAGCCGCAGCCGACTTCCTGGCAGAGAATCTTCGTCATCCGAATGGTTCGCCGGTGGAATGTTTGATCGCGGACACCTGCATTGGAGGGGTAGCGGAGGCGGCCGATTGTGCCGACAAGTTTGCACGAGCCGGTGTGGCAGTCTCGCTGACAGTTTCTCCGTGTTGGTGCTACGGCTCGGAGACGATGGACATGGACCCTCTGATCCCGAAGGCGGTCTGGGGTTTCAACGGGACGGAGCGTCCGGGAGCGGTTTACCTGGCTGCCGTGCTTGCCGGGCACAACCAGAAGGGGTTGCCCGCTTTCAGCATCTATGGCCAGGACGTTCAGGATTCCACTGACACATCGATCCCCCAGGATGTTCAGGAAAAGCTGCTGCAATTCGCCAAGGCTGGCTTGGCTGTCGGTGAGATGAGGGGAAAGTCCTATTTGGCCATGGGATCGGTGTCGATGGGCATCGCGGGGTCCATGGTCAATGCGGACTTCTTCCAAAACTTCCTGGGGATGCGAAACGAGTATGTGGATATGTCGGAGGTGATCCGGCGCATCGAAGAGGGAATCTTCGATCCAGAGGAGTTTGAGCGGGCGCATCGCTGGGTGAAAGACCATTGCCCTGAGGGCCGGGACCTGAATCCCCAACGGATTCAATCCTCGCGCGAAAGAAAAGATGCCGATTGGGCGACGGTCGTGAAGATGACTCTGATCGCACGGGATTTGATGATTGGCAACCCTCGCCTCCTGGAGCTGGGCTTCGGTGAAGAAGCCCTGGGTCACAACGCGCTGGCAGGAGGGTTCCAGGGACAGCGCCAATGGACGGATCACTTCCCCAACGGGGATTTCATGGAGGCCATGCTCAACTCCTCGTTTGATTGGAATGGCATACGGGAGTCCTTTGTTTTTGCCACGGAGAACGATTCTCTGAATGCGGCCAGCATGCTGTTCGGGCATTTGCTGACCGATACGGCGCAGATCTTCGCGGATGTGCGGACCTACTGGAGCCCGGCGGCGGTGAAGCGGGTAACCGGCAAGGTTCTGACAGGAAAGGCCAGCGCCGGCATCATGCACTTGATTAACTCCGGGGCGGCAACGCTGGATGCCACGGGGCAGATGACGAAGGACGGCAAGCCGGCCATGAAGCCCTTCTGGGAGATTAACCCCGAGGAGGTTGGGCGCTGTCTCGACGCTACCCAGTGGTGTCCGGCGAGCCTGGAGTACTTCCGTGGCGGTGGCTACTCCTCGCAATTCGCCACCCAGGGTGAAATGCCAGTGACCATGTGCCGGGTCAACTGGATCGCGGGTTTGGGACCGGTACTGCAAATCGTGGAAGGACACACGGTGGAGTTGCCGCCGGATGTTCACAGCGTGCTGGACCGTCGGACCGACCCTACCTGGCCGACGACATGGTTCGCTCCCCTGCTTACGGGGAATGGTCCGTTCCGGGATGTCTATTCGGTGATGAACAACTGGGGCGCCAACCACGGGGCGATCAGCTACGGACACATCGGCGACAAGCTTATCACGCTCGCGTCCATGCTTCGGATCCCCGTTTGCATGCACAACGTCGCAGAAAAGAGATTATTCCGGGCCAGCCTCTGGAGTGCATTTGGAACCGCTGATCTGGAGGGTGCAGACTATCGTGCTTGCGCCAGCTTAGGTCCTCTTTACGGCCGGAAGTAAGGCGTGGTCAGCCTGGCCGAAGGACGGGGCTGGTTTGCGGAGAGCGGGAAAGATGGTTGGATCACGGGAGATTTCTGGATGCCCACTTTGAAGCAAGATTCACAGCTAAACGAGCAGCCCCGTTTGTTTGCGGCCGGGAATACCCTGCCCTTTGCTCTCGTCACCGCACTGTTCCTGTTCTGGGGTGTCCCCAGCAACATGAATGACATTCTAATCAAGCAATTCATGAAATCTTTTGAGATAACTCGGTTTAAGGCGGGGTTGATTCAGTCCGCCTTCTACATGGGATACTTTCTGCTTGCGGTCCCCTCTGCTCTGGTGATGCGGAAATATGGATATAAAGCAGGCCTGGTGATTGGGTTGTTACTCTATAGCGCGGGTACATTCCTCTTCTGGCCCGCCGCTTATGCTCAGAAGTATGGATTTTTCCTGTTCGCCTTGTTCGTAATCGCCAGCGGTGCGGCCTTCCTTGAGACCGGAGCAAACTCTTTCATCGCTTTGTTGGGCGATTCGAGGACGTCCGAGCGCCGGCTCAACTTCTCTCAAGCTTTTAACCCCTTGGGTGCGGTGACGGGCGTATTTGTCGGAACCGTTTTCATTTTTTCGGGGGTTGAATTGAAGGGACAGCAGATTGCTGCCCTGAAATCAGCGGGCACTTACGATGCGTACCTGCGGACCGAGACGTTGAGAGTTGTTACTCCCTACCTTGTTTTGGGCACAGTGATCCTCATCTGGGCCCTATTGATTCTCAAGACCAGGTTTCCGAAGGTTGCCGAAGAGTCGGAGCCTGACGACGCGCAGAGGCATGGCAAGCCCGCTGATCTGATCCGTTATCCTCATTTCGTCCAGGGAGTCGTCGCCCAGTTTCTTTATGTGGGGGCGCAAGTCGGCACCTGGAGCTATTACATTCAGTACATCCAGGACTACACCCATCAGCCAGAAAAAATCGCTGGATATTTCCTCACCGGTACACTCGTGGCTTTTGGCGTCGGCAGGTTCACGGCCACCTATCTGATGAAATTCTTCGAGCCGGCCCGCCTTATGGGAGTTTACGGAGTCATCAACCTGGTCCTAGTTGGCATTGGTGTTCTGCGGCCCGGGTGGGGCGGTGTGGGAGCTCTCTTCTTGACGAGCTTCTTCATGTCGCTTATGTTCCCGACCATCTTCGCCCTGGGAATCAAGGAGCTCGGACCCAACACCAAATTGGGTGGCTCCATCATCATCATGTCAATCATCGGAGGGGCGGTTGCCACGCCGGTAATGGGACTGCTTTTCCAGTTCACTCATAGCATGGCGGTGGCGATGACGGTGCCCTTGGTCTGCTACGCTTTCATTACCTACTATGCCTTCCACGGTTCGAAAGTGAATATTCCCGAGAGCCTATCCGTCGGCATCTTGCGGGCATAAGCTGAGCTCTATCATGCCGGCGGATGAAGGGGAGACCATGAAGCGACAGCGATTTCATTTCCGGACGACCGCCATCTTCAGCGCGCTGATCTTGGTGCTTTACCTATTGTTCCAGGGAAACCTTCATTTCGGTACCTCACCGAAGATCCCAATCAAATTCAATTTAACGAGGTGTCCTATGGCGGCTGCTGACACAACTTATGCGGCCCGAATTGGATCGTATGCGGCCAAGATTGAACAGACGAACTATAACGGCTGGAGCGTGTACCGCTTGACGAATGGGATTGTGAGCTTGTTGATTGCGCCCCAACTGGGAGGGCGAGCCATTCAGATGCAACTGGGAACTTATGAGTACTTCTTTGTGAATAAGGAGCTGGCCGGAAAGATCCTCCCCCCTGAGCAGAATAACCTCAAATCGGGGTGGGCCAACTATGGTGGCGACAAGGTCTGGCCCGGTCCCGAGGGATGGGCCAACGACGGCGAATGGCCCAGCATTCCTTATTACGTTCTTGATGGCAGCCCGTTCAAGCTGGAGGTTGTGTCGGAGACCCCCCACGAGGTAGCGGTTAGAGTTACCAGTCCTGAAGATCCGCGCACCGGGGTGCAGTTTATCCGCACTTACCATGTATACGCCGACACAACGCGAATCAAGGTTGATCAAACCATGCGGAATATCAGCCGCCGACAGATTCGCTGGGGGGTTTGGCACCTTGTTCAAAACGATGCCGCAGATGCAGAGGACCCGCTAAAGCCCAATCCTGAACTTTACATGTACGCGCCGCTGAATCCCCACAGCCGTTACCCCAGCGGCTACTATATGCCGTACGGAGACGCGAGGCACCCGAGCTATCAGCGGGTCGAGGAGGGGAAGATCCTGCGGATTCATTACCTCTACCGTGTTGGAAAAGTGGCGGCGGATTCAAGCGCGGGGTGGTACGCCGTGGTCAATGGGGAGAAGAACATCGCGTTCGTCGAGAACTTCACGTACTTTCCCGATCTCGACTATCCTGACGGCGCCTCCATCGAATCCTGGAACGACGGCCCGGGCGTCATCTCCCGGGGACCTTGGGACCAGACCCTCGCGGATGATCCCAAGAAGACTCCGTACTTTCTTGAATCCGAAGCCATGAGTCCCTACGTCGTGCTTGATCCTGACCAGGAGTACTCCTTCCCGATTTACTGGTCGCCGACTCGTATCACGAATCCCATCCACGATGCCGTTTGGGCCGGGGTTATCAGTGAGCCTCTTTCGGCAGAAGAGGACAACGGGCGGGTTCGCCTGCGGGGTGTATTTGGTGTCTTCACTCCGGGGACCCTCGACGCGGCCTTTTACAGCGCCATGGGCGAGGAGTTGGGCCACGCGGAACTTCAGCCAGTGGACCCCCGAGAAGTTGTCCAGTTAGACAAAACTCTCGCGCTCCCGGCAGGGTCATACCGAGTTAGCATTTGCGTGCGCGACGGAGAGGGTGAGAATCGCGGATATCTGGGAAACGTAATACTGGGACATTAGCGGCGCCAGAAGCCGGAGGTGGGGTTCGTGAATACAGGCCCTCGGCTTGGTTGTTAGAGGAGCCGCAAGGGCACCAGGACCAACGGTTTTGGGACCACTTGGCAGCGGCCCTGGATTCCCCGCGAAGGGCTGTTTACTATTACAACCTGATTTTCAAAGTGGAGGTAAGATTGCCATGAGGAGATTTAACTGGTTACCAAGCATGGTGATTCTGTGCGTCTTGCTAGGCCCAAACGCCTTGGCACAAACATCCTCGTACAACGGGCTGGGGTTGGGTATGGGAAACCTGTCGCGGTTGTCTCACGCCAAGACTCGCTCGATCAGCCCCGAGAACATCACGGGTGAAAAGGGCAAGGGTGGGATGGCGACGGAAGGGACTGGGGCTGCGGCAGCTCGCGACTTGGGACAAACCTGGAAGGTCTCTCCATCTGTGAAGATTGGGCCGAAGACGGTTTTTACGCTTGCTGATATCAATGGTCCAGGAGCAATTCAGCATATCTGGATGACTCCTACCGGGAATTTCAGGTTTTCAATCTTGCGCGCTTACTGGGACGGTGAAACCGAGCCCTCGGTCGAAGTGCCGGTCGGGGATTTCTTTGCCTGCGGCTGGGGGAAGTTTGCACAAGTATCATCGCTGGCGGTGTGCGTGAACCCCGGTAGCGGGCTTAACTCCTATTGGGAAATGCCGTTCCGGAAGTCTTGCCGGTTGACCATGGAGAATCTCGATGACAAACCTATGACCCTCTACTACCAGATTGACTATGCCCTCACCGAAGTTCCTGCTGATGCAGCTTACTTCCACGCGCAGTTTCGGCGTTCAAACCCGCTGCCCCTCAAGACGGACCACGTCATTCTGGATGGAGTCAAAGGTTTCCAAGGCATGGGTAAACTTTGGCGTTCGAAGCTCCCCATCTGAGGACCGATCCCGCCACCTGGCCAAGCTCATCGAGAATCTCGAAGCATCCATTCCGGCCGAAGACGCTAGGCACGGGGATTGGTTCCACTTCGCCCGTGGATGGGCGGAGATCGTTTTTTTGTCGAACGAGCAGGACACAATCTTTTCCGAAACGATAAGCGATAGCATCAAGAGTCTGCAAGCCCAGGTTGATGCCGGGTTCACCGCGTGGCTCTTAAAACGATATGCCGGACTCGTCAACCTCCCGCCCGTGCCTCCTGTCATGCTCCACCACCTTCCGCGGTTTCTAGCTCGCCAGTTGAGGGAGGACCGCAGTGCCAAGATCGCTCTGCTCGTGGTGGACGGCCTTTCGCTTGACCAATGGCTTGTCGTCCGTGAAGTGCTGGCCTTGCGTCAGCCCGGCTTCCGATTCCGGGAGCAAGTGGTGTTTGGCTGGATTCCTTCGATCACGTCAGTTTCGCGCCAGGCAGCCTTTGCAGGCAAACCTCCCATCTTCTTCCCCGACAGCATCCACACCACTGACAAGGAGCCGATGCTGTGGACGCAGTTCTGGGGAGACCAGGGACTCGCGCCAAACGAGGTCGTGTATGCAAAGGGATTAGGTGACGGCAATCTGGAGAACATAGCGGAAGCGCTATCCCACCCCAAAGCAAGAGTCGCCGGGCTGGTCGTCGACAAGGTCGACAAAATCATGCACGGGATGGAGCTGGGCATGGCGGGCATGCACAACCAGGTGCGCCAGTGGGCTCAGCTACCCTATATAAACGCGCTGCTCAATCTGGTCCTGGACCGGGGATTCCATCTCTTCCTGACCTCTGACCACGGCAATATCGAAGCAGAAGGTATTGGCCGGCCTACCGAGGGGGCCGTCGCAGACCTGCGCGGTGAACGCGTTCGCATCTACCCCGACGCTGTCCTTCGCCGTAGGGTGAAAGAGCGTTTTCCCGCAGCGCTGGAATGGGAGCCCATGGGCCTCCCGGATACTTATTTGGCCCTCCTTGCTCCCGGCAGGTATGCGTTCGTCCAGAAAGGAGAACATATCGTGAGCCATGGTGGAGCTTCCGTAGAGGAACTCATCGTCCCCCTGATCCAGATCGAAAGGCAGAGCAGATGACCCATCGAACAAACCAGATCGGATTCAGTCAGCGGATACGTTTGGAATGGCTTGAACGGACCGCCAACCTTGTCCTGGCGGGAAATGACAAAGTTGCTGTGAATGGTACCTTGCAAGAATTACTGAAGGAGACAGTCTCTGTTGGGGGCCAAGCGAAACGTGGTAATCGCGAGAAAATCATCACCATACTTATGAAGGTCTGGCTAACGGTTCCGGCTGAGCTTGAGTCGCTTCGACTGAGTGGCCTCGAACTTCTCTCGCAGGTTCGCCGCCGCGACGACATGGCCGTCCATTGGGGGATGGTCATGGCCGTCTACCCGTTTTGGTCGGGTGTAGCCACCCAGGTCGGTCGCCTCCTGCGACTCCAAGGCTCCGCGGGCGCTGCCCACGTCCAGCGTCGTGTTCGCGAACAGTATGGCGAGAGGGAGACGGTCTCCAGAGCAGCCCGTCGCGTGTTGCGCTCATTCGTGGATTGGGGAGTTCTCAGCGAATCAGGTACAAAGGGAATCTACAATGCGGGGCCGCCCGTGGCTGTTGATGACCCCCGACTGATTTCGTGGCTTGCCGAAGCCTCCCTGCACGCCCGATATAACGGAGCGGGCCCGTTGAAGGACGTGATTGAAAGCCCTAGCCTCTTCCCGTTTCGTCTCAAGCCAATCCACGTCGAAAGGCTCGTGGCGGGGTCTGCCAACATCGACGTCCTTCGGCACGGCTTGGACGAGGAATTGGTGGTATTGCGGAAGCGACCCACGAAGGGGGAAAAGCCCTGACCCTTGCCCATCCCACCAGTTTGATCCTGCATGGATTTCGCGCTGGTCCCTTGGTATTAATGAGTGGTACGAATTGGCGTGAGTCCAAACCTGATCTGGTTTAGTTGATTTGCGACTCTCGAAAGCGTGGTGGAGTGTATGGCTTGCGCCACCCCGCCACATATCTTCGGAAAACGCTGCTCATGACATGATACCGCTTCCCGGACGTTGTTAGAATTCCGGCGCCACTGTTATTTAGCAGCCGCGCCCCGGTCGCTCATAACCGCACGGCCACGAACGACAGAAAGGATGTCGTCCGCCAACTCCCAAACCAGTGGCGAGTGGCAGATAAATATGATCTGATGAAATCCCCCAAGATCCATAGCTCGACGCAGCTCCGCACATACTCTTTGGCGTTGGTGGCGTCCAGTGCACCCACGGTTTCGTCCCGGAAAAGAGTTTCGTAACGAATGCCCTCACCCTGCCGCATGTTATAGATTGAGATCCCCAAACTTTCCCGAAAGCTTGAGTCAAGCTTCCTGCAGGTGCTGTGTTTCTTCCCCCCGATCTCCAGGCGCAGCAAAACAAGGGCTTGACCAAAGGTAGGATGACACATGCGGCAAGTCTATAATCAGATGTTAATCAAGAATTTTATTGACCACTGAATTACATTGGGGAAGAATTTACCCATGATAATCGGTACAAGATTAAAGAAGCTAAGAGAAGATCGTAACCTTTCCCAAGGTGATATCGAAAAGCGCACCGGCTTATTGCGTTGCTATATTTCGCGGGTCGAGAATGGACACACGGTTCCGTCACTTGAAACCCTCGAGAGGCTGGCGGCGGCGCTCGAACTGCCCCTTTACCAGTTGTTCTATGAAGGGGACGGGGCTCCTCCGCTGCCCAATCTGAGCAAACGCCAGACGACCGAAGAGCTGGTTCTCGACGCAGATCAGGAAAAAGAAGTGCGTTTCTATGAGAAAGTGAAACGGCTTCTCACCCGGATCGACGAGAAGGACCGCCAGCTCCTGCTCTACATGGCCCAGAAACTGGCGAGCCGATAAGCTGCTTCGTTTCGCTGCACTGGTGTGGTGTCTCTGACTGAAAACAGAGGCAAAGGGTGATTTGTTCCCACTCAATGGCGCCGGGGGGCTTCGAAGTTATGTCAAAGACAGCCCGGTTCACACCCTTTACCTCGTTGACGATTAGGGTCGACAACCCGTGAAGTAGTGTCGGTGGTAGTTGGACCCAATCAGTGGTCATACTATCGGCGGATTCTAGTTCTCAGACA
>Ga0182027_10014352_pt1 | contig 10976 bp, 15 predicted proteins | sample 712E1DmetaG_FD_121300 | JGI IMG/M metagenome (GOLD analysis project Ga0182027, IMG submission 121300) | Permafrost microbial communities from Stordalen Mire, Sweden - 712E1D metaG (Illumina Assembly) | ecosystem: Environmental > Terrestrial > Soil > Wetlands > Permafrost | place: Sweden...
CAAAAGTTCCTGCCCGAAACATGAGAATCGCACTTATGATTGGCCCCCATCAGGGCCTCTCCGAGGCATGGTCGGGCAATTTCTTATTCTCAAAATAGAGAAGGAAATTGGACCGCCGCAGGGGGGCCCCTTCGGGGGCAACGGCATCTATCATAAAGGGGGATGGGGTCTCAATCTCCATCATCTGATCAGGAGAACAGGAATGAAAAAACTGATTTCTTCAGTTCACGAATCGTACTCTGCATAAGTCATCGCATGTCGAAGAGTCTGACAGATTTTTCTCAATTCCCGCTCCGCTCAATCTTCGGAATGCCCAAAAGAGAGAAAATTGAAAGGCGAACTGCTGCTGTCTTAAACAGTCAGCAGCTCAATTTTTATGTCCCGGGCGTCGGTGCCGAAGTGGAGCATGGCACAGTGGCCGTCCATTGCCGGGCCGGGATTGACTATCTTGACACCGTCCACTTCCATGATGCCCCGGGCCTCGTGGATATGGGCGCAGCACACGAGGTCGAAGGACTTCATGTGCTTCCTGATACTGTGGCTCCCCACGTGCTCTCCCGCCGGTTTGTCGAGGGTCTCGTAGGGTGGGGCATGGCAGAGAAGAACATTATGGACCGCCTTCTCCATCTTTTTCATCGCGCTGTTCAACACGTCATCTATCTGCTTGTCGGTGAGCTCGAACGGGGTGTTGAAAGGGGTCGGGTTGGACCCGCCGACACCAACCAGGGTCATCTTGCCGAGGTTGATCGCGGAACCGTGCATAGACACGGCATCCGAGTGTTCGAGCACATCGAGGATCTCACGCGGGTCGCAGTTGCCGGGCACTGCAAAACACGGCACATCGATGCGTGAGAGCACGTCATCGACCGCGTCAACCGGACCCATATTCGTAATATCGCCTGCAATAAATACCGCTTCCGGATTGAGTTCCAGAAATGAATCAATTTTACCGAATTGACCATGGAGATCTGCTATCAATAGCACATCTTTCATGGTATATCATTTGAAGGGCGTCTAAAAAACCTTACCGCAGGATCGTTCCACGACCCGGTCAGTCTTCCCCGGAGCGCCAGTTTCCCGAGCTGCTTTTCCCCTTCCGGAAGCAGGTCACGCGCAACGGCATTGGCAAGCGGTGTTCCGGGCAGGGGAATGAAGCGGTGGACATGGATGATCCCGCTCCTTGAGACCTCGTTGATAAGGCTGAGGGTTGCCCGCTGGTCCTCATCCGATTCGAACGGGAGCCCGACGATGAAATCCACCACCGGGACAAGCGAGTATTCCAAGCAGAGGTCAACGGCACTGAGAACATCCGCAACAGTATGGCCGCGGTGGAGCTTTTCAAGGACAGTATCGCTGCCGGACTGGGCACCGAAGTGGAGTTTTGTGTTGGCACAGTATCGTGTGATAAGCGAGAGCGACTCGCTCGACACAAACTCCGGGCGGACTTCGCTCGGGAACGTGCCAAAGAAGATCTGGTGCCGGCACTGCAAAAAAAGATGCTCAATCTTATCCCACCGCGGGTGGATCCCGTCAGATCCATAGGCGAATGCATTGGGCGAGATGAAACGTGACTGCCCGTGCCGGTTTGCGAACCGGGCCACCGCATCGATCGAACGGTGCCGCATGCAGTGGCCGAAGATCTGGGGGGTCTGGCAGTACCCGCAGGCATGCGGGCATCCCCGGGTGATCTCCACATAGCCTTTCATCCCGATGAACGCGGGATAGGCATCGAGCCGGACGCTGCTTTTTGCAGGTTCATAAAAACTGCCGGTCATCACCCCGGGGATACGGCCTTCCCCGCCATTGCGGAGATCCTCCAGCAGCCGGGGGAGGGTGTACTCCCCTTCGCCAACGACCACGTAGTCCGCATACCCGGCCACCTCCCGCGGGCAGGCCGTTGCATGCGGGCCGCCGGCAATGGTAAGACAACCGGCAGCGGCAATCTCATCACGGTATGCCGGCGCATTGATCGAATTGAGGCTGTAACAGGTCATGTCATCTGCAGGGCGGTCAACCGGCTGCAGGAGAAAACCATCACGCTCGCATGCAGCATAGAGCACTGCATACGAGTTCCGCGCCGCATGGATCCACCGCCAGTTGACCTGCATTGCCGGAACTATTCTGTATACACGGGGAAAAAGAGAGGGGGTTGCCGGCCTTACCGGGTGCGGTACTCGCTTAAGACATCCGCAACCTTGTATTCCTGCCCGTTCACTTCGGACACATAGATGACAACACGGTCAGTCTGTTTGGTACCCTGAAGTGTGGTGGTGGCATCCTTATTGATACCCAGGTTCGCCTGTATTGTCTGCCCGTCAGAAGTGTAGAGCACGATCCGGGCGGATTTCACCAGGATCTGGCCCTTGCCGCCCCCCATAACAACCGGGATCTGCCCGAGGTAGTCTTTTTCCTGGACGAACACGGTAACTGCATTATTGTCCGGGACTACGTCCGTAGGAGACACAACCAGGTTGTTCTGCGCCGATGTGGGCGACGCCTGCGTGGCAGCGGCGGTTCCCGCCGTTGCAGGCTGTGTTGCCGGGGTGCTGGTCGTGCCGGTGCATCCGGCAATGCCGATCGCTGCGCAGATAAGGAGGATTACCAGGAAAGAAAGTTTATACTGCATACCAGAATGTACGGGCAGGCATTATTTGATAATTGCGCTCTTTTAAAATGCCGGATCAGGCATCCGGAAGGGTGCCTTCATACTCCATTTCGCCAAGGTCGCCGTCCACGGTGACCGGCGTCCCGTTTTTCAGCCGGGCAAGCGAAAGACCTGTATGGTCGATCATCGGGATACCCCCGATAATGGCCCCGGTTGCGATGATCGCTTCCGCCTCTGTATTGATGATGGCCGCAGGTGCGTGCCGGTTCCGGCTCAGTGCATAGAGCACGTACGAACCCACGGTGGAGCCCTTCCCGTACGGGAACGCGAGCACCGTACCGGCAATACTGGTGCCCTGCAGCGGGTGGCCTTTTTCCACGATAATCCCGGATTCCGGATCAACGCCGGACAGAAAGGAGATCGGTGCCGGGCTGACCAGCAGCGGGCCGCTCGCCCTGCCCCGGGAAATTCCTCTGCCCCTGATACGCAAAATCACACCACATAAATGGTTGAAGTGCTGTATATAATAGTTATATGGAAGAGACTGCCGTTAACAACACAGCAGCTCCCTCCGAGCTAAAATACCAGATCCAGCTCAACGAGCTCGAAGCTTCCCTTCTTGACCTGAAGGTGAAGGTGGACGAGCTCACCAAAGAGAACGGTCAGCTCAAGCGGGAGAACAACCAGCTCAAGCGCATGCCGCTTTTTGTTGCCGTTGTGGTGGACATCCTGGAGAACGGGGAGATCTACCTCCGCCAGCAGGGTAATAACCAGGAGTATCTTACCAACGCGCCGGAAGAGATCCGGGCGCTGCTGAAGCCGGGTGCAAAGGTTGCGGTCAACAATGCCCTTTCCATTGTCAAGGTGATCGGCAACATTTACGATTCCCGTGTCCGCGTGATGGAACTCGAGGAATCACCGGCGATCTGTTACGACCAGATCGGGGGTCTTGCAGACCAGATCAAGGAAGTGCGGGAAGCCGTCGAATACCCGCTCACGAAGCCGGAGATATTCCGGCGTATCGGTGTCGAACCGCCAAAAGGCATCCTCCTGTACGGTGCGCCGGGTACGGGAAAGACGCTGATAGCAAAAGCGGTAGCCCATGAAGCGAAGGCCACCTTCATCCGCATGTCCGGAAGCGAACTTGTCCATAAGTTCATTGGCGAAGGTGCCGGGCTTGTCCGCGAACTTTTCCAGCTTGCCCGCGAGCGGGCCCCCGCCATCGTCTTTATCGATGAGATCGACGCTGTCGGCAGCATGCGTACCAATGACGGCACCTCCGGCAGTGCCGAAGTCCAGCGGACACTCATGCAGCTCCTTGCCGAGATGGACGGGTTTGACAACCGCGGGGATGTGCGTATCATGGCTGCCACGAACCGTGCAGACATGCTGGACCCGGCACTCCTGCGGCCGGGAAGGTTTGACCGTCTGATCGAGATCCCCCTGCCGGACAAGGACTCCCGGCTCCAGATCCTTAAGATCCACTCCCGGAAGATGCATATCGGGAGCGTGGATCTCGAAAAAATTGCAACGATCACCGAGAATTCCACGGGAGCCGAGCTCGAAGCTGTCTGCCGTGAGGCCGGCATGATGGCCGTGCGGCGGGAAGCGGATGATGTCGGCATGAACGACTTCATGGATGCGGTCCGGAAGGTCAAGAACGAGACCGTGGCGGACAACCGCATGTATACCTGATCCGGTCTGCTGCCTGTCACCGCCACCTTTTTAGGAGATCCGGATGAACATACTCCTGATTCAGCGGGATGGTACCGATCTCCACCATACGCTCTTCTCTTCCGAGACCAGCCGGATGGCACTCCGCTTCTACCACCCGCAGAAGAGACCCTGCGGCGTATCCATCACCTGCGCCACGCTGGGCAGCGCCCTCTCCCTCGTAAAAGAGCTCCGCTGGTACATCCGCCGCTATGTCCGGGAGCCCCTTTTCGAATTCCAGAAGGGGATCTATTTTACCCACCAGCTGGCGCAGGATGTCTATTACGAGAGGACTGCCATACTCGGCCCGGGGTGGAAATACCGGAAGCTGTACAGCTTCAAGAACGGGAAGATTATCAGTTCGGTGCCCATGTCACCGAAATCGACTCCTGAGGAATACCACCAGGAATATATCGGTACAGACAGTTCGATCGAGATCTGGTGCACGGAAGACGATGTGGAGGAAGGCGAGCTGCTCGCGGAAGAGGCTGAGGACACGGGAACTGCGGTGCCTGATGAATAACCGGTTAAAAAAAACAGGAGATTGGTTATTTCCATGGCCCTCGTTATGGGCAATTACCGGCGTGGAATCGTGGACCTGCCGGTGGAAAATGTTCCAGGGTTCATGGAATAACTGACTGCGAGGAACAGTACCGTTATGGCGAGGAGACCGAGTCCTTCACATGCCCTTATAAAAACCGAATATTCCCCCGGGGATCGGACTTCCGTCATATTATTTACTCCCCCCAAACTCAACGGTGCCTGTACAGACCTTGGAGAGGATATTGTTGAGGATTTCCTTCTCTTCGAGGGTCGGCGGGAAACAGGGATCGGTCAGGGTGGTTTCGAGCTGCCGCACAACATCGCCAATATTAGTCACGTATTCAGCGCTCCGTTCTCTGAATATTACGTTGCGTGCACAGCGTTATATATTGCAAAAACAGGAGAGGTTCCATCTTCATAATTCATAGTTCAGTGATTGAACCGGAGGGTTATATGGCCGGGTACACCGGCCATCAGGATGATCAGATCTAAAAGGGATAAAAATACCGGGTGCATCCGGTGTGCGGAAGATGCCCCGCCTCTCGTCATCAGGATGCTAAGGCGCCTCTCCCTTAAGCAAACATTGCGCCTTCGACATCCACCGGACCCCGGTTGAAGTCAAGGCCGACCTTTGCAATGGCTGCGACAAAATCTTCCTGCGTAATAGCTGATTGTTTTTTCCGGATAGCAAACATACCTGCTTCCATGCAGATTGCCCTGAGATCGGCACCGTTTTTGCCATCTGTCACGCGGGCTACTGCAGCAAGGTCTACATCCTCGTGAACGGTAAGTTTTCTGGAGTGGACCTTCAGGATAGAGAGCCGGCCGGTCTCGTTCGGGAGCGGGATCTCGATGATCCGGTCGAACCTGCCTGGACGGAGAAGGGCCCGGTCCAGGATATCGATCCGGTTCGTGGCACCGATGATCTTCACGTCGCCCCGGTTCTCGAACCCGTCCATGCCCGCCAGCAACTGCATCAGGGTGCGCTGGACTTCGCGGTCACCTGAAGTATTGGCCTCCGTGCGTGATGCACCAACAGCATCGATCTCGTCAATGAATATGATGGTCGGGGCCTTCTTCTTCGCCAGGTCGAAGAGTTCCCGCACCAGTCGCGCCCCTTCGCCGATATATTTCTGGACCAGCTCCGAACCCACGACACGCATGAAATGGGCATTGGTCTCATGGGCCACCGCCTTTGCGAGCAGGGTCTTTCCCGTGCCCGGAGGGCCGTGGAGCAGCACGCCTTTCGGCGGGTCAATACCAATGTCCTGGAACAGTTTCGGGCTGTTCATGGGGAGTTCAACGGCTTCCCGGATCTCATTTATCTGCTTATCAAGACCCCCGATGATATCGTAGGTCTCCTGCGGGGAGTCGACGAGCTCCATGCCGTAGACCTGTGCATCGAACGACGTAGGGAGCAGTTCGACAATAGCAAGCGACTGCTGGTTGAGTGTGCAGCGTACCCCCGGCTTGAGTTCCCCGATATTAACCGACGGGGAACTCCGCACAAGGAAGCGCGGTCCGGCGCTGCTCCGCACGATCACCCGCAAGGGATCTACCACGTCAGTGATTGTACCGATGATCAACGGCGGGCTCCGCAGCTGCTCGCTCTCGCTCTTGAGCTTGCGCACTTCCCGCTCGTACCGGATCTTCTGTGTTTCGATGTACCGCTTGTCAGTCTCGACCTGCCGGAGTTGTTCCCGGAGCTCGAGATTCCGTGATTCGAGGTTGCCGACCCGCTCCGTCATCTGTGCCTCCAGTTCATGCTTGTCATTCTCGATCTGGGCGAGCTGTTCGCGGAGCTGTTCCGACAGGGTGCGATAGAGTCGGTACAGTTCTTCGGGTGTCTGAGGGTCTGTTGACTGATGGAGGGTATCGGCCATCTCGTGCCTCAGGTAACTATATGGAGAAACTCCCTATAAAGTGTTTGTGAGAAGGCAAACCTGCCGGGCGAGCGGTTTTGGGTATTCAGTGGGAATTTATACTCGCACGGGCTATTTTGTTGTGAGATTATGCAGTGCGAAATGTGCGGTGAAACAATACGGGGCGTTCCGAAGCTGGTCCGGGTAGAGGGGGCCGAGCTTTCGGTATGCAGTAAATGCGAGAAGTTCGGCACTGAGGTACAACAGGTGCGCCGCACGGACATCCGGGCGCCGCAGAAAGGGCCGGCGGCACGCCCGGCGCCGGCACCTGCCGTCGGGGCAGCACAGGTCAGGTACAAGCGGGACATGTTCGACTATATGGAGGGGGAGATTGTCGAAGATTATGCAGCCCGGATCCGGCATGCCCGCGAGGAGAAAGGGCTTTCCCAGAAAGACCTTGCCATGCAGATGAAGGAGAAAGAGCACCTTATCCGTAAGATCGAGAACAGCGAACTGATCCCGGAAGAGGGTGTGCGGAAGAAACTGGAAAAAGCCCTGGACATCCGGTTGCTCGATACCCCGGCCGGTGAGGAGGAGAAGAAAGCCCAGAGCAAACTCACGCCCACCCTTGGCGACCTGACGGTTATCAGGAAAGCCAGAAAGTAATTTTTTTTAAAGTTTTCACGCAAGGTCGATCACTGCGTTGTGCTGAAGAGTTAACAAAGATCGTGCCGGAAGGAAGCCGGCAAGATCCCTGCTCTCCCATCCCATCATAGGAAAGATTACGGAACAACTTTAAATACGGCCGGGATGCTACCAAATGATGGATGAAAAAGACCTTAGTATTGATCGGATCAATCATGGTAACGATTCTGCTTGTTGTATCTGCCGGGTGTACTACCCCCACAACGGGCAGCAACTCTTCCGCAGGTACACCTGCCACGGCAGCGGGCGGGAACGTTTCTGGAACAACGGCCTTTCCCACAAACCTGCCGGCAGCAACTCCTTTTGTGACTGCTAGCGGGATTGGTGAGAGCGGGATCCAGCAGGTAGCGACAAAGGGTGATAAAGTATCGGTATATTATACCGGAACGTTTGAAAACGGCACCATCTTTGAATCGAATATGAATGATACGACGCCCGTCGAGTTTACCCTGGGCAATTCGAGCGTTATACAGGGTTTTGAAGAAGCGGTCATGGGGATGTCGCTCAACCAACAAAAAACGGTGAACATTCCTGCTGAAAAAGCATACGGGGCATACAATACGAGTCTTATCCGGACGGTAATCCGCAACGGCCCGATTGCAAACACCACCTTTGTCGAAGGGCAGTCCTATTATATCCACGACAGGACAACAAACGCAACCAGCATTGTAAAGATCCTGAACGTTACTCCGATAACGGTTACCTGGGATGAAAACAATCCGCTGGCTGGCCAGAACTTCACGTTTACCATAAAACTTGTCAAGATCAGCCGGCCGTGAACCGGCAGGATCCGGTTTATTTTCTTTTTTCACCAGCGTTCCTGAAATGACGCAACGTTTTTTATGATGGGAACATACCCGTGGCCAGAGACCGTTTATGTTCTTACGGTAAATATCTCAAAATCCACCGGGAATTTTGGTTGTCCCTCTTCAGGTTCAGGCCTCCCATGCCAGTGCAGATCCCGATCTGTCTTCCTCAGCCACGGAGGTCCGCGGGTTATTTCTGTCGCTGGCAGACGCGTTCTGCATGGTGCGCTCCTGTCCTGGAGAAGAGTCAGATCGTCTTTTTGTTCCCGTACCGGGGCTCCATTTTCATTGTGCCGTCAGCCTGCATGATCCGGACCATTGCATGTTCCACCGTAGTGTCAGGGAAATCCTCCTGGTTTATCCTTCCCGGCCTGATCTCGATGCTGCCTTCGGAGGAGACTGCAATGGACGGGGATGCTGACGGGCCCGTCACAACCGTTTCCTGCTTTAGCTCCTGACCGCTGCGTTTCCCTTCCTGCCGGGACACCGCCAGGGTGACCGTTTTGAGGTCGACCAGTTCCGCGAGCAGTCCCCTGACCAGCGCTTCCATATCCCGCACTCGTTTTTCCAGTACTGCGATCCGTTCTTCCTCATCACCGGTTGTTGAAATTTCCATACGTGTAATCAGTTACTCCCGAATACCGGGTTCGTTCCCGGGAAATGTGATCTTTTAAATCAGTCTTAAATTACACGTACTGGTATCCCTGACATATTATAACAAGGAGTAGCCTACCGGCATGGGCCGGATGGGAGGATGAGCCGTGCCTGTCATTCCGTCGTCATTTTTTAGATATCGACGAGAACCAGGCCCGGGGCCCTTCGGCCCGTGTGCGGCTTTCGAAGACCGCCGGCCTGATATAATTGATGAACCACCCGACCCGGAAGCTGTCCTGTATCTCTTTCTTTGAGATTCTTCTCGGACCGTATCCGCCGGGTTCCCGGTCGGAAAAGCAGAGCATAAAGTATTTCCCGGCCGGGGAGAGAATGGCTGCAAGATTATCCACATAAACCGCGCGGTCTTCATCGGACAAGGTATGGAAGAGCCCTGAATCGGTGGCGGTATCGAACTTCCGGTCGAGCCGGAAGAGCTCCAGTGCGTTCAGGACAAGGAAATGTACCCGGAGCTCTCTTTTGTCAGCCCTCTCCCTTGCCTTCTGGATCGCCAGGGGTGCGGAGTCGATCCCCCAGACCTCAAACCCTTCCCCGGCAAAGAAGAGCGCATGCTCCCCGGTCCCGCACCCTATGTCCAGGACCGATCCTGTTATCTCCCCCCTCCGGACAAGTTCGATAAACTCCTTCTGGGGCCGGCCGATGTCCCAGGGAGGCCTGCCTCTGTATGCCGCGTCAAAGAAATCCATACGTCACCATAGATTCTGATATGTTTATCATTATTTCGGCAGCGGTGGATTCCTCACCGGTTATCTGAAGGGACAGGGGTATCCCGTATCTTATCCGACAGATAGCGGGAAATAAAAAAATATCCGGAACGGTATTACGGGAATATCCCCCGCCGGTATTGTCTGAAATGGTTAACTACATTAACTATTTATTCTGCTGTTTTCAACCTTATAATCTGATATCCATGGACCGTTTCGAACGCGTTGTCGAGAATATATCCCGGCTGGGCACATCCATGTTTGCGATACGCGAGCAGGGAAAACGACCCATAACACGGGACCCGGAGTTCGTGATACTGTCTGTACTTACCACAGAGAGTCTCCCCATTTCGGAAATCGGCAGGCGGCTCCACCGCTCAAAACCCGGCATGTCGGCCCTGATAGGCAGGCTTCTCCGTGAGGGCAAGGTCAGACGGATCCCATCGAAAGAAGATCACCGGGTAACCATGATCGCGATCACGGGCAGGGGGCGTAAGGCAATCCGTGCGAAGCGGAGTGAACTGAGGGACAGGATCCAGATGATTTTTTCCTCTCTTGCCGATGAAGAAATTGAACGGATCGATTCGTGCCTGGCTGAACTGAATTCCATTATTGCACGGTTAAGGGTTGAATAATATGACAGCCACCGAAGAGACCGGGACGGTTCCCGATTCAAAGGGAAAAATTGCGCCGGAGAGCGGAGAAGGAAAACAGGATACCCTTGCAAAGAGGATCCGCAGCCATCCGTGGTTCAAAAAAGCCCTCATCGTCCTCATCGTTATTATCGCTCTGGCCGGGATCCTCTACTGGAACGACTTACAGAGCAAGATATATGTCGAGAATGCCCAGATTACCGCTCCGGTGATCTCGCTTACTCCCGATACTTCGGGTGCTATCAATGAGTTGTATGTCTCGGTGGGAGATCCGGTTAAAAGGGACCAGATACTCGCGAAGGTCGGGGATGAGGTTATCCGTGCGAAGACATCAGGGGTGGTTACCGGCGTGGAAGACACCCCCGGGCAGACGGTTACCGCCCTGAGTCCCGTGGTCTCCATGATCGACACGCGAAAGCTTCGTGTTGTCGGAAGGGTAGAGGAAGACAAGGGCCTCAAGGATATCTATCCCGGCCAGTACGTGGAGTTTACCGTGGATGCCTACCCTTCCTCGCAATACCAGGGGGTGGTCGAGAAGGTTGCACCGGCTGCCCGGGAAGGCGATGTTGTCTTCAGTATCTCGGACAAGCGGCAGGAGCAGGAATTTGATGTCACGGTTTCCTACGATGTCACCGCCTACCCTGAACTGAAGGAAGGTATGTCCGCAAAGATGTGGATCTACAAGTAATCCTCCTCACTCATGGCAGACAATG
>Ga0182027_10014353_pt1 | contig 10975 bp, 8 predicted proteins | sample 712E1DmetaG_FD_121300 | JGI IMG/M metagenome (GOLD analysis project Ga0182027, IMG submission 121300) | Permafrost microbial communities from Stordalen Mire, Sweden - 712E1D metaG (Illumina Assembly) | ecosystem: Environmental > Terrestrial > Soil > Wetlands > Permafrost | place: Sweden...
CAGCCCATTATTGCGCTATTGCGGCATTTAAGGAATTCTATGTAAAGCGCGGCAAAGTTAAATCTGAATTTGTGGATTACATCAAGCGCGCCATTGATTTGGTCGCGCAGGGAGCAAAAAAAGCTGGCAGGAACCCCAAAGATGTGGACTTGCCCGAATTGTTGGTCTGCTGTCTGTCGGACAAGGACCCCAAAGCGGCCATGGCAGAGGGTAAGAAGCTGGTAGCTTACTACCTGGCTACTGAGCCTCACATTATGAAAGCCTCTGGAGTGAGCGAAGAGTTGCTCGAGAAGGTTCAATCCATCCTCACCTGGCCAGCCCGTGAAGAGGACTACATTCGCGCTGCCCGAGAGATCCCGGACGAGCTGGTGCGCGGCCTGATGGCGGTCGGTACCAGTACCGAATGCCGGGCCAAGGTAAAGGAATACATCGACGCCGGCATCACCTGCCCGATCCTGTTCCCGATGATGCCGGAGATAGAACCTGTGATCGATGCCTTCGCGGACGGGATCTGACCGAGGAGAATACCATGCCACAACCTTTCGAATACTTCCGGCCAGCAACCCGGGCAGAAGCGCTTGAATTTCTCGCCCGCCCAGGCTATCATGCCACGCCGCTTATTTTCGATCCCAAGCCAACCGCGCCGCGTAAGATGGAGATTGACGCCTTCGTCGACTTGAGTCTGCTGGGATTGGACTATTTCCATGAAGCACAGGATGGCTCGCTCCACATCGGCGCTCTAGCTACCCTGCAGGAGATGCTGGAAAGCCCACTTTTGAGCAAAGGTGCACGCGTACTCTTAAAAAAAGCCGCCGGCCTGGCTGCCGGGCCAGGCATCCGCAACCTGTCTGGACTGTGGGGTGCCATCCAGGCTCGCAGCGGCCCACCAGAGGTTATCCTGGCGCTTTTCGCCCTGGAGGCACAGGTGGTCTTGCTGGGTGCGGGCGAACACCCGCGTACCCTCTCCTTTCCTGAGTTTTATGATATGGGCGAGACCTCCCTCCACAAGGACGAATTAATTTTGGAAGCTATTCTCCCACCATTTAGAAAAAGCTCTGGCTGGGCGCTGGAACGAGTGGCACGCACGCCGCGCGATGAAGCAATCCTGGCTGCCGCAGTGGTCGTGGAAGCCGGTGGTGGCATCGCTCGCCGGATCACCCTGGCGTTGGCGGGTGCCAACCTGCTGCCCAGGCGCATCCTGCCGGTGGAAGATCTGCTGGTGGGTAAGGCCTTCAATTCCCAAACCCTCCAGGATGCCGCCGAAGGTGTGCAAGCGCAGGCCAACTCGCTCGGAGATTTCCGCGGCAGTCCGGAATACCGCCGCGCAATGGCTGGCCTGGTCACCCATCGGGCGCTTGAGAAGGCTTGGGAAGGTTCACTAAGCCAGGAGATGGGATCATGACCACGCCAATCAAACTCACCCTCAACGATCGGAAAATGGAAGTTAATATCCAGCCCGGTGAATTATTACTGGAAACCATGCGCCGGTTGGGCTGCTGGAGCGTCAAGCACGGCTGCGAGACCGGTGAATGCGGCTCTTGCTCGGTCCTGCTCGATGGCCGGCTGGTTCCGAGTTGTCTGCTCCCGGCTGCTCATGCAGACGGTCACAGCATCCTAACAGTCGAGGGGCTGGCCGAGGGGACCGAGTTGCATCCTATCCAGGCAGCGTTCATGGAGACCGGCGCCATCCAGTGCGGATACTGCACCCCTGGAATGTTGCTTGCAACCAAGGCATTGCTGGACAAGGAACGCAATCCCGATCTGCTGCAAGCCCGGGAAGCTCTCAGCGCGGTACTTTGTCGCTGCACTGGTTATGTCAAGCCGGTCGAAGCGGTATTGCGGGCGGCGGCCAGGCTGCGTGGCGAGCCTGTCCCGCCACTGAACGATAATTCATCCTATCTTGAAGAGATTCCTTCGATCTTCCAACCCCGGCCGTCTGAACCCCCCACCTCGAAGACATTAACTGAAAACATCACGGTGAAAACCTTCATGCAAGTCGGTGTCAGGCCCGGGATCCAGAACAGCCCGGCTAGTGGGATGGTTGGCGCCCCAAAACAAAAGGTGGATGCCTTGCGGCTGGCCAAGGGTCACCCGGCTTTTACTGATGATTTCACCCTGCCCGGCATGCTCTACGCCGAGCTGCTGACCAGCCCGCACGCTCACGCCCGAATCCGCCGCATCGATGTTTCCAAGGCACGCGCCCTGCCCGGAGTCCGGGCGGTGCTCACCTATCAAGACCTGCCTCGGGTTCTTTTCGCTCCCGGCTGTCAGTCCTATCCCAACCCCAAACCCTACGATCAAGTCAGCCTGGATAGCAAGGTCCGCTTCATCGGTGACAAAGTGGCAGTGGTGGCGGCCGAAACACCTGAAATCGCCCGCCAGGCGCTTGCACAGATCGAAGTGGATTATGAGCTGCTTCCGGCTGTCTTCGATGCCGAGCAGGCTCTCATGGAGGGCGCACCTGTTATCCATGATGAGCCCGACGCCATTGGCATTAAAGATGCCAACCGAAACCTGGTAGTAACCATCTCGGCGAATGTTGGGAATCTGGAACAAGGGATGCGTGAATCTGTCCATATCTTCGAGCGAACTTATCATTTGCAGCAGGTTCAACAGACCCCGATCGAACCGCACGTAACCATCACTTATTGGGATGAGGATGAGCGCCTAGTTGTTCGCACCGCCACCCAGGCGCCATTCCATATGCGCAGGGTTCTGGCACCCATCCTGGGTCTGCCAATCGGTCGCATCCGGGTGATCAAGCCGCGCATGGGTGGCGGCTTCGGTGGCAAGATGGACATTATCCTGGAAGACCTGGCCGCCCACCTGACAATCAAGACCGGCCGGCCAGTGCGTTTCGAGTTCACCCGGGAACAGGAGTTCACCACCACGCGTTCGCGCCACCCGGTTGCAATAACCTATCGGGCCGGGGTGGACCGCAAGGGGAACCTCAAGGCGCTCGAGTTGAACTTGGTAGAGAACACCGGCGCATACGGCGTGCAAGGCCAGACCGTTGCCAATCTGATTGGGGCCCGCGGCTTGTCCACGTACCGCTGTCCCAATATTCGCTTCGATTCCAGGGTCGCCTACACCAACTTGCCGGTCCCATCTGCATTCCGCGGCTTTGGCGGGCCGCAAGCCCAGTTCGCTATGGAATGCTTGATGGATGAGATTGCGGCGGAGCTCAAGCTGGATCCGGTGGCTTTCAGGATACAGAATGCTATCCGGGTCGGCGATGAGATCGCCATCATGGCCCTGCTGGGCGAAGGCGGACCGGTTGCGCAGAACGTTCCCAGCAGCCGGCTGCCAGAGTGTGTCGAACAGGCAGCTGCTGCCATTGATTGGGGTCGTTCCAAAGATCCATCCTGGAAGATCGACCCTGCCCACCCCAATATCCGGCATGGTCTGGGTATGTGCATTCTGATGCATGGCACAGCCATCCCCGGCCTGGATATGGGTGGTGCGGTCATAAAAATGAACGATGATGGCAGCTTCAACCTGTTGATCGGTGCAACCGACCTGGGCACTGGCTCAGACACCGTCCTGGCTCAGATGGCAGCTGAGATCCTGGGCGTCCCACTCGAAAAGATACTGGTTTATTCCTCCGATACCGACCTGACTCCTTTCGACGTGGGCGCGTACGCTTCCAGCACCACCTACATATCAGGTATGGCGGTCTGCAAGGCAGCTGAACAGGTGCGACAAAAACTGTTCGAGCGGGCCGCCCGGATGCTTAATACCAAATCTGAAGGAATGGTCGCTAGCGATGAGCGCATCCACTCCGCGGATGGACAGTCAGTCTCACTTGGGGAGATCGGCCTGCATAGTTTACATGCAGTAGATCAGGAGCAGATTATGGCCACGGCCTCGCATGTCTCGATGGTCTCACCCCCATCTTTCGGCGCGCAGTTCGCTGAGGTGGAGGTGGATATAGAGACAGGCGAGGTGCGTGTTAAAAAGCTGGTTCTGGCAGTTGACTGCGGCACGGTCATCAACCCTCTTGCAGCTGAGGGCCAGATGGAAGGCGGAATGGCCCAGGCCTTGGGTTATGCCGTCTCGGAGGCGATGGAATATAACCGAGATGGCAGCCTGCTGACCCGGCGCTTTGGGGACTACCGCATTTTCCAGGCCGATGAGATGCCGGAGATGGTCTGTCTTCTGGTGCCCTCGCACGAGCAAAGCGGTCCCTTCGGGGCCAAGGGTTTGGGCGAAATCACCGCCGAGGGTGTCGCACCGGCCGTGGCCAATGCCGTTTTCCATGCCACTGGTTTACGCCTGCGCTCTTTGCCGCTTACCCCCGAGAAGGTCTGGCGGGCTTTGCATTCCTAATCCTGGTTCCAGAAACGGATACCCTTATGCCCTTCGGTTATCATGGCAAGATCCTGCATATCAACCTGACCCTGGGCCAGTTCCGAGTCGAAGAGCCTCCGGAGGCCTTCTATCGGGAATGGCTTGGAGGAAGTGCTCTGGCATTGACCTACATCCTGCGCCTAACTCCACCCGGCATCGACCCGCTCGATCCTCGCAACATCCTGGTGCTGGCAGCCAGTGCTCTGACCGGTGTGCCGCTGGCCGGACTGAGCCGACTGACCGTGGCAGCCAAGTCGCCCCTGACCGGCTGTATCGGAGACTCGCAGTGCGGCGGATTCTTCCCCGCCGAGTTCAAGTTCGCCGGCTTCGACGCACTGGTGATCAGTGGAAAATCCGCGACGCCAGTCTACCTCTGGCTGGAAAACGGGAAGTACGAACTGCGCCCAGCCAACCATCTGTGGGGCCGCACCACCGGCGATGTACAGCAAACGCTGCGGGCTGAGTTGGGTGATCGCAAAGTTGAGGTTCTGCAATGCGGGATTGCCGGTGAAAACGGGGTGCGCTTCGCAAGTTTGATGAACAATGCCAACCGGGCTAATGGGCGCACCGGTATGGGTGCGGTAATGGCCTCCAAAAACCTCAAAGCAGTCGCTGTGCGCGGAAACTTGAAACCAGAGCTGTTCGATCCGGAGGGAGTCAAGCGCCTGGCTCGCTGGGGCGTGGAGAACCTCAAAGATAAGGAAGTCTACATGCTTAGTCAGTCTGGCACGGCTGGTTCAATCGCCTGGGCTTCCGATAACGGTGGCCTGGCATCGCGCAACTGGGCAAGTGGCACCTTCGAGGGCAGCCTGGCTCTCGACGGTTCTACCATCAACCAGACAATCCTCGAAAGACGCGATACTTGTTTTGCCTGTGCAGTGCGCTGCAAGCCGGTGGATGCCATCCCGGAAGGAGCCTATCTGGTAGACCCAATCTATGGCGGCCCAGAGTACGAGACCCTGTTTTCATTTGGCAGCAATTGTGGGATCGCCAATCTGGCTGCCGTAGCCTACGCCAACCAACTCTGCAACACGTACGGAATGGATACCATCTCGTGTGGTGCAACCATCGCCTGGGCGATGGACTGCTTCGAGCACGGCCTGATCGGGCTGGAAGATACCGGCGGAATGGAACTGCGCTTCGGGGACGAGCAGGCGATGGTTCAATTGGTCGAAGCCATCGCACATCGCACCGGCTTTGGAGAATTGCTGGCGGAAGGATCTACCCGAGCTGCCGAGAAACTTGGGCATGGCACCGCCGAGCTGGTAGTGGCGGTTAAGAAGCAGGAGATGCCGGCACATATGCCGCAGATGAAACCAGGATTGGGACTGATTTATGCCGTCAATCCCTTCGGAGCCGACCATCAGTCCAGCGAACATGATCCAGCATATAATTTCCACCCTGAACGGGCCAAACAGCTCGGACTGAATAAACCGCAACCCGAGCTATCGCTCAATGAGGAGGTGGTGAGGTATGCTTATATCACGCAGTGCCTATACTCATGCCTGGATTCACTTGATATCTGCCAGTTTGTCTTCGGGGCTGGATGGCAGCTATATGACCCAGACCAACTTGTGGAAACGGTCCGTTCGATTACGGGCTGGGATGTAAGCCTTGCTGAACTTCTGAAAACCGGGGAAAAGCGCATCAATCTGATGCGGCTGTTCAATCTGCACGCGGGCGTCGACAGCTCGGCTGATCAGCTTCCAAAGAAGATTTTCCAGGCACTGACCGGTGGTAAAACCGATGGGCGTTCGCTTAACCCGACTGAATTTGAACAGGCCCGACGCGCCTATTACATCCTGGCAGGTTGGGATGCCGAAACAGGCATCCCCAGACAGGAAAAATTGGAATCACTCGGAATTACCTGGGCGTGTGAGCCCGGCAATGCCGCCTGACAATTTCAGCCTGCCTTCGGTTTACGGATCAGCGCTTCCCCCACCGCCAGCGTGATCCCGACACCCGCCATGACCGGCAATGTGAACGACCAGTCTATTCGCAACCCTGGCACCCACACAAAGAAAACAATCGAAAGAAAAACAACTAGCGTACACATGCCAGTCGCCATCCATGCCATAATTTTCCCGCCGGGAAGGCGGTACGGTCGCGCGGTTTGCGGATCAGAAATACGTAGTTTCAAGAAAGCGGGGAAGAGAAGCAGATACGGCAGCAGAAAGACGATCGATGCGAAGGCGAATAGTGACCAGAAGAGGCTTTCTTCGCTGCTTGCTATTCCAGTGTAAACGATCAGTACCAGCGTCGAGATGATACCGGTTAGAAGAGCTGCGCCGATCGGAGAACCATGGACCGAATGGCGCCAACCAAAAAATCTGGGAAAATCCCTCTTTGTGGCTGCCTCGGCCGCCATGCGACTTGTTCCCATGGTCCAACTGACCATGGTTGCATAAAAAGTCCACAGGACGCCAATTCCCAGACCCATAACTGCCAGCTGGCCCATTCCTGAAGCACCCAAAACAGCTTCCAGCGTGTCAATGATCCCTCCTAGTAGGCTAAGTCTTTCCCTCGGCAAGGCCAATAGAATTCCCAGTGTGGCTAACAGGTAAAATATAGCGATAAGAACCCCAGAAACAATAATCGCCGCCGGTATATTCCGATCCGGTTTTTGGATCTCATCTCCCGCCCCGGAGGCCAGCTCGAAACCCAGAAAGTTAAACACAATCACCGGCAGGAATGTCAGGCCGGTATTCCAACCAGGCAGGAATGTACTCAAAGACAGGTAATTTGCCGCCCCATGATGCAAGGCATAAGCTATCCCACCGATGCCCAGGCTCAGAATAATGATCATTTTAATGATCGCACCCAGATTCGGCACCCACTTTCCGATATTCAGCCGGAAGAACACTGCCAGGATAGTCAGCCAGGTCATTCCAATCGCGATCGTCACTATCCACCCCAGGCTTAAATCTGGCAGGAACAATCGCGAAAGCACGCTCGCAAAGAGCAGGTAGGTGGATGGCATACCCAGCCCAATTGATACCCAGTAACACCAAGTGCATCGGGCAGCCCAGCGCTCCCCAAAGGCACGTCGGATCCACACGAACAGTCCACCTTCTTGTGGGTAGGCAGCCCCGAGTTCAGCTGTAATAAGGCCATAAGGAATAAAGAAACCCGCCAGGATGATCACGGTCCACGCGAGCGCAGAAACACCGATGGATGCTATGGCGCCCAGGCCATCTAAAACAACGATGGCACAAACACTGAACAATATGAGGTCCAGCTGATGGAGTACTCTGATGAAGGGGGATGTTCTTGGATCCATCTAAAGCTTGTTAATCACGCTGATATATACTGCGCAAGCATCAACGATCTGATTAACTGCACACTTTTCATTACGCATATGCGCCAGTTTATATTCTCCAGGTCCAAAACCGATCGTGGGAATTCCCAGTCTGATCAACGCCACCGCGTTGGTACTGAAATCCCAGAAATCGAACTTTTCGAGGGAATGCCTGAATACTTCTTTATATGCCCAAATGAACACCTTTGTTAGATCGTGCTGCAAACCGATTTCCCAGGCCAGGTGAAATGGCCGATAGGTTAATACCTCGCCTGTCCATGTAACTCTTTTCAGGGTACCAATTTCCCAGGTGGCATTTTTACCCGCGATAATTTTCTCCATTTCATCCCGGATGGTTTGCTCCGTCTCACCAACAACCATTCTGCGATCAAGATAAACTTCACATGCCGAAGGTACGGCGTTCAGAGAAACACTGGTGCTGGAAATCTGCGACAAGACAAGAGAACTTTTCCTGCCAGGCTTCTGCATGAGCTCCAGGTTGGTTTGTTCGACTCGTTGAATGATTTCAGCCATCTCATAAACCGCATTCAGCCCTTTGTCAGGTGCTGAACCATGGGCCGAGATTCCTCGTGTTTTGATAATTATCTGGGCTTTACCTTTATGCCCTATGACAATGGTATTGGAGGACGGTTCACAAATGATTGCAAAGTCTGGCTTGATATTGCCCTCTTTCAGCAAATGGGCGAGCCCTTCTCCGTCACAATCTTCTTCGAGAACCGTACAGGATACATAAATAGTTTTTCCAGATGCCAAACCCTGCTTCTTTGCGATGGCTCCAGCATAAATCGATGCTGCCATACCTGATTTCATATCGACAGAACCGCGCCCCCACAGGTAGCCATCCACCATTTTGCCACTAAAAGGTGGCACAGCCCACTGATCCTCATCGTCGACATGGACAGTGTCAGTATGGGAATCAAAAAGGAGCACTTTTGGACCGTTACCAATTCGTCCAAGAACATTCCCGAAGCGGTCAATTTTGACTTCGTCATAATCCAAAGCTTTCATTTTTGAAGCGATGAACCTTGCAATCTGCTCTTCCTGGCCAGAAAAGCTCTTGATCCGTACCAGATCTGCGGCGAATGCCAGTAAATCATTTGCCACTTCCTTCCCATCCATTGATAAACTACTCACAATCCTTCTCCTTGAGAGCTTTTGGTGATTTCCTCTCCCATCATACCAATATGAGACCAGGGCGTCACGGAAGCCCGGATACGGATAGATTTGGGCGACCGAATATCATTTGAGATTTTGCTAGATTCATCCAGGGACTCTACATTTTCAATAGGGATAACAGCATCAAAACCTTCTGGAACAAGATCGCCTGTATCAACATATCTGGCTTGATTGCCGATAGGTAACACAAGTGGATTGGATGGTTGTGCGCCTACCGTTTGGCCAGCCCGAACCACAAATCCATCCATTGCTGCAGAATGATAATGAGGTGAAGATACTTTCGCCCGGATTGCCTCCGACAGGACTCGACCGAGTGCATGCACATCCAACCGGATACTTTCCTGCCCCAAAATACCCCAGAGCTGTGCATCTGCCAAGGCTGATTCAAAAAGCGCTTTTGCTTCATTGAGTGGAATATCATGGAGGTAAACTGACATTTGATTTATGTACTCCGTTAATAAAGGAAAACTTGCACACTTTCCCCGGATTCCAATCCAGTTACATCCGCAGGAACACGCACCAGCCCATCTGCGGCAGCCAGGGAAAAAATAAGGTTACTTCTTGCGAAGATGGGGGTTGCCGACCAGCTATCGACTTCATCTCTCTGGCTTGTGGAAGGTGTTAATTTCACTGCAATCCAGTCCTCCCGCCCGGACTGAGACGGGATATTCAATGCAAGCCGGGCCAGGCAGGATTTTCTTGGCCGCTCCACTTTCACTCCCAGCAATCTTTTAATTAATGGCACGAAAAACAGCCCCGCGATAATCATTGCGCTGACCGGGTTGCCTGGCAATCCGATCACAGCCTTGCCTTCGCAGACTGCCAGAATGGTTGGTTTTCCTGGTCGGACATTGACTCCATGCACCAGCACCCCGGGGGCGCCAAGGGAACCGATCGCTTCAGCGGTCATATCACGTGCGCTGGCAGATGAACCGGCAGTGATGACGACTGCCTGACATTCTGACATAACTTTGGCTGCGCTGTCTTTCATTAACCCAAGCTGATCCTTTACAATGCCATACAATACTGGCTCTCCACCGGCTTCGGTCACCAGCGCAGCAAGAGAATACGAATTAACGTTGGCTACCTGGCCCGGAACTGGTTCCTGCCATGGTGGAATGACTTCATCGCCACAGGAGAGTATCCCAATTTTCGGCCGTATGGCTACCCGCAATTGCGTAATTCCGAGTGCCATGCAACCCCCTATTTCTGCCGGCCGGGTTTGGATTCCACGCTGTACCACGATCTCCCCTTCCTGAACATCCTCCCCCCCCAAGGATTACGTTTTCACCTAGCGCAACCACCTTATAAATGGTAATTTCATCGTTTCTGGTCCGTTCGGTCTGTTCCAACATTACGACTGCATCGGCATTTTCAGGAAGCATTCCTCCGGTATGGATTATGGCAGCTTGCCCGGATTGAATGGCAAAGGCCGGCTCCGCTCCCATGGGTACTTCGCCCTTAATCGCCAAATACCCGGGGAGTGACTCGGATGCTCCGAACGTATCTCTCGCCTGCACTGCGTAGCCATCCATACTACTTCGTGGAAAAGACGGTAATGGGTGTGGGGCACGCACATCCTGCGCAGTAACACGGCCAGCTGCCTCAAGCGTATTAACCAGGACTTCTTCAGGACCACTATCAGGGAGAGAATGCATCAGAAGCGCCAAGGCTTCAGATGGAGACACAAGCTTCAAGAATTCAGACATAAGGGTTTATAAATGGATTTTATCCTAAAAGTCATAACCGCGGAAATCCCTTTTATTAATATGGTTATACATCCAATGAAGTTCTTACGCGCAAAATCTACTTAAAGTATGAGCTAACAACCGGGTCAACTTACCCAAATCTGTTGTAGGGTGTGTCGGCTTTCCTATATAGTAGATATTTTAAAAATTTTGGCTATTGAAGGAATATGTTCTTTTCTTGCCTTAAAGTTATAATGAATAGGCGGTTTCAATGAAAATACCGCAGCTATTTAAAACATTCCATGAGAGATGACAATCCATGACTTCCCTGAAAAAAGGGTCGCGTGAAAGGTAAAAGTTTAATATAATCGGCGCAACAAAAGCCGAGGAACTGAAACATGTACAAACCAAACCAAAAGCACTTACAACCGCTGCTGATCAG
>Ga0182027_10014354_pt1 | contig 10975 bp, 9 predicted proteins | sample 712E1DmetaG_FD_121300 | JGI IMG/M metagenome (GOLD analysis project Ga0182027, IMG submission 121300) | Permafrost microbial communities from Stordalen Mire, Sweden - 712E1D metaG (Illumina Assembly) | ecosystem: Environmental > Terrestrial > Soil > Wetlands > Permafrost | place: Sweden...
ATAACACTTCGATTCATCCCGGCAACCGCGGTTGCACGGCATGGCCGTGACATTCCAGCCTCGCTCGACTAGACCGGCGCACAGTTCGCTCATTTGAACTGCACCGGCCACGTCATCCGGATGCAGATAGTGATAAAAGACGAGTGCTTCTGGCAATCTGTCAATTTCTAGGCGGCGCGGACCGCCCCGCCGGTCGGTCTACAATCGCTGATTTCACAGATTCCGATCAAACGCATTATAGGAGATTTCCGAAACATCGCCTATAGCTCTAGGGATTGGTGTTGGTGCGTGCTTCTCACAGTATCACATCAACTAGTTACAACACCCGGGGATCCGTCCGAGTGCTTGCGATACTCTTTCAATAAACCCTCAAGCCCATGGAGAACCCGTAAACCCACTAGTGACACGAATCAGTATTCCCCCAGCAAGATCGAACTACACCGAAGTTCGAATCAATCTGACGAGCTTGACAACGAGCCCAAAACGCGATTTCTCGTGAGCTTTGCAGGGTTGCCCGCGTGGATTTCGAACGCGGGTATATCTTTAGTGACCACACTGCCCGCCGTGGCCACGGCCTGCTCACCGATGGTAACGCCAGGACAGACCACAGCCCGCGCCCCTACCCATGATCCATCGCACAGAACAATGGGCCCCACAATAAGCCCGAACTGCGGATCCTCCCAGTCATGGTTCCCCGTGCAAAGGTATGCCCCTTGTGATATGCAACAATTCGACCCGATAGAAATCTCCCCTAGGTCGTCGAGCCAAACACTCTCCCCTATCCAGGAGTGATTACCAATCTGCAGAAGCCACGGAAACTTAACACGAGTCCCTGGTTTGATGACTACCCCGAGGCCAATCCGAGCACCGAACAGCCGCAGTAATCGCACACGCCAACACGTACCTGGCAACCAAGTGCCAAACAGCAAAGCCTGAAAACAAAGCCATGCAGCTTCTACCCACCGCGGCCGCCCGCGCACAAGTGTCCCCGGGCGGAACCCAGACAAATCCACCTTACCTCTGCTCTTCATCCTCGTCCCTCGCCACTCCCTCCCTTCCGCTGGACACGATCCCGGTCCATGAACTTAAGAACTCTTTCACTTCATTTCCACGTCCGCTCCCATCCGCTGGTCTTTCACATGAAATCATTTGGCCTGGCGTCCAACCATTTTGAAAACTCTAACACGGTACACTTAAGGATACTCTAAACACATCCCCCAAATGCCACACGCCGCATCTGTAAGACAGATACCAACGACTGTATCGCTTCCCCGTACATTTAGTACTTCACCGCCTGTCCTTTAACAAACCTAAAGGCGCACGCCGCTGCCGAAACAGCGACGCTAATGCACTAACCCAGAGCTTAGCAACAGTTTCCCTGTTATAATTGCAAAATAATACTTCGCGACCTCTCTTGATGCAATTGCAGCGATATGCTTCATCCCCCATCTTATCACCTAAAAATGTAATCCAATCAGCCATCTCCAGCCTCACTGTTGCTGCACAATCTTGTAGTTCATCCCCCAAAAACACTTGATCAGAGATCGCCACAGGACAACCACATTGTAGAGCTTCTAAGACTACAATTCCAAAATTTTCCTGCTTTGATGGCAACACCAGCCATTGTGCATTCTGCAGTAAGTATTTCTTATCATCCCCAAAGACAAACTCCAAAAACGTCACATCCTTATCTATCTTAAGGAACCTCGTCAGATGCTTCAGTTCCTCCAAATACCCGTGTTCACTTGGCCCAGCAACAACCAATTGCCACCCCTCCTGAATCTTTGCTTTGGCCCAGGCTTCAAGCAAAAAGGTTAAATTTTTCTTCGGATGAATACGCCCTAAGAATAAAACATATTTGTCAACAGTTGCCTTCACAATTCTATCACTTGGTAAATTGGTCAACATCTCATCCGTGGTATCGACTCCAAACGGTGGTAAAACGGCGCTTAGACATTCTAATGACAAAACTAATCCCGCCACCTCGCGCTCTCTCCTTGTTGCAAAAAGCGCGGCTTCGGCGTTATAAAAGACTCTTTTCTCAGCCAAATGCCAATAAACATACTTTTTGAAATATTTCCACCAACCTTGACGGCTCACTGCCCACGGCTCTAACATTCCGTGAGGGAAGCAAGCGTACGGGACACCGCATCGAATGCACTCCTGAGCTGCCACCAAACTCGGATATGACCACATACCGTGTATGACAACGCCCTCAAATCTCTTCACCTCTTTTTCCAACCAACTCCGAAGACGAGAGGAATAGGAGTATGACTGCGGCCACTCACCGCCGCAAGAATGAATCAGTGACTCCTGAAGTAAATTATCCTGGACGTTTAATTCTCCTACGCCGACAACCTCGCTCTCCAACCCGTAGGACTGTCCAAGGAATGAAAGGTCCAGCACAGCGCGAAGCGGACCGCCAGATCTTTGATCGAGCGAGGGAAGTATGTGCAATACTCTCACACAAGAAACCTCTGGTAAGTATCCACTATACCCTGCATGCTCCTTTCTATTGTGAACTTCGAAGCTTGGCGTAAACCAAGACTTCGAAGATTCAGGTGGAGTGTTCCATCTCTCAAGACTTCAACAAGATACCGCGCCATCGTTTCAACCTCTAGCGGGTTATCGACCGTCAGCGCAGCCCCACCGACCACTTCCCTCAGGGAAGCACAGGTTGTGCTGACGACCGGACAGCCGCACTGCATTGCTTCCAATGGCGGAAGGCCAAAGCCCTCATATGTAGATGTAACAAGCAACGCGTCAGCCCCATTATAGAAAGAGACTAACACTTCAACTGGTAACATACCCCAATACTGTACAGATTTTTTGAGACCACTTTCTTTGATAAACGCTGCCTCCATTGCAGAGGCTCTCCCCCCAACAATATGCAGTTGAACACTCTTTAATCGCTTTCTTACTAAACTAAACACCCTAAGAGCACCTAAGCGATTCTTGCACTCAGCATTACTGCCTACACAAACAATGACATATTCACAATTCCCAAATAGCTTTGCCCTCGCCGCGGCAATTTCAGTAGCAAAGTAAGGTCTAAACCTAACGTCAGCACAGTTTGGCGTTATCGTTATCTTTCGAGCCTGTAAATCGAGATACTTCATAAGTGCCGACGCCGTAAAATCTGAAATCGCAAACACGTGATCAGCCTTTTTGATTTCCGCCACACACTCCAGCACAACCAGCGTCCGCCTCAACGAAAGCGGTTTAAATGGAAGCTTCCCAAGATACGTCACATAATTAAGTAAATCGTGTACTGTGATAAGCCGCGCGCCCATCGGTAGCACATACCCGTACCACGCCAATCCCTGATCTACTATGTGATACGCCTCGGCCTTTACTCTGCTTAGCCGTAGCGGCCATCCGATATAGTCTCTAGTCCAAACTTGGGCACGCGGGCCAACCTTCAGCCCTTCAATATCCATAACCTTTGGGCACAATGCGTCAACCCTAATAGACTGCACCGAGTTCGCAAGCTGCGCAGCGCAAACACAAAAATAATTATATGTACTATAACTGCCATTTTCGGGATCGGGACCAAGCAGGACTACTCGCTTTATCAAAACTTAACCTTTTTCTTTCTGCTAAAAGCTCAAATCACCTTTTTAGCGCCATACATTGTAACAATATAACATGCGCATGGCACAACACTTTGCACCAAAATATCAGTTTCCTAGGCGCAGAAACTGCAATTACCTTAATCAGACAAGCCGGCATACTAAGTATCACTTTCCCAGCGGAGAGCGCTCCGCTACTGCGCGCACTGGACATCACTTGTAACAAGAGCACTCAAACGTCGTCGATACTCACTCCAACTTAATGATATAGCTTTCCTATGGGCCTCTATCCCCATTTCAGCCAACTCTCTCCTTTCATCCAGAACGTGCCATAAGACTCTTGCGATGTCCTCGCTACAGCCGGCTTTCACTAAAAATCCTTCCCGTTTGTCTTCTATAATATCCGGTGCGCCCGTACGCTCGCTAGCCAATATCGGTATCCCACACCCCATCGCCTCTAGCAACACCAGACCAAATCCTTCGAAAAGTGACGGAAACACCAAAAGGTCACTTTGTCGCATAAGCTCCATGGCCTGAAACCTGCTAATTTGCCCGAGTTCCTTAAATTCTATGCGGTATCGCCCCAGCAACCACTCTCTGTACCCTGGCACCCATCTGCCCGCGAGCGTCAACATGAAACACCCGGGGATGAGATTCTCAAGTGCCTGAAAAAGATAGTGCAGCCCTTTCCTCGGTTCGAGTCGCCCTACAAATACCAGTTTCAGTGGTCCGCGGAAAGCGCTAGCAGACCAAGTTCGAGGAATACTACTGCAATTACAACCGTATGGCAAAACAGAAACCTTACCCGGCACATCGACGTGCTTCCTTAATGTGCTGCAACAATAAGTGCTAGCGCAAACAATATGATCAGCAGAAAGAACTTCAAGTCTTTTCCTAACTACCTTCTCTTGAGGCTCGGGAAAACTGATAAAACACTTGCGCAATCCCTTCTCCCTCCGCACTTCCTCATCTGCCACTGCCCTTGCTTCGTCCTGATATCCACTCGTCAACTCATAAAACTTTCGTACTCCACAACTCTTAGCGATCCGAAATGTTTCAAAGGCCGAATCCTCATAACAATACACAGCATTACTTTTATGATCGATGCATTTTGCGACTGCGAGATCAAGACCGCGCGCGACCCAATCAACACAACCCTGTCGCCGCCCGCTCAAAGCTGGAATCGGAAGGGCGTTTAAAGCCAACCTGAAAACCTCTCTACACGGATGAAGCTTCAGTGATGCGCCTCGAAGCGCTGCAAAGCTCCTATAGCTGGTGCCCAACGGAGCAAACAGACATGTATGAAATTGCGCCAATAATGATCTTTCATAAAACCCTAGAGTCGCATTATAAACATTTGGGTTTCCGAACGGATGGCTAACGACAACTTTCATAATCACTTCGCCGCATCACTTCGATCTTTTTTGTATATCTTTGCCACCTTAAAGTATTTACATATTAGCGCGGCAACGCTACTGCTGTGGGAATTAAATTGAGGCTCACACCTAATTACCAAACTATTTTAGTCATAAGTTCTGGCAATTTGTTAACATCTGTTCAAGCGCCGGTGTTGTTCTACCGATACCTTATTGGCAAAATGAAACCAGATCCCTATTTGAAGCCAAGTGAACGCTGCCCCATTGTGGTCATGCCACACGCCAGCGATTAAACCCACGACTGAAACCAAACCAAACGACACAGCTAATGCCCTCATCACTGGGGATTTATTTGTAAATCCCAAAGTCAATTGCCATCCCAAAACGCATGGAGCCAAGTAGAACGCTAGTAATCCAAGCAAACCACTTTCATAAATTGCAATACTGACACTGTCGTCATAGACATTCGCTCCTACTACTCTGTTTGACCTTGAGGTCTCGAAAACCGCGTAGCCATTCCCCTGCCCCAACCCTACCCCAATGGGATTTCTAGTTAACATTTCCCAGTAATTGCCGCGCATTCCTTCATTAGTGAATCTACGCAGCGTTTCTTGAGGATCTACTGTCCATCTCTGCACGTACTCCACTGTCATTTGTTTATCAAGTGAAAATCCTACGACAGCAGTCACTATAAGAACAAACGTACTTAAATATAGAACGATTTTTGTGTTGCCTAGGTTTGCAGTTAAACCGCAGAATATGACAAGAGTAATGAGAACAATCGGTGCTCGAGAGCCAGATTCAACGGCGCATCCGATTGCTGCCGAGCACCCACTCATGAGCAACACCTTTTGTCGTAGACTTACGGAATTCAGAAAACAGTATAAGCACAGAACAAAGCTGAACACGGCAAACTCAGACATACCGGAGATGTATGAAAATGTCCCCGTTGCTCGGACTCCCTGGATGCCACCGAAAGTCGCCACTGGAGATTGCAAACCGGCAGCCGTCCAAGCATATTGGTTTAACCAGGAGGATGCGGGGCTGAAGAATTGCTCACCCCCAAGCAGAAACATACCTATGGTTATTGGAGCAGTAAGAAGCGACAGGCGTCTCCATGTTTCACTGTTCGTATTGACAACCATGCTTGCAGCAATCAGTGGCCATAACACTGCGTTTTTATAAGTGATGATGGCCGACTGCCAGGAATTGCCTAGACCTAACAGTAGGCTGAAAACTAAAAGACCGGCTGTACTATAACCTACAATATTTAGAACATTTTGATACTTACTGTAAGTAGCACTTCGATGAAAAGCAATGTAGCAAAGTCCAAGCGTGTCTTTTGCCAGAAAGGCTGCGGGGTGAAGCGGTGCCGGGATAACCCATTTCCGCAGAGCGCCTTCAAAAACAATTGCTGTAAATATACATGTTACCCATACGCTTTCCTTTGTTTGTTTTGCGGCTTTCTTTTTAAGCATTTCAACATTGTTATTGTGAAGTATAATTACTTGATGAACGTGGTACCAAACATTTAGGGACTTTCGCCTTTTCGTTATTGCTTGTTTTAATAATGTGTTTTGATATACTTGGTTAAATTGACAGCCGCGCTTGTTATTCTCCAAACGATTGGGTTTTTTTGCAGTTCTGATAATTGAGGATTCTCAGAATGACTACGATCCTTGATTTCGGCTCCAACATTTACGGCTTTTAATTAAAACAAGTGGAGCCCGCAGCGTTATTTTAATATGGCATGCCGTCCTTCCATCCTTTCAAATGGGCACTTAGAGTGCCTACCATTATTTGGAATTCTCGACCTGGATGTCCATACCGCCAAACAGCAAGCGGGTACTTGATTGGTCCTGGAAATGGGACTGAACTGATAGTGATAAGGTAGAACAATCGCACCGCGCGAAGAGGCCCGCTTGTGTATTTCGATAAAATGTAGGCGTGATTGTAGGCGGCATTGAGAAACTTTTGTGTCAGATTACCTTGGCGGGTGCCATCATATACTTTATTTTGGGAGGCAGGATAATGAAGAACCGGATTGTCGAAATCAAACAGAATTTTAAACCCTCGAAGTCGCACTTGTTGGCAGGCTTCCAGTTCAAATAGCTGCCAGTAGTCTCGAATATTTTCATCAAATCTGGCAAATGCGCATCGCCTGAGGCTCATGTTGTTGCCTGCCAGCCCGTCCACTTGCATTACCGGTTCATGGTCGTCTTCGATAGCGCTGTCATTCAAATTGCCAACGAATTTCCCGTACCATGTCAGTTTGCCAACTGTCCGCACTCGCTGCACTGGGAAGCGCTCTCCACCCGGAGTGTGGTTCAGAGCAGGTCCTCCCACAGCACCTGTGGCCTCGTCGTCGTAATGTCGCAAGTGCTTTAACAGCCAGTCTTTTGGCGCGACAGCGTCATCATCAATCAATGCCACGATATCGCCAGTGGCGCTTTTTAGACCCTCATTTTCGGCTGGCACTATTCCTTTGGTCGGGCAGTGGATCAGCTTTAGCCGACTTTCAAATGTTGGCGAGAGTTGTTCGCATAGATCACGGGTTGCCTGATCATCATGCTGCCAGACCACGACCACTTCATCCGGAGGCATTATTTGACTAGCAAGACCTTCGAGACACCTGGCCAGCTGCTGCTGTCTTTTATAGCTTACAATTATGACTGAGGATCTTAGCACTGTTGTAATGATGACATGGAATACTTCTGTGGCCGTATCGAGAGTTTGAGGATGTTTGACGTATCACTAGACATCGTCGCGGCTGAAGTCTTTTCCTAACAACTAGTCTTTACTAGCGTTGAAAGGTTGAGTTTAATTATCCTATTTAAAGTGAAGTTTTTGTGTTACTGCGTTGAAAGCGCAGATGTAGCGCGCAACCATCTGCTCCTGCCGATAAAGCTGCGATGCTCTTTTCCCCGCACATTCTCCAAACCTTTCGATAATGGCAGGAGCATCGAGTATCTGCCGCATTCGATCAGCTAGGCCGACGATATCCCCAGGTTTAAACTTCAAGCCGGCGTCACCGACCACCTCACTCAGCCCTCCTATGTCGGCGGCAATTACCATGCGGCCTCTTATCATCTGCTCCATGGCAGCTAAGCCGGCGGTTTCCTCCCAAATGGAGGGCATGACCACGACACTGACGTCTTCCAGTTCCTGGCGCAGGCGCTCACCATTGAGAAAGCCGGTGACGACCAGTCTATCGCCCAAATCGAGCTGTCGAGCAAGCCGTTCGCACTCGAGCCGGTCCGGCCCGTCGCCGACAAGGCGCAACGCGAACTTCCTGCCCTCTGTTTTCAGAATGGACGCCGCTTTGAGCAGGATTGGCAGCCCCTTTTCTCCGGTGATGCGGCCAACGCAGGCGAAGACGACCGGCCTTGAGTTTCCGGGCGCCGGCAGGGGACGTGCGACATCATCGTTCGCTGGCAGCCCGTAATAGATCACGCTGCTTCTTGGCAGGCGCACTCTACGCGACACGTGTTCGGTGATACAGATGTTTGCTGCGGCACAGCGACACATCCAGCGCCGAATCGGGGTACCTGCCAGGCTCGCAACGCTTAGTAGTGGGCCCATCGTTTTCCAGTTACAGCGCAGGCATAAGCCGACGTCCCCCCGCAGGTATCTTTGGGGGCATACCGACTGCTCGGGTTCGAACAGCAGCAAACCGTTGGGGCAGCAAGCCTGGTAGCCATGGTGCTCGATGACAACGGGCCTTCGGGCTAGTAGTGACAACGCGAGCGGAACCAAAACAGGCCCGGCCAGCATGACCACGTCCGATCGACGGATTATCCTCCACAACTCCGGCACACCTGGCGCTCTCACGATCCGCACGTTAGCGGCGAGCATTGGTGATGGAGTCGATGGTCCCTTCGCCGCGGTCACGACCGTCACCTCATAGCCCTTCTCCCTCGCCAATCCCTGTGCCAGAAGCCGGGCGTAGGTTTCCACTCCGCCGACCATCGGCCAGAAGGGCTTGCTGTACAGCAGAACCCTCATCGCAAGTCATTCTCCGATCGGTTCTGCTTATTCACAATGCCACCCTGATCTTTACGCGGTTGAATGCTGTGAATTTCTGAAACCAGAGAACCTCCTGAGCGTTTAATGTCATACAGCGCAATATCTGGCTATAATTGACAGTCAAATTAGCGCTCAATCCAATGTCACTATAGTGATAATGCCGCCTTCTCACGCCACAGTTGCAAGCATACTTATTTGTTGGACACTTACCAGCTTGAACTCAGTCATCATCATGATAACCACATTGAACAACTGTCACCCTTGGTCGTTAGTAAAAGCTGTTAATAAAAAATGGCTGTATTATTTCACGGCAGGATTAAACATAATGCGTTTCCTGTTCGCGCGACACAATGATTCGCATCTTAGAGAGTAATTATGGATCGCAGAAAGACCCATTTTTGTCTTGCGTGCCGCCATTCCTCGATAGCCTTTGCCGCATCTGATCCTAGAAAAGAAAGCTCGGGGTATTCATCGACATCCCTTGCAATGGCCTCATAAGTATGAATTGTATGAGTACTCATAAACGCTTTACAAATTGACTCATAAACAGAAGTTTGTCGTATTTCATGAATCTCTATAAGAACATCCGAGCGCCGCAGATCCGAGGCCGCTTCGTGGTCGAACAGCTCCATTTCATACCCTTCGCAGTCGCTTACTACGAAGCATCTCTTTCCGCGAGTGAGCCGCCGCAATGTCCGCCCGTCACAGTAATTGCCTATTTCCACGAGCGATCCGACTCCGTTCAATTCCGATGTTTCCCTGCAGCGCCGGCGCGCCTCGGGATCGACATCAAAAGCGAACACAGGCAAATTGAGGAGCAGGGCCAGCCCCACCGCGTAATATCCCTCCGCACACCCGATGTCGACCACCATCTCGTAGTCCTTCTTCTGGTCCAAATCCTTGAAGACCGGATGAAGTTCCTTCTCATAACTACCAACGAGTCGTTGTGCGCAGGGTATATTTAGTAAGATCTCAGTTGAGAATCGTAGGCCCGAAAATGGCCCCCTGAGGACGGTCGTGCCACAATGTTCTACCACACGACTGGAGATTTCCAAAAAGCCATTATCTCGCAGAACTTTCAGGCTATACTTTCGGGCGCGCGTACTTTTTAACTGTGCGAACGTGCGCGCCGGGAGCACACCCTTTAGGATCTGCCCGATAGACTTTCTGGCTCCCTCAGCCCATCTCTGCATTAAGATAAGAGGCAGCGCGCGGTGCCGCATCCACTTTCTTTGGCAAACACCCCAACAAACAGTTCCAATTCTACCCAAGCCTTTCGGCGCAGTAGCAATCCATGGCTGTCAGCGCTCATAACTCCACAGCGCCGATTTAAGCAAGACCCATCGTTTCCGGAGCATTTGCCGTGGATTGTTGAGGCACCAACTCGCAACGATCAGCAGGAGAAGCTCGCACAAGTGCCGGCATAGCAGCAGTATCCTAACCGGCAACAGGGACATTTTTCTATGCTTGCTGAGCAGGCGCAATCTGGCGCGATGGAAGTTGACAACCCTGTCGACGGACCACCCGGACGCGATGCCCTGGTTATCATGGACGACCTCGGCGGTCTCGATGACTGCCATGCGCCAGCCCTGGCGCCAGGCCCTCCAACTCCAATCGACGTCCGTGTCGCAGAATGGGAAACTCCGCGCATCCGGCCCGCCAATCTGCTCCCATGCTTTTCGCCGGATCAACAGGGGACTCGTATAAACTATGTCGCACGGCGCCCAACGGACGTCGCCGGTCGCTCGCCATTGTCTGATTCGGTGAGCATCCAGCCGCAGGAGATTCGTGAGCTGCTGGCCGAGTATGAATTGCGTGACCGTCGGAAACGGGCAGCCGAATCCGGCGTCTTCTCCGCCGCGCTTCTTCACGGTGAAGCCGGCTGCCGCCAGGTCCGGAACGCTCTCCAACAGACCCGCCGCCGCGAGAACAGGAGAGGCGCTTCCGATCCAATTGTCTGTTTCATACAAGAAAAGCCACTCGAGATGCGGGAACTTTTCG
>Ga0182027_10014356_pt1 | contig 10974 bp, 11 predicted proteins | sample 712E1DmetaG_FD_121300 | JGI IMG/M metagenome (GOLD analysis project Ga0182027, IMG submission 121300) | Permafrost microbial communities from Stordalen Mire, Sweden - 712E1D metaG (Illumina Assembly) | ecosystem: Environmental > Terrestrial > Soil > Wetlands > Permafrost | place: Sweden...
AGAGTGGCTGCTGTCAACGCTGGATAAAGTTAAATCCGGCAGTATCTCTACCGAAGATGCTTTACGGGAGCTGAGTGTTCTGCCGTATGAGGATCTTGGTTTTGCAAAAATCGATCATCACCGTAATATCCGGACAGGATTCCCGGAGGTAATTTTCGGCCGCGGTAAGACCGTGGAGCAAATTGTAATTATCGCCGAACGACTGGCGGCACATTCTGATAAAATCCTGGTAACGCATGCCGGTCCGGAAGTTTATCAGGTTCTCAGCGGAAAAATCCCGGATGCAGTTTATAATCCGGTCTCCCGGACAATTGTGGTTAACCGTCAGCCGAAGACAGTTTTAATACCCGGCGTGGCCGTTGTTTCCGGCGGTACCGCCGATATCCCGGTTGCCGAAGAGGCCGCTGTCACCGCAGAGTTAATGGGCAATCAGGTAGATAAAATCTTCGATGTCGGCGTGGCCGGCCTGCACCGCCTGTTGGATAAATTACCCCGGTTGCGCCAGGCTAAGGTACTGGTGGTAGTCGCGGGTATGGAAGGGGCGCTGCCCAGTGTCATGGGCGGACTGGTTTCGGCTCCAATTATCGCGGTTCCCACCAGTGTTGGGTACGGTGCCAGTTTTAACGGACTGGCAGCCCTGTTAACCATGCTTAACAGCTGTGCCCCCGGTGTCGCTGTTGTCAATATCGATAACGGCTTTGGCGCAGGCTATATGGCAGGATTGATTAATCTGGACAAAAGCGGAGAAAACGGTGGCAAAAACAAACACTGAGGAAAAACTGGACCACCTGAAAAAAACCTTACGCGATATGGGCACGGTTCTCGTTGCTTACTCCGGCGGCGTCGACAGCACTTTTCTGGCAGTTACTGCGCATGAAGTCCTGGGAAAGAATTCTCTGGCAGTTTTCGCAGCTTCACCGGTTGCCCCTCCGATGGAAAAAGAAGAGGCAGAGGCTCTGGCTCACAATATCGGTCTGCGTTTTAAAATAATTGAAAGCAGCGAGATGTCTAACCCTGATTTTGTCGCCAATCCCCCTGAACGCTGCTATTATTGTAAAAGAGAATTATTTTCGGAATTGAAACCCATTGCGCAGGCGGAAGGCCTGAAATGGATTGCCGACGGCACCAACGCCGATGACCTGAGTGATTTCCGTCCGGGGCGGAAAGCTTCGGCGGAAGCCGGAATCCGCAGTCCGCTGCTGGAAGCCGGGCTGACGAAAGCAGAAATCCGCCAACTTTCTCATGCGCAGGGCTTGCCAACCTGGGACCGACCGGCCTCACCGTGCCTGGCATCACGTATTCCTTACGGCATCCCCGTCACCGCTGAAACCCTCAATAAAATTGCACGGGGAGAGCAATACCTTCACAGTTTGGGCTTACGCCAACTGCGGCTGCGTCACCATGGGGATATTGCCCGTATCGAATTGGATCCAGAAGATATGGATAAAATTATCAAACCGGAAATCCGGCAGGATATTGTGAAGCATCTTAAAGCGCTGGGCTATAAATATGTGACTTTAGATTTAACGGGATACCGTATCGGCAGCTTGAACGAGGTTTTAAATCTCGCCGGCCGTGAGGGGCAGAATGGCTAAAATCGCGTATTTCGATTGCTTCTCAGGGGCCAGCGGCGATATGATTATCGGTTCCCTCCTGGATGCCGGGCTGGACCTGGAAATTTTGAAAAAAGAACTGGCAGGGCTGGATTTTCACGGCTACCGGCTGACGGCAGAAAAAGTTACGCGTTCCTCAATCACTGCGACTAAATTCAACGTGGTTTTGGATGAAGAAGAACATGAACACCATCATGAATCTTCACACCAGCACCGCGGCTTAACTGAAATTCTGAACATCATCAATAACGGTAAAATTCCCGATAGTGTCAAAACAAAAAGCAGTGAAATCTTCCGTAAACTGGGAACGGTGGAAGCCGGAATTCACGGCGTGCCGCTGGAAGAAGTCCATTTCCATGAGCTCGGCGCCGTCGATACTATTGTCGATATTGTGGGGACGGTATTTGCATTGGAGACATTGAATATCGAACGAATTTATTCCTCACCGTTAGCCGTCGGCAGCGGCATGGTGAAAACCGCCCACGGCGTCTTACCGGTCCCGGCCCCGGCGACACTGCAAATCCTGGCCGATGCTGCAGCACCCGTAGTAAATGCACCGCCATCCGACAATCCACCCGGAGAATTACTCACGCCTACCGGGGCAGTTCTGATTACCTTTTTAGCGGCGGGATTTAAGCAACCAAACCTGAAAGTGGAAAAGGTTGGTTATGGCGCCGGCAATAAACAATTCTCGACCTGGCCGAATGTGCTGCGGGTCTGGATCGGCGAGGAAAACGCGGGTGAAAACGATGACGGGCTGGTTTTACTGGAAACAAACATCGACGACATGAACCCGCAGATTTACGGCTATTTAATGGAAAAACTTTTTGCCGAGAAAGCAGCCGATGTCTGGTTCACCCCGATTCAAATGAAAAAGAACCGCCCGGCAGTAATGCTCAGTGTCCTCACCCCATCCTCTCTGGAAACAAAATTAACCGAAATCATCATGAAGGAAACCTCGACACTGGGAATCCGCTCACGCCCGGTCTCGCGCCACATGGCGCACCGGGAAATAATTGAATTTGATACCACCCTGGGACGCGCCAAAGCGAAAATCAAGCGTTTCGGCGATGACATCATCGCGGTATCTCCGGAATATGACGACTGCCGCCGGCTGGCCTTGGAACACAATGTGCCCCTTCATGAAGTTTCGCGCATTGTTGAAATCGAAGCCCGGCGTTATCTGGCGCAACACAACCAAAAATAAAAATTGTAGATAAAGTTCGAGTTCTTGATTTTTTTAAAAGTCCGCCGTGGTAATATGGAGTTACAAAAATAAGGAGGTGCTGTCATGAGGTTAAGTGCCCGTAATATACTGAAAGGGAAAATTGTTCAGATTAAACCCGGCGCCGTCAATACCGAAGTTATTTTGGAGTTGCCGGGCGGTGCTCAAATCGTGTCGATTATCACTAAAGAATCCGCTGATAACCTGGGTCTGGCGGTAGGTAAAACCGCTTATGCCGTTATCAAGGCTTCCAGTGTGATGATCGCCGTAGACTGATACTGAGAATAAGTATTAAACCAAATAGGTTCCGTACAAAATTCGTACAGTTATTTGTATCTAATATATTGTGTTTAGAATATAAAACAATTGAAGCGCCCTTACTAATTCGGGGCGCTTCAACTGTTTTTTGTGGTTGGTTGCGGTTGATACTTAATAAATTTTTGGTTGAACGGTCGTAGTACCGGGACCGGGTTGCTGAGGCATGCCCCCAAAATCTTTACCGTGCATCATTCCGCCCAATCCTCTTCCTGCCCAACCGGGGCCGCTGCCGGGTTGTTTATCACCTGGCGGCGGCGGGTTCTTCCACGATTGATTCTGGTTTGGTTCAGTTTGGGTCATGGCCGCCTGAAGTTGGGCCGCGGTTATCGATTTTCCTGTGGCGGCGTTGAGAATCGCAACTACCTGGGTGAGGAAAGCCGTGTTATCGGGAGCCGGTCCTATCCCTCTTCCAGGAAATCCTAATATCCCTTTCAGTGCATCAGGATTGGTTAATTGCGGCTTCTCTGCTTCCCATGCTTTCATATTATCCGGTGTCGGAGAGGTCGGTTTCTTTGCCAGCCATGCCTGAATGGCATTGGATTCCGTTTGGGTAATTGTCCCGTTGGCCACTGCCTGTGCCAGTGCTGAGGTAATACTCTGTTTCTGTACTTGCGCAGTGGCTTGCTGGAAGGCATCGGCCAGTTGCTGTTCCGTTACGCCGAGTGCCGCTGCCGCATTGGTAAATAACCCCTTACACTGTGTCGTAGGGGTTGTCGTTGTCGAAGGAGTCGTGGTACTACTCGCAGCCATGACAACTGCGCCGGTGCCCAATGATAATATCACCACCACTGTCGCCAATGCTAAAACAATCTTTAGTTTTTTTGACATACAACATCACCTCCCATCAATTGAGTTGATTTAAAGTATAAATTTCCTTTTACCTTATCTAAACATAGTATACCACCCTAAAATGAATCCACCATTAACAAAGTATGAAATTTCCGGTAAAAACCAGATTGGAAAAGCGTAATAAATCCTGATATCAGCCCGTCGCCTTGCGATTCCGGTTTAGTGCTCATGGTAATCTCGCGCAGATAATTTATACATAGAGTATTGATTATTTAGACTTATCGGTCTATCTTTGCTTCTGTCTGCGTAAAATTATCAGGGAAAATGCGGCCAATATCAGAAAAATCCCTGTCCCGATTACAGCTGAGCCCAAAGTTGGGATATTCAGGTTTATCGAAGCGAAAAAACCGGCGATTATGCCGATAATTACAGCCAGTATCAGAGCGGCAAAGATTACCACAATATGAGAAACGCGAGAGGTGATTCTCTTCTTCAAGTCTCGAACATCGAAAATATTGAATTCATTAGTCGTAACGGCGGCTTCCAGACGGCTGAATTCGGCGGTCAACAATTCTTCGGCAAAATCCTTTTCGGTGGGGTCGTTGGAAATTTCGTATCCCACACTGATTTGGCATGAAATATCTTCAGATTTGACGTCGATATTCACCGTACATGCCCATTTAGTGGGGTTGAAACTGGAAAGAGTGCCCCAAATCGAACCGCGTTTAAAATAGAGGCCGCTGCCGGAACCCGGCAATTGTTTGAAACCTGATTGACTAAAGAAAGCTGCTACGCGTTCGTGGGCAACATTTTCCGTAAGTTGGACGTTAAAAGAATGTATGATTTTCATTGTAAGGTATTATACATCTTTCCAGGAATAGCTTTCAGCCTGCAGCGGTCAGCTTTCTTTTTCCTGAGACGTGATATACTATCAATTATCGAATCTTATAAGTACTAATATTTAACAGGTTTATGGTATGAGCATCAAACGGATTTGTGTTTACTGCGGCTCCACGCCGGGAACGAAACCGGAATATCTACGGGCAGCTCAGGTTTTAGGACAGCTTCTCGTCACAAATAACATTGAACTGGTCTACGGCGGCGCGGATGTGGGCCTGATGGGAGAGGTAGCGGATACGGTTTTAGCCGGCGGTGGGACAGTGACTGATGTTATCCCGAAATCATTTGCCGATAAGGTTTCACATCGGGGCTTAACCAAATTACACGTTGTTGATTCGATGCATACCAGAAAACAAATGATATTTGATTTATCCGATGGGTTTATCGCTCTTCCGGGAGGTTTGGGCACGCTGGAGGAAATATTTGAGCAGCTTACCTGGATACAGCTCGGCTTACACCAGAAACCGTGCGGTATCTTGAATGTCAGTGGATATTATGACAACCTGTTAGCTTTTCTGGATTACGCTGTTTCTCAGGAATTCATCAAACAGGCACACCGGGATATGATATTGGTTGAACAATCACCGGATATCTTACTGGATAAAATATTTAGATATCAAGCGCCGAATGTGGAGAAATGGGTTGGACTAAAGCGTAGAACCGGTTGATGGATTGCCTCGCGCTGCATCCTTCGGCCCGGGGACGCAACAGGGATTATGGCAGGAGAAAAGAGTGGGAAATTGCCACCATGTCGTAAGCGCTAACACGAGTTTGACATATCTGTCAGCTTTTCATATCATTTAACTAGAGAATCCACTGATAAATTTCGTTAAAGATTAGATTTGTGGCTTTTGATACTACATTTGGTATTAAAGAACAGTGATGGTAGATACGAAAAAGAAGTAGTTGAAAACAGAGGAGAATAGAAAGATGGCTGAAAATAATGCAACCCCCGGAACTACGCCGAGCGTACCGGCTCCCGCTCCTGCACCTGCACCCGCGATAGCGCCTGCTGCACCGGTATTTCCCGGTGGGTATAACGGTAAGATTCTGAGGGTCAACCTGACCACAGGCAGTATTTCAACGGAGGCACTGACCGAGCAGTTTTGTCGCAAATGGCTGGGCGGCGCCGGATTTATTGCTTATTTTCTCTGGAAAGAGTTGAAGCCCGGCGTTGATGCCCTGAGCCCGGATAACAAATTGATATTTGCTAACGGTCCCGCAACCGGTTTGCTGCTGCCCGGCGCTGCCCGTAACAGCATCGGCGCCAAGTCTCCATTGACCGGAGGCATTGCCAAATCCGAATGCGGCGGTTTTTGGGGAGCGGAACTGAAACGCGCCGGTTTTGACGCAATTATCGTTGAAGGCAAAGCGAAAAAACCGGTATATCTCTGGGTACATGACGGAGAAGTCAGTATCCGGGATGCAGCTCATCTCTGGGGTAAGGATACGATGGATACCCAATCAGCGGTTAGAGCAGAGTTGGGTGATGAAAAAATACATCTTGCCATGATTGGTCGGGGCGGAGAGCATATGGTACGTTATGCCTGCATCATGGAGGGTTGCAAAGATGCCGGGGGCAGAGGTGGTTTGGGGGCGGTCATGGGTTCTAAGAACCTGAAAGCGGTAGCTGTTCGCGGTCATAATCTGCCAGCAGTAGCCAATCCTGATAAGGTAAAAGAAATCAGAGCGCGGATGGTAGCCAACAAACATCCTCTATCCAACTATGGCACGGGCGGTCCCGACTTGCTTTTTCATGAATCTTCCGGTAACCTGCCGGTACGCAACTTCCAGGCCGGCCTTTTCCCTGATGTATCGAAGATTACCGGAGTTGTGATGAAAGAGACGATGGGAGGCAGGATGGACGGATGTTTTGCCTGTCCCATTCGATGCAAGAAGGTTTGCAAGTTTGAAGAACCCTTTAAAGTCGACCCCGAATACGGCGGCCCTGAATATGAAACCATCGCCGCTTTTGGCTCGGATTGCGGGGTGAACGACGTTAAATCGATTGTTAAAGCGAATGAGCGGTGCAATGCCTATTCATTGGATACGATTTCTTGCGGCGCTACTATTGCTTTTGCCATGGAGTGTTTCGAGAAAGGATTTCTTACTTTAAAAGATACCGGCGGCCTGGATTTGACATGGGGTAATACCGGAGCGTTGCTGAAAGCGATCGACTTAATTGCTACCCGTGAGGGTTTCGGTGACTTTTTAGCGGAGGGTTCTGCCAGGATGGCCCGCAAAATCGGCCATAATTCGATTGACTTTGCGATGCAGGTCAAGGGCCAGGAAACTTCGATGCACGAACCCAGGATCAGAGCGAATATGGCTTTCGGCTTTATGCTTGCGCCGACCGGGGCGGACCATTGCGGTTCAGCCACGGATGGTGCTACTTCCACCGAGAAAGGAATGGGGTCATATCACACGCTGGGTTGGCACATGCCTTTCCTTCCCAATGAGATTAGTGCCCGTAAGGTGAGCTTCTATAAAGTTGATACCTGCAGTTATGCTGCGATGGATTCCCTGGTATTATGTTTGTTTGTCGGTTATGGTCCTGAGGGGCATGCCGAGTTATTGAAAGCGGTGACCGGCTGGGATACCGGCATCGGTGAACTCGTGCGCATTGGCGAACGGATTCTGACTACCATGAGATTATTTAATATGCGGGAAGGTCTTACCTCAGCCGATGATGTTTTGCCGGAACGGTTCTTTACGCCTAAAACTGACGGTGCGGTCTCCAAAACACAGCTTGACCATGCCAAAATTGATACGGCCAGGCAATATTACTACACGTTGATGGGCTGGGATGCGAATGGCGTGCCGCTGCCGGGAAAAGTTGAGGAACTTTACATCGAGTAACCGGCTGTAACAGGAGGCTAATCTTGGAAGAGAAAATCGTGTATTTCGAGAAACCCGGCGTTGGCAACACCGAAGAGACACTGCGCCTTTCTATTGAGAGAGCTAAAGCCCGCGGTATTAACAAAATTGTACTGGCCTCCACCAGGGGTGACACGGCACGACTCGCAGCCGAACGCCTGATCGGCACCGGCATCACCATGGTGGTTATTCCGCATCAATACCGTGCACACCGCGAGCAGCGATTTCCGTTGGAATTAGTTCAGGCGCTGGAAAAACAGGGACATCTCGTCCATTTTGCTACGTCTTTGTTCGCTACGGAGAATCTGTTCGGTACAACGACCCCGAGAGTCATGGCTTTCCTTTTGCGGACTTTTTCACAGGGAATGAAGGTTTGTGTCGAGATGATTCTGATGGTGGTTGACGGCGGTTTTGTGGCCGGCGGCGAGCAAGTTATTGCGATTGCCGGAACCGGACGCGGCGCCGACACCGCCGTGGTAGCAGTGGCCGCCTCTTCCGCGGACCTGCCGGACCTGCATATTACTGAGATCATTTGTAAGCCGCTGCAAACACCGCAGCGGGTCCCCAATTTTGTTCCGCCGGAAGGGTAAACAACACGCTAACGGGTATACTGAGAAATACCAGCCAGTGCCAAACTGTGTTGTGAGACATTTTCCAGATTGTTCTAAACATTGACATCGCCCCGTCTTATAGAGTACATTCCAATCAGTCATTTCTCTTTGTTTTATTATCTGTAGACATATTAAACTTTTGAGGAGGACGAAAATGGAAAAAGCAAAAACCGGCGCAAAAAAAACAGCCAAATACAAAATCAAGGTAACCAAGAACGGCCCTTATCTGGTGTCCGGCGGAGTGCCGCTCTCTACGCAAACGATGTGCATTGATAGCGAAGGGCAATATCACGGCTGGAAAGAAACTAAAAAGTATCCTGTAGAGGAAACTTATGCGCTATGCCGCTGCGGTCATTCCGGCAATAAACCATTTTGCGATGGCACCCACGGTAAAGGGAAGTTTGAAGGCAAAGAGACCGCTTCCCATCGTCCTTATCTGGAACAGGCTGATGAAATCGATGGTCCCGGCCTCAAATTGACAGATGTCCAGAACCTTTGCGCCAGCGCCCGTTTTTGTCACCGCGGCGGTGGCACCTGGAAGCTGGTTAAACAATCCGGTAATCCTGAAGCCAGACAAATGGTGATTGAGGAAGTGGCTGATTGCCCCTCCGGCCGGTTGGCTGCCTGGAACAAAGACGGCAAACCGATTGAACCGGATTTCGAGCCGTCCATCGGTCTGATAGAAGATGTGCAAGCCGGAAAAATAGGCCCGTTATGGGTGCGCGGCGGTATTCCGATTGAAGCGGAAGACGGCACAACCTACGAAATCCGTAACCGCGTCACTCTTTGCCGCTGCGGTAAGAGCCTAAATAAACCCTTCTGCGACAGCCGGCACTTAAAATAGTAGTAACAATCTTTAAATTAAATATTCAAAACGGAGTTTACATTAATGGAGAAGAGAAAACTGCGCGGCGGCATGATTGGCGGCGGCATCGGGTCGTTTTTCGGGCCGGTGCACCGCATGGCCGCCGCTTTGGATGGGCAGGCAGAATACGTCTGCGGCGTTTTTTCTGCTGACCCTGCGAAATCCCGCAGGTCAGGTGAAGCGCTTTATCTCGCTCCTGCCCGTGTTTATGCCGATTACAAAGAAATGGCCGAAAAGGAAGCGGCCATGCCGCCCGATAAAAGAATCGATTTTGTATCCATTGTTACGCCGAATGTTTACCACTTTGACGCTGCCGGGATGTTTTTAGAAGCCGGCTTTCACGTTATTTGCGATAAACCGATGACCTGTAATCTGGCAGAAGCAAAAAAGTTAAAATCCGTTGCGGATAAGTCGCGTAAGGTTTTTGCCCTGACCCACACCTATACCGGCTATCCGATGGTGAAACAGGCGCGGTATCTGGTGCAGCAGGGGATGCCGGGGAAAATCAATAAGGTCGTCGTGGAATATCCCCAGGGCTGGCTGGCGGGGTTCTTAGAAAGCGGGGTTACAGCCGCGACGATGTGGCGGACTGACCCGCAAAAAGCCGGGGTTTCTTTGTGTATGGGTGATATCGGTATTCATGCAGAAAATCTAGGGCGGTATATCACCGGCCTTGAAGTCGAAAAAGTCTGTGCGGATATTTCTCATTTTATTCCCGGAAACCAACTGGATGATGATGCTAATATTCTCATTCGCTACAAGGGCAGCGCCAAGGGGGTTATTTCTGCCTCGCAGATTTCCACCGGCGAAGAAAACGGACTGAATATCCGGGTTTACGGCACCAAACTCGGGATTTCCTGGAATCAGGAAAATCCCAACTACCTCACCGTGAAAAGCAAAGAAGGGTATACGACGACCTATTCCAAGGGTAATAAAATGCTTTGTCCGGCAGCGCAAAATGCCTCCCGCCTGCCTCCCGGTCATCCCGAGGGAATTATTGAAGCTCTCGCCAATATTTATCTGGAAGCTTTTCGCGCAATCCGGGACGGCTCAGCAAAACGTAAAAATACCCTCTATGATTTTCCCACAGTGGATGACGGCGTTATTGGCATGGCTTTCGTGGAAACGGTACTCGCCGGCGCTGCCTCCGAACGCAAATGGCTAAAAATGATTGGAACGGGAGTTTAGCTGGCTTATTTTATGCTAAACTTCTCATCATGAGGGTTCTTTAGTCAAGATGAATCCCTATTGTCGTTCCCAAATAAGTGGGAATTCATATAACAACCCAACATAGTTTACTTAGGTCTGTTAATGTGGATGGCTCCGTCGTTGTTGCTTAATGTCTGTCAATCAAAAAGAACCCTGTTATATTTTGGAATCAACCTGTACTGACTACTGAAGGCCGATACTACATTATTTGATAGAGTTCGACGCCGGGCCTGATGGTGTCGTGGTGGTTGTCTTGACGGCAGGTGGGGTGACTGCCGGCGGAGCAGCAGTCGTAGTTGTTGTGGTGGTGGTAGTAGTTGTTGTTGTCGGGGTGGTAGTAGCAGTTATCGTTATCGGGGTGACGGCAACAGGTGGGACTGTCACTGCCGGGGGCTTAATGGTCGTAATTGTCGTTCCCGTCGTAGTGGGAGTTTTAGTTATTGGCGCCGGTGGTACGGTATTACTCGAAGATGGCTGAGTGGTCGAAGTTGCCGCTGAGACTGCCGGCGCTGTTTTTGTCGTGGTGGTGGTTTTCGTGCTGCCGGTTGCCGCTGTCCCTGTATTTGG
>Ga0182027_10014357_pt1 | contig 10974 bp, 11 predicted proteins | sample 712E1DmetaG_FD_121300 | JGI IMG/M metagenome (GOLD analysis project Ga0182027, IMG submission 121300) | Permafrost microbial communities from Stordalen Mire, Sweden - 712E1D metaG (Illumina Assembly) | ecosystem: Environmental > Terrestrial > Soil > Wetlands > Permafrost | place: Sweden...
AATCCGTAACCGGGCAGTGCCGCCGGCAGGAGCAGGGCAAACAACGCGATCCGGCCGGCCTGTCTGTTTCGATGTGGTGACACAGTAGTAAGCCAGGATGTCCGTCTTGGCCTCTTGGCCCACCTGCGATTATACGCCGAATCTCCCAATTGGGGCTGCTAGTGTACTGTCTCTGAAGTTCGTTTATACTTCCGCACCTTCTTGATGATCGTGTTGGCGGTGGCCACCCAATGGAAGGGTTGCGGGGCTTTGTTGTGGTTGCAGATGTATGCGCGGATGGTTCTTTCCAGTTCGCGGACCGAACGGAAGGTTCCGCGTCGGATGCGTTTGCGGGTGATCTCGGCGAACCAACGTTCCACTTGGTTCAGCCAGGAAGCACTGGTGGGCGTGAAGTGCACTCGGTAGCGGGGGTGATCGGCGAACCATTGCTTCACGTCCGGGTGCTTGTGCGTTCCGTAGTTGTCGAGAACCAAGTGCACGGCCAAGCCGGAGTCCGTTTCCGCATCTACCTTGTCCAAGAAGCGGATGAACTCCTGGTGCCGGTGCCGGGATTGGCAGTCTCCAATGACCTTGCCTACGGCAACATCCAGAGCGGCGAACAGGGTGGTCGTGCCATGCCGCTCGTAATCGTGGGTCTGCCGTTCCGGAATACCTGGTCGGAGCGGCAGAATTGGCTGCGTGCGGTCCAGCGCCTGAATCTGGCTCTTTTCGTCTACGCTCAGCACGATCGCCTTGTCCGGCGGGTTCAGATACAACCCCACGATGTCCCTCACTTTGGCCACGAACTGCGGGTCTGTGCTGAACTTGAAGGACTCCACTCGGTGCGGTTGAAGATGATGTTTCTGCCAGATACGCTGCACCGTAGCTGGGCTGATGCCCTGGTCGCGCGCCATCACGCGAACGCTCCAATGCGTGGCGTTCTTTGGGGTGCTACGCAGGGTCTTTTCAACCAGCGCCGCCTCCTGCGCCGGCGTGATCTCCCTTGGCCGGCCGGAACGAGGTCGATCCTCCAGAATTCCTGGCAGGCCGTCGGACTGGAAGCGCCCGCGCCACAGCAAAACAGTAGGGAGACTCGTCCCCAGTTGCCGCGCCAGGACCTTGTTCCCGATCCCCTCCGACGCGCCGAGAACGATCCTGATACGCAACGCCACACTTTGTGGGACGCTTCGAAGACCGATGATCTGCAACAACTCCCGACGATCCTCTTGCCCAATCACAAGTGCGGCGGCAGGAGCGCGAGGCATCGCTCCTTAAGTATGCAGCAGTCCCGTCTAAAGGTAAATCTATTTCTGAGACACTACACTAGCCTCGGCCAGGCCAGTACCCGGTCAAGGGACTTTTGCCCACACAGATATCACGCCACTTCGCCCAGCTTCCTGCAGCGCTGCTTCCAGCCAACTTAACCTGGACACGGACTGCGCGCAGGAATATTAATATCGGTACTGTGCCGTTCGGACCTGGAAGCGGACAATGGGTGGCGCAAGTCCAACGGTAACGCGCTCCGGTGCACCAGACTTTCCTGCGGTCGGACTGTCCACCAGAGAAAGAGACGTCGCATTTCAAGCTCCTGATGGGCACTACCCAGAGTAAGCGGGACAAGTTCGCGGCGGCTTCGGAAATGGTAAGCCTGTTCATCATGGAGTTCGACCCCAGCGGGACGAATAACGGCCACAGCCACGAGTACGCGGAGGAAATCTATTACGTCCTTAGGGGCCATGGCGACATGATCGCCGGCGATGGCGGAAACGGGGACGAAGGACTGCATGCGACCAAAGCAGGGGAAGCCTGGTTTTTCCGTCTGAATTGCACCGTGGGCTATTACAGCCGCTCCTCGAAGTCGGAGCCCCCGGACCTCATTCTTGCGGTCCGGTCGCGATACCCCAGAGGAAGAGACTAATACGGAAGCCGGCATTGCCGGTTAGAGTTCTCGGTGTCCCTCGCACCGGCGCACTGGGCGGATGACGGCGTTTCGCAGCACGCTCCCAACGAGCATGATGACGCCGATGAACAACAACCCTATCGCGGGTAGCGGCGGCCAGACGCGCCGCCCGCCATCGCGAAAAACTCCGGCGACTGGCTGTGAGATGCTGGTTATTAAGACCTGCCATGGCAAGTGCGTGCAACCGGGAGAGCGGCCCCATCGGGATCGCCGGCGCGGGCCGGATCGGACAGGCTCTCGGACGTCTGCTGCATGAGTGTGGCCAGCCGGTGGTCGCCGTGGCCAGCCGGCAACGCGAGCGGGCCCAAGCCGCAGCCGCGTTCATCGGCGGTGGCACACTGCCTTTGTCCTGGCGGGAGTTGCCAAGACACGCCACGGTGATCTTGATCGCTGTCCCTGACGACGGAGTCGCGCGGGTGGCGGCTGAATTGGCCGACGCGGGGATGAGCGGCGGAATCGCGCTGCATACGTGCGGCGCTCGCGGCAGAGAAGTCCTCGCACCGCTGGCCGCCAAAGGAGTCTCATGTGGCATGCTCCATCCATTGCAGACTGTGGCGACGCCGGAGCAAGGCGTACGGGCGATCCCCGGCGCCGCGTTTGCTGTCGGCGGTGACACCGAAGCGCTGCGCTGGGCAGAGTCGATTGTCGAAGCCCTCCAAGGGCAGGCTCTGCGGCTCCAGCCTGGCAAAGAGCCTCTGTATCACGCCGCCGCCGTGATGGCCAGCAACTACCTCACCGCGCTTCTCGACGCCTCGATTCTGCTGATGCGGAGAGCCGGCATCGAGAGGGATCAGGCTCTGCGTGCTCTGGCTCCTCTGATATGCGCGAGCACGGAGAACGCCTTGACGCTTGGCCCCCTTCGCGCATTCACGGGCCCGATTGAGAGGGGCGATACCCGTACGGTGGCCCTTCACTTGGACGCACTGTCCGAGTGCCAGGAAACCATCAGGGATCTCTACTGCGCGTCGGGGCTGCACGCGGCGGACATGGCCGCGCGGAAGGCCGGCGGAACGCCGCGCCGGGAGATCGAGCGACTGCTGCGCGACGGGAGAGATCGGAACAGGACGGAATGAGCGAGCGGATGAGACGAATTCGAGTCCCCGATTTGAAGGAAATGAAGCAGCGCGGCGAGAGGATCGCCATGCTCACGGCATATGACGCGACCATGGCGCGGCTTCTGGACCAAGCCGGCCTTGACGCCTTGTTGGTGGGTGATTCCCTGGGCATGGTGTTGCTCGGGCATGAGACCACGCTGCCCGTCACGCTGGATGCAATGGTTTACCATGCGCAAGCTGTATGTCGGGGCGCGAAACGGGCACTGGTGATCGCCGATATGCCGTTTCTGACTTACCAGATCAGTGTCCCCGACGCGGTAAGAAACGCCGGGCGCCTGATACAGGAAGGGGGTGCGCACGCCGTCAAGATCGAGGGCGGCCGCCCCGTCGTGGAGACAGTCGGCCGTTTGGTGGAGATCGGGATCCCTGTGATGGGGCACCTCGGCCTGACGCCGCAAGCCGTACACCAGTTGGGCGGGTTCCGGCAGCAGGCCAAGTTGAGCCAGGATGCGCAACGATTGCTGGAAGACGCGAAGGCTCTGGAGGCAGTGGGCGCCTTCGCCATCGTGCTGGAATCGATTCCAGCGGAGGTTGCTCGCACGGTGACGCGCGAGCTCACGATTCCGACCATCGGCATCGGCGCAGGGCCCTTCTGCGATGGACAAGTGCTGGTGAGCTACGACGCACTGGGCATCACCCAGGAGGACGTGCCGTCGTTTGTGAAGCGCTACGCGGACATTGGGGGCGTGATGGTAGAGGCAGCCAAGGCTTACGCAACGGATGTGAGACAGAACAACTATCCTACCGAGGATCGCTCGCATCCGGCTTCGCAAACCAAAGAAGGGCATTGATGAACATGCAGGCGATTGAGTCGATTGACAAGCTGCGCCTGGTGCTCGGATCGCTCCGGGTGGGAAGCGTGGTCGGACTTGTGCCGACGATGGGCGCCCTGCACGCGGGCCACGGGCGGCTGATTCAGCAGGCCCGCACGGATTGTGGAAACGTAGTTGTGAGCATCTTCGTCAACCCGATTCAATTCGACGATCCGCGGGACTTCCAACTCTACCCGCGCGACTTGTCCTCAGACCTCGAATTCTGCCGAGCGCGCGATGCGGACATCGTCTTCGCGCCAACGGCCGCGGAGATGTACCGGCGACCGCTGAAGAGTTTCGTCGATGTGGCCGGAGTTACAGAGCATCTGTGCGGCGCTTTCAGGCCGGGTCATTTCCGAGGCGTGGCGACGGTGGTGATGAAGCTGTTCGGGATCGTCCAGCCCGATCGCGCCTACTTCGGCGAGAAAGACGCGCAGCAACTGGCGACGATCCGGCGGATGGTGCTGGACCTCAGTGTTCCGGTGACCATTGTTGGCGTGCCGACAGTCCGGGAGGCGGACGGACTGGCGCTGAGCTCAAGGAATCGGCGGCTGTCAGCGGAGGAGAGGCGCGTTGCACCGTTCCTGTATCAGACACTGCAACTCGCCGGTGGGAGAATCTCGGCAGGCCACCGCGATGCGCGGGAGGTCCGGGAAGAGGCTTTGGCGATGTTGAAACACCGGGAGATCCGCGTGGAGTACATCGAGATCGTGGATCCCGACGAGATGCGGCCGGTGGATCGCATCGACGGCCCCGTCCGCATCGCCGCTGCAATTTGGCTGGGGTCCATTCGCTTGATCGACAACCTCCTGTGCGCGCCCGCCTGACCCTGGCGCCTCAGGCGGACTGATCGGCGGGATCCGTTAAGCCCGATGTCGGGACGGCCGGATCGTGGTTGTCGGTCAGGTTCCCCGAGAAGCGGTTTTGGGCGTCCACCAGGATCATCCTCGGACTCACGGGCTCGTCGGTCAGCACGAATGTCGCGATGATGATTCTGTCCTTCGGGCTGCACCGGCGGGCCGCCGCGCCGTTGACGATAATCCTGCCGGAACCGGCCGCGGCCGGAAGCGCGTAGGTCTCGATCCGCTCACCGTTGTTGAGGTTCCAAATATGCACTTTCTCGCCGGGCAGAATGTCGGCCCGCCGCAGGAGGTCCTCGTCAATGGCGATGCTGCCGACGTATTCGATGTTGGTCTCGGTGACCGTAGCCTGATGGATCTTCGATTTGCAGATCGTTCTGAGTCGCATTTGCTATGAGCCGGACGATGTCGTGGATGGGCCGCCGCTGTTGATCTCGCGAGGTCTCGCCCGGAAAGAGCCGCGGACAACCGCCCCGAACCCTCATGATACCTTGCGGCGTCACGTCACCGCTTGCCGGCGGGTCCAACAGAGCGCCTGCCGACTGCCGGACAAAAAACTGGTCGGGGCGGGGCGATTTGAACGCCCGACCCCCTGCGCCCAAGGCGGTTTCCGGTCCTCTCCGAAGACGCCTTGTTTTCAATTACTTACGTTTCAATGAGTTGCGGCCGGCCTGTTGAAGCCTGTTGAGCCCTGTTGAAGCCGGAGGCTTTGGGCAGCTACAAAATCATCTACAGTGGCTTTGCGCCGAACCTGCGTCCCTTGTGCTATTCACACAGGCGCACCGTCGCCGGCATCCGCGTCGTTTGAAGGGCTGGACTCCGGTACCCTTCCTTGTGCGTCGGTCCACCCTTCGGCAAGGAATTGGCGTCCGCTTCCTTCAGCGATGCCTTTCGCTTAGCGCCTCGTGCCCCAGTCCACCCGTCCAGAACTGGATCGCCGTCCCGGAAGTTTCCAAAGGAAGTACCGGAGCTTGCAGGTCGTCTCGCGCGGCTCTATCCTACGTGTTTACGGACGGAATGCCCGCTCGGCTGGGGACGGTGACGAATGTTGCTAGCGAAAATCGAAGCGGCGATGAAGCTCGGCCTCAGCATCGAGCTGCTGGACACCTTCTCGAAGAAATGCCCCAAGCTGAACGAAACGCGGCTGCTGAAAACGATGAAAGTCGACGGGCAGGTATTCTTCGATGAAGGGGAACTGCTTTCCTATCAGAACTGGCTCAGCGAACCATGGCAGTACACAAAAGGACAGCGGCCGCCCATTCCGGATGCGGTAAAGAGCGACATCAAGGCGGAATCACATTACGGCTGCGCGATCTGCGGATATTCAGATAACGGCGAAGTGGCACATATAGAGGCGGTCGCCGAAACCCTGAACAACAGCCCTGACAATCTGATCTTTCTCTGCCCGAACCACCACACTAAATACGATCTCGGGTATAAGCCGTCGAGCAACATCACATTGGAGGTGGTGCGGGCCGCCAAGCTGGTGAAGCGCTCGACGCGGCAGCGTGTGATGCGCCATGAGGCGAATGCCACGAAATTGCTTGTCGCGGTGGCATCCCTTCTGAAGGGCCTTGAGCAGAAACTCAAGCATCAAGAGGCTTCCGTCGATTTGGTTCAGGTCTACCTGACAGAAACGAAGTCGCTCATGGAGCGATTACCCGATCTTGCCGCGAACGCCGGCGACGCCGCCAAGGCAGATAAGGATCTCGGCGACGTGGGCACCGCCATCGCGAAGGTAGCACCCAAACTTTTGAAGGCGTCATCCGGTTCCGTCAAATCGAAGGAAGACAGCGCTGTACGCACGGCCTTGTCCGCGGTCGTTAAGACCGTCGATGACGAGTTGCTCGACTTTGATGAGGTCGAATGCCCGCACTGTTGCGGTGCCGGAATGACGGGGTTGGTTGGGGATCTGTGCGTCTACTGTAAGGGCGCATGCTTTGTCTCATCAGAGGAGGCGGACGCATACGACCCTGACGATATCGATCAGGTCGAGTGTCCGCGCTGCGGGGGGCGCGGGATGATCGGCTTGGCCAGCACCTTATGCACGTTTTGCAAGGGCTCCTGCGTGGTCACGAGCGCGCGGGCGGAAGAGTTCGACGAGGACAATCTGCCCGAAAAGGAATGCCCCCATTGCAACGGCACCGGAACCCGCGGGCTGGTCAGTGATGTCTGTCCATACTGCAAAGGCGACACATTCGTTTCCAAAGAGGAGCTTGCGGCATACGATCAGGCAAGGGTTGACGAGGTCGAGTGCCCACACTGTAACGGCGCGGGAACAACCGGACTGGTCAGTGATCTTTGTCGGTACTGCGGCGGCTCGCAGTTTGTCACGCTCGAAAAGAAGACAAAGTACACGCGCGACAAGATCGACGAAGTCGAATGTCCGCATTGCAACGGCACCGGACTTCGTGGTGCCGGTGAATTCTGCGCCTACTGCCGTGGCTCACAAGTGATCTCCACCAAGAAAGCCGAAGAATACGATCCGGACGACTTCGATGAAGAAACTTGCCCGCGCTGCAACGGCAGCGGACAGATAGGTTTGGTCGGCGACCAATGCCGCCTTTGTAAAGGCAACGGTTTCGTGACTGAGGCGAAGGCAAGCGCTTACCGAAAGAAATACGAGTAAGCAGCGACGATACACGAGTGCTGCCGGATCGTAGCGGCCAGCCGCTGGTTCGTGCTTGACCACCGCCACGGGCCCGGCCAGCTTGAAGATTGACCCGCCCAATATCCAGGCTGGGAATGTTCTGTGTTCTTGTCGCGGCCGGCCCCCTGTCCTTCCGCCACTGTGGCGGAAAGACAGAGGCCCGCTCTGGTACCTTTGGCCGCTGTCCCCCCGCCAAAGGCGGGCTGGCCAAGCCTGAAAGTGCCTCCCGCGCACCTGCCCTCAATGCAGGGGGTCGTCATGCTGAAACCGACCATTGACGGGCCTCCCAGCGACCCTGACCCGTTGACTGTAGTCAAAATTGTAGATGGAGCAGCTTCGAAAAGACAGGGGGTCGTCCCCTCTAGAACTTCTAAGTTGTTGAACCTACAGGGAAATCTTAAGGGGGTATTTACCGGAGACCCACTGAGCCCAAGGCGGTTGCCGGGACATCCCGGAAACGCCTTGTTTTCAAATACTTATGTTTCAAGCAGATGCGGCTAACTTGTTGAAATCTGTTGAGTCCTGTTGAGGCTGGAGGAAGTGGCCAGCTACAAAATTATCTACACTGCTTCCGCGCCGCCACGTATTGCCTTGCTCATCATCTACACGCTAAACGCTTGCGGAGCCAGTACACAATGACTTCGCAAAACGGTTCGAGCTCGCCAGCGTGCGATTCCCCATTCCACCTGCGCAACCAATTCTCCAAGGTAATCCGCGTCAAGTTACCGCGCTTCAATAGTGCTTCCTTAAATGCATCCAGCGTTGCCCGGCGGTTGTTTTTCAAGAATGCTTCGTTAAGGTTTAGTACATTGGTCAGCTCGTCGTTGAAAGCCTCGTCATCGGAGACGATCCGGCCGTCGGGTTTGAACCGAATCAGATCCGCGACCCGGTGCATCGGATTTGCCGGGTTCCGCGAAAGGTCGCTGTTTCCCTTCCGGGTGTCGCAATGCTGATGTTTTCGGGGTTGTCCCTCATTGCCCAAACAGGCACCGAGTAAGTTCCCGTAGTCAAGCTGCTCCGCAGGATATTTATCTTGCGAGTGCCAGTGCTCGATCTTCATCGGCTGGATTCGAATTCGGGAAAGGCAATAACAGCAGAGCCCGCGTTGCTCTGTCACAAGCGATGCTCTCAAGGTGTCCTTGTCATCGTAGTTCTCATAGCTGGCGTATGGCGTACAACGATGCTGCGTTAGGCTGCCGGGCTCTCTGCCCTTGATAATTGTCCTCATGCATTGGATTCCAGGAAACTCATCAGTGCCCGTGCCCGCGTGATTTCTGGATCATCGGGACCGAGTTTTGCCTCCACTTCGGGCAGCAGATTGCGGGCTCCCACGAAATCTTCCTTGTCGATCAACTCAAACAATCGCGACAAGATCTCTTCGACGGTACCGTTTCGGGACTTGGCATTCATCAGTTCTTCCAGTATACGACTGGAATCAATGCCGAAAGAACGTCTGGGCGTTGTTACCTCATCACCATCCAGCGACCGGATTTCTTCAGGGCTTACTTCTCCAATTACCTGCGGCGAATGAGAGGTGCACGCGAACTGGATGCACGGGAACGTCTCCTTCAGGTCCGTGGCTACACGCCGTTGCCACTTCGGATGCAAATGCACGTCTAGTTCGTCAATTAGCACCACACCGGGTGTTTGCTGCAAGACTAAGGGCAATTGTCCAACCTGCGGCTCGAGTTCTTCTGGAGGCACAAGAAAGGCGTTTTGCGTGACCGCTTTGATCGCGATGTCCGCTGTCAACGCCAGCATCATTCGTTGCCCCGCGCTCAGGTTGGCGAACGGTTGGGCACTCCCGTCGATTGAGAGCACGATCTGATCAAGGTCCGCGTCGAACCACACGTCATCGGCACCCGGAACGCAACGCAGGATTGCGCGTCGCACTGCTTCAAAGCCGGGACGCCAACGTCCGCCTCGATTTCCGCGTTCCGTAGTCTCACGGCTAAACCATCTTTGCAGTTCGGCGAAGCGTATGCGCTCGTTGAAACAATCATAGAAAGCTTCCCATCGCCGTGCGGGACCGTTTGCCTTCGGTTCTGGAACTCGCTGGTTTGACGGCAGCCACGCCCGGCCAGCGCCGTAGTAAGCCAGTACGGGACAAAGGACGTCTTCGCCCGCGTCATCGCGCGCGTAAATCTTCTTCACACACTCCAGCGCTCGTTTTGCTTCGGCATTGCTCGTTCGTTTGCCGTCCGGGCGAATCTGGCGCGTCCATGAAACACTATCGCAGTCGCCGATCCGGCCTGTGGCTCGCACCCTGACGGGACGCCGTTCCCGGAACTGGATGCGGTCTCCCTTAATCTCCTGCTGGAGTCGAATCTCATTCGTGGATATATTGCGGCCACTATTGTTCAGCATGGAATCGGGCGGATCCACCAGCCAGACTGCGGCTGCGACCGCCAACGCTTCGAGGACCGTAGTCTTGCCAGTGCCGTTTTCTCCCACTAGAAGCGTGAACTGTGGATGCAGCGCAACCGTCTGCTGAGCAAACTTCTTAAAGTTCTCGATCTCCAGAAAATCGATTCTCATAGCTCATCTTGAATCTACTAGAAATCGTAGCCGTTTGCACGACAGCCGAGTGCACGAGTACCGCCTCGGTCCATTCGATGCTCGTTCGCCCGCTGCCCAGGTAGCGGGCGGGATCTTCTGTCGCGAGCGGCCCCCTGTCTTTCCGCCACTATGGCGGGATGACAGAGATCCGGCTAGGTGGCTTCGCGCACGATCTCCCGGACACCGCACGCCTGCCGCAAAAGCAGGGGGTCGCCCATGCTGAAACCGGCCATTGACAGGCCTTCCAGGAAACCGCGGACGGCGATTGTAGTAAAAAATGTAGCTGTCGATTACCTAGAGAAGGCAGGGGGTCGGGCACCCAAAAACGGGCAAGTTATTGAAACGAAAGGGAAATCGTCGTGGGGTATCCACCCGAGATCCACTGAGCCCAAGGCGGTTTCCGGCCTTGGGGAGAAATGGCCTGTTTTCAAAAACTTACGTTTCTATGAGATGGCGCCGGCCTGTTGAAACTTGTTGAGCCTTGTTGAACCCGGTGGCGCCGGGCAGCTACAAAATCATCTACAGTGGCCTTACGCCGAATCATGCCCCTCATGCCGCCCCCAGCTTCTTTGCCACCGAGCCGACCAACGGCTGCCGCGACAAAAACATCCAAATTCTTCGGAGTCCGGCCAACACTTTGCTGTCGATGATTCCAGTTTCATCCGGTCGAATCTCGAATCGCCGCGCATCAGGTTCATCGGACCGTTGCGAGGGTTCTCAGAGCGCCTGTGAGGCCGGGAGGGATTCTAGGACGATTCGCTTCATGGCGCGCGCTTCGCGCTGAAGCATCGAATCGCTCGTAATTGGATCGCCTGCCGAAAGACAAAAAACGCCATCAACCGCGGCCAAGAGGTCTGGTACCCGCCAGGGAGGCACAAATGGCTCCACTGAAACTGGGTTAGATAACCCCTGAGCCGCCATCCAGTGCTCAAATCCAGCCCGACCAGCCCCCTGCCCGACGATGCGCAATGCGACGTTTGTCGAGCTGGCACCATACCACTCAATCAACTTATCAAGCCCGCGCCGTTTCCAGTAGTAG
>Ga0182027_10014359_pt1 | contig 10974 bp, 9 predicted proteins | sample 712E1DmetaG_FD_121300 | JGI IMG/M metagenome (GOLD analysis project Ga0182027, IMG submission 121300) | Permafrost microbial communities from Stordalen Mire, Sweden - 712E1D metaG (Illumina Assembly) | ecosystem: Environmental > Terrestrial > Soil > Wetlands > Permafrost | place: Sweden...
TGCCAAGTGCCGAAGTGGCGGAATGGCAGACGCGCTACGTTCAGGGCGTAGTGTCCTTACGGGCATGAGAGTTCAAATCTCTCCTTCGGCACCACTTTTTCCCGTGCGCTTGTAGCTCAGTTGGATAGAGCGCGGCCCTGCGAAGGCTGAGGTCGTGGGTTCGACCCCCACCAAGCGTACCATTTTGGGCGGTTAGCTCAGTTGGTTAGAGCGTCTGCTTTACACGCAGAAGGTCAGAGGTTCGAGCCCTCTACTGCCCACCATTGGAACAATGCCGAGAAAACGCGAAATTATTAGATTACTCCATCAAAAGTCTGCTCAATAACATTCAATTGGCTTCCGGCTTGAATTTGAATGCGATGTTTCAGAATCGACATCCAACGTTCTAGAACATGTCGTATCATGTGCGAAACCTTTAAACCGCCCCACTTGTTAGCGACTTCTATCACATACAATACTGAAATTCAGGTTTATACTACATTTAAATAGGGGAGAGGAGGTGTTGAATTTGTGGTATATGCATAATTACGGCGGTTGGGGAATGGGCTGGGGTGCTTTAGTAATGGGCGTAATTTGTGTTGGTCTGATTGGTTTGGCAATCTGGGGTATTGTCAGATTAACCAGACAGAGCGGCTATTGCGCAACTGCAACTGCAATTACCCATACACCGCTGGATATCGTCAAAGAACGTTACGCCAAAGGTGAAATCACCAAGGAACAGTTCGAACAAATTAAAAAAGATTTAAGTTGAGACGGTCAACGGTTCTGAATTTAACATTTAGCCTACTTTATGAAGTATAATAGGCTAGTGACCTGGAACTAAATACGAAATAAAAAAGAGGAGTGAAAACAAATGGCAGAACAATGTGGATGCGGCGGTTGTGGCGCTGCGGCTAAACCCGTAAAGAAAGAAGATAAAACGGTCAAGAAACCGGCCGGCAAATAACTTCAAATTCTCGAAGGGACCAATTAAAGAGTGGTGTTTCTAACACCACTCTTTCTTTTTCATTTTATTGATGCGCATGATGAGCTCTTGTAACCAAACCGGTTTATGACAGCAATTTTCGAGCGTATTTTGTATACTATGTTTATTAGAGCAAATAGGAGGCATAAAATGGCATTCACCTTATCGATTGGCGCTAAAGCACCTGATTTTTCACTACCCGCTGCTGATGGTAAAACCTATAAACTATCTGACTTTAAAAATGCGAAAACACTGGTAATTTTCTTTACCTGTAATCATTGCCCGTTTGTCAAAGGTTCGGATGAAGTCACCCGGCAAACCGCCGAAAAATATCTGAAAAAAGGCGTCGGGTTTGTCGGCATTAATTCCAACAGCGAACATACCTACCCCGAAGACAGTTTCGATGAGATGGTCACCCGCATGAAAGAAAAGAAATTTCCCTGGGTCTATTTATACGATAAGTCCCAGAAAGTGGCGCTGGCCTATGGTGCGCTGAAGACACCTCATTTCTATATTTTTGACAGCGACCGCAAGCTGTTTTATACCGGCCGGGGCGTCGATAATCCGCGGGAAACCGCCAAAATGACCGTCAACGATTTGGACACAGCCCTCGCCGAACATCTTGCCGGTAAGCCCGTCAGTTTCCCGTTGACCAATCCCATCGGCTGTAATATCAAATGGGAAGGCAAAGACCAGCACTGGATGCCCCCCGAAGCCTGCGATTTAATCTGATTGGTAATATACGGTCGCTCTTTCCACGATAGGGAGACTAGAGAAATGGGATGTTCGTTGAGTCGGGTTTCCGCAGGCCGCAAACGACTCAGCTACTACCTGATGTACAAACCCTGACCGCCCAAATGAGTGAGAACAACAATGCCACTTTGCTGTCTATTTATTTTACCGTCACCGACTTTGCCAGATTCCTGGGCTTATCAGGGTCCAAGCCGCGGACAATGGCGGAATGATAGGCCAGCAATTGCAGCGGAATCACCGTTACCAACGGATAAAATATCATCTCTACTTCGGGGATTTTAATCCAATCGGCGAAGACGGATTGGTTAGTGTTTGAAATGCCGACGACCGTCGCCCCGCGCACCATCGCTTCCGAGATATTGGAAATTGTATCAGTATACGTATAATCCGTGGGGCATATCGCTACCACCGGGGTACCTTCTTCAATTAATGCCAGTGTGCCGTGCTTTAATTCTCCCGCCGGCATCCCTTCGGCGTGCACGTAGCAAACTTCCTTTAGTTTCAGCGCGCCTTCCCCGGCCATCGCGAAATTTATACCGCGCGCCAGAAAATAAAAGTCCTTTTTATCCTTGAGCTTTTCCGCAATTACTGCTATTTCGGACATATTTGACCTTAGGCCTTCTTCAATCAGGGCCGAGATTTCCAGCAGTTTTTCCTTGCCTTCGGTTAGTCTGCCGTCCATGGCATAAGCGAGCAAATACATCAGGCAGAGCTGTGCGGTGAATGATTTAGTGGCCGCAACCCCGATCTCCGGCCCGCAACTGAGATACAACGCCTTATCGCTCATCCTGGCCAGCGATGATCCTTCTACGTTCACAATAGAATATACGGTAGCGCCCTTAGCTTTGGCCTGTTTTACTCCGTCCATCACGTCAGCGGTCTCGCCGCTCTGCGAAATTGCGATAACGAGCGTATTCTTATCCACGGAATCAGAAAAATAGCCGAATTCGGAAGCCATTACCACATCGCTAAAGGTATGTCCGATTCGGGAAAACACATACCGGCCGATGAGGGCGGCAAAACGCGACGTCCCGCAGGCGACGAATATCACTTGGTGGGAGCGGAGAATATCGATTGCCATCTGATTTATTTGCCGTTCATTTTGCATTAAGGCTTGACGGATGACGGCTGGCTGCTCATTGATTTCTTTAATCATGAAATGGTCATAATTACCTTTACCGGCTTCTGATAATTTCCATGTTATATTAACGGACGTTCTTTTTTTCTCATGATGCTCAAAATCAAAAATTTTATATGATTTCGCCGTCATCACAATAATCTCGTTGTCTTCGATATAGACTGCCTCCCGCGTGTACGATAAAAATGACAGGACATCACTACCGATGAAGTTCGCGTTCTCGCCGATACCAAGCACCATAGGGCTGTCTTTGCGTGCGGCGAATAATTTACCGTCGGCCAACATGGAGATGGCAATAACGGCAAAAGACCCTTCCAATTGCTTGACGGCTGCAATAAAAGCTTCCTCAAAAACTAAACCAGCATCAATCTGTTCCCGGATGAGATGAGGGATAACCTCGGTATCGGTATCCGATTTGAATTTGTATTTCCGGGCGAGGCGATATTTCAACTGTTCGTAGTTTTCAATAATACCATTGTGAACGACCGCAATTTGCGATAAAGAGTCGAGATGGGGATGGGCGTTTTCCAGCGTCACCCCGCCGTGGGTTGCCCAACGGACATGACCGATACCGGTATTACCCGGCAGGTTTTCAACGTTGCAATTATCGATAACATAGGCAACCTTACCTTTGTCTTTACGGAGATACACGACCCCAGCGGCAATAGTGGCGATGCCGGCGGAATCATAACCTCGGTATTCCAGCCGTGTCATAGCGTCTTTTAACATTTCCACTGCCGGCTTATTGCCGACGTAGCCGATAATGCCGCACATTTTTTCTCCTGAGGAAACATCTGCCGAGGCTAGCCGGCTTGCCATTTGTTTACGTTTTTTAGCATTCGGAGGAACGACTACGAACTATTGTATTCGCCACCACATCTTTCGTCAAGTTGGCCTGCGGGTGAATAATGCAAATATTCCCGATTCTAATGCCCGTGATTGATGAAATTTTCGAAAACATGAATAATGCCGGTTTCCCCAAAATATTATTATAATTCGGTATTATAACACATAGGACAACGTGTTTTTATCGGTTAAAGAATTCCACACGAATGAAAACACAGGAATATTTATCACGCTTTATCCCGATAAATTAATCTTTATGAGGAGCTTTGAGCCGATTATTCCTGGCGAGCATTCTAGCCTTCGTATATTTAGATATCTGCCGGATAGAAAATACAATCAGATAAAATACCGTTAATCCGATTAGCGAAAATAGTACCATTTCGGGTGGTTTCACTGAAGTATTCGCACCAACTACGATGCCAACTGTAAGAAATATACCATCAAAAATAATGCTGGAGATAATTATTCCAAGAAATAAAACTCGATATTTTTTTTTGACACCGAGAAATACCGTCAATGGTGTCCCCAGACCTAACAATCGGCCCAACGCAATTGTGAAGGGTGAGATATAGGATTCGAGTTTTTGAAGTGTCCTGGAAAACCAGTTGTCATTTCCCGAGAATTTTTTTATACGTTTCTCAACATATCTTTGATAGAGTCTGGTCAACCGTAGGCTGCCTAGTCTGCAGACACTAAAGAGCAACAACGCACCTGATTCCCTCCCCATCAATGCAATGAACCATAATAAAAACAATTGAAATACAGATATTGAACCGGCTGCCAGACTATACCCCGCCATCAACCAAATTGTTTCTAAAAGATAGGGAACAGACGCCAACAGAATTTCGCCACAAAGACAGAGAAGAAAAAGCGGGACTATTAACTGCCATGAAAAAGTCCCCATGTAATGCGAAAATTGATTAACAAAGTAACCCATATTCAAACCGAGCTAATTATTGTACGCCGGCACATTGAGGAGGTCAGGTACGGTAACGAATTGATATCCTTTTGCTTGTAACTGCTCGATAATTAGCGGTAATGCCTGTACCGTTAAACTCTCATTAGACAGGGGAACATCATGTAGTATCCCGTGGCCGTCGTGCAGTAGAATGATACCGCCTGGTTTAGCATAATTCACGATGTCATTAGCATAACTTTCCGGGGATGGCTTGCCGAAATACGCGAAATCATGCTGGTCATCTGCAGCCACGTTCCAAGTTACCTCAATCATCCCTGCGTGATTAACACCATCAAGTTCCCACGGCGATTTCTTGCCGTGTGGAGGACGATAGAGATGCGGTTTTAACCCGGTAACACTAAATATTGCATCCTCACCTCGTAATATATCTTCAACACCAAAGTCGCTAAGGGCGTGGTTTGCATTATGACTGAAGGAATGATTAGCAACAACGTCGCCTTCGGCTATTATTTTATTAACGACATCGGGATAAAGTTCAGCATTTTTTCCGATGATAAAAAAAGTCGCTTTGACATTATATTTGGCAAGAATATCGAGAATTTCTGAAGTGTACGGTTCGTTCGGACCATCATCAAAGGTTATGGCGATGGTTTTCTCTGGAGTCTTCGCAGACGCATAGACTTTTCCAAAAAATGGTGCGGTTGGAAGGAAATATCCTGCCGCAATAATGAACATCACAAGAGCCAGGATAACCGATACAACAACAGCTGCCATTCGATTTTTATGAAATAACTTAGAAATACCGTGTCCAATATGAAAAATGGGTTGTTTTATGACATAAACGCTCCAACGACTCAAATTGACAAGACCTTCTTTGAAGATACGCAATATCGGTTTATTTACTGACCTTGGTGAAGTTATAACTCGCAATTCTTTGTCAAATACTACCTTGCCCCGTTTGCTTAACCGGCTGGCAATACCCCATTGGTCTGGAGCATAGGCAATATCATGATAACCACCCAATGCTACAAACGTCTCTCGACGAAATGCAAAGGTTGCACCGGAGACAATCCACGGACGTCCCGCGACAGGTATCGTTAACCAATTCATTCCCATCCTGATAATATATTCGACGCTTGCCCACCACGGAGGTTTGGTATAAACATACCTGCCGGTAACAGCAACCACTCCCGGATGTTTTTCAAATTGATGGGCAATCCTGCTAAGCCAATCGTGCGGGTAAATAGTATCCGCATCTGCCTGGGCGATGATATCACCTTGGGCAAAATCGGCACCAATCTGCCTCGCGTAGAAGACACTCTTCTTATCTGCACAAGGCACAATACGAACTTTAAATTCTTGTGCAACACGAACTGTACCGTCTGTACTGCCATTATCGGCAATTATAATTTCGTAAGCTCCGCTGTAATCTTGATTTCTCAGTGATTTCAAGCAATCAGGAAGGTATTTCTCTTCATTCAATGCAGGAATAACAATACTTATCATACGTATGAATTCTATCACACGCATACCATATGAGCAAATATTTCCAAACTTCTATAGTTTTAAACCGAATATGTGCTTAATACAACCATGTCCGAAACCAATATTGAATATTCACCCATCCTTCTCACTAATGTCAACTTGTTGAAGTTATGATAGAATAAGTATATCTTTCTGGTTAGAAAGAAAATATTTAAAAAGAAAGAAATTTTCTGGCGAATAGTAATATTTTTGGAGGAAACAATGGATTACGAACTTAAAGGTAAAGTGGCACTGGTAACCGGGACAGGCAGCCAGGTTGGTATGGGAAAAGCTATCTGCTTAACCTTAGCCAAAGAGGGATGTGATATCGTTTCCACCGATATTAACCTCGAAGGGGCGAAACAGACCGCAGACGCGGTAAAAGCTCTGGGCTGTAAATGCATCGCTCTGCAAGTAGATGTCACCAAAGGTGCGGATGTTGATGCCATGGTCAAGGCAGCCCTGAAAGAATTCGGCAAGATTGACATTCTGGTAAACAATGCCGGTGGTAATATGATAATGGGAACATCTTTCCTGGAACAAAATTCGGAGATGTGGAATAAAGACATGGCTCTTAACCTTTACGGGACAATGAACTGTTCGAAAGCGGTGGTCCCCGGTATGGTGGAACGTAAATACGGTAAAATCATTAATTTCGCGTCTATTGTTGCGAAATTGAATCTTGGCGGCCCCGGTTCTTACGCCGCCTCTAAAGCTGCGGTTCTATCCGTTACAAGAGGATTAGCAACCCAGTTCGGACCATCCAATATTAACGTTAACGCCATCGCTCCCGGAATGTTAAATACCAACTTCTTTGCAGCTCTAACGGGAAAAGTCCAGACGGCAATGTTCGCTGAGGTAGCCAACAAGGCACCGCTGAAACGGAATCAGGATGTTGCCGATATCGCCAACGCCGTCGCCTTTTTGGCCTCCGATGTCTCCCGGAATATTACCGGACAGTGCATTCAGGTGGATAGCGGCTTGGTGATGTTTTAGCTTCCGGGTTATATTAAAGTGAGTTAATTAAGAGGGGCTGCGGACAAATGTCCGCAGCCCCTCTCTCTATTTTCTTTACGGCCAAAAGTAACGATAACGCTGTTACCTGATTTATTAAAAAACTATTCTTATAATCAACTTTTTGATATTAACCACTACTTTTTTATTAACTTACAGACAAAATAATTATTGCTAATTGAATTCCTCCTATCAAAGTCTTGCCAAAGCTACCACCGAATTGACAATCACGAATCCCTTCTATATAATAACTAGGATTACTTTCCAATGTGAAAGAAAGTCTATTTTTGATTTCAACCTGATTCCGCCATTTTATAAAATATAGCAATAAGCAGGAGAATACTAAATGGATCGAATTAAGATTGGGTTTGTCCCGGCTCATAGACAGTCCCTTAGTGAAGATTGGGCATCGCAGTTGCGTAAGAGATGTCTGGACGTCTTCTTTAAAATTCCCGGACTTGAAATCATTGTTCCCGATGAATCTCTGACCAACAAAGGATTTGTACGGAATAATGCTGAGGCAGAGAAAGTAATCCGCTTCTTCCGGGAAAAAGACATTGACGGCCTGATTATCGGCACGATGACCTTCGGGGATGAAATCTCCACACTTTCCGTCGCCACGGCTTTTCGTGACAAGCCTCAATTACTTTTCGGAACAAAAGAAAACGAAGTTCCACCCTGCGGCGTCCGGATATCAGACTCCTTTTGCGGCACTTTATCAATTTCCTCAGGACTGCACCGCCGGGATATTCCATTTATCTTTGCGGGTTTAATCTTTCCGGAGGAAAAAATCTTCCAAAAGTACGTCTCCGATTTTGTCGGTACATGCTCCGTCGTTAAGGGATTTATCGGAGCTAAAATTGGAACGGTCGGCCCCCGGCCTGATGCTTTTGAAACATGCATTTACAATGAAGATGCCATGATTAAACAGTTCAATCAGAGAGTGGTCCCGACCGGAGTGCCGGAATTATTGGCCCGAGGCAGCAAACTTAAAAAAGATGACCCTGCACTGAAGAAAATTACCAGGGAAATGAAAGCAGAGACCGACATGTCTGCCTTAGGCAAAGAATCGATTGAAAAACTCGCACGCCTTGAATTCGCGCTGAAAAGTTTCGCAGGGGACAAAGGGTTGTCTGCTATGGCTATCCAATGCTACCCGGCGATAGAGATGCTATATGGTGTAGTGCCATGCTATGTCATGGGGAAAATCACGACGGCTGGTTTGATGGCTTCCTGCGAAGGAGACCTCTACGGTTCTCTAGCCATGCTTATTCAATATAAAGCGGCATTATCAACTACGCCGCCTCATTTTATGGATTGGACGTTACAACATCCTAAAGAAAAGGATACCTTCCTGGCCTGGCACTGCGGCAACGGCCCGGTAACGCTTTCCAGCGAAAAAGGCAAGATACCCATCACTTGCCACTATATGGGACCGGACATGGGCACCGTTGAGTTTCAACTTAAGTCCGGCGTCGTGACGTTATCCAGCTTGCAGGAGGATGGCGGCTATTTTAAAATGCTCGTCACCAGAGGTAAAACCGTGAAACTGGACGGAAAAATGAAAGGCTCCTGGAGTTGGGTGAAAGTGCCTGAACTGGACAATCTGTACCGCACTCTGGTTACCGAAGGCTTTGTCCATCATGCCAGTCTCATTCACGGGGATTATACAGAGTCAATCGCCAATGCCTGTGAAATCATGGGTATTGAAGTCGTCGAAGTCTAGAGTGGTATTTAGAGAAAGCGATTTATAATATCAATTGGAGCGAAACAAAGAGGATTAAAACTTCACGTTTTTATATATCTCTTTTAGTTGTTTGATAATTACTGAGAAGCTAAAGGTAACTTGTCTAGTTGGAAGTTCCAAAAGCTGGAGGGGGAATCCCCTCCAGCTCGTAATTTATCCCCGCCCTGGCAGGTCAGTGATAAAATGGTGGGTCGCTGGACAATTATTAAACAGAATTAATATAAGTATATATTGCTTGATTAGTATTCAACCAAATCAGACCTTTCCCGTCTTTGTTTAGCTCTTGTTTTTACAATTATTTATAGTCTTTCACGTATTCTTTTCCGGCCTGAAAAAGTTCATCAATCATTCAGTGTGTTTCATCGATGGTCAGTATGGCCCCGGTTAGGCCGAACAAAATCGACTGAACCTTTACTTTCGAAATAGAAGTTTAGAGATTGTGACATCTCCATCTGTTTTTGTCAGCCCGAATTACATCCCGTCATATCGTTGACGCCGTTTAACACGCATTTGGTAATGTTTTAAGATGGAGAGTATTTCTACTTCATCTTTTATCCTTTATTAGCAACTACCGAACCACGATGATTTTTCGTCGTTGTTGTCCTTTTCTCAAATTATCATCAGTTATTAATTCTAATATCTCACAACAAGAGTTTTCTTACGTTCACTTTTTCTGTTATAATCCTATCTGACAATTTGATACAGATTCGTAAAGGTAAAACAATAATGAACAGTAACTATTTGTGGCCGGTTTTCGCCGGTATTGTTTTGATAGCGCTTTTTATAGATTTATTTGTCTTTCAGCGTAAAGCTCATGTTATTCCTGTAAGAGAAGCTTTAAAACTGGTGGGGTTCTGGATTGGCTTAGCTATCATCTTTGACGTCGTTTTGTATTTTGATCGGGGACGGGATAAGGCAGTTTTATTTACCACCTCTTATCTCATCGAGTATTCCCTGAGCGTAGATAATCTTTTTGTCTTTTTGGCAATTTTTACCTATTTTGCAGTACCACGGGAAGCGCAGCGAAAAGTTTTACTCTGGGGTATTCTTGGTGCCATTATTTTCCGTGGCATTTTCATCTTTGCCGGGATTAGGTTAATTAGTAAATTTCATTTTCTTATCTATGTCCTGGGCGCTTTCCTTATCTACACGAGTATCAAATTAATAACACAAAAAGAAAAAGAGGTTAAGCCGGAAAAGAACCCCATAGTGCGGTTTGCCCGAAAAATCATACGTGTCACACCCGAATACGATGGCGCTACCTTTTTTAAAAGAAAAGATGGGGTACTTTTTGCGACACCCCTTATCATCGTTTTAGTAGCAATTGAGACGATGGATATAATGTTCGCTACAGACTCGGTTCCGTCAGTATTAGCCATAACACTTGACCCGCTTATTGTTTACAGCTCTAGCATATTTGCAATTCTAGGGCTACGTGCCCTTTTCTTTGCCCTTTCCGGACTTTTTTACCTATTTCGTTATCTTTCAACCGGTGTATGTATCGTTCTCGTCTTTGTTGGCGTTAAAATGTTACTCAGTGATATTTTCGAAATACCGGTGGTAATTTCTCTTGCCGTAATATTGACTATCCTGGCGGGCTCCATAATATTATCTCTCGTTGTTCCCAAGAAAGAATCGGTATAACAACTAAATTATTACTTTTAATAACGGTTTTGCCGACAGGAAATCTAATTCACCGCTGACTTCGAGCTTTTAAAATCTCGAAACGTACGCGAGAAAGAGCAAACACCTTGATGTTTGCTCGATAGTTATATTTTAGATAGCCTTCATTCGAATGGCTTCTGGTAAAACATAACGAACTTTTTTATTATTATGCGTATTTGTTTTTATATATAGGTAAATCAGCCCGAAATCTGTTCAAATATATTGGTTACGTCTTTCGTTCTATGTTATAATTACCTGCAAATTGATTGGTACGACATTTGTAAGAAACGTCAACATTTTCTTCCTTTGATACCTGATGTGAGGATTAGATTATGGGTGTAACTAAAAATTTCACGATATTGCACTCTAACGACATGCACGGCGACTTTTTAGCTGAGGTTAAA
>Ga0182027_10014361_pt1 | contig 10973 bp, 4 predicted proteins | sample 712E1DmetaG_FD_121300 | JGI IMG/M metagenome (GOLD analysis project Ga0182027, IMG submission 121300) | Permafrost microbial communities from Stordalen Mire, Sweden - 712E1D metaG (Illumina Assembly) | ecosystem: Environmental > Terrestrial > Soil > Wetlands > Permafrost | place: Sweden...
GCTACGTTCCGACTCCTTCACGGCGGTCGGCGGGGGTAGCCGCGCTTGAGCCCTGCGAAAGCGTGGCTGCCGGTCGGCCACGTTGTCGCTCCGCTTCAACGCGGCTACGTTCCGACTCCTTCACGGCGGTCGGCGGGGGTAGCCGCGCTTGAGTCCCGCGAAAGCGTGGCTGCCCGGTCGGCCACGTTGTCGCTCCGCTTCAACGCGGCTACGTTCCGACTCCTTCACGGCGGTCGGCGGGGGTAGCCGCGCTTGAGTCCCGCGAAAGCGTGGCCGCGGTCGGGCCACGTTGTCGCTCCGCTCCAACGCGGCTACGTTCCGACTCCTTCACGGCGGTCGGCGGGGGTAGCCGCGCTTGAGCCCTGCGAAAGCGTGGCTGCGGTCGGCCACGTTGTCGCTCCGCTCCAACGCGGCTACATTCCGACTCCTTCCCGACGGTCGGCGGGGGTAGCCGCGCTTGAGCCCCGCGAAAGCGTGGTTGCCGGTCGGCCACGTTGTCGCCCCGCTCCAACGCGGCTACATTCCGATTCCTTCCCGGCGGTCGGCGGGGTAGCCGTGTTTGAGCCCTGCGAAAGCGTGGTTGCCGGTCCGGCCACGTTGTCGCTCCGCTCCAACGCGGCTACAAGACCGCGAGCAATTCCCGAACAAAAAAAGGGGCGACCAGTTGCCTGGTCGCCCCTTCGCGGCGTAACGTTAATCAACAACTATCAGGGCGACGGCGCGACGTAAGTGCCCGTACCCAAATGTGTCGGATCTTGCCCGAGCAGATTGCCGGACTTGCTCAGCGCGCTCAGATCGATCGCGCTATTGGAGATTACCGTGAAGGTACCAATCACCGTAAGGGAACCGGCACCGGGGGTGATCTTGCCACCGGCGTTGATTACCATACTGTTATTGATGCTGGCGCCACCAGGACCGGAGGTGACGAAATCACCAGAGGTTCCAAGCTGCACCGGCCCGTTCGAGAAGCTGCCACCGTTCAGGGTCATGGTGTTTGCCTCGGTAACCGTGGCGCCACCGGTACCCGCGATAAAGCGGAGCGACCCGAGTTTGTTGCCGGTGTCGGTCATGCCGATCGAGCCCTGGGAAGCGTCAAAGAGCGCATTGCTCGTGACCGTGATCGGACCACTCTGGTTGATGACACCACCGGTGGCCGTAGTGCGGGCCGTCAGGTTGCCACCCACAGAGGAGCCGCTCGCGAGGGTCAACTGCCCCGCGGTATCCAATAACTGGACGTCGCCCTTGCTCGCCACGTAGACAGTACCGACGAAGTCGCTATTGGCCAGGTAAGCGGAAATCGCACCGTTGCTCGCGGTGAGCGCAGTGGTACCGGTTACGTTGATCTTATTGAGGACAACCGTGGCATCGGTGGTGCTGATGATGTCGCCACCTTCGGACGTCGCGGCGAAGTTACCGGTCGTCTGGACCGACTTCAGGTTGAGCGTGGTTTTCTCGGTGATGCCGATATTACCGCTACCCGTACTGAGGACGAGACCACCGAATTGATTGCCCGTGTTGTTGACGGTAATCGGGCCATTGTTCGTAGTGAACGTCGTCGTGTCATAGGCATAAAGCTTCGTGCCGGCAAACTGCTTGATACCAGCCAGATTAGTAGCACCCAAGACATTCACCGTGAGCTTGCCGCTCGTGGTGATGTTGCCGAGCGTGAGATCGGAGGTGTTGGTATTGATCAACACATCGCTCAACGCAGTTACAGCGACCGGCACATCGGGCCACTTGGTCGAGTTACCCGTATTATCGAGGGTGACCTTGCCGTTGACGGCACTGAACGTGGCCTTGTTGGAGCTATTGTTGTCGGTCATGATAATGCCCTTTTGGGCAGCCGTCTGATCCTGGATGATGTCGCCATTGGTGCTGGTCAGGGTCAAAGAACCCTTACCCGTATTCACACTGACGAGCTTCATCGTGCCGGACTCAACCACCGTCGATTGATTATCGTTGGCGCTGCTGTTGATCGTAAGGCCGCCGAAGTTATTACCCAACTTCGTAATGTTGATTGCGCCGTTCGAGTTGAACGTCGTGTTACCATAGATCGAGAGTCCCGCCACAGCCGTGTCGGTGATGGCTCCCTTGTTGGAAACCGTGGAGAACGTCGTCGCGCCCGTATAATTGCTCGTGACGGTGCCAAGGTTGAGAGCCTGGCTGGAGCTGAACGTAGCCGCTTTACCGGCCGCACTCTGCGTGAGTTTGGCGTTGACCAGATAAGTGGCGGACGAAAGAACGTTCACATCGCTCTGAGCGGTAAGGTCGAGAGAGGTGAAGGAATTACCTGAGTTATTGGCGATAAATCCGCCAGTACTGACAACCGTCAGCTTACCAGCCAGGGCGACAGGATTGAGCAATGTCAAATCTGAGCCGGCCAGATTGGTGGTGAGACTGAGGTCCCCAGTCAAACCTGTGCCATAGGAATTCTTCAGCGTAGCGAGGTAGATGGGCGTATCGTTGGCGATCGTGACGTTCTTCGCCAAATAATTGCCAACAATGGTCGCACCCGGCACGAAGGTCTTGGTCAGCAAGCTGGCGTCGTCCATGAACCAGATCTTGGGCGTGCTCAGCGTGGTACCGGACGGGACGACTTCACCCGCAGAAAGAACGGTGCCAGTCCCCAATACAGTACCCGTGGGAATACTCGTGGTAGCAGCCAAGGCCAAACCAGCGCCTACCGAAGTGCCCAAGGGAAGGGTGTTGCCAGAGGGCAAAACAGCGCCCTTGTCCAAGATGGTGGTCCCGGGGAGAGTCGTGGTTGCCGGTAGGGTCGTAGCGCCCGCAAGCGTCGTACCCGAACCTAAAGCAGTACCCGTTGGCAAAACCGTTGTCTTGGGAATCACCGTGGTTGCGGGAATTGTCGTGACCGCCGCAACAGTTGTGCCACTCCCCACCACGGTCGTCGCCGGGAGAGTGATGGCCGCCGGAGCGAGCGTGGTTGCAGCCAGCGTCGTGCCAAGGCCGAGAACGGTCGTGGCAGGGAGAGTATTGGTCGCAGTGAATATTGTGCCTGCCGCAATAGTCGAGGCAGCACCGATTACATCGGTCGCAACCACAGCAGTGTCAGCAGCGAGCACACCCGTAGTGGCAACACCACTGACCGTGGAACCCGCGGCCAAATTGGTGCCAGCCTTCAACGTCATCCCAGCAGTGAGGGTCATAGCCGCCGTCATGGTTGTCGTCCCCGCCGTCGTCGAAGAACCCGCCAACAGAGTGTTAGCGGTCAAGGTCGCGCCAGATGTCAACGTGGCGGTTCCTGAGCTCGCGATTGTCGAACCAATACCGAGCACGGTGCTGGCCGGGAGAACATTGGTCGCAGTGAACACAGTGCCTGCCGCGATAGACGAGGAAGCGCCGATCTTATCGGTGGCAATCAAAGCGGTGTCGACAGCGAGCGTAGCCGCAGTAGCAACACCATTAACCGTGGAACCCGCGGCCAGAACGGTACCCGCCTTCAAAGTCACGGGAGCAGCGAGGGTCATTAGTGTCGGTATGGTCGTCGTACCCGCGGTCGTTACGGAACCTGAGGCCAACGGCAGAGCGGCCGCCGGCAAGGTGGCGCCAGCCGCCAGCGTTGTGGTGCCAGCCAAGGTGCTACCCGTAGGCAGACTCAGCGAAGCGCCCAACACGGTCATATTGCCACCCAACTTGGTCGTGGCAGCCAACGTGGTCGTGCCAGCCGAAGTGGCGTCGCCAACCAAAGTGATGGCCGGGCCAACCGTCAATCCGGCGGCCAACGTCGTCGTGCCAGCCAAGGTCGTAGTTCCACTCAAGGTCATTCCGAGGGCGCCCAAAGTTGTGGGATTAGTCATAATGGCATCGCCAACCAGGGTCATAGTGCCACCCAAGGTCGTAGTGCCATTCAATTTGGTGGTGGTGGCACCGGCTGGGACGGCCACCGCACCAGTCAAGGTGGTCGGGGCGGTCAGCGTAGTGTCCGCAGGCAGCGTCAGAGCGCTACCCACCAAGCCCGTGCCGATTCGATTGCCGGCGTAATTGACGGTGATGTTGCCAGGAGCGGCAGCCGTGCCAGCGCCAAAGATCGCATAACCCGGGACGGTCAACACACCGGTGTTGATGATATCGCCCCCGGTGCTGACGGCGGTCAAATTACCCGTGGTCGTGATCGCGCCGAGGTTGAGGGTCTGCGCCTCGAACAGCGTTACGTTCGTAGCCGAGGTAACGTTGATCTGGCCAAAGGAATTCGTCAGGTTGACACCATTGCCGGAAGCGCCATCGAGGACGATGTCATTTACGGCACTCATCGTCACCGCACCGAGGACTTGAATCTTGTCAGATCCATCGGTGATCGTGCCGCCCAAAGACGTTGCAGTCGGGTTAACGACAGCCGTCGTAAAACCGCCGCCGGTCACGGTGATCGTCGGAGCCTTGAGATAACCCGAGCCCGGGTTCGTGATCTTATAACCCGTAACGGTCTTGTTGGTATCGACCGTGGCCGTCACAAGAGCTGTGGTACCGGCGATATCCGGGGCAGATACCGTAACGGTCGGCGCGCCTGTATAACCTACGCCGCCCGTGCCACCCGAGATAGAATCCAACGTGCCACCCGTGGTCGGCGTGGTCAGTTTAAGCGTGGAACCAAAAACCAGCGTATCGCCACTGGCCTTGCCGAGCTTGATACCAGGCGCGGTAATATCCGCTGCACCAGTCACATTGGTACCGCTGCCGACCGTGAGGCCGGTCGCATTCACGAAGGTAACCCCATTGGGGGCATTTTTCAGGATGAGTGCGCCCAAAACATTTGTCGCAGCAGTAACGCCAAGGTTGATGGTACCGCCGGCATCAAGCGTGGTGTCGCCGGTCGTCGCAAAGGTACCCGCAGCCGTTTGGGTAATATCCGTGACGGCCTTAACGCTAAACTTCGGTACGGCGACGGCGCCCGTGAATTGAATTGCTCCCGTGGTCGAGGTGAGCGAGGCATCGCTACCCGCGCTTACACCCGAAAAGAGCATATCGTTGGGACCAGTGAAGGTGAGTTTTTTGCCGCTAGCGGAGGTCAAATTGATCGAGTTTCCGGCGGCCACGGCAACGGCACCGCCGCTGCCGAGTGTGGCAGCGCTTACCGTAAGATTGCCACCGATCGTCGAGGCGTTGAGGGTAACGTCGCCACTAGAAGTGACAGAGGTCGTCCCAGCGATGATCGCAGTCTTGAAAGCTTTGCCATTGCCAGAGACAGCGCCCAAGGTGACCGTGCCCGTTCCGGCGTTGATCGTGGTCGTGGAATCGCTCTGGGTATCGCCCACAGTGAATGTCTTCCCGGCGCCCGTGGATTGCAGCACGTTGCCGCCGCCAGTCGTGAGACTAGCTATACTGCCTTTGATCGTCGTAGCCTGCGACTGGGTGAGGTCGATATCGCTGCCCACGGTCGTAACCGTGAGGTTGCCGGTACCCGGAGTGATGTTACCTTCGAGATCGCTCGTGCCTGCAGTACCGAGGGTGAGTGCGGCTCCGACACCGAGGCGGACTTTGCCGCTGGTGGTCGCCCCGGGTTGGGCTTTGGCCGCGATGGTCAGATTGCCGGCCGTGATGGTACCGGCGACATCGACCGCATTGCCGGTAAGGTAAACATTACCGGTAGTGCCGACATTGATCGCCGCCGTACCCTGTACCGCGACATTGGCGGCCGTCGTGGAAGTACCCGTCGTACCCGAATAGCTCAGATTGCCGGTGGTCTGGAAGGGAAATTCCGTTTCCGCCGTGGTACTGAGGCCAAGACCGGCGGTAGTGATGACAGCCCCGGTAGAGATCACGATACCCGTCGGATTCATGATAAAGACGGAACCGTTGGAGGTGATCGTACCACCGATGGTAGTGGCCGCAATCGGACCGCCCACCGGGCCGACCACCATGTTCAAGACCGAAGACGAACTCGATGGCAGCGAGTAAGTGATGGTGTCGGCGGCGCCAATTATCATTGAAACGCTATCACCAAAATTGACCCATTTGATGACACCGCGATCGGGTGACACCACACTGACGAAGGTTGGCGAGTTAGAGGTGATCGTAATGCCGTTTGTCTTCGCCGATACCTGACCGCCAATGGCGGAGGGGTCGGTGGAGCCAGTGAGCAGTGTTTGGCTGCCAGGAAGCGCCCACAACGGCGACGGTAAAATCGCCAAAGGAGTCACTACCAATGCAGTGAGAAAGAATTTTCTCACGGAGAGGCTAGTAATCGGTTTGTTCTTCATCGGAGGGATCTAATAAGGACTTGATTGTTGATGACCGTTTTACGCCGGTACGAGGAGGGAGCAAGAACGCTGCTGTTGTGTTGGCAAGCTTAATTTTAGGGCACCGCGTAGACCTCGACCAACGCCTCGCCGGTCGTGCCGCCCACGCCCGAAACCTGGATCGTATAGGCGCCGCGGTCCAAGGTGAGCAGCACCGCACAGTCCGCGCTGCCGTCGGTGAGCGCAAAGTCGCCCACGGCCTGCGCGGCTCCGGCCAGGTCGGCCTTGTATCCGTCGGATGTCCAGCCGATGTTTTGACGAATAGCCGTCTGACCGGAGTACACGGTCAGGACCGGTCGCGCGAGCGCCCCCGCGACTCCGTACGCCGCGAGCCCCGGCCCCACCGCCCGCACCAGCACGCGCAGCGGACCATGGCCGCCAATGGCCAGCCCGGGAATGAGCACATCCTCGCCGGTGCCGACCCATCCCCGGGTGGAGAGACCGGTCAGCCGAGCGCCGGTGAGGTTCACGGCGGCGTCATACACCTCGACGAGCGCAACTCCGGAACCGCCATCGGCGCTGTCGATGACAGCCGAGTAGGCGCGGGGTGGGACCGGGGCATCCAACACGGCGTCCTTGCTACCGGACGGCAGGGGAAAGGCCTGAACGGCGGCAGAGTCGTCGACAATCTGCCGGGCATCGCCGGCCGATCCCCAATTGTCGTTGCCACCCACGATAAAGCCGGAAGGGAAAATTTTAAGGGTGAGCGTCGGATCGGCGAGCGGTCCGGCCACGCCAAACTGGGCCAACGTGGGCCCGATGCCGCGCAGCAGGAGAACTTTGCTCCCGGACCCCTGCACAATGAAGCCGGCGATGAGATTCTTGCCGGACCCGGCCAGCGCGCGCGTCGAGAGGCTCAGGAGCTGGCCGTCGGTGCTGGCGTCCCGCACCCGACCCGAATGCGTCGCATTGCGCTGAAACATCGGCCAGCTGGCGACAATCGAAAGGGGCACGGTGCCGTTGAACGCATAAAGTTTCCCGTCTGATGAGCCCACATAGATCGATCCGTCCGCCGCCACGACCGGCGAGGAATTGACCTGATCGCCGGTCAGGTAGGACCACCGCACCGTGCCATCGTCGGGATTCAGGGCAAAGACATGCCCATCCTGACAGCCGAAGATGATCGATCCGTCGGTGCGTACTGCCGCCGTGGAGTTGATGTTTTTCGGCGCCACGAATTTCCACTTCACCCTGGAATCCGCCGGACCATCCGGCTTCAGCGCGTAAAAATCCCAATTGGACTCGCCGACATAAATCGTGCCATCCGCACCGATGACCGGGGCCGCGGAAAACACGCCCAGGGTGGGGAAAGCCCATTTCGTCTGGCCATCGGGCGAGAGGGCATAGAGGAGGTTGTCGGCCGAACCGATGTAAACCGTCCCGTCCGCGCCGATCGCCGCCGAGGCGTAGATCCTCCCGTTCGTGGGAACGCGCCATTTTTCGGCCCCGCTGGGAGTGACGGCATAAATATTTTTATCCCAAGAGCCGAAATAGATCGTGCCATCCGCCGCGATCGTCGGCGACGACTCGACCCAATCGCCCACCGTTTTTCTCCAAAGCAGCTGGCCCGTCGGCGTCACCGCATAAAGCGCGGAATTGGTATAATCAGCGTAGTCTCCCGAGCCGAAATAGATCGTGCCGTCCGCGCCGATCGCCGGCGAGCTATAGATGAAACTGTTCCCGTCGGCATGGAAGGTCCACTTCTTCGAAAGGTCCGGGTTGAGGGCATAGAGGTTGCCGTCTTCGCAGCCCACATAGATCGTCTTGCCATCCGGCGCGACGATCGGCGACGAATTTACCGGCTCGGGCGTAGGAAACAACGGTGCCTTCAAGTTGCCATTGCGATCGATGGCCAAAACAGCGCCGCTGTTGGGTGTAGTCCCGTACCCCACGCCGACATAGATCGTGCCATCGGGACCAACCGCGGGGGAGGAATCGACGTAAGCCAACTGGGACGTAGAGCCGGTCTTAAGCGGCCAGCGCAGGCTACCGTCGGTCTGGGCGCGCAATTCGCCGGCCGCCCCCAGCGCCACTGCCATCCCCGCCATACCCAGCGCGACACGACATAACGCCGTGCGGGGCAGGATGGCGGTGAGTAAAGGCATGACTAGGAGTTTGTCGGGTTTGGGCTCAAAGGGCGGAGCCAATTCGTAGCTTCCGCCGTACTACAAACTACCCCGCCCGACAAACTCCTTAATCCGCCGCGCTGCGGCGGAAAACCGAAGGAGGAATCTGGTTTTCGCAGCGCGGAGCGCTGCTTAAGGAGCCTCAGACATCCTGACCCTGTGGAATCGCGCTGAACCCAGACGGTATTCTGTAGCGGCGGTCTATGACCGCCGACTGGAGTTGGGCCAATTTTCCGTCGTAGGGGCGCACCTTGTGTGCGCCCGAAACGCAGAACGATCGATCGGGCGCAGACAAGCTGCGCCCCTACGCGGCGATCATAGACCGCCGGGTTTTTGTAGGAGCGAGCTCGCTCGCGATTCCGAGACGAGATCGCCTGCAAGCAGGCTCCTACAAGGAAACGGCGGTCATAGACCGCCGCTACAGGTGAGCCTGCTTCCCACTTTGAGCCCAGTCGTTTTCCATGCCTTGCCCCCTCTCGCCCGGTCGGGTCAGGAGGTCTGAGTCGGTGCAGCGCGGAGCGCTGCTCAAGGAGCCTGTCGAGGCGGGTTCCCGCCATCCAAATGAAATTTCCCGAAGTAAATATGGTATCCATTGGTAAGTCCGACAGGCTCCTAGCCGATGCTCGAATCACACCTCCGGGCCCAGTACAAGGCGGAAGCATGTTCCATTAACATCGCTGCGTACGAGCTCGATCCGGCCGCCCGCCTGCTGCGCGAGCTGGTGACTCAAGGCCAGACCGATCCCGCTGCCGCCCAGCTTCGTGCTGGTACAGGGCTGGAACAACCGGGCGCGAATCGCCTCCGGCAAGCCCGGGCCTGAATCCTCCACCAAATACTCCACGGCACCGTCTTTCGCCGCCCGGCCGGCGAGGCGCACCGTGACGCCCGCCGCCGAAGCCTCCACCGCGTTTTGCAGCAGATTCTGCAGCACGAGGCCGGCCAGGTTGGCCCGACGCCCCGACAGCGTCACCGCCAGGGTGGTCTCAGCCACGAGCCTGACGCCACGCCCGGCCGCGGCCGGCCGGACCTTGGCCAGGGCCAGCTCGGCCACCTCGTCGCCCGTGAGGACGAAGTTCGCCCCGTGTTGCTCGTCGTGCAGCACCGCGACCACGTCGTTGACCATCGAGCGCAGCCGCCGCGTCAGCTCGGAGGCGGCCGCGAGCTCCTCGCCCTTCTCCGCGCTCGCGCCCGACTCGGCCTGGCCGGCGACAAAGACTTCGAGGCCGGCCAGCGGATTCTTGAGCGCGTGGATGAGATGCGCCGTGACCGCGCCCAAGGCCGACGTCTTGGCCGTGAGGATCAGCTCGCGGTTGGCCCGCTGCAAATCCTCGCTCCGGGCGCGCAACTCGCGGTTGGCCCGGTCGAGCCGGCGGAAGGCCCAGCCCAGCGCGACCACGATCACCAGCGAGCCGGCGAGCCATGCCAGCGCGGCTTGCGTGGCGAGCCGGCCGTCGAGCGTCGCGAACTCCGCGGCGACCGCGCGACCATCGATCCAGAATTGGGCGGTGCCCGCGAGCGCCGCGCCCTCCGTCCGCCGGAGCGGCACCCACGCCTCCAACAGCGGCACGACCGGCTCGCCCGCCCGCGGCTCCGCCAGCCCGAGCGATTCGCGCGGGTGCAGCCGGGCGATCGATTGCCCGGCGGCGAGCCGTACCCAGTCGCCGGCCGCGGGCGGCTCCTCCGACCACGCCCAGGGCACCTCGCCCACCGCGCCCATGAAGCGCTGCCCGGCGTCGAACACCCGGATCGCCAGCACGCCGCGCAGTTTCGCCGTCTTCAACACGGCGTCGCGCAGTTCGCCCGGCGCGTCGGCGACGCCCAGATCCGCCAGCGCAGCCGCGTCGTTGGCCAGCTGCAGGGTCGCCACCGCCGCGAGGGTCTCGCCCTCGCGCAACAGGATTTGCTCCCGGAGTCCGGCCCGCAATCGCAGCGTGACGAATCCCACCACCACGGCGAAAACGGCGAGGGTGAGCGCCAGCGCGGCAAAGTGCGCGCCCCGGCCGCGAGCGGCCGGATGGACGGCAACGGTCATGGCGTCAGTGTGGAGCAGAAGCGGCTACTTTTCCCAGCTCCATTTGGCGCCGAGCAATTCCTGGCGCACCCGGTAGGCGGCAATCGGATCGTTGCACCGTCGGCGTTCCCAGTCGTATTCGGCGAAAACGGTCCAACGCGAGGAGATCTTCCGCTCGACCCGGAGCTGCGCAATGAATTCCTCCTTGATCCGGGCCGGTGGATAAATCCCCACGCCGACCGTCTGCACCTCGAACTCGAGCCGTCGCGCACTGCCGTCCAGCTGCACCAGCCATTTGTCCGTCGTCCATTCCAGCGTTTGTTCGAGTTTCCGCTGATGGTAGTTAAAATAGCCCGAGCCGTTGTCATAGTAGTGCAACGTGCCGGCCTGCGTGGTTGTTTTCCAGCGGGCCGCGGCGTCCCACGTCACATCGAACCGGAGGTCGCCCTCGCGTTCGGCGATCTTGAGGAGGGTTCCGTCGAGTGCCCGGCCCTCGCTGGAATACTGCGGCCGGCGGTCGAAATCGCGTCGGCGCCCGGTGCCCCCGACGCTGGCTTCGAAACGGGTGCACGGTCGCGAGCC
>Ga0182027_10014365_pt1 | contig 10970 bp, 12 predicted proteins | sample 712E1DmetaG_FD_121300 | JGI IMG/M metagenome (GOLD analysis project Ga0182027, IMG submission 121300) | Permafrost microbial communities from Stordalen Mire, Sweden - 712E1D metaG (Illumina Assembly) | ecosystem: Environmental > Terrestrial > Soil > Wetlands > Permafrost | place: Sweden...
AAGCGGGCGCATGCCCATGCCCACTCAACCGTGGAGTGGATAGACGCGAATACCGGTTCGAAACTGACTATGAAGTATCCAAGTATCTATTTACGCGGCGAGGGTGCCACCGCCGAGGTCATCTCGGTGGCGGTGGCCGGCAAGGGCCAGCACCAGGACACCGGCGCCAAGGCGATCCACCTCGCCCCGAACACGCGCAGCCGGATCATAAGCAAGTCGATCTCCAAGGATGGCGGTCGGACCACCTATCGAGGCCAGCTCAAGGTGGTGCCGGGGGCGACGGGCGTCGTCGCCAGCGTTCGCTGCGATGCGCTCCTGCTGGACGAGGGCAGCCGCTCCGACACGTACCCGTACATCGATATCCAGGAAGACGACACCACGATGACCCACGAAGCCACGGTCGGCAAGATCAGCCAGGACCAGGTCTTCTACCTGATGAGCCGCGGCCTGACCGAGAACGAGGCCACCAACCTGGTCGTCCAGGGCTTCCTGGAGGTCTTCACGAAGGAACTCCCGATGGAGTACGCGATCGAGTTCAACCGGCTGGTGAAGCTCGAGATGGAGGGTGCGCTCGGATGACGGCTCGACCAGAAACCGTGGAGGCAGTCACAGAACCGGCTCGCCAGACCGCGCCGGCTCGACAGGGCCCTTCGGATCTGACTCTCTCGTTCGTGGACGAAGGCATGGTCCGTGGTGTCTCGGCTGCCGCCGGCGACGCCGCATGGCTGCTGGCCGATCGCCTGGAGGGGCTACGCGCCTTCGAGTCGCTGCCCATCGAGACGAACCTGCTCTACACCACTTACGTCGACCTGCGGAACGCGCGGCTTGCCGCGGCGCGGCCCTACGCGGGTCCCGCGTCGGTGGCTCCACGCGCTGCCGACGCGAAGCTGCTGCCCGAAGGGGCGGCGGCCTACGCGGAGATCACCGAGAACCGTGTCACGGCGCTGGCGCTCTCCGAGGAGGCCCGCGCCGCCGGCGTCGTCCTGGAGACGCTCGGCGACCTGCGCCTTCGCGACCCGGAGTTGATGCGCCGGCTCCTCGAGGGCGGCTGCGCCCTGCCGGAGAACGACAAGCTCGCCCAGATGACGCGGGCCCTGTGGTCGGGTGGGCTGCTCCTGCACGTCCCGAACGGCGTCCGTCTCGAGCGGCCGATCGTTATGCGTTGGGTCGTCGGTGCGCCCGATACCGCCCTCCTGACTCGAACGGTCATCTCGATCGGCGAGGACGCGGAGGTCTCGGTCGTCGAGGAGCAGATCTCGGCGGACGAATCCCATCCGGCCGCGACCGAGGCCCAGGCCTTCTTCGCCGGCACCACCGAAGTCCAGATCGGCGCCGGGTCCACGCTCGCATTCGCCGGTTTGCAGGACTTCTCGCTGCGGCAGATCGCCTTCCAGCACCGTTCGGCCGTCCTCGGCCGCCGCGCGACGGTTCACTGGGCGCTGGCCCAACTCGGCTGCCGGGTCGTCCGCAGTCGAATCGACAACCGCCTCGAAGGCGATGGCTCCGCGGTGGAGCAGGCCGAGATCGTCTTCGGCTCGGCCGACCAGCTCTTCGACCTGACCTCCTACACGCGGCACGTCGGCCGGGACACGACCGGCAACCTGCTCTCCAAGGGTGCCCTGGCCGATCGCTCGCGGGTCTACATGAAGGGCCTTGCCACCATCGAGCACACGGCCCACGGCACCGACAGCTACCTCGGCGAGTTCGGCATGCTGCTCTCGCGGCAGGCCCGCTCCGTGGCCATCCCGAGCCTGGAGATCGACCAGCCGGACTGCCGCCGCGTGGCCCACGCCAGCTCGGTCGGCCCGATCGACGAGACGCAGCTCTTCTACCTGGAGAGCCGCGGCCTCGAGCCCGAGGAGGCCCGGCGGGCCATCGTCCTGGGCTACCTGGAGCCCGTGGTCGCTCGAGTGCCGCTCGAATCGGCCAGGGAGCGGCTGCGCGTGCTGCTGGAGGCAAAGTGGGACGCCAGGGTCGTGGCTCGGCCGGCAGCGGCCGCCGCGGCCTGAGGTCGACATGAGGGGTGCCGCCAGACCGCAACGGATCGACCTGTGCGCCGCGGACGAGGTTCCGCGCGGCACGATGAAGCTGTGCGACGCGGCCGGCGAGGTCGTGCTGGTGGTCAATCTTGACGGCCGGTTCCACGCCACCCAGGGAGTCTGCTCGCACGAGTACTTCGAACTGGACCGGGGCACGCTGATCGGGGACACGATCATGTGCATGCTCCACCTGTCGCGCTTCTCGTTGCTCGACGGCGAGGTGCTCGATCCGCCGGCGGAGTGGCCACTGGCGGTTTACCCGGTCGTGGTCGAGGGCGGCCGCGTCCTGATCGAGGTACCCGCGGGCCCGCTCGAGGTCAACCGCTGAGCCGGCTAGATCCCGCCGCCGACGAGCAACTGCAGGATGCCATCCTGATCGACAAAGGCGACGACCGTGTGGATGCCATCACCGACAACCGACAGCACCTGGACCGATTCGATCGGCGGCAGGCCGGCCAGGGTTTGCCAGGTTCGCCCGTCCGCCGACGTCCACACGCCAAGCGGGCCGTAGCCCTGCTCACCTCCGAGCCCGATCACGGTCTGGCCGGCGCCGACGTACCCGCCCGCCACCGCCCCGAAGTTGTACATCCAGCCCGGACGAACGACGCGATCCGCCAGCGTCCAATGGATTTCGTCCATGCTGGTCCAGAGCTGGATGTCGTTGGGCTGAGCTAGCGGGCCGCCACCCTCGGATATGCCACCGAACGAGACGTAGCCGCCTCCGGAGGCCTTGAAGATCGGGCCCAGGTAGTGCCCTCCGACGGTGGAGGAGGTAGCCGGGCCGGTCCAGGCCCGAGTCCAAACCGCGCCGTCCAGGTTCGACTGCCACGTCGCCGACCCATCGGACACCTCGCCCTCGATTTCCCACCCTTGGGCGTTGCCGTACACGGCGTCTATCAGCGGCTCCGCCGGCAGCCCGGAGGCGGCAATCGCCTTCCAGTTGATCCCGTCGGGAGAGATCCAGAACAGGCTGCTGGCGCCGGCGTCTCCCCAGGCGAGGAAGCCGGCCGGGCCGGCCGCGACGCCAGAGACGCTCGAGTAGGTGTCGGATTGAGGGGTGACGGGCAGCGTGTTCGCGTGCCACGTCAGAAGGTCGGTCGTCGTCCACGCCGTCGCGGTCGTGTTGGGAGTCTCGCCCGTCCAGCCCACGGCCACGAGTCGCCCGCCCTTCTCCGCGACGGCAGTCACGGTCGCGGCGTCGTTCGGGAGGAATGCCTGCGCCGTCCAGGTGACGCCGTCGGTGGACCTGTAGACGCGCGTTTCCCATGACGTTGGGGAGGTCGGGCCGGCCGTCGTGAAGGCGGCCAGAATGGCGCCGCCGGACCTGTGGCTTGCCACGCCCTCGGGCGATGGTACGAAGGCGACGAAGCCACCGTTGCCGCTGAGTTCGAAGACCGTCGGTTCGAATTGGGCCCACGCCGGCGCCACCATCCGTGGAAACGTGCCGCTGACCAGCCGCCAGCTGGATCCGGCGAGATGCACCACCGTCGGCCGCGGCAGAGGGCTTGCGGCCGACGGTCGCGGACCCGCCGTGCCCGAGGCCGAAACTTGCGGCGTGGTCGAGGCCGATGGGCTACCGCTGCCCGGGCCGGTTGAGGTTGGTCGGCCGTTGCCGTAGAGGTAAAGGCCCGACGCCAGGATCGCCAAGAGCGCCAGCGCCGCGGCCAGTCGGCCCACCAGGAGGAGACTGCGCTGACCTCCCGCGCGTGGCCACGGCCGGGCATCTCCCGCCGGTCTTGACGTCGCGTCTTCGAGCGCCTCTCCCAGCGAGGCGGGGGCGCGGTCCGGTGCCGAATCGGCTAGCCAGTCACGAATTGCCTGTTCCGTGTCCGGGCGACGGCCGCTCATCGACGGACCTCCTCGCCTGATTCGATGGCCGCCCTGAGCGTCCTCAGGGCGTAGTGGAGCCGTGACTTGACGGTCCCCGCGGGTATGCCGAGCCGTTCGGCGATCTCCTCGATCGAGAGGTCTCGCCAGTATCTGAGCACGACGATGATCCGCTGGTCCGGGCTCAACCGTACGAAGGCAGGCTCCAGGGACAGTCTGGTCGCCGTCCCCTCGTGGGCGTCCGCCGCCGCCAGGTCGAGAGCGTCGTCCAGAGGCAGGAGGCGGATTGTTCGGATGTGCCGCATCCGGTTGCGACAGACGTTCACGAGAATCCGGTCGAACCAGGCGTCGAACCGGCCCGTGTCGCGCAGCGTTGCCCAGCTCGACCAAGCCCGCTCGATGGCCTCCTGCGTAGCGTCCTCAGCTTCATCGCGATCGCGCATGACCAGGGTCGCAAGTCGGTAGCTCTGCAGCAGCCGCGAATCATCGACCAGGGAGAACGCCTCAACGCGCTGGCGACGCCATGCCTCGGACGCCCTCCCGGCATCCGCACTGTGGTCACCCACCGTATCTGATGCCGCGGGTCCGTCCGGCCGACCTCGCGAGCCGCGGAGCCTCCTCAGAACGGGCAAAGCTGCTTCTCCCACCGGCTGCCTCCGTGTCCACGCCGATTCGACGCTCGCACTCATGACACGTGACAGTCGCAAAACGTTCAGCGGCATGCGGGCGGCGGACGGCCGCCCAGCGCGAGACTCAGTCTATGCCGGCCGCGGCCGCCGCTGCCTCAGCTCGGCAGGATCCGCCCCAGGCCGAGACGCTCCGCTCGCTCCAGCACGGCCGACGCGAAGACGACGTCCGCAAGCCCGACGCCCAGATGCGAGACGAGGATGCGGCCGCCCGCGCGTCCGCGGCGCGAGGCTGCCACGCCCGGCGAATCCATGCGCAACAGTTCGCCGAGGGTCACGTCCGGGTCCGGGTAGCCGGCGAAGACGGCGCCGGAGCGAGTGGCGATGAACTGCGCCCGGTCGTCCACGGCGAAGGTAGCTTCGCGCGCCAGCCCGGCCGGAGCCTGCATGTCGTAGTCGACGGCGACGAAGAGAGTCTCGGGCCCCAGCCAGGCCGGATCGAGGGCCTGCCGGTCGGGACCGAAGGAGACGACCGAGACGACGACGTCGGCCGACTCGACCGCCCCGCGCACGCTCGAGACCGCTTCCGCCGAAGCGACCCCTTCTACCGCCGCCGCCTCCTCGGCCAGCGCCCCGGCCCGCTCCGCGTCGACGTCGGTCAGCCGCACGCGGCAGCCCGGCAGCAGGCGCCCGATTACGGGCAGGTGGCTCCGGGCTTGCGCCCCGGCTCCAAGTATGGCCACGCGGGCCGGCGCCCCAGCCGGCCCAGCGCCCCCGGGCAGGAAGTGGCGGATCGCCGTCCCGCTGACGGCGGCCGTTCGGTGGGCCGTGATCGCCGCCGCGTCCATGACCGCCCGCGGCTCGCCCGTGAGCGGGTCGTTGAGCAGGACGATGGCGTGGTACGCCGGCAGACCGAGACCTGGGTTCGCCGGAAAGCCCGTGATCCACTTGGCGCCGATCAGGTCCGCCGAGCCGTCGGCGGCCCCTCCCCGAAGCAGCGCCGGCATGGCCTGCGCCAGCGACCCGGGTTGCCGCGGATGAACCCCGATCTTGGGCGGCAGTTCGGCGTCCCGGCCCAGGGCTCGCAGGGTCCGCTCGGCCAGGCGGAGCCGCTCGGAGAGCGGCGGCAGCGCGATTGCGACTTCGGGGGCGGAGAGATGTCGGAGCGGCTTCATCGTCCCGGCTCGCGTGGAGGGCCGGCACGGTCAAACGGATCGGAACCGATGCACACGCCCCGAGTGTAGCGGTACGATGCACGGGCAGGCCCGAGCGCCGTGGTGGAACCTCCTCATTCGTGTTGCCGGGCCGGTTCGTCCAGCCGAGGGTTCGGCATCCGTGTCACGTTCGGATGGGCTTCCCGTGCGGCGTGGCAGCCAGGTCTGCGAGGAGATCGTTGCAGCGACTGAAGGGCCTGATCGGGGCGACCCTCGTTGGTGTTCCCCTCTGGGCCCTGTTCTTCTTCTCGCTTCACGCAACCCGCGAAATCGCCACGCTCGCGGCCGCCGTCGTGGCCTTGGCGATATTCGTGGTCGTGGCAACGGGGACCGACGCGCGCGGCGCCGCCGCGGATGCGGCCTGGAGGAAGGCCGCGCCAGACCTTCCTCCGGTCTCCGACCGGGTAGTGCTGGAGAGGAATCAGTCCACCATTCCGGGGCCGGAGAAGGGGCGGCGCACCAGTCTCCGGCCGCGGGAGAATCGCCAGGGCGTCCAACCTGGAGACGCCGCCAAGAGGGAGAGCAACCGAGATGAGCCGAGTTGATCGAGCCAGCGTCGAGGCGAGGTTGCTGGCCGAGGGCCTGACCGCCTCCGCCTGGTCGAATCTCCCCGGTGCGCGGTACGAGCAGCACGTCCACGAGTACGACAAGGTCGTGGTAGCCGTCGAAGGCTCGATCACGTTCGGCCTGGTTGGCTACGGCGTGGGATTCGTGCTCGCCGCGGGCGAGCGGCTCGATCTGCCGGCCCACGTCCTGCACGACGCCGTCGTCGGAGCGAAGGGCGTCACCTGCCTGGAGGCCCATCTCCCGGCCGGATCTCTCGGCACCACGGCCCGAGGTCGAGGCTACCGCTGGTAGCCCTGCCCGAACCGACCGGCGGGTCGTGCGTGGCGGTCCCGTCTCCCATCCTGTCGATTCCTCAGCGATCGGCTAGGCTGAACGCGAGGCGCCGGGAGGCCTCGGGATCGGGGCGAGGACACAGACGAGATGGGCTCTTTCGAACGTATCGACGAGACGGACGCTCGCATCCTGGAACTGCTGCAACGCGACGGGCGCGAGTCGTACGCGGAAGTCGGCCTGGCAGTCGGGATGAGCGGACCCTCCGCCCATGAGAGGGTCAAGAAGCTCGAGGCGCGAGGCGTCATTCGGGGTTACTCGGCCCAGGTCGACCCGACTCTCCTGGGCTACGGGGTGCTGGCGTTCATCTTCATCAAGCAGGTGCCGGGCACGATCGCCACGGACATGACCGGCGACTTCATCAGCATCGACGAGATCGAGGAGTGCCACCACCTCGCCGGTGAGTCGGACTACCTGCTGAAAGTTCGGGCGACGGACACCCGGCACCTGGAGCGCGTCCTCCACTCGATCCAGCAGGTCGGGCACGTCTTCACGACGGAGACACAGGTCGTCTTCTCGAGTGCCTTCGAGAGGCGTCCGATCCGCATAGCGCGCGAGCCTGAGGCCCTGCCGGGCTCGTCCAACTCGTGACCGACCGCCTGGACCCTGGCTCGGCTGCGGCCGGCGCGGAGTCAACGGTCCCGGGGGCCAGCCGTCCGGGCAATACCGTGCCCGAGCCGAGCGTCACCTCGATGTTCGACTCCATCGCGCCCGTCTACGATCGAATGAACACGCTCATGACGGCGGGCATGGACGGTCGCTGGCGGCGGGCCGCCGTTCGCGCCGCGCGCCTGTCCCGGGGCGGGTCGGCCCTGGACGTTGCCTGCGGCACCGGCAAGCTGACCGCGGCGCTGGCCGCTGCGGTCGGGCCGGAGGGCCGCGTGGTCGGGGTCGATCTCTCGCCGGCGATGCTGGACGAGGCCAGGCACGCCTTCGGCGAGATGCCCGGGATCGAGTTCGTGCTCGGAAACGCCCTGGCCCTGCCGGTTGCCGATGGGTCGTTCGACGCGGCCACGATCGCCTTCGGGCTGCGCAACCTGGCCAGCTTCGAAGATGGATTCCGCGAGATGGCCCGAGCCGTGCGGAGTGGGGGACGGGTCGTCTGCCTGGAATTGTCGGTGCCGCGGCCAAGGTTCCTGGGTCGCGTCTACATCGGCCTCTTCCGCGTGACGGCGCCGCTCATCGGGGCCATCTTCCGCCGCCGTGCCGCCTACGCCTACCTGCCCAGTTCCCTGCGCGGTTTCCCCGCCGCCGAGGAGATCGCGGCCACGATGAGGCGAGTGGGCCTGCGGGAGGTCACCTTCAAGCGACTGGTGCTCGGCTCCGTGGCCCTGCACTCGGGAACGGTGGCCTAGTCAGGCGGCGGGCACGCGAGCGACGATCGCCTCGATCTCCGGTCGCGGGCCCTGGGTGAGCCTCAGCCCGGGTCTTTGCCGGTCATCTCCTGGCGCGCTTGAGTTCGTTCGGCCTCGATGCGCTCGGCCTCGGCCGCTGCCTGAGCCTCCCGGATCTTGCCGTCGACATAGGCGCCGTGGAGGTTGAGGAGCCGGGCGATCGTCGCTTCGTCGAGCACGATGCCGTCGTCCGCCAGTTCTTTGGCCAGCAGGCCGGCCTCGAGCGGATCGACCGGTCCGCCCGGCGTCTCGAGCGATTCGAAGGGGTGGTCGGCCAGGAAGAACCAGGTCAGCACGCCGCCGATGACGAGACCGAGAAGACCAAAGAAGAAGTAGTACGGCATTTCGCGGCCCTTCCGTTGGGCTGTTGTCGTCGAGAACTCACGTGACGCGGCGGCCGCTGCCGGCGCATCTCCGATGATGGCGGCTCGACGTCCCGCCCAGTATAGGCAGGGCGGCCCGTGCGCGAGCCGAACCGCGCGGCCCGGTACACTGTCCGACCATGATCGATTTCACGCCCAACCCGGTTGCCCTCGCCTTCGGCCCTCTCGAGATCCGGTGGTACGGGATCGGCTACGTGGCCGCGATTCTCGCCGCGACCTGGCTTCTCTTTCGAGAGGCCCGCAGACGCGGCGAGCGGACCGACATCATCGTCGACAGCCTGATCGTCGTCGCCGTCGCGGCCCTGATCGGCGGGCGGGCCTACCACGTGATCGACCAGTGGGCCTACTACCAGAACAACCTCGCCCAGATCTTCCTGCCTCCGTACAGCGGGCTGGGCATCTACGGAGGCGTCGCCACCGGCCTGCTCGCCATCATCTGGCTGGCCCGTCACTACCGTGTCTCATTCTGGCGGTGGGCCGACCTCGTGGTTCCGGCCGTCCTCCTAGCCCAGGCCGTCGGCCGATGGGGCAACTTCATGAACCAGGAGCTCTACGGCCCACCGACGACCCTGCCGTGGGGCATCGCCATCCAGTGCCAGTACCGCGTGGCCGAGTACGCCTGCCCGGCGCAGGGCGGGACGACCCCGGTGGACGCCCACTTCATCCCGCTCTTCTTCTACGAGTCGATGCTGAGTCTGCTTGGCGTCGCCGTGCTGCTCTTCCTGTGGCGCCGCTTCACGGCGCAACGTCGCCTGCTGATCGCAGGCGACGTCGGACTGCTGTACCTGGTCTGGTACGGCGTGGAGCGGAGCCTCCTGGAGACCCTTCGGAGCGGCTGGGATTGGACCTTCTTCGGCATCCCCATGGCCCAGCTGGTCGGCCTGGGCGCGGCCGCTGCCGCGATCGTCGCCATCTTCTTCCGGCACTGGTGGGTTCGCCACCATCCCGACGCAGCCCTCGATGCCTCGCCCGATATTCCTCCCGACGGCTCGGTCGCGGCGGCTACCCAGCCCTCCGAACCGGCGGAGTCGGCACCGGCCACCTAGCCGGCGGGCCGGGGTAGCGGAAGGCTCAGGCGGGCCGGGCCTCGGGCCTCGGGCCGAGGCTCACCTGAGGTCAGCGGCTCGTTCCGGCGAGCTCCTTCCGGCTGAGGATCGAGCGGGCCTTGGCCGGATCGTCGGTCGCGAAAGCGATCGTGTTCCTGTCGGCCGTGCCGGCCATCGAGAAGGCGGCTTCGATGTTGATCCCGGCATCGGCCAGGGCTCGGCACGCCCTCGCCAGTGTGCCGGGCGAGTCGGAGAGGGTCAGCGGCACGATCTCGATCTCGTGGAACTTGTAACCGGCGCCCATGAGGACCCGCCGTGTGGCAGCCTCTTCGTTCGTGGTCAGGACGACATTACCCTTGCTACCGCTGCCGATGCCGCCGCCGCCGGTGATGTTGATGCCGCGGTCGGCGATAGCCTCCGTGACCTCGGCCATCGTGCCGGCGCGGTTGTCCAGTTCGATGAGGAAAGCAAGCATGGGACGCCTCCGCTGCTGGCCGGCCCGCCGGCGGGCGCTGCACCAACCCGAGCGAGTCGAGAGCCACTGAATCGTATCCCCGTCGCCTACCACCCCATCGAGGGGCACCGAGCGCGATCCGAAGAGATGGGCTCGCGCGGCCGGACGGGCGCCAGTAGATCCGTCTCGTTTGCGCGCCTGCCCGGCCTCTCCGTACAATTCCCCCGTTCCCCGAATACCGTCGCGACTCTGGACATAATGTCGACAGCTTATGTCGACCCGCCGGACCGGCTGGCACAAGCCCGAAGTGGCTCCCGCCGCGCCGAGCGCGGGCGCCGCCCGCGGGATAGCTAGGAGAAAGCGGTGACTACGATCGGTGCCAGGGTAGAAGGGCAGCCGCAGGGCCTCTCTGCGGCCAATCCAATCGTTCGCTGGGTGAACGAGGTGGCGGCCCTGACTACGCCGGACGCCGTCTACTGGTGCGACGGCTCGGAAGCCGAGAACAGCCGCCTCTGCCAGCAGCTCGTGGACGCGGGAACCTTCATCCGGCTCAACCCCGATCTCAGGCCGAACAGCTTCCTGGCCCGCTCGGACCCGTCCGACGTCGCGCGCGTCGAAGATCGGACCTTCATCTGCTCCGAGAAGGAGGAGGATGCCGGTCCGACCAACAACTGGCGCGATCCGGCCGAGATGCGGGCTACGCTCAACGGCCTCTTCAAGGGTTCGATGCGAGGCCGGACGATGTACGTCATCCCGTTCTCGATGGGCCCGGTCGGGTCGCCGATAGGTCGCCTGGGGATCGAGCTCACCGACTCGCCCTACGTCGTCGTCAACATGCGGATCATGACCCGAATGGGCGAGGCCGCCCTGGCCGAGATCGTCCAGACGGGCGACTTCGTACCCGCTATCCACACCGTCGGAAAGCCCCTCGCGCCCGGAGAGAAGGACGTCACGTGGCCCTGCGATGCCGCGACCAAGTACATCGTCCAGTTCCCCGAGACGCGCGAGATCTGGTCGTACGGGTCCGGCTACGGCGGCAACGCGCTGCTCGGCAAGAAGTGCTACGCGCTGCGGATCGCCTCGGTGATCG
>Ga0182027_10014366_pt1 | contig 10970 bp, 9 predicted proteins | sample 712E1DmetaG_FD_121300 | JGI IMG/M metagenome (GOLD analysis project Ga0182027, IMG submission 121300) | Permafrost microbial communities from Stordalen Mire, Sweden - 712E1D metaG (Illumina Assembly) | ecosystem: Environmental > Terrestrial > Soil > Wetlands > Permafrost | place: Sweden...
CCGAGCTGGTCGAGAAGCATCACCTGTGGCTGATCGAGGACAACTGCGACGCCCTGGGCTCGCGCTACCGGGACCGCCTCACCGGCACCTTCGGCCACCTGGCCACCCTGTCGTTCTATCCGGCGCACCACATCACCACCGGCGAGGGTGGCATGGTGGTCACCGATGACGAAGACCTGGCCAGGATCGCCCGGTCCATCCGAGACTGGGGCCGCGATTGCTACTGCGCGGGTGGCGAGAACAACACCTGCGGCAAGCGCTTCGCCCAGCAATTCGGCAGCCTGCCCTACGGCTACGACCACAAGTACGTCTACAGCCACCTCGGCTACAACCTCAAGGCCACCGACATGCAGGCGGCCATCGGCTGTGCGCAGCTCGCTCGCCTCGACGGGTTCATCGCCGCCCGCAAGCACAACCACTCCCGCCTGCTCGAGGCGCTTCGCCAGTACGAGGACCGGCTCATCCTGCCGCTGGCGCCACCGCACACGGATCCCTCGTGGTTCTGCTTCGTGATCACCGTGCGCGACGATGCCGGCTTCACGCGTCGGGATCTGACGGGCTTCCTCGAGGCCAATCGCATCGAGACGCGGACCCTGTTCAGCGGCAACCTGCTGCGGCACCCGGCCTTCCAGGCCATCGAGCACCGCGTCGTCGGCAACCTCACCAACACAGACGCCGTGACGGAGCGCACCTTCTTCGTGGGCGTCTACCCGGGCATCGACGAGGCACGCCTGGACTACATGATCGGGGTCTTCGACCGCTTCATGGCCGGCGAGCGGGCCGTCGGGGGCGGGCCCAGCGGCGCGCCGGCGCCTGCCGAGCGCTGAGGGACCCGTGGCGGTAGTTCGCAAGATCCCCTGCGTGGTACGCGCCGTGACCGATCACGGCGAGCGCGTCTATACGGTCGATCTCAAGCCGTCCGTTGCGGTAACGCGCTTCAAGCCCGGGCAGTTCCTGCATCTTGCCCTCGAGGCCTACGAGCCGGGCGGCTTCTGGCCCGAGTCGCGGGTGTTCTCGATCGCCAGCTCGCCCCTTGAAGGGGATCGGCTGGCCATCACCTACGCCGTCAAAGGCGCCTTCACGGCGCGCATGGAACGCGAGATGGCCCCTGGACGCAGCGTCTGGGTCAAGCTGCCGTACGGCGAGTTCGTGGTCGATCCGGGCACCGACGCCGTTTTGTTCGCCGGCGGCACCGGCGTCACCGCGTTCACGGCGTTCCTGCAGTCGCTCCAGCCCGACCAGGCCGCGCGCGTCCTGCTCTTTTACGGCGCTCGCAAGCCGAACCTTTTCGTCTACGGTCCCCTGGCAGAGGCCTGTGCGCGCGACGTGCCGTCGCTGACCTGCAACCTCGTCTGCGAGGAGACCCACGGCCGGCTTGAGGTGGACACCGCGTGGCCGGCGATCACCACGCTGCACGACCCAGTCTTCTACCTTAGTGGCCCGCCGCCGATGTTGGCCGCGCTCACGACACAGCTGCGTGGGCGCAGTATCTCAATGGAGGACATCCGTACCGATGCCTGGGAGTGAGGATCAGCATGCCGCCATGGCGGGCCGTCTCTTCCCAAGCGACCTCGAGGAAGTCGTGCGACAGAACGCCTCGCTGTTCGAGGAACTGCGGGAAACGCGCATCTTCATCACCGGTGGCACAGGGTTCGTGGGCCGCTGGTTGCTCGAGAGTCTCCTCTGGGCCGACGCGTGCCTTGGCCTCGATGTGCAGGTGGTGTTGCTCACCCGAGACCCTCGGGCATTCCGCCGACGGTTTCCGCACTTGGCCACGGCTCCCGCAGTCCAGCTCCTACCCGGCGATGTCCGCACCTTCGATTTCCCGAATGGCAAGTTCGATCAGGCGATACATCTGGCGGCGGAGACCAACACGCAGCTTCGCGATCCCGACCCCGAAGTGTATTTCGACGTCACTGTTGGTGGGACTCGGCATGTGCTCGACTTCGTGGAACGCGCAGGGGCTCGGTCGCTCATGTTCGTGAGTTCTGGGGCGGTATACGGTAGTCAACCGGAAACGGTGGAGCGTCTGCAGGAGGACGATCCGTACGGTCCGGTGCCCACCCGCCGGGGTGCCGCGTATGGAGAGACGAAGCGGTGTGCCGAGATGCTCATGTATGCCCGCTCCGAACGTTGCGGGTTCAAGGCAACCGTTGCTCGATGCTTTGCGTTTGTCGGTCCGTACTTGCCCCTTGACTCAGGCTTCGCCGTCGGCAACTTCATCAGGGATGCGCTCACAGCTGGCGAGATCGTCGTGCGCGGTGACGGAACGCCGCGTCGCACGTATATGTACGCTGGGGACATGGCGACGTGGCTGTGGGCGGTCGCGCTCGCGGGTCGCACGGGAAGGCCGTACAACGTTGGTTCTGACGAAGCGGTTACCATGGCCGACCTCGCTCGCCTGGTTGCCGCTGCTACGGGCGAGAGTATCCCCGTCCGGATACTTGGCGACCAAAGCCGCGTGGGGGTAGGGACGTCCTACATCCCGGACGTTGCCCGAGCAAGGACAGAGCTTGGACTCAACGTGACCGTGGGTCTCGAGGAAGCTCTGACACGGACACTGAAATGGCACCGGCAGGCACCCCACGCTCGCCAGAATGGAGAACCCCAATGAACGTCGCGGATACGGTGGTCAGGTTCTTGGCTGAGCATGGCGTGCGCGACGTGTTCATGGTGAGCGGTGGCGGGATCATGTACCTCACCGACGCGTTGGGCCGAGCCGGGGACCCTCGCTATTGGTGCAACTACCACGAGCAGGCCTGCGCCATCGCCGCCGAGGGCTACGCCCGCATCCTCGGCACGCCCGGGGTGTGCCTCGTGACCTCTGGTCCTGGGGCCACCAACGCCTTGTCCGGGATCGCGGGTGCCTGGGTCGATTCGATACCGGTGGTGGTGATATCCGGACAAGTGCGTCGCGACCTGATCGCGGACTACTCCCGCTGGCGCCAGCTCGGACCGCAGGAGATAGACATCATAGACATGGCCAAACCGGTCACGAAGCTTGCGCTCGAGATTGCCTCTCCGGAAGACGTTCCGGACGCTCTCGAGGCTGCGTGGCACGCTGCCACCAGCGGGCGACCCGGACCCGTATGGCTCAGCATCCCACTTGATGTCCAGGGCGCCGAGTACGTGGGAGGGCATCATTCTCCGCCTCAGGTTGCCAGTGTTGAGCACGAGGCGGAGGCGCACCGCGCCAACACCACGGTTTTGCGCGACGTGCTCGCGCGTTTGCGGGGTGCTAAGCGACCGCTCATCGTCTGCGGCAACGGCGTTCATCTTGCCCGTGCAGAGGCGCAATTCGACGAATTCGTGCGGCGGTTGGGTATCCCCGTCGTGGCCACGATTGGTGCCATGGACCTGCTCGGTGAGGATCACCCCTGCTTCATCGGACGCTTCGGGCCCACCGGCCAGCGTCGTGCGAACTTTGCCGTCCAGAATGCCGACCTGTTGCTCTGCCTGGCAACAGGCATGTCGGTCGCGGCCATAGGGTTTGACAGCGCCGGGTTTGCCCCAGGCGCCGCCAAGATCATGGTCAACATCGATGCGAACGAGATGACCCGGCCTCACCTGCGCCTTGATGTTGCAGTGCCAATGGACGTGCGCGACTTCATGCGGGAGCTGGTCGAAGCGCTGTCGCCGGACGAGCGCTTCGAGCGCGAGCCATGGACCTCGGCGTGCCGCTCCTGGAAGGCCAGCTATCCCCTGGTTACCAGCGAGTATGTCGAGGATCGCGAGCACGTCAATAGCTACTACCTCGTACATGCGCTGTCGCGGGTCCTGAACGCTGACGACGTCGTTCTCACGGGAAACGCGCTCGACGCACATTCAGTGTTCCACTCGTTCGCCGTAACGAAGGGACAACGGCTGGTAACCAACGTGAACTTTGGAGCGATGGGCTGGGATCTCCCGGCGCTGGTCGGCGCATGCGTCGCGCGGACAGGGTCCCGCGTCGTCCTGGTCACCGGTGATGGCAGCATGCAGTTCAATTCTCAAGAGCTACTCGCGATCGGCTCACGTCGGCTCAATGCGCTTATATTCGTGCTCAACAACGGGGGCTACCAGTCAATTCGTAGTACACAACAACGTTTCAGCGATGGTCGGCTCGTCGGCAGCGACGAGTCATCAGGAATCGCCAATCCGTCCTATTCGGCTTTGGCGCAAGCATATGGCTTGCAGTACCGTCGCCTGGAGAACAACGCGCAGGTGGATGCTCATTTGGCGGAAATCACCGCGGTGGTCGGGCCATTGATCTGCGAGGTCAATGTCGCCTACGCGCAGGAGCGCATCCCCCGGGTTGTGTCGAGAAGGCTTGCGGATGGTAATCTCGCCTCCGGCGTCTTGCACGACCAGTACCCGTTCCTTCCGGAGGCAGAAATCGAGGCCAACATGAGCGTCTCCGCAGCAGATGTCGACGTAGTCGATCAGGGAGCCTGAGGCGTGTCGAGGCTCACCGTTGGCCGAGTAGCTGACACGGGATCAGCCAAGCAGAACCGGGAGGTGTGGCACATATGCTGAACGATGCCAGGGTGCTGGTGACAGGTGGAACTGGGTCCTTCGGTCGGGCCTTCGTCCAGCATGTCCTCAGCAATTACAAGGTCGGCGAGATCGTCGTGTTCAGCCGCGACGAGTTCAAACAGCATGAGATGGCGCAGCTGTGGCCGGTGGATTCGTACCCGATTCGCTACTTCCTGGGCGATATCCGTGACAAGGAACGTCTGCTGCGGGCGTTCTATGGCATCGACTACGTCGTTCACGCCGCTGCACTTAAGCAGGTCCCGGCCCTCGAAGAGAACCCGACCGAGGCAGTACGAACCAACATCGTCGGTGCTCAGAACATCATAGAGGCAGCGCTTGAGCGAGGCGTTCGGCGCGTCGTGGCCATATCGACCGACAAGGCCGTGAACCCCGTTAATCTCTACGGCGCCACGAAGCTGGTCATGGAGAAGCTGATGCTCGCGGCGAACGCATATGTCCGCTATCGCGACATCCGGTTCTCAGCCGTGCGCTACGGCAACGTCGTTGGCAGTCGCGGCAGCGTTATCCCTCTGTACGCAAATCTGATCGCGCAAGGTGAGCGGGTCTTGCCGGTCACGGACCCGGACATGACCCGCTTCTGGATTACCCTCGACCGGGGAGTCTGGCTGGTCCTGAAAGCGCTCGAAGAGGCGCAGGGCGGCGAGGTCTTCGTGCCCAAGATCCCCAGCATGAGGGTGGGCGACTTGCTGGCGGCGATGCCCGTGGAGTGCACTCCACGGGTCATCGGCAGGAGGCCGGGCGAGAAGCTGCATGAGGTGCTGATCGGTGAGAACGAAGGGGTGCGCACTCTCGACTGCGGTGACTTCTTCGTGGTGTTGCCGGATTCCGCGAAGTACCAACCCGGACGCTGGGCCGAAGACGCCCGTCCCGTGCCACCTGGATTCACCTACGAGAGCAACACCAACACCGACTGGGTAAGCGAAGAGGACATGCGCAAGCTGGTGGTATCGATGTCCGGCTCACACGGCCGATAGCTGTCCGACATCCCGGCGAACACCGGACCCGGGACCGGACGGCGAGTCTCAGGCGGCGCGACGACGACTGGGCAGCAGTGCAAGCAGCAGCGCGCGGAAGATGCGGACGTTGCCCCGCAGCGCACCGCCCACCCTGGGCGCACCGTGGCGGGGTGCAATGGGCACGTCCACCTCGGCCACAGAATGACCGGCTCTCACGGTGTGCAGCATCAGCTCGGTGCCGATTGACCGGTAGGAGTCGAAGTGCCCAAGCTCTCTGTATGCGCTCATGGCGTAGCCCTTCATGCCGCACAGAGGATCGTGGATGCCGTAGGCGAGGCGAGTGTAGGTTGCGAACACTCGCTCTGAAATCCGGGCTGGCCTGGGCCGGACTCCGACGACCAGCCGCTCGCCGTTAGCCAGCAGCCGAGTGAACGAGGAGATGAGAGCGGGGTCATGCTGGCCGTCGGCGTCGAGTGTGATGGCGAACTCAGCGCCCAGCTCGGCTGCGCGAATGAAGCCGCTGTTCAACGCAGCGTCATAGCCGTGGTTCTGTTCGTGACGCACGACTATGGCTCCTGCCGCGGCTGCGGCTTCGGCGGTGCCGTCTGTCGACCCGTCGCTCACCACGATGGGCAGACCGTACCCTGCGATCGCCGCGACAACCATAGCGATCGACCGTTCCTCGTTCAGAGCGGGAACGATGATGGCTACTCGAGATCTTTCCATCGCACGTGCTCGCCGGGCTCGAGTGGGTGTGCAAGAGTGGCCCCCACCACTTGGTCCAGCTGACTTGGAGGCACGCCGTCCGCGGGGCAAGGGCGCAGGAGGGTGAGATCCGGCCGCGCCAGGACAGTCCCCGCCGCGAGGGCTCGAGCGGCGCGGATGGACCGTCGCTGAACGATGACGGTTTCCCGCTCGTTTGCCTCGATACGCTTGACGGGCGAGCCGAGCGCACTTTCCAATTCGCGCGTCCGATCCACCATCTCCCGCCACGAATGAGGATCCAGTGAGAACCCGTGGTCAGGACCGGGCCGGGTCGTATCGTCCGTGAAATGCTTCTCGATCACACGGGCGCCGAGAGCCACGGCGCCCAGAACAGCGATATGACCGGGCGTGTGGTCGGAGAGGCCCAAGGCTACCCTCGGATAGAGCTGGCGGTAGGTGCGCAGGACATTCAGGTTGACGTGGTTCAGGTTGTCACGAGAGCCCGTGTAGTTGGTGTTGCACTGCATGAGTACGAGCTGGGTCGTCTCAGCCAGGACGGTCTCCACGGCCGCGCAGACTTCGTCGAGACTCGATGCTCCTGTCGCGAGCAGGACCGGCTTGCCCTTGCTTGCCATGCGCCCGATGATCTCCAGCCACGTGACGTCGCCCGAACCCACCTTGAAGGCCGACACATAGGGATCGACCGCGTCAACCAGCTCAAGAGAGTAGGGCGCCGTGAAGAACGTAATCCCCGCTTCCTCACAGGTCCGCTTGAGCACCGGCGTCCAACCGGAGTCGATGGTCGCGTCTGCATAGACCTCGTGGATGCTCTTGGTCCAAGCCGCCTGATGTGACAGCTGCCCGCCAAGGTCGCGAAAGCCCCGGTCGCTTACGATCGTGTCGGCGGTGAAGTGCTGGAACTTGGCCGCGTTAGCGCCTGCCGCTGCGGCCAAATGGATGAGCTCCTGGGCTCTCCCGAGATCACCGTCGTGATTCGCCGCGATGTCGGCCACGAAATAGGTGGGCAAGTCATCGCGGATAACGTGCCCGGCAATGATCACCTCGCGGAATGTCATGCGACCTCCCAGAACCGATATCCCGGCGCGACGGCACGACCCTTTACCCGCGCCACCCAACCGTCGTCATATTGCCGTCTCATCAATTGGATCCCATCGATGGCGGGTGGCATCGCGCGTCCCAGAGCGGACGACAATCTGGCGCTGCGCAGTGCCATGTTCTTCGGGCGATTCGCGGTGAGTCCGGCGTCGTCGACACTTCTTGCCGTGACATTGTCCGCGGAGAGGCGGAAGACGCTGGCGACGAGCATGGCGAACTCGTATTTCGACAGACATGTTAGCCCGGCAGCATGGTAAAGACCATGGACGCCCTGCTGCCACACCGATTCTATGATCTCAGCCAACTGCGTCACATATATCGGTGTGTACTGAACGTCGCTGAACATGCCCAGTGCGGATCTCTCGACTAGCCCTCTCAGTACCCACTCTGCGAAAGACATTCTTTCAGCTCGGCTCCAGCCGAAGATGTTGGTCCGGAGCACTGTCGCTCGCCTGAGCGTTAAGCAAGCCGCTTCACCGCGCAGTTTCGTGCGGGCATATGTGTTTGGCGGTGCCGGATGATCGCCCTCATCGTAGGGTCCATCCTTGCTACCGTCGAAGACGGAGTCCGTCGAGATGTAGATCAACGACCCGTTCCACCCGGCGAGTGTCCTGCTGATCACGTCGGTGGTGTCCACATGCAGCCTTTCGGCAGCTGACGGATTCTGTTCACAGAGGTCCACATCCACTAGCGCTGCCGTATGGACGACGAGATCGGGACGTTCTGCCAACAGGAAGCGGCTGAGAGCGTCACGATCGCAAAGATCGAACAGGGACCAACGCACGCCCTTGCGTCGATATCCAGCCGCGAGATCGGTCGCGATGACCTCGTGCTGATCCGCGAGCCGGTCGATGACTGCAGTTCCCAGCATGCCGGCCGCGCCGGTGACAACTACTCTGCCCACGAGGCCTTCCGTCGCGCGCAGGGCCACTCGGTCATCGCTTTGCACTCACGAGGCGATCTTGTGGGCCGCGCTGTTGCCGCTCGGCAGGTAGTCCAGGATCAACATCGAAGTTGATGCGCTCCCTCTCAACGACGAGCGGCCGACGGTGCACCTGCGTGTGAATGGAGCCGATGTACTCGCCGAGTATCCCGATGAAGAAGAGTTGCACGGCGCCGAAGAAGTAGATGCCTATCAGGAGCGGCGCCGTGCCCATCTGCAGCTCATTCCAGTACATGAGCTTGGCAACCAGATACCCGAAAGCCACAAGGAGACTGAGAACGGAAATGGCGAATCCTGCAATCGTAGCGATACGGAGGGGAACCTTAGAGTGGTTGGTGATGCCCAGCATCGCGATGTCATAGAGGCTCATGAAACTGTGCTTGGTCACGCCTTGCGTGCGCGCCGGCTGAACGTATGGGATCTCAGCCCGCTCATACCCGAAATCGCAGATTAGACCCCTGAAGTACGGGTATTGCTCGTCAGTGCTGCGGGCCTGCTCGACGACTTCGCGGTCGTACAGACCGAATCCGGTGAAGTTGTGGACAAGCAACACGTCTGACGAGAGTGTGGCGACGAGCCAGTAGTAGAGCTTCCGCGTCCGCCTCATGAGCCATGATTCCTGGCTGCCCTTCTTGACCCCTATGACGATCTTGTAGCCCTCCTCCCACTTCCGGACGAACTGGGGGATCAACTCTGGAGGGTCCTGCAGGTCGGCGACACAGGTCATGACCGCATCCCCGCGCGCCTGAAGCAACGCGTAATAGGGCGAGCGGACCTGGCCGAAGTTGCGAGTGTTCACGATGACCTTTACTCGTTTGTCCGCTGCCGCGAGTTCGCGCAGGATCGCGACAGTCGCGTCCGTCGAGGCGTTGTCGATGAACAGGTGCTCGTACTCGTAGCCCGGGATCGTCTGCATCGCCGCCCGGACCTGCTGGTAGACCTCACGGACGTTGCCTTCTTCGTTGTAGCAGGCGGTGAGGATGGTCAGCAGAGGCACTGCGGTTCCTTTCGGTGGTCGGGGCACCGGTCAACTCTCCTGTACAGCAGAGGGGTCGCGGGAGGACGGGTCACCGGTGGGTCAGCGATGTCCGCCGCGGAAGCTGAAGTGCTTGTGGCTCAAGTAGCTGCAGACAACCACCAGCACGGTCAAGAGCGCCTGGACAGCGTAAATGTTGAGCGGCAGTACGTGGAGCGCGATGGGCAACAGCGCGAGATTGACGACCAGCGTCACGACGTACACGAGCGAGAAGCGCGGGAACTCCCTGAGAATCGAGCCCCGGCTGCGGAACACGATGTAGCGGTAGCCGATGTAGGCGTTCAAGACGGCGATCGGCCAGGAGATCAGCATGACGACGAGGTAGTGCAGGTGGTTGCCGAGCAGGAACTGCAAGGCCGCCCAGATGCAGTAGCCGAAGATAGTGTTCCAGCCGCCGACTACAAGGTAGAGCAGTTGCTCACGGCGGTGGAAGTAGAAGCGAGCCGGCCGTCCGAGCGCGGGATTGGCGCGCAGCCCGTCGAGGCGCCGCTCGATTCGGTTCAATCCTCTGGCTGTCGTGGGTTGCATATACGTGATGGTACCCTCCGCCGTTGTCGCCCGTCGAACGAGGCACAGGTCCGGGCGCACCAGCGAATCGTCTCATCACCCCGCGGCACGCTCCGTAGTGCATCGACACACGCCCGTAGAGGTTCCCCCGCCCTGCTATCGTCGCTTTCAGCCATGCGGCCGTAGCCGCCGTCGGGGCGATGTTCTTCGTGCGCGGTCGCGACGCCGGGGCCTGGGCGGGGATCGCCATGGTCGTCGGCGCGCCGAGCGTCCACGGCCACGGCCACCGCCACGGGATGCTCTTCCTCCTGCCGACCCTCTCCCCTCTGCGTCGCGATCTGGCCCTCTTGCTGGCGCCTTCGAACCGATACCGGCCCTTCGCTGAGCCGGGCGCGGGTCTATCGGCCCGCGCCAGCCTCGATGGTGGTGACCCGCGCCGGATGGTCGGCCTCCCAGGCCTCGATGTCCGGCAGCCTCGGGGCACACCAGATCTCGACTCGCGGCGATCTTTAGCGCGTTCCTCTATGATTGGCTGAAGTCGACCGAGGGTAAGCGTGAGGAGGGTAGATGTCTGACGATCTGGCTGTCCCTCAACTAGATGAGCCCGCCGTGGAGCCGGCCCCCGCAACCTCCGGGCCAGCACGCGTCACTCATTTGCTGGGCAGGCTGCATCGCGATCGTGGCGGACTACCCGCTTTGGCTGGGTGGCTACTCGTCGTCATCGCCGCTTTCGGATTGCTGGTTTCGACTCCGCCCTCGGCCGGCCCCGACGAGCAAACGCAGCAAGTCACCGCCTGGTACCTGTCGGGGCACGGGCTGAGGCCTGACGGCGACCCGGTGAACACCGTTCCCGCCCAGCTGCTGGCAGGCCCATGCTTCATCCGCAACCAGTCCCAATCCGCGGGCTGCATGGCACCCCGCAGCGCACAGATGATTAACAACTCCCTCCCTATCCTCGACTACCCACCGTTCTATTACTGGGTCGTCGGTGCCGGAGAGAGGCTGGCAGCGCAGGTTGGCCTCGAGTACGCGGATGTCGGCGGGCGGCTCGCCTCTATCATCCTGAGTTACGGGACGCTTCTCTTGGTCACCCTCTACATGCGCCGGCGCAACCAGTTGTGGGGGAACTTCCTGCTATTGGTATCAACGCCGACGGCGGTCTTCTTTGGCA
>Ga0182027_10014367_pt1 | contig 10970 bp, 7 predicted proteins | sample 712E1DmetaG_FD_121300 | JGI IMG/M metagenome (GOLD analysis project Ga0182027, IMG submission 121300) | Permafrost microbial communities from Stordalen Mire, Sweden - 712E1D metaG (Illumina Assembly) | ecosystem: Environmental > Terrestrial > Soil > Wetlands > Permafrost | place: Sweden...
GCTTCTTCCAGTCGCCGCCGTGATCCTCGCCGAGCTTCGTGCGCAAGGCCGCAAGCTCGCCCTCGACGCGCGCGATTTCCTCCTCCAGCGAGGCCACCAGGCGTTCCAGTCGGCGCTGCTGGCGCTCGCGGTCTTTCTTCGCCACGCGCACCGTTTCCGACGACGACTGCGTTGGGCGCGGGGCGGGCGCGACCTCGACGGGGGCCTTGGCGGTCTCGGTCTGCTGGCGGCGATAGTCGCGCCAATCGGAGTAGTTGCCGATGTGGGGTTCCAGGCCGTCGCCGGTGAACACATAAAGGCGTTTGCAGATTCGATCGAGAAAGTAGCGATCGTGGCTGATGACGACCAGCGTGCCTTCGAATCCATCGAGCGCGCGCTCCAGCGTCTCGCGCGCGGGAATGTCGAGGTGGTTGGTGGGCTCGTCCATCACCAGCACGTTGCGCGGAAAGAGCAGCATCTTGGCCAGCGCCAGTCGACTTCGCTCGCCGCCGGAAAAGCCTCGTACGGTGCGGAAACCGTCGTCGCCGAAAAAGCGAAACTTGGCCAAGTACTGGCGCACGACCTCGGGCGAGAGATCGTTGCGGATAGCCTGGATTTCCTCGATGGCAGTGCGATCTTCCGACAGCGAGCTGAGTTTTTGATCGAAGTAGCCGAGGCGCACGCCAGCGCCGCGCTCGATGGTGCCGGCGAGTGGGGACAGCTCGCCGACCAGGGTCTTGACCAGCGTGCTCTTGCCGCAGCCGTTCGGCCCCACGATGCCCACGCGATCGCCGCGGTAGATGTTGACCGTCACGTCCTTGAGGATGGGCTTGCCGGCATAGCCGACTGAAATTCCCGGCGCGCGAATGATCTCCTTGCCGCCCAAGTCGCCGCCGGTGGAAAAGCGCAGGGCGATCTTGCCCGCGAGCTGCCAATTGTCCTCGGGGCGCTCCAATCGGTCGAGCTTTTCCAGCATGCGGCGCCGGCTCTGCGCCTGCTTGGTATTCTGCCCGGCGAGGTTTTTGCGGATGAAGTTCTCGGTCTTCTCGACGTGCTCCTTTTGCCGTTCGTATTCGATGCGGGCGCGCTCCAGGCGGGCGTCGCGTTCCACCACGTATTTGTCGTAGGGATAGGCGTAGCGGACGAATTCGCCGTCCTCGAGCTCGATGATTTCGCGGCAGGTGCGTTGGATGAACGCCCGGTCGTGCGAGACCACCAAAAACGCGCCCGAGTAGTCGCCAAGGTGCGCCTCCAGGCGCTCGATGGCGGCCAAGTCCAGGTGGTTGGTGGGCTCGTCGAGTAGAAGCAGGTCGGGCTGGCGCGCGAGCACCTTGGCCAGCTCCAGCCGGCCGCGTTCGCCGCCGGATAGCGTCGTCACGGAGCGGGACAGATCCGCCGACGAGAGCCCGACTTCCTCGGTGAGCATGCGCACGCGGCTTTCGATGTCGTAGCCATTTTCGATGCGATAACGCTCTTGCAGCTCGCCGTAGCGCCTAAGCTCCGCGGGATCCGCGGCGCCCAAGCGCGCTTCCAGCTGCACCATCTCGTCGTGCATAGCGCGCAGGTGCGCGAAGGGCTCGAGCAGGGCATCGAGCACCGTGCCGTCGCCGGCTTGCTGCTGCGACTGTTCAAGGTAGGCCACGCTGGCGCGCCCGAGCACGCGCGCGTCTCCGGCGTCCGCCGCCAGCTTGCCAGCGAGCAGCTTGAGCACGGTGGACTTACCGGTTCCGTTGGGACCAAGCAAGGCCAGCCGATCGCCTGGCCGGATGAGCAGGGACGCGCCGGTCAGGATCTCCTTGCCGGGAAAGGCAAAGTGAACGTCGGCGAACTGGGCAAGGGACATGCGTAGCGAATGAAAATGGCCCCCTTGCGGGGGCCGATGGCCTATCGGCGCTGTTTTCGACTACCCGTTCTTTTGGGCGAATTCGCGCATGTGGGTGGCGAGAGCTTGGCAGCCTTCGACGGACATTCCGTTGTAGATAGACGCGCGGATGCCGCCCACGGTGCGGTAGCCCTTGAGGGCCAGCATGTCCTTGGCCGAGGCTTCCTTGAGGAACTTGTCGGTGAGCTCGTCGCTCGGCAGCTTGAAGGTGACGTTCATCTGGCTGCGCACGGCCTTGTCGGACACGGTTCCTTTGTAGTAGCCGCCCGATTCGTCGATGGCGTCGTAGATGAGCTTGGCCTTTTCGGCGTTGCGCTTCTCGATGGCGGCGAGGCCGCCCTGGCGTTCCATCCAGCGGAAGGTCTCCAGCAGCACGTAGATGCCGAAGGTCGGCGGCGTGTTGAGGCAGCTCTTGGCGTCGGCGTGCGCCTTGTAGTTGAAAATCTTGGGCACGCTCTTGGGGATGCGATCGTAGAGATCCTTGCGCACGATCATCAGCACCACACCCGACGGACCGAGGTTTTTCTGGGCACCCGCGTAGATGACGCCGGTGCGCGCGACCGGATGGGGACGCGACATGATTTCCGAGCTGGCGTCGACCATCAAGGTCGGGTGCGACGGCCACTCGACGAAGCGGTTGCCGTGCACGGTCTCGTTCGAGCAGATGTGCAGGTAGGCTGCGCCGGGATCGGCGGAGATGGGAGCGGGCAGCCGGTCGAACGCCGTCGCATCGCTGGATGCGATCACGCGGACCTTGTCGCTGGCCAGGCTCTTCGCCACATCCGCTGCTTTCTTCGACCATTCGCCGCTCACCACGTAGTCGGCGGGGCCGGACAGAAAATTCATCGGGATGAGAGCGAACTGCTGGGTCGCGCCGCCCTGAAGAAAGAGAACGTCGTGGGTGTCGGGAATGCTGAGCAAACTTCGGCAGCGGGCGATGGTCTCGTCGAGAACCCCATCGAACTCCTTGCCTCGGTGACTGCACTCGGCGATGCCGAAGCCCTTGCCTTGATAGTCCAGCAGGGCGGCGGCCGAAGCCTCGAGGACTTCGTGAGGAAGCGTGGCGGGGCCAGCAGCAAAGTTGAAGACGCGCTTTTTCATTCGGCCAGCATAGTCGAAGCGCCCCGGCCTTTCCAGCCCCGGCAGGTGGATCCCGCATTTGACAGCGGGGCCCTTTAGTACGTAGATAGGCAACGGATTTTCCCAACAGGGGCGCGTAAGTGCGCGCCTCGGACTCATGCAATGAAGGAGATCTCAATGACCCGTACACTCAAGGCGCTATCGGCTCTAGTACTCGGTGGAATGCTTCTCGTCAGCACCGGCTGCGAGGACAAGGAGTGCAAGGACGCTCTCGCTAAGGCGACTTCCGCTCAGGCCGCTGGCGAGACTGCCGCGAAGGCCAAGGACGCCGAAATTGGCGCGCTCAAGGCCAGGCTCTCGGCGTCCGAGCAGGCTCTTGCGGCGGCCAGGAAAGATCTGGAAGCCGCCAAGGCCGCGCCGAAGCCGGAAGAGGCCGCTCCGGCCGCTCCCGCGAAGAAGGCCAGCAAGAAGAAGTAGTTGTAGGACGCGCCCCTGGCGGGCGCGGTGATTCACAAGAAGGGGCCTCGCCTCGCGGTGAGCGCCCCTTTTTCATGCGAGCTACTTTCTCGCCGCGAGAACTCGGCTGCGCAGGGCTTCGTTTTGCTGCCACAGCTCTTCCGGCATGCGCGTGCCGAAGGTTTCGAAGAATTGCCCCACGGCATCGATTTCGGCCAGCCAATCTTTGGGATGAATCGCCAGCAACTTGGTCATGGTTTCCGGCGGTAGATCGAGCCCGGTCATATCGATATCCTTGGGATTGGGCACGATGCCAATGGGGGTTTCCACGCCGTCGACCTCGTTGCGATAGCGCGCCAGAATCCATTCGAGGATGCGCAGGTTCTCGCCGAATCCGGGCCACAAGAACTTGCCATTCTCGTCGGTGCGGAACCAATTGACGTGGAAGATTTTTGGCGGGCGGCGAATGCGCGTGCCCATGTCCAGCCAATGCCCGAAGTAGTCCGCCATGTTGTAGCCGCAGAACGGCAGCATGGCCATGGGGTCGCGGCGAACCTCGCCCACGGCGCCGAACTGGGCCGCGGTGCGCTCGCTGGCCATGCTCGCCCCCATGTACACGCCGTGTTCCCAGTTGAGAGCCTCGTAGACGAGCGGGGCCAAGGTGGCGCGACGACCGCCGAAGATGATGGCCGAGATGGGCACGCCGTGGTGGTGTTCAAAGCGGAACGAATGGGTCGGACAGTTGGTGAAGGGCGCGGTAAAGCGACTGTTGGGATGGGCAGCAAGCACCGGTTTGCCGTCCTTTCCCACCATGCCCGCCTTCCACGGCTTGCCTTGCCAGTCGATGGCCGCGGCGGGCGCCGGATCGTCGTGGCCCTCCCACCAAACCGTACCGTCAGGTTTGAGCGCGACGTTGGTGTAGATGGTGTCCCTCTTGATGGTGGCCATCGCGTTGTAGTTGGTCTTCGAATTGGTACCCGGCACGACGCCGAAGTAGCCCATCTCGGGGTTGACCGCCCAAAGCCGACCGTCCGTGTCCACTTTCATCCAGGCGATGTCGTCACCCACGGTCCAGATGCGATAGCCCTTCATCTTCAGGCCTTCGGGCGGAAGCAGCATGGCCAGATTCGTCTTGCCACAGGCACTCGGGAAGGCGGCCGCAATGTACTGAACTCGACCCACGGGCTCTTCGATGCCGAGGATGAGCATGTGCTCGGCCAGCCACTTTTCCCGCTGCGCCTGCACCGAGGCGATGCGCAGGGCGAGGCACTTTTTGCCGAGCAGGACGTTCCCGCCGTAGCCCGAGCCCACCGACCAGATGGCGTTGTCCTCGGGAAAATGCAGGATGAGGCGGCGATTGACGTCGAGCTCCGCCTTGCTGTGCAAGCAGCGCGTGAATTCACCGTTGGGACCCAGGGCATCCAGGACACCTTCCCCCATGCGGGTCATGATGCGCATGTTGAGCACCACGTAGACGCTGTCGGTGAGCTCGATGCCGATCTTCGAGAACGGAGATCCGATGGGCCCCATGGCGAACGGCACGACATACATCGTGCGGCCCTTCATCGCGCCGGAAAAGAGCTCACGCGCCTTGTGGTACGCCTCGCGCGGACTCATCCAGTTATTGGTCGGGCCCGCGTCGCCTTGGAAACTGGTGCAGATGTACGTCAGGTGCTCGGTGCGCGCGACATCGTTGGCCGCCGTGCGGTGCAGGTAGCATCCCGGCAACGCCGTTTGGTTTAGCTCAAGGATCTCGCCCGTCTTGAGCGCCTCGGCGGTCAGTCGCCGCTTTTCCTCCTCGGATCCGTCACACCAATAGACGCTGTCGGGTTGGCACATGGACGCCATTCGATCCACCCATTCTTGAACGTGCGCGTACTTGATCATGTCGGGGGAATTTCTGGCACGCGGCGCGGAGCTGGTCAACAACCGGATGCGGAGAGCAGGCGGAAGTCCTGGCGTTACTTGCGTTCCAGGCAACGAGCCGCGGCGGCCGACGCGGGAACGGAGACCGATTCATCCCTGCTGTGGGCCGCGGCTCGGAGAGCGGCGGCACCAGCGCCAGGATCGCAGGCCAGGCCCAGGGCCTCGACCGCCATTCTCTGGACGGATGGGCGCGCATCGGAAAGAAGACCAGCCAGGGCCGCTATCGCCTCGCCGCCGCCCCACGTTGCCAAAGTCATGGCCGTGTCCGCCATGACGCCTTCAAGCGAGATGTCCGCCTGCGATTCCGCGACAAGACGGGAAAGAATTTCCACCAGAGCATGTTCGGTGTTGGGATCCTTTCTGTCGGCGAGCAATCGGGCGGCGAGGGCGCGCATGTCGGCGCTTTCGGGCAGTCGCCCGAGCACGCGCAGCAACAGCGGCGTGGCGCGGGTGCCGTAGCAGTGCGCGAGCCCGACCAGCGCCGCCTGGCGGACCTCATCCGCATCTTTCTGCAGCGCTCGAATCATGAGCTCGTTGCCCTGGGGAACGCACAGCTCGCCAAGAGCCGCGATTTCGGCCCGACGGACTTCGGGCCAGGGTTCCTGTTTCGCGCCGGAGATCAGGCGGTCTGCCGCGCTCTTGTCGCCCCTGTGGCCAAGACCCGCGGCGGCGCTCTCGCGTACGCGTGGATCGGCGTCGTCCAGGGCCGCTCGCAAGGCAGGCAGGATGGTCGGTTCGTCGGCCTCGGCCAATTCACTGACGGCAAGACTTCGCAACACCCCGTCGTCGTTGTGCGCGCGTAGGTCGATGAGCTCGGCGAGCGCGGCGGCGTCGTGCACAAGACTGAGTCCCTGAATCGCGCGTGCGCGTTCTTCGAACGAGGACTCGCCATGCAACGGGGCTCGCAAGGCTGCGAGAACGGCGGGGCGCGCATCGGTCTCGTGCGCCGAGAGGGCACCGAGAATGGGAAGAAAGTCTGCCCGCCGTCCAGGGTCGGTTGCAGGCGTAGCCTCGGCCGCCGCCAGCACCGCCGCCAGCGCCGGCTTCTTCAGCCGAGAGACAATCGCACGCATGGTCCTGCGGATTTCGGCGCTGCCATGGCCGACGGCCACCAGCAGCTTGGCGCGTGCTTCGGGGCTGTCCAGCGACGCAAGCAGGCGTGCCGCGCGCTCGCGATCCGCGTCGGGTCGCTTGTATTCAAGTAGGATCAACGCGATGGCCTCGACCGGCGGCGCGGGCAAAGTCGGCAACAATTTGAAAATGGCCCTTTCCTCCGTCGCCGACGATCCTTGCAGGGTTGCCACCAAGGCGGTTACCGTGTCGGCGGTGGGCGCGATTCCGGCGCTCACCAGCGCCGCCAGTGTCTCGACCAGACACTCGCGTCCACCTCCGGCGGCAAGGCGTGGAATGGTAGTCGAAACCTTGGCAAGGGCAGGCGCGCCTAGTCGAACCAGCAAGGGCTGGCGGGCCGCGCACGACGTGCCTTGCGACAAGCTTTCCACCAAACGGTCGGTCGCGTCTGGACCGTCGAGCTCGGTCATCACGTCGATGTCCGCGATCGACATCGCCGTCTTGGGCGAGGTCACGTCGCTTACGACGACGGTCACGCACGACGAGGCCACCGGTTTGGGGAGAGCGATCCAGAACGGATCGCGAAAGCGACGAGCGCCGCCGTCCGCGTCTTCCGCCAGCTCGACCTCGACGTTTTGCGATGGATCGCGGCCGAAGATCAGGGTGAGCCTGCGTGGCTTGGCACTGGCGCGATAGCTTTTCTCGTTGCTGGCATCGCCAGGCAACACGCGCAGCCCCGTGATGGCAAATCCGCCGCTCGAACGCGCGGTGAGCAGCTGGCCACGACCGTCGCCCGCCGTCGACCACGTGGTGGCAGGGTTGCCGTCATTGACCGCCGTGGGTGGAGTGATTCGCGCCGCTTCCTTCACCGCCGAGGGGGAGCTTGAGGCGGCGCTGAAGAAGAAACCGCCCAACGGCTTGCCGGTGGGCATGCGTGCGTCTCCGCGCTGCGCGCGCAGCGAGGCCGTGGGTCGTGGGGGCAGGGCGGGGTCGGCACTTTTGAATGTGTGGCTCGCGAAATCCCAGGTTCGGCGGAACAAGCGAACGGCCGCGCCGTCGCAGCGGGAAAGTCGCGCTGCGGTCTGGTACTCCTCAACACCTTGTTCCGAGATGTTCGCGACCAGGCTGGTCTCGCCGTCGGCATCCTGCGCGCCGGCGATATTCCACCAAACAGGCCTGGGCACGCCGGCCGAAAGCTCGGCGATCCAGACTTCTTCGCGGGCGGCGCCGTCGCCGAGCACGGGGATGCGAACCTCAACCAGACTGTGCCCGGACACCGCGGCTGTGCGTACTTTCGCCTGGCCCCGCTGACTCTTCTCCGTGCGAGGAACAAAGGAAGCCACTGGCCGATCGCCCTCACGCAGGGTGAGCGCACCGTCGGCTGCCGTGGCAACCGAAACACCACCGGGATCCGCAAGAGCGTGACTGGCCAAAGCAGCCGCGAAGGCCGCGCCGATTGCAAACAGACGAAGGAAAATCACGATGTCTCTCGATACTGCCGTCGACGTCGGGGCGTCAAGGGCAGATGCGGTCGACCGAAAACCCAGCTAGAACACGCGGGCCAGGTGCGCACCCACCGTGATCTGGGTCGGCGCAGTCTCATGTCCGCCCGCCAAGCGAAGGGCGAAATAGTCGACGCGCGCGAGCAGCGAAACGGTCAAGTGGCGGGAAACCAGGTAGTCGGCGCCGATTCCGCCCTGCGGGCCGAGGCGCTGACCTTCGCGCATTCCGCCACCGCGAATATCGGCGACGGCAATCCCGAAATCGACGAAGGGCACCAGCCGGAGGACGTCGGCGGCCCAGGTTAGTCCCGCCGACTGGGTGGTGAAATGGATGGCGGCGCCGGACGTGGGAATCCACGCGGTCTCCAGTCCAAGGCGGGCAGCCCACGAATCGCTAAGGCCGCGCAGCAGTCGGAATTCCACTTGTGCGCCCGCCCTCGGCTGGTCTTGCACGGCGATGGCTAGGCCGACTCCGGCCGAAAGGCTAGCTTCGCCTTGACCGACGGCGCTGGCCGGGGCTGGCATGAGCCAGAGCGAGAACAGGGCAAAAGTCGGCCAAAAACGCATTCGGCGGAAGGGACTTTACGCGAAAGGCGCGAGCTATCCCAAATTGCATCTTGGTTTCAATCTGACGGCGGCATTGACCCGCGGAGGTGCCTCTGTTATCTCCACTAACCGTGGCAAAGTCACTGAGCAAAGAACTGAAGCAGCCTGACGAGTTCGTTAGCTTCTGGACCCACCTGGGGGCCGCGATCGCCAAACACCGCCGAAAGGTGATCGCTGCGGTTGTCACCGTGGTCGTCGCTGGCGTCGTGGGGTGGGGAACCATGGTCTACCGCAACAGCCAGGCCGCCAAGGCAACCGCGGCGTTCGCTCGAATCGACCGCATTGCCACTGCCGGTTTGCTGCCGGAAAAGGCCAAAGGCGAAGACGCCAAGGGCGAGGACGCCAAGCCTGAAGACGACGGCCTGCCTCACTTCAAGACCGAGAAGGAGCGCTTGGAGGCCGCGGTGAAGGAAGCCGACGCGTTTGTGGCGGCGTTCGGTGCCGGCGGCCTCGGCCGAAAAGCGCTGTTCGGCAAGGCCGGCCGCCTGCTTGCCCTCGACCGAGCCGCGGACGCCGCAGCTATCTATGAAACTCTGTCGGCGGGCGAGACCGACCCGGACGTGAAGGCGATGGAGCGCGAGGGCTCCGCCGTCGCCAGCGAAGCGGCGGGCAAGCTAGACGATGCTTTGCGACTCTATACCGCCCTTGCCGATGAGGGGCAGCGCAACGGCAGCTTCTACGTGGACCGCGCGCTTTTCGCCAAGGCACGCGTCTTGGAAAAACAGGGCAAGGCCAAGGACGCCGAAAAAGCTCTGCGCGAGATTCTCGACAAGGTGCCGAAGACCTCGTTGCGCCAGCAGATCGACGACCGCCTGGCGATCCTTGCCGAGAAATAGGCAGTGGGCGCGCGCCGCACGGGCTTCGCAATGGGGATGACGTCGAGCCCGGGTTTGGGCTGCGTGCTGGCGTCTCTGCTGGCGGCGTGTTCGACCGCGACAGTTCGCCGCGAGGTGACCGAGCACCACGACTATCCCGCGGGCGTGGCGCAGATGCGCTGGCACACGCAAATCCATGCTTATCCACCGTCTGAATCGCACTCCGAGGAATGCGCGACCGGCGCACTGGTGGGTTCACGCCTGGTCCTGGGTTCGCGCGGTGGCGATGTGGTCGGGGTGGACGTTGGATCGGGAGACGTGGTGTGGTCGACCCCGATTTCAGGAAGCGTGGACGGCGACGCTCGCTACGACAAGGGGCGCGGTCAGGTTTACGTCGGCAGCGACGACGGCTACCTCTACGCATTCGATCCGGAACGCGGCAAGATTCGTTGGTCGAGCAAGTTCAAGGGCGCCGTCGACCACGCGCCGGAAATCAGCGATCGTGGTCTCTTCCTCGCGACGGCGGCGGATCGTGTGTTCGCCGTGGATCCGAGCGATGGCAAGTCGCGCTGGCAGTACGAGCGCGAAACGCCTGAAGGGTTCACCATCCATGGCTACGCGGCACCGCGCATGCGCGACGGCGTGGTCTATGCTGGTTTCAGCGACGGTTACCTGACCGCACTGCAAGCCGACACGGGCGATCTTCTGTGGTCGCGTTCGCTCGCGGCGGCTTCGGATCAGTTCGTGGATGTGGATGCGACGCCCATCATCCAGAGCGATCGAATCATCGCGGCTTCGTTTTCAGGCGGCGTCTACGCGCTCCGGCCCAAGGACGGCGATGTCCTCTGGCATGTTCTTCTCGATGGCACGAGCGCCTTGGCCATGGGGGCGACAAACTTCTACGCGGTGTCGCCGCGCGATGGCCTGGCGGCGATCAGCCTGCAAGGGAATGTGCTGTGGCGGCAGGGCTTGCCCGACGCCGGAGACCTCACGGTTCCGGTCGAGGTCGGTCCCTACCTCGTGTTCAGCGGCAGTCGCGAAGGGCTGTTCGTTGTCGATCGTCGCAGGGGACAGTTGCTGCAAATCTTCGACCCGGGACGGGGCATGTGCGCCGCTCCGACAGTGGACCAAGACGGCAAGGCGCTCTACGTGCTTGCCAACAGCGGCGTGCTCTACGCCCTCGACTTGATTTGGTAGGGAGCGCGTCAGTGCAGGCGGGCGGGGCTCGGGCCCGTGGTCAGGCGGCGCACCAGCTCCTTGATGCGCCGGCCGCCACCCGCGTCGCGGGCGCGCCACTCGATGCCGAAGACATTCTCTTCACCGGTCTTGCCGGTCCAGGCGACGCGGCCGATGAACGCCATCGGCACCTCGGCGCCGGGCGGCGCGATCTCAAGCACGACCTGGGCGCCATGGGGGACGGTGGCGGACGAAAACACGAAGGCCCCGCCGCGGCCCACGTCGCGCAGCTTACCCTGCAGACCCTCGTTGCTGCCGACCGGTCGCCAGGAGATGGGCAGGTCGACTGGGATGCGCTCGTGGCGTCGGCGACTGTGGATGCTTGCACCCGAACGTGCCATCTCGAGCAGGTACTCGCATTTGGCCTGTTCGCCGGGCAGAAATTCAACACCGATACCGGCGCGGATCTTGAGCAGA
>Ga0182027_10014368_pt1 | contig 10970 bp, 10 predicted proteins | sample 712E1DmetaG_FD_121300 | JGI IMG/M metagenome (GOLD analysis project Ga0182027, IMG submission 121300) | Permafrost microbial communities from Stordalen Mire, Sweden - 712E1D metaG (Illumina Assembly) | ecosystem: Environmental > Terrestrial > Soil > Wetlands > Permafrost | place: Sweden...
AAAACTTTCAACCGTTGAGGAATCCAAACCACTTACATGTCCGAAATCGAGCACAATGAAACGTGGTCGGGGGCGTCCGGACTCGCTCACCCGCCTGCGCACCTGGTCGAGCAGTTTGTTGTCCGTGCCGAAGAAGATATAGCCCTGCAACTCCAGGATTTGGATCAGATCCGCATGCTCGCGCAGGTATTGGATGTAAAATGGTGGACAATCGACATTACTGTGGAAACTGGCTCCTGATAGTACATGTCTGATAATGCTGGTTTGGGTGTAGTCGTAAACAAACAGGCTGATCGCAACAAGTAAGCCCAAACCAACGCCTTGCAAGACCCCCAACCCATTCATGGCAACCAGGATTAATAGGATGATGATGTAATCCCGCCTGGACATTTTTAACCAGTCATCATAAACCCACTCAACCAGGAAGGACAATCCCAGGAAGAGCAGCAGCCCGCCAATAACCGGTTTTGGCAGCAAAGAGAGCAATGGCGCACTCAAGAATATTGCCAGGCCGCACAGGCTGGCGGAAACGATACCGACCAGGCGGCCACCTGCCTTCATGCGGTACACCAGGGCAGATAAACTCAGCGCCTGGTATCCGGTTGTTCCACCTCCCAAGCCGGAAAAGAGGTTGGCCAAACCAGCCGAACGTAATTCACGATTCAGGTCAATATCCGCTTTGACGGTTATTTCCAACCCGCTTGCATTGAGCAAAAGCGCGACCGCATTGACCAGCAGGATGGTGCCGATGCTCCCGGCGCTTCCCAAAATCGTCCGCCAATCGATTAATCCAAGCTCGCTGGGAACGATCGGGCGCCAAAGCGCACCCGGCGGGAACGGCCCCAGCAGCCAGCCGCGTGCCGACGCATAGTCTATAGAAATTCCATTTACCTACAATACAACATAGAATCCCAGGATGGCAGCAATTACCAAACCAGGGATGATCCAAAAATGGTTATAACGACGTACAACCAAATAAAGCAGGCTTCCAAAGAACAGCCCTGGCAGCCATCTGACCAGGACGCCCGCCTGGAATAAATGCGGCAAATTGGCAAATGTCAGGCTGGCAGCCAGCATGACACCGAATGATCCTTTGACCAACAGCCAGCCGGTTCCGGCCAGGAATCCACCAATTACCGGGTAAGGGATGAAGCGGATCAAGCCGCCCAATCGGAAAATACCCATCAACAGGAAACCAATCCCGGTGACGAGTGATGTGACTGCAATTACTGCAACCACCGTGATATAGGTCGCTTCGGGGGTAACCGCAGGAGATAGGCTGGCAGCAATCCCCGCTGCCACGGGAGCCAGTATGGCGGCCGGTATATCCTGTCCGATACCCACCGACCCGCGCAAGGAACTCGTTAGTGCAACCACGATGCCGATTACAAATGAACTGAACAGGGTAATTCCAATGCCGCTGGATACAAAACGCGCTAAATCACCGGAAAAGATCAGCGCAGCCAGCGAAATCTCGATTATTACCGTGAGAATTCCGGAAATTAACCCTGCAATGATATTGGGGAATAGATTCTTGAATTGGAATTCAACTGCCAGCTGCCGCAGGTATGATGGTCTCATGGAATCTCCTTGACGTTGGGGTTCTGCGGAAATTATATACTATTTCTTTACCGTCAATATCTGATTTGACAATCTGCCCTTGTCCTGCTATACTGACCTCACAATGTTGACTTTATCTGCCGTATCAGGCAGTTTGTAAGTATACAAATTAACTGTTCTTCCCAACTCCTCCATTCTTTATGGGGTGTTTTGTGTTTTTATTTATTGCATGACACTGGGTGGGACAATATCTATTAATTCAAAAGGAAAATAAATGAATAAGAATCAAGAAAAACTGCGCATCATCCCCATCGGCGGCTTGGGTGAGGTCGGTAAGAACATGATGGTGTATGAGTACAACGGTCAAATCCTGATTGTCGATGCCGGGTTGATGTTCCCCGATAACGACATGCTTGGTGTGGACTATATCATCCCTGATTTTAAATATCTCACGGATCACGCAACCCAGGTTTTCGGAGTCGTTATTACCCACGGGCACGAGGATCATATTGGATGCATCCAGCACCTGTTGGCTGTAGTCACAGCCCCTATCTACGCCACGCCGCTTACCCGCGGTTTGATCGAGGTCAAGCTGGCACGCAACGGCCTGGCCGGTAAAGCCGACCTTCATACCATCCAGGCCGGCGAAACCTTCCATATTGGTCCTTTCCAGGTCGAGACATTTCACGTTTGTCATTCCATTCCGGATGCCATCGGGCTGGGAATTACCACGCCTGCCGGGTTGATCATCCATACCGGCGATTACAAATTCGACCAGACCCCGGTGGATAACTGGCCGACAGATTTTGCCAAGCTGGCTGAATTCTCTGCACGCGGCGTGAATGTTCTCCTGGCTGATTCGACCAATGCCGAACGCCCCGGGTGGACCCCCTCCGAACGCGTCATCGGCCCGGCTCTTGACGAGGTCTTCCGCAATGCCTCCGGTCGCATCATTATCGCAACTTTTGCTTCCCTGATTGCCCGTATGCAGCAGGTCGCGGACGCCGCTGTGCAACACAACCGTAAAATGGCCTTTGTAGGCATGAGCATGGTGGACAATGTGAAAATAGCCCAGAAGATGGGTTACCTGAATATCCCGGAATCGACCCAGGTCAGTCTGGAGGAAGCCCTGCATTTGCCAAAAAGCGAGGTTGTGCTGATGTGCACCGGTTCCCAGGGCGAACCGACCTCTATTATTGGCCGTCTCTCCGCCGGAACTAATCGCCAGTTTGACATTGAAATGGGCGATACCATCGTCATTTCTTCCCATCCCATCCCGGGCAACGAAGAAGCCATAAACAAGACCATCAATCGTCTTCTCCGCCGGGGCGCTGAAGTGATATACGAAGCTCTTTCGGCAGTGCATGTTTCAGGCCACGCCAGTTCCGAGGAAATGAAACTCTTACTTAACCTGGTGCGACCAAAATTCTTCATGCCCATCCATGGCGAACTGCACCAATTGAAACGTCATGCCGCTTTGGGGAAACAGGTCGGCATTCCCCCGGAAAATATTTTCGTCGTAGAAAATGGGCAGGTGGTGGAACTGGCTGATGGCAAACTTTCCCTGGCGGAACGAAATCCCGGTAACTATGTCTTTGTCGAAGGGGATAGTGTCGGTGATGTTGACCAGGATGTGATGCGCGAACGCGAACAATTGTCCCGTTCCGGCGTCGTCCTCATCACCATTCCACTGGATAAGTATTCCGGTCGATTGCTCAAAGAGCCTGAGGTTATCACGCGCGGCTTCATCTCCCCCGAAGATGCCGAGGCGATCATTCCAGCGGTTCGAAAGAAGGTCAGCGACCTGGTTAACAGCGCCGGTCTGGATGATGAAAAACTCATCACCGACGCAGTGCGTTCGTTGCTTCGCAACCAGACCGGTCGCCGGCCGATGGTGTTTACAGCCGTAACCAAGGCATAAATGGTCAGGCAGGCTTTAATCCTGCCCTGATTAATTACAACCGCTGTTTGTTTACCCCGCAGCAAGTCTGTATTCGCTGCGGTTCTATTATCGCAATTTGAAAACAATGACTAATAAGACCAGGCCAATCAGGAAAGCCCCCGCCCCCTGCCATTTTGCCAGCTTGGGTTTTGGAAAAGTTGCTGGCTTAAAAAAGGCCAGGTAAACGATATACGGACCTCCAAACAAACCGGCCGCACCTATTCCGTATAACAGCATTTGAACTATCTCGTTCATGCTTAGCTCCTAGGATTATTTCCAGCCAAACTGACCGTGCAGTGGTACAAAACAGACTTCCAGGGTGACCCGGCAGTTGAATTCCCTGCCGTTCCGTTTCCAGACTTCCAACTTCTGTACATTCCGGTTCCCAACAGGTATCACCAAGAGTCCTTCCTCGGCCAACTGGTCGAGCAAAGGCTGTGGAACTTCTGGCGCCCCGGCTGCCACCAGGATCCGGTTGTATGGAGCAGCCTCCGGCCAGCCTTGGCTGCCATCACCATTATGAACATGGACACGAGTATAACCTAATCCGATCAGGGTCTTGCTTTCCTGCCATGCCAATTCGGGTATCACCTCCACGCTATGGACTTCTCCGGCCAGTTCTCCCAGAACTGCCGCCTGGTAACCGCAACCGCCGCCGACTTCCAGAACCCTGTCTGCAGGTTCCAGTTCCAGCAATTCTGTCATCAGGGCGACAATGTACGGCTGCGAAATTGTCTGTCCGTAGCCGATTGGTAACGGACCGTCTGCATAGGCCCAAGCCAGGTCATCTGCTGGGATAAAGCAATGCCGCGGAATCGAACCCATTACCGCTAAAACGCGCCCGTCACGAATGCCGCGACCGGCAATCTGTTCTTCCACCATGCGCTTTCGCGCCGTTTCATATTCGTCCATGCTAATTCATTTCACTTACCCTCAGATCTGGCATCGTTCCTTGTCGTTTTAACACATGAGCCTCCGGGCAGGTTCATTCCGCTGAAAGGACCATCGCTCAAAACCTATAATAGCACTAATCCTTGTTTAAGCTCTCATCCGTTCGGACAGATAATTTCTGCGCTATTTGGCGGTCCACCTTTCCCATCGGGAATTGCTGCAGTTCACCAGGTTTAACCCACGCTAATTCAGCTGCTTCGATTGCTTTTGGTTCACCCTTAATCAATTCGCAAAAGAAAGCATACAAGGTAATACGGAAATGTGTATATGCGTGCTTGTAAATTCCAAACGGCTCACCCACTCGGATTACCGCATCCAATTCTTCCCAGATTTCTCGGTTCAGGCAATCTTCGAGCGTTTCACCTCTCTCTACCTTTCCTCCAGGGAATTCCCACATTCCTCCCAGCAAACCCTTCGACGGGCGCTTCGCCAATAAGACTTTCCCGTTCTTTTGGATCACTGCAGCGGTGACATTAAAATGAGGTATTTCAGGCTTTATTCTTAGCACCGGACGTTGTTCTTGCAAGCCCAGCTGGTTTGCCAGGCACATTTTGTTTAATGGACAAAGCAAGCAGCGCGGTTTTTTCGATACACATATGGTCGCGCCCAGGTCCATAAGTGCCTGGTTGTAGTCCCCCGCCTGGCCTTTTGGTAAATGATTTTCGGCCAGTTCCCACAGGATATCCTCACCTGCCGTGTTATCGGCAGGCAGTGCCAGATTAAAAACACGTGCAAAAACCCTTCTCAGGTTGGCATCCAGCGTAGCCGCATCCTGCCCGTAAGCCATGGAAGCGATCGCACCAACCGTATATCGTCCAATGCCTGGCAGACTGCCCAGCGCCTTCAGATCTCTTGGTAGGTTGCCACCAAATTCATCCATCACGATCCTGGCAGCCTGATGCAAATTGCGCGCCCGGCTGTAATATCCCAGCCCCTCCCAGACAGACAGGACTTCCTGCTCGGAAGCCGCTGCCAGATCGGCGATGCTCGGGAACCGCTCCATCCAGCGTTTGAAATACGGGATGACCGCCTCGACGCGGGTCTGCTGGAGCATGATCTCGGAAACCCAGATTGTGTATGGATTTAACGAACCGCGCCAGGGCAATTTGCGTCCCTGGCGTGCATACCAGTTCAGGATTAATTCGGAAAACTCACTCATTACCATGAGCTGGGTAAAGCTGAACCAATCCGGATGGCTTTGTCTTTGGTATCTCCGGGTTTTAATTCACCCCTAAAGGTGTTTATCAAAATTGAAACCCGTTGCGCGCCGTGACAATCTTGTATGAAAAGTTCTTAACCAAGGCAAGTAACTTTTCTTGCATCTGGGTCCAACCATCTGAGCGTAAAACTTGCTGTACACCCGGTAAATCATCGGCCAGGATGCCTACCTGGATTTGCGGGTAGTCTCCATAAATGGTAGCCCAGGCTTCCACCGGCTGAAAGCCCAACCGCTGTACTCCGGGTATGAATTCTCCAATTACGAACTCGAAATAATCCTGTTCGTGTTCGGGGGCAATGTCCCAGGTCATCATTAATTTTACAGACATGACAGCTTGCCTTATTCCCGTTGATAATCCAGCACGACCAATTTCGTTTCATCCGGCAGGCTGGTTTTGGATATCTTCAGACTCGGCAAGGTCTCAGCTTCATGCATACCCATTTCCTTTAGGAATTTGTCCAACCGGTCTAAAGGCACTTTGGTTGCAGGGGTGGAATAGTGCATTGGGATGACAATGTTTGGCTCCAACAGGCTGACGATTTCCGCGGCCTTGGCCGCATTCAATCCAGTACCTCCGCCTATCGGAACGAGTACGATATGTACCGTCCCGAGACTTTCGATTTCATTCTGCGGTGGAACGGAACGCATATCACCCAGGTGCGCCACCGTGATGCCCATGTAATCGAAAACATATAGAGTATTGCGCGGTTTCTCTTCCGCTTTCTTGCCTTGTCCATCCTCCTGGACGCCGGTAATAAAAACACTTCCGATTTCAAACTCACCCGGACCAGTGATGGCGTGTGAATAGCCCTTGACCGCACTCAAGTAGTTATGTCCGGGTGCATCATGGCTGGAAGTAACGATGTCAGCCTTTAGTTTAAGCGGCTCGTAACCCACCATCTCGGCGTCAAACGGATCACAAACCACCGTCGCCATGCCACGCTCGGCCAAACGAAAACATGAATGTCCGTACCAGGTAATTTCCATTAGTCCTCCGTGCGTGCCAATTATACACGCATAATGTTTCACCACAATGAATTGGAAGATGAGGTATGTAAGCGCTCTCGAAACATAATCAATGGGTGAAAAAACTGGATGGACGGCCACAACACCTCACAATTGTTGGAAGGGTACCGTATAATTGTGCTGATGGAATTCGAACTATCCTCACGCCACGCTGGTTTCGCGACCTTGCACCGTACCATCTCAGGCTGGCGACTGGAATTATCGGCTGGGCCGCCTCGGACCTATCGCCTGGCTCAGCTCGACGATTACGCCAGAACTCCGCGTAATCGCTTGAAACATGCACCTCCCTGGATCTTTCAGGTGCGCGCCCGCACATCTGGCGCAAATCTGCCTGGCACGTGGGGCTTCGGTCTCTGGAACGATCCATTCGGCCTATCACTTGGCTTTGGGGGCGGAAAACCCGGACGACTTCCAACCCTGCCGCAGACCGCCTGGTTCATGCATGCTTCCCCGCCGAATTGGCTTTCATTACGCAATGCTCCCGGAACAATTCCCGCCAACGGTTTCTTCGCCGGGACTTTTCGCTCACCGCGCTTTCCATCTATTATATTCGCGCCCGCGTTGTTGGCTTTACCGCTATGCGCAATACGGCCAATTTCGCGGTTCCTGCGCCAGTTGGCGTCACGGATCATCCAGGAGGATGCCGCCAGGGTTGACGTGGATGAGACTCAATGGCATCTATATTCCATCCAATGGTTGCAGGACGCCTGCGAATTCAATGTGGACGGCAAATCAATCCTGCGCACACCTAGTTCCCCCCTTCCTCCGCTTGGAATGGTGCTATGGATCGACAACCAGTTTGCGGCCTGGACCCCGGAAGGAAAACTGAAGTATGGCACATTGGAAAACCCGGCCGCTTGGTTGGAAATAGATAGCCTGGCCCTGCATTAAACCTGAAGAGTATTGAGAATTTCACCCTCATATTTCTCGGTTTTTTTCATTCGGTCATCCCCCAGGCCTCTTTAGTCCTTCCAGACGGTCCGATCTTCGAATGAAGGACGTTCCAATACCGGCGGGGTCATGTCCGGTAAACCTAAATACACAAAACCGAGTAATTTCTGGTCGGATTCGAATCCCAGAAATTTCTTTACCAGCGGGTCGAGCGCTGCCGGGCCGGTTCGCCACATCCCACCCAGACCTTCCGCATGTACTGCCAGTAGCAGGTTCTCCACCGCCGCCGCAACAGAGCAAACATTTTCAGTTTCCAATACTCTTGGATCTGCGGACTTTTCCACACCCACTGCGATCAGCACCGGGGCGCGTAAAGGTTTGACACGTTCCTTTTCAAGCGCCGCATCCATTAACTCCGGGTGCTGTTGCTTAAGGGATTGCGCCATCACCTCCCCAAGGGCCTCCCGGCTATTGCCCGTCAGCACAACGAAGCGCCATGGTCGCACCTGGTAATGGTTGGGAGCTTGTACGGCTGCGAGCAGTAATTTTTCAATGATCTTGCGCGGCACCGGATCGGACTTGACTTTTGTAATCGAGTGCCGGGTCAGGATGGCTTCTATTGCGTCCAAGACTTAATCCACTCCTTGCGTACGGAAGACCCAGTCCCAAATTGGAGAACTGACACCAAAGCGTGAACCCGGGTCCTTATAATGATGCTGCATATGGTAGCGTTTGATATATTTGGCATAACCTGAGCGCATCGGAAAATGATGCTGGGCGTAATGCGTCAGATCATAAATCAGGTAACCGCCTATGAAACCCGCCAATAGCGGTGCGATCCGATTTGGGGAGTGGAACAGAATTGCCAGGACCATGTAAAATATGGCAAAGAAGACTACCGCCAGTGGGATGCTGACCGGGAAGGGCATCACCAGGCGCGTTTTCACCTGGGGCTGGGCATGGTGAATGCCGTGAAACAGGAAAAAGATCCTTTCCTGGCGTGGCGTGGTCGGGTGGTGGTGGAATAAAAAGCGATGCAGGCAGTATTCGGTCAATGTCCAAAGAAATAGCCCGACAAAAATACCTATCGGGATATACCAGGGAAAAATCATTGCGGAGGCTGTCAATACTGCATATACAAAAAGGATCACAACTATAGGTAGCCAAAATCCAGCCACCGCTGCCGGGCTGATATGGGTGAAGAATTCCGGAAAATCAGATTTAAACAAGCGGATCGGTTCTGTCTCCCGGCTGGTATCTACAGGCAAATGGTTCATTATGCGCTTCTCCAATTTTATTGTACACCCTCCCGTGTCAAGGCGCTGAGTTGAAACCTGCCTCAGACCATTACACTTTTTCTACTCTCAAAAAAAGCCGCGCCTTGAAAGGCGCGGCTCCTTCTAGAATTCTCTCCTTATTTTCTTCTTGTCACTCCTGCCTCTATTTATCTTCCACAATTTTCTTGCCGGCGTACTTCAATGCGACATGTGCAGCCGCCAAACGAGCAATCGGTACACGGAATGGCGAGCAGGAGACGTAGTTGTTACCAATGATGTGGCACCACTCGATCGACTCGGGATCCCCACCATGTTCCCCGCAAATGCCCACTTCCAAATCCGGGCGGGTTCTGCGTCCGTCATTTATGGCCATTTGCATCAACTTGCCTACACCTTCACGGTCCAGGGTTTGGAACGGATTCTTTGGCAGAATGCCCTGGCTTACATAGGTGACCAAGAAGTTGCGTTCGGCATCGTCACGGCTGTAGCCAAAGGTCATCTGGGTCAGATCGTTGGTCCCGAAGGAAAAGAACTGCGCCAGTTTGGCTATTTCGCCAGCTGTCACGGCCGCTCGTGGAATCTCGATCATGGTCCCGAACTTGTAAGTGAATGTGACCTTTTTCTCTTCCATGACGGCCTTGGCGATCCGCTCAAGTCGTGGCTGGATCCATTCCAATTCCTTGACTGTGCCGGTCAGTGGGATCATCACTTCAGGATGAACCACAATACCGCGCAGGCTGCAATCCGCCGCCGCTTCAAAGATGGCTCGTACTTGCATTTCGACGATTTCCGGCATGTAGATGCTAAGTCGAACGCCGCGCAGGCCCATCATCGGGTTCGATTCGTGCAGGCCCTTGATGGCAGCCAGCAGTTTTTCCTTTTCCGGTAGGCCTTTGGTCTCGCCCTTGACACGCATACTGACCACTTCTTCGAAGAGTTTTTCCTCGTCAGGCATGAACTCGTGCAACGGTGGATCGATCAGGCGGATAATGACCGGGTAACCGTCCATTGCCTCGAACAAGCCGTCAAAATCCTTGCGTTGGGTTGGGAGTAACAGGTTTAGTTGTTTGGTGCGTTCTTCGCTGGTTTCGGCCAGGATCATCTTCTGGACGATCGGCAGTCGCTCGGTCTCGAAGAACATATGCTCGGTCCGGCATAGGCCAATCCCCTTGGCGCCATACGAGCGCGCCCGCCTGGCATCCTTGGGATAATCCGCGTTCGCCCAAACCTGGACACCCGGAGCCTTACGGCCATCCGGCAACACGCGGATATCCTTGCGGGCGGCGATATCGTCGGCCCAGGTGAGAAGTGATAACAGGTCGGTCTGCTCTTCAAGAGAGGGAGCGCTGGTTACAAGTTTCCCAACATAAACCTGTCCGGTAGTGCCATCAACGGAAATCCACTCACCTTCCTTGACGATGTTGCCATCCACCTCCATTATACGCTTCTCAAGATCGATCTTGATCATCGAAGCGCCGACAATACACGGGATGCCAAACTGGCGGGCCACCACGGCAGCATGCGATGTAGCCCCGCCTTCGCTGGTCAGCACGCCCTGCGAGGCAATCATTCCATGCACATCATCCGGCTTGGTAAAAGGTCGCACCATGATGGTAGCCTGTTTTTCTTCCTTTGCCATCTTTTCGGCTTTATCAGCATCAAAATAAGCCTGACCTACCGCTGCACCCGGCGAAGCGTTCACGCCTTTGGCATATACGATTGCTTTCTTCTTTGCGTTTTCATCAAATTGCGGGTGCAGCAGTGCATCCACCACATCCGGGGTCACACGCAGGACTGCATCTTCCTTTGTGATCAGGCCTTCGTTGGCCATATCCACGGCAATCTTGACAGTGGAGGCGGCAGTGCGTTTGCCATTGCGAGTCTGTAGCATCCAAAGTTTACCGCGTTCGATGGTGAACTCGACATCCTGCATATCCTTGTAATGCTTTTCCAGTTTGCCAGTAATATCCATGAATTGATGATAGACTTCCGGCATACTGTTGACCATTTCCGCGATCTGCTGGGTGTTACGGATGCCTGCCACCACATCTTCACCCTGGGCATTCATCAGGTATTCACCCATCATTTTCTTCTCACCGGTGGA
>Ga0182027_10014369_pt1 | contig 10970 bp, 21 predicted proteins | sample 712E1DmetaG_FD_121300 | JGI IMG/M metagenome (GOLD analysis project Ga0182027, IMG submission 121300) | Permafrost microbial communities from Stordalen Mire, Sweden - 712E1D metaG (Illumina Assembly) | ecosystem: Environmental > Terrestrial > Soil > Wetlands > Permafrost | place: Sweden...
AAGCCGAGGGTCAAATTGGGTGGCAAGGATCATGTGAGTCCCTCATTCTCCATGATGAAGGAATTGCAGTCGGCCAGGATCGGGAAGCTCCTCGATCATCCCCTTGAATACCTGCTCCGGAAGATGGAGGATGAAGATGTGGGTGTTGACATTGCCCGGGCTGCCGCCTTCAATGTCGTTTTGCAGGAATGCCATTCGTTCGACTGGCCTGCGATAGTCGATGGCCTGGTGGAACTTCTGGGAGGTGTGGAGGGGTGGATGGAGGGCGACGGCCGCGATGTGGCCGGGGGATTGGTGATCTACAAGCTGTGAGTCGTGGGGGAGATCTGGCTCATGCGATTCGTCGCCATCGTTTCCTTGCTGGCTTCCCTGTGGGCGTTGCCCATGGGGAAGTCTCCATTGGCGACAGTCTGCTGTATACTTGCCTTGCTTGGATCCTGTGGAATACTGGCTCTCTCCGGGAAGCGAACATGAGCCTGTACTGCACGATCTGCCGGTACCCCGTTCCCGAGGGGGTCAACCAATGCATCAATTGTCGCAATGGGTTCATCCCCCAGCTAGCCTGCTCTAATTGCAATCGGACGCTGGCACGGGGATCGAACTCCTGCTTCCAGTGCAGGCATGAGCGTCCCGGGGCGGTCGGTCCTGATCTAGAGCCCGCCACACCCGACAGTGGCATGCAGTCCCTCGCCCCCCGGCCGCCGTCGTTCATCGTCCAGAACCTGGTGTCCGCCCCTCCCGTCCTGCCGGGTCTGCCGGCACATGTGAACGCCATGCCGATGCTGCCCGAGTGCTACAGGGTGAGCCGGAATGGCGTGGTGGCCGACATCCGCACCCCCGCCGGCGACATCGAGAACATGCAGATCATGGGCCAGACAGTGGTGATCCTGCACACCCTGGCGGCCAAGATGAGCGAGTTTTCGATCGGAATCAGGACTTCCGGGGAAGTCGTCGAGATTGTGCAGCTGCTCGGCCAGACAGTCGTGATCCTGCACACACTGGCGGGCCGGATGAACGGGTTCATGGGCCACATGGAACTCACCAGACAAAACATTCGGGGAGGCAGGCTCCTGGCCACGGGACTCCAGGAGGAGGTCGAGATGTTCACAGCCGAGTCTAGGGGATGCAGTGTCGCGGGACATTCCAGTCTCACCCGTCAGAACATCAGGGGTTGCCGCGAGTTGGCTATCGACTTGCAAGAGGAGATCGAGTTGCGGAGGGGGCCTCAAGGATGAACACGATTGAAAGCTCCTGGTACCGGGGATTCGCGTCGGCATTGGCCGAGATGCACAGGTTGCTCCTTCATGGCTACAATAGTTCAGGAGTTTGTGAAGTTGCGCGGGATGCAGGATTGTCTCTCAACAGGGCCAGGGATGCTGGAGTGTCTGAGCGTGATATTGTTGAATTGACAAAAGCTGGATTAGACTGACTAATCAACCGGATAAGCACGAAACAAACATGGGAACGATCGCCATGGCACTCACGAACGAGAGGGACGTCAATCGCACCGTGGATGTCGCTTTGGGCGTCATGGGCCTCAGGGTCGTCGAGGAGCCCGAGGAGCCCATCGAGAATGTGTGGCTGGCCACCCAGGGATCGTGCCTCACCCACCGGGGATTCCTGCATCCGTGCCCCGTCGAGTGGTGCCGCTTCCACGTTTGCTGCGGAATGAAAGATGAAGCTGTCGAGAAGTTGTCCCCTGACAGCGACACTTGCGTGCTGAGGATGGCGTGCGGCTCGCCCCACACACTGGAGGAGGTGGGGCTGGCGTTTGCCGTCACGAGGGAGCGGATACGGCAGATCGAGCTGACAGCTCTGTCACGGGTCGGCATGGGATTGGTTAGGATCGGAGCGATATCCCAGGCGGAGATTGACTTCCAGAAGTTGTCCAAGATTCGGCATGCCAGCCGCAGGGGTGGGGATGAGTAGGGGCGAGGAGGGGGCTCCTCCCAAGCTGGTCGATGTCGAGAGTCGTGCATCTCGCTATAAGTCCTTCGAGATCCCATCCCGTGATGAGAGGGAAGATCTGTGGCCCGGCGATCTCGCCAAGGTGATCTTGGACGAGGTTGGCGAGCGGATATGGGTCCGGGTGGTGGATGTGGTGATGGCTTGCTTTTATGTGGGATTCGTGGTGTCGTCGCCCTTGTACGCTGGGTGCCAAATGGGCGACAAGCTGATTTTCGGCTCTGAAAATATCGCTGGCATAGAGAGAAAATGCATCCCCGGCTTCGATCGACCAGTGGGGAGACGAAAGCCGGGAATGAAGACAATGCTGCAATAGAGAGGTAAATGCATGACCGTCAATGTTCGACATTTCAAGAAGTACGCCAACCGAAAATTCTACGACCTTGACAAGGGACGGTACGTCTCGCTGCTGGACATCGGCGACGTGATCGCTGGAGGGGAGGAGATCGAAGTGTCCTGTGATCGCACCGGGAAGGATCTGACGTTCGAGACTCTCGCTCGGGTCCTGTACGAGCGGACCAGGGCTTACTTCATGTCCTCGTCCAAGAAGGGTGGGGTCGTGGAGGAGCCAGTCTCCAGGACTGCCCTCTCGAACGTCGTCCGGCTCATCCCGGCTTCCGTGAAACCAGTCCCGAAGCGCCGGGCAGTGTGAGGTGATGGAAAAATGGATCTGCTGCGGGTATGACATCATCGAGCTGTGCAACCGGGCGGGAGGCACAGTCCCTGCCCGTTGTTTCTTCTGTGGCGAGCCCCGAAAGACGGTGACCCTGTCCCCCCAGCCGGAGGATTGGCTGGCCATTGAGCTGGCTGAACTCTGGACTGGCAAGATCCGGGAGTTCCACGGCGATCCAAAAGCCCATTTTCCCTCCTTTGATCAGTATGGGAGGCCGGATGTGGAGGCCTGGAGGAAGGTGGCTCGCCAGGTGCTCGAACTGATCTATCCGATCTCCAGGACCAGGCCCGACTCCCAGGCCACGCGGGATGTTCTCATAAGTGCCATACAGGCCTATGCGGAGGAATGGAAGGCAGGCAAGAGCACGATCCACTCGGATGCCAAGACAGCACTGATCTTCGCCCTGGATGGGCACGAGATTGAGGTCAGGAACAAGTCACGGTTTGATCTTGTGTCGGATTTGAATGGGACCTCATCTGCTTACCCCTGCTTGCATTATCTCAAGCTCCTCCCTTAAATTAGCGAGTTCCTTGGAGAGAGCGGATCTGTCGTTCGAGCACCTACGGGAAGTTTTTTTATGCCACACCCAATGAAGACACAAACCGCAATACGTGAAATGGCGCCGTGCCCGCGCTGCGTTGCCTTGCAAGGAAAACCATGTGTTACGCCATCACAACGCAATCACCGCGAGCGTGTTGTGGCCGCCATAAAAGCTGCTCTCCAAGTTTGGGCGTCAACCGGATAGGCAGGGTTTTTTCTTTGTCACGCGAAAAGACTGACACCAAGAAGGAGCGAAAATCATGTCATATGCAATTCTCTCGATCGGCATGTCCGGGGGCGATGTTCCCGACTTGCATCAGATCTTGATCGAGCAGGGGTTCGGCTGCGGGGAGGATCCCAATGCCTATCCCCAGATCTTCGGTCCGGCGACCGAGTCAGCGGTCAAGCTGTTCCAGGCCTCCCATGATGGCCCGGACAGTAGGGTCCTGGCTGTCGATGGCGTGGTCGGTCCCAGCACATGGTGGGCGCTGGAGAATCCCTCTGGATCGGCACAGGGACAGCCTGGGCAGGTGCTGCCTGACATGCCGTCGCAGGAGGCCTCCAACCCGATCGCAGCGGCTGCCCTGCAGTCGGCATGGGTGGAGCTGCACAAGCAGGTCTTCGAGATCCCGGATGGCTCGAACCGCAGCCCCGAGATCGATCTCTTCACCGGGATGTCCGGCAAGCCGCTGTCCATTTCAGGTCCAGCCTGGTGCGCCTATTTCGTCTCGTGGAACTTCGCCAAGGCGCCGCATGGCTCTCCCTTCGGCCGCATCGGTGGAGCCCAGTCTATCGCTCTTTTTTGCCAGCACAACATCCCAGGCTCGACGATCGAGGCTCCGTTCCCCGACGCGAGCAAAATCAAGCCGGGTGACATCGCGGTCATAGCCAATGGACAGGATCACGGGCATGCCTTCCATGTCGCAGCTGTCCTGGATGGAAACATCTGGACAGTGGAAGGCAACAGCGGGAATGCCATCCGATCCAAGCAGAGGGCCATCTCCACCTGCAAGTATTTCATCAATTTCGATTCCTATGCCAGGTCGCTGGGGCTGGGTTGACTCTTTGTTTCATCAAATTTCGAGAAAACGCCTCCGGTTGATTTCATTCTTGACTCTACGTGCATTGATGTGCAAAAATGTTTTTCTCAGTGTCTGGTTCCTCCAGGCTGGACGCGGATTGAAATGATGAAAACCGGCTCCAATGGCACGCACAAGCTTCGCCAGTACAGGCGCAGCACCCCCGTGGGCCGGCTGCGCCGCAATGCTCTCAAGGTGTCCAGGCATGCCTCCCTGATACAGGATCGGATAGCATCCTGGGGGGAAGTGGATGACGAGCGGGTGTTACAGGTGCGCAGTCGCATGGGAGGCATCCTGGTACTGGCTTCCGAGGCTGACAAGATCATGGAGAAGCTGGAGAAGTCGGGGTTTATCCCTCCCAAGAAGTCTGGTGCTCTGGTGTACCAGGTCGGGCAGCATGTGGCGATCGCCCCCAAGGCCCGCTCCAAGTACAGGGTTGTCTTCAAGCAGGCTATGAAAGATGATCCGAAGTTCCTTGATGATCTCGTGGTGGACAATCTCCTCCCCACGGGCGAGGTGGTGGTGAGGAGGGGGAGGCAGCTTCCCTTCATGACGCCAAAGAGCCATCTTCTGCCGGGAGATCTTCCAGGTGCATCGCATGGAAGCCATTGATCCCCACCTGTCGCCGGGGCCTGCCCGTTACTCCCGGGCTCAGGCGACTGACAGATGCCGAACTGGCCGGTGGGTTCGGGGTGCCCTGTCGCTCCATCTCGGCGGGGAGGGTGCCAGTCTTGCGCGGAGTGTCTTCAGGGATTTCCTTTGGTGTCCTGAAGGCCGGCCGGCTGCTGTCAACTCCTATCCGGCAGCCGGCCGAGCGCGAGCCCTCTGATGAAGCCAGGGAGATCTCCAGGAATGCCCAAGCAGTCCGAGGTTGTGATGGATCCCTCGGCGTCTCTTCCTGTACCGGGAACTGCTGTGGCGGCATCCGGGTCCCAGGAGGATTTTCCCAGCCGGGTCCGCAGGCATGTCTACAGGGTGGGAGGGTTCAGGATTCCGGTGGCAAGTTCCGATCTGGTGAGGGGTCCGAGGAGCAGGTGTGCCAGGAAGGTGAAGGATCTCCTGCGGAGGAGGGCGGAGATCCCGCTGTCCCCCCATTCCGATCCGACGGTCATGGAGCCCCCGATCCGGAAACCTCCCGTCTCCAGGGATCGCCCTCCGTTCCGGGGACTTCTCTCCCCGTCCCCTGGGTTCCATCCTGGCCGGGGGAGGATCGAGCCCGATGATGATGAAGATCTCGACGATGATTAGTGGATCGATCGCCTTCTGGCTGCCAGATTGACATTCTCAGAACTGTCCACAAACCTAGAGGAAAATCAGGAACATGAAGAACAAGGTGTTCATAGGAAACTTGTCCTGGACGACGACAACCGAAAATCTCGTGACGGTCCTCCAGAACATGGGATATGCGTTCCGCTCGGTCAAGGTGATCGACGAGAAGGAGACGGGCAAGTCGCGCGGCTTTGCCTTCGTCGAGTTCGAGACCCCGGAGGGGGCCGAGCAGGCCATCAAGAACCTGAACGACTATGTCCTGGACGGCAGGCCCCTGCAGGTGGCAGAGGCGAAGGAGCGGGCCGACCGTCCCGGCGGAGGTGCTGGAGGGGGGAACCGCAACGGAGGCAGCGGGGGCGGCTTCCGCGATGCCGGAAGGAACAGCAGGAGCGACAGTCCTCCTGATGGTGGGGGCGGGCACGATCGCCGGGGCCACCGGAGCCGCCATGGTTCCGACGGACAAGGCGATTGGTAATTTTTTTTGGCAATCTTGAAGTGAATGTGGATGTTGGTCCATGGGATACGCTGAATACACGACGGTTCCAGCTGAGAATTCAAGGGCTGAGATTGAGAGGGTCATCTGCCAATACGCTGGACGGGATGCTGAGTTCAGTTCTGGGAGGAGGGCAGGCGAGGCGGGGATCCTGTTTGTGGCACATGGTCGCAGAGTGAAGTTCACGGTGCCCCTTCCCACCGAGGAGGAGGCGGAGATCAAGTCGAGAAGGAAGAATGCAGCTGCCAGTTCCGTGGTCACCGAGTCCCAGAAAAATGCGTGGATCGAGCAAGAGACTCGTCGCCGTTGGCGTTGTTTGCTATTGGCCATCAAGGCAAAGCTGGAGGTTGTGGCGACTGAGATCTCCACGTTCGAGGAGGAATTCTTGGCTCACATAGTGTCGGAGGATGGGAAGACCATCTACGAAAAGATTCAATTGATGGAGGGGAAGAGATTGTTGCCTGCTCTTGAAAAGTCAGTGCATTCAGACTAGGAGATTTAGGTTAATGGCAAATGGTCTTGAAGGCTCTCTGCCCGGATTCGAGTATTCGATCGATCGTCGCACCGGCATGTCGTGCCTGATCTGCAACGCCTCCGATCGGGCTATGCTCTTCGGCAGATCCGATCTTTTCATCAACCAGCCTTTCGGGATCTGCGAGCCCTGCACCCTGGCTGCTCACTGGGCTTGGAGGCAGAGGTCCGGGGAGATCCCGCCGGGGTTCCCAGAGGAAGATTTGAAGAAAGTGTCGACCGTCTTCACTCTCATAGCACGCCGCAGGGAGGTACCCAGGCTCGATGCTGTTTCCGGGGATGACGAACAGATTGTGCGAGCCCCTGCCGAGCTGAACTCGTCCTGGGAATTCCTCCTGGTTGACAAGGGAGACGGGATATTCGGGCCTCCTTCAGTATCATCAGACAGTCAGCCCGATCTCCGAGATCTGTCCCAGGCAGCATTGGCGGCCCTCTCCGGGGTTGGACTGGTCTCCTGGCCCGCCCTGGCCGAGCCCCTGTTCACGGGGTACACTCCACGAGGGCGCCTGGTCTCTGCCGTCCTGATCCGTGGGTGGGCCGACCATCTGGCTTCCACCGACCATCCTGCGAGATCTTGGAAGGCGTGGCCCCTGTCAGTCCACACGGGGCCGATGGCGGGGTTCTGGAGGGCCCTGGAGACGGTGTGGTCACTCAGGCTGCACAAGCATTGCGTGGTGGAGGATTCCGGCGAGATGTGCGTGCAGATGCGGGATGTCGCCTGCCGATACATCGAGCTGCAGGCAGCCCTCCGAACCGGGAAGACCTCCGACGCCTCTATGTCCGCGATCTACAGATCTTCCATGAACGTGGACGAGCTGGCCGCCTGGAGGCTCATCGAGCTGGCCGAGGAGAGGGTGAAGGGAGCCCGATCCCTTGCCGTGATCCCCAGGGAGATGGAAATCAGGCGGGCCCCCTCGGCTCCCGCCTTGAGGAAGGGTTCCTCGATCGCCCCCTGGGACGATCCGGCTGATGCCACTGGTCAAGATGATCCGGATGATGAGACTGTCCCCGATGATCCAACTGATGATGGGGAGACGGGAAATGGGACTGACGATTCAGGGGATCCCGATCGGGTTCAGGACGGAGACGATCCCGGCTCCCCCGAACAAGAGGATCCCACCTTCGTCCGTCCTCGACGGCCATTGAAGAGGTGATGAAATGTCGACGAGTGAGATTGAAGATCGGCTGTTGAGGTTGGCGGACGAGCTGCACGGGGTGGCGACGCAGCTTTCCCTCGACGAGAAGGACATCGGCGTCCGGACGGCGAGCCAGGACTATGGAAGGCAGCAGGCGGCGGATGTTGGCCTGCTGCTGCTGATGCTCAACTGCGAGAGGGCCAAGCTGAAGTTCGCCGAGAGTGAGAACCTCCGGCTGAAGAACAGGATCGTGATGCTGTGCCCGTGCTGCGATCACCGGCTGGTGCATACCCCGGAAAACTGCGAGTGCGTGGAGGACTGCCCAAATGCCGCCTGAGGTGAGGAACATGTCCACACTCCCAAAGACTCCCAAGCTCAGTTTGTCCGATGCCTTGCTCCGCTTCCATCCCCTGGTCTTCTTCGCCTCGTATATCTTGTTCTCGCTGCAAAGAAGATCTTGGACGACACGAGCAGTTTAATTGGTAGTCGGGGTGGCAACTAACAGGGATAGGTATCAATCGAATAGTCATGGTTTGTTGGTCGAAGTAACAGGAGTTTGAGATGGCTGATGCTTGGAGAGTTGTCGATGGTGAGTGGATCCATGGCCCTTACAAAGTGAGCGACAGGGAGAGTCAGACGGCAGCCCGTCCATGGATGGTGTATTGCAACGGCAAGCCCATGCTGCAGGCTAGCGGCTGTCTGACTGTCCACAAACGGTTCAAGACATTGAAGAATGCCATCCTTTGGGTGGATCAGATGATTGGGCGCCTCGGCGAAAGTAAGGGGTGAAATGATTGGACTTCCTGATCCTGTCCTGTCCAAGCCGCAGAACTACCGCCTGTGGCAGGGCGGGGCGTTCGGCAACAAGCTGCGGGCCTGGAGGACAGTGGATGTCTGGCGGGAGAGCGGGTTCGACAGGAAGGTTGTGCTGCGAACCTTGATGGAGGGGGGCGGTGGCCCCTGCTGCTACAACCTCCAGCCGGAGGAAGTCGACGCGGTCGACACGTGGCTTGCGCTCGACATCCCCCTCGACAAGATCATGGTCAACGAGGCCGCTCCGGACGGCGACGTGATCCTGCAGGGGGAGTACCTGAACGACATTTACGAGATCGATGGCGAGGCTGGCTGGGGATATTTCCACTACAGCCGGGCGAAGTTCCAGATGAGGGAGGCCCTGAGGGTGGCGTCGGAGGTGGCACAGAAGCTCCGTTCCGATCTGCTGCTGAAGCTGGCGATGACGCCGGCCTCCCATGAGGACTGGAACCTGCTGCTCGAACGGTATCCCGGCCACGTGCTCGAAGTCTCCGTCTACGATCGCTGCCTGGGCGACACTCCGGGGCGCAATGCCCTGGTGTGGGAAGTCCGCGAATACTGAGGAGGGACAGCATGGCCAATTTCGCGATTAGGGTGAGCTTGAAGCCGCATTCATGGCCCTTTAACTGGGGTCCGTGGGGACCTTCATGAGAGTGACGTTGAAGGTGGTGGGGAGGGCGCGCTTGACTGTCGATCTCCCTGACAGCAGCTATGAACTGCTCGGCTCGATGAGGGCAAGGCTTCCAGCCGAGTTCAACGACATCCTCTTTGATCTGGGGATTCACTCGTTGTCGGAGGAGGATTTCCTGGATCAGCTGCATACATTGGAGGTGGAATCTTTCAAGGTAGAACCTGATGAGGTTGTCACTCCACCCGCAGATGGGAATCTGGCACCGAAGGGAGGTTCGTCTGATGTCTGAGGCTGACGAGGGAATCCTATGCGTGGCATGTGGTTCCGGAAGGGTCACATCCTCCATGATCGACAGATCCATAAGGTTGCCTTTCATGGATGAGGTGGTCATATCTGTTCACATTGAGGAGTGTTCCAACTGTGGATCCTCGGGGGATTTCCTGTCCAGGAACGATCCGATTATCGAGTCGGCAATCCTCAATGTCGAGAAGATGTTCGTCCGCCAGACACTGGATTTGTTTTCCGAAGATTGGGGAATCAGTTTCGTCTCAATTCAGAGGATATTCTCTCTGCCTTTCGGAACCTTGAATAGATGGAAGGCAGGGATATTCACACCCGAGGCGACGGCCTTGCTCCGGCTGATCAGGGCGTTGCCTGGGTTGATTGTCATGGCGGAGGAAGGCTATTCGAGGAAATGGCATCTCAACGCAACAGAGGGGATCACATGATTCGCCTCACTGAGACAGAAGTGTTCGGGTTCTGGGCTGCCTTGCGTGACATGCGCAACCCGATGGAGTCCTGGAGCAAGTCAGATAGTCGATTCGGGGATTCCAATGTGGATCAGGGATTCCGGGTGAAGATTCCGGAGTTTCCCGAGATCGGCAAGAACGATCTGGAATTGGCGTGCAAGCTCATCAAGGGCGGCACCGAGCACCGCAAGTTCCTGCGACAGATCATAATCAACTTCGTCATCGAGGCTCCCCGCTACGTCTGGCAGGAGATCGACACCTACAAGGTCGCCACCGTGCGGAACTCCTGCTCGACCATGCACAAGCTCGGGCACCGGCCTCTCACCGTGGAGGACTTCATCGACGGCGAGGTCCTCCCCGACACACTCCGCGAACTCAATCGGCTGGGGCAGGAGTACAGGGAGGGCGGCAAGAAGGACTACGATGTCGTGCGCAAGATGAAGCGGTACCTGCCGGAGGGCTTCTTGCAGCGGGCCGGCTACCACATGAACTACGAGACCGCCATGTCCATGTTCAGGCAGCGCAAGGGCCACCGGCTGGCCGAGTGGAGGTGGACGGGAGGAGTGAAGATCGTGGACGGGCGGCAGTCCATCTGCGACTGGATCTTCTCACTGCCCTTCATGGAGGCCTTCCTGGATGCGGCAGGTGAGATCGCTCGACCGGCAGGCTGAAAGATGCGAGACTTCATGTATGCTCCGTCGTCTCATCGTCTGGTGGTTCCTCTTCCTCCTGGCATCCGGGATCCTGGTCGCCTGGGAATGGGCTCCCCATGGCCGGGACGACATCGAGATCTACCTGCTCCCCGCCTGCTTCCTGCTGCTCTCCGTCTGGGCCATGGCAGTCAGGCACCGGGAGCTGTCCCACCAGCTGGCGTCCCTGAGGTTCGACATCCACCATCCGCCGAGGACCGATCTGAGGGACGATCCCGACACTTTCAAGCACCTCTTCGACGGATACTGAACCATTCGATCGGCAACGGCGTGGAAGCGAGTTGGTAAGGTTGTGCTTCCCGACGTGGTTCCTCATGCAAAGCGAAGCTTCTTGATTCAAGGTGCCAAGCAAGTCACATTTCCCGTTTACCGGGAAGACCA